>Ga0272448_1006048_pt1 | contig 13173 bp, 7 predicted proteins | sample YNPCB0191_FD_202220 | JGI IMG/M metagenome (GOLD analysis project Ga0272448, IMG submission 202220) | Hot spring sediment microbial communities from Yellowstone National Park, WY, United States - YNP-CB-019-1 | ecosystem: Environmental > Aquatic > Thermal springs > Hot (42-90C) > Sediment...
ACGGAATCTTCAGGCCCCTGCCGATGCTGACCACCCTTTCATCGATCCAGTACCCATCATTTCTGACGAAGATCCCCTTCGGCTTGAGCCCCCCAGTCCTACTGTCCTTCCAATAATGAGGCGGAGAGACCTTCTTGATGCGTGGAGGCAGCCTTCCTTCTTTCTTGAGTTGCAGGAGTTCAAAGAACGATCCCCACGCCTCGGCGAGCTTCTGAAGTAAGGCCTGAGCCCTGCACGTCCCAAGGAGCCTGAAGTCCAGGTCGTCCTTGAAGTAGTTGCACTGGTATGGATAGGATGGGGTCCTTCTGTTGTCGAAGAAGGCCTGCCTCCTCTGGTAGTTCGCCCTGTTCCAGAGCCTTGCCGATGCCTCTGAAAGCCTGTGCAGTTCCCCTTCTTCGCTTGGACTTGGATGAAGGAGCGCCGTGTTCGTCCTCAGCAACTTCAAAAGATAAAAGGTATCCTGTATTTAAGCAGCCTCGCTCACCCAGGGCTGATGAAAAGCACCTGGGCTTGCTTGCGCTCGGCGTTTGGTCAAGAGCTTGATTTCATGGTGTTCGTCCTGACAGCTGGGTCGACATCACAAGCAAGACGAGAACAGGAGTGGAAGCTCGGAAGATGCCGTGATGAAAAGCCCTTGGCGGCCTCCTGGACGCCCAATTGGATGAACGCGTCATGGAGACGCAGGCTCTTATTGCTTGATCCATTCCGATTCAGTCAGGCTGCCTGTGTCTTGACGCCCTCTGCCTGTGCCGCCGCCAACTGTCTCGCATCCCTGGATAACAGCGCCCCGCCTAGCTTCTTAGCAAGCGCGATGTAGGCCCAGTCGTAAACAGTCAGGTCACGCTTTAGGGAGATTTGAAACGCCTCTCGCAATCAGTTCAGATTGAGGGAAGAGCCTGACGTTCGCTTCTGTGAGCAAGAGGAGAATCTCGAGAAGTTGCGGCGACCCCTCCTTAGAAACCCTTCCTGACCTCACAGCACTTAGAAGCGCATTGCCAACTTCCTCTATCAATAGCTCGGGGGAAAGCCGCACCTTTGGTGAGCGCCTCTTTGACGTTCCCTGAACCGCCCTCTTCGAGAAGATACGCGACCAGCGCAGACGCGTCAAGAGTGGCTGTCACGATCTCTTCTCTCCTAGGTTTCTCCTGGCTTCACCTGAGTGATGGCCTTGTTCACTTCGAAGACTGGGGTGGGACAGGCCAGCCCCCTTACGTCCAGTACCTTAGAGCCTTGTCCGCTATGAGGAATTCAGGTCCTCTCCTCCGGTTTCAGCTTATTGACGTTGTGTGAGTTCCTACGTTATTGGAGAGGCCCCCGTCGTCAGCTGAAGGAGGAACATGACGGTGAAGCCGAAGACTGGGATGGAGACGTTGTCGTCCATCACCTCCAGCTTTTCCACGTAGCTCGCCGCCAGGGCACCCACAACACCGATCCATGCGAAGGCCCATCCGTGGCTCCAGCCGTATAGCAGGAGGCCCAACGGAACGCTGACGGAAACCATGGCGTAGGTGCCCCACGCCCCCTTGTACCTCCTTCCGTATTTGTAGTTCCTCACTATCCCCGTGACGCCGTCACCCCACGCCATGAACAACAGAGCAGTTACGGCGAGCCAGATGTCGTAATGCCAGGCGGCTGCCAGAAGGAGGGTGGCCATGGCTGCAAAGTAGACTTCTCCGAAGTTCTCCTTGAACTGGAACCAGGGCATCTCCCTGCCCTTCATGTGGGGCAGCATCGTGAAGCCCGTCAGCAGGAGGCAAAGGGCCACAGGGAAGAGGGGCCCCGAGAAGGCGAACGGGACCACGAGGAGGACGGCCCCTACCCACATGTGGATGACCTTGCGAGAGACGTAGGGGTTCTTCACCGCCTTCGAAGCGTAGAGGACTGCCAAGATGCTGACGAAGAGGACGAGCCCGTTCACCACGTCCATCTCAGCCAGCATGCCGATGCTTCGGCCTCAGCATACATCCGAAGAATGGAGTATTTAAGCTGAGCAGAGTCGGGAGGAAATCACGGGCCCAACCTTTCCAAGAGGGGAGGAAGCCCGCTCAGGCTCACTACGCTGGGATGGACGTCCGGATGGTGACGCTGCCTGTCTAGGAGGACGGCAAAGCATCCCACCTTCCTCGGGACCTCAAAGTCCACCCTGTAGTCGTCGCCACGTGGACCACCTCTCCCGGGGACACGCCGAGGGCCTCCGCCACCCTCCTATACAAGAGCTCGTCCTTGGTGACCATTCCGAAGTCGGAGACGGCGGAGAAGACGGTGGAGATGTTCAAGCTAAGCTTTGGCGCCCAAGCACCCAGGAACCACTCTGTCACGGTGCTGCAGATTACCAGGCTGTACTTCGACTCCAGAGGCTTGAGAGAGGCGACGTCCTGGTAGACCCCCATCCTCTCCTCCGCCTCCACGATGGCCTCCCCCAGCTTATCTGGCATCCCGAACCGCTCGAACCAGTGCCTTGGGTCGTACCACCTGACGTACCCCTTCCCCACCTCCTCGTATGCATTGTAGACTTCGTCCTTGGCCTCCGGCAGCCGGACCCCGTGTGCTTCTGCGAGTAGAAAAGGGGGGACGAGCTCCAGCTCAGGTCCAGGCTCCGCCCCTGCCCCTGCTGCCATCGCCGTCACCACCATCGGCAGCACCAACGGCAAAAACGGTTTCGACGGAAGCCGGCAGGCGTACGAAAATACGCGCCCTTCCGATAATCCGCGGGCCCTTATGTGGTTCAAGAAATCTATCGCCACGGATCCGTCCCGGAATCGCCCAAGTCGCTCAATCTGTCCTTCGATCTTCTTGGAGTACCCGTGGATGTCCATCCTATCATTAAAACCATTTAGGGTTACCATCCCAAGTGGTGGTAGCCCGGGAAGGATTCGAACCCTCGTCTCCGGCTCCAAAGGCCAGAATGCTTGACCTCTACACCACCGGGCTTTAGCTGGTCGGTCTGTATCGGCTGTCAGGTATGTATTCTTTGCTTCTTCCATGCCCTTTGCCATCCCGCCTCTTGTTGACTAGTGGGACGTGCGAACTCGATCCGGCGTCTCCCTTCAAGTTCTACCATCGGAATTTTCAAGAAATCTCGATGGGACACGCTTGGTCCGATCGCCTCGCCGTTGAGCTGGACCGGACTCGAGGACAGCTGGGCCATATCCTGAGCCGGGAAGCCGCTGTCCACAGAACGTATCGAGCGCCAGATTGTGGTGCGGCTGCAGGCCGGCACTGCACGGCAGCGCTTCAGAAACGTGTCGGTCCGCATGAACCAAGTAAATTGAAGCGAACTTCTCTGGCGCACAGATAGCAACGTCCATAGGGGCTCCGGAAACAAATGGGCACCCCTTACCTGCCCTCTGATGTCGGCGGGAGGCCATTATCCGTCTTCCATTGCGCCGCTCCCATCTGGCCGTAGCCCCAATGGGAAGAGGCCACGTGGGTCGTTAAATACCCACTGACCCTCAGTGAACGATGGCGCTCTCCGAAGGCCCGTCTCATTCTGATTCATTTCGAAGGCCGCTGCCAGAAGAGTTCCCAGCGCTCTACGCTGGAGGCATGTCAATCAACGAAATAGCTTCACTGGTCGGAAGGTCGCAATGCTTTGTGCGTAACAGACTGCTGAAAAGTGGCGCAAAGCTCAGAACTAGATGGGAAGGTACAGAGATATTCTACCGCAGGCACCCCGAGCATTACGACAGACTCATCAAATGGAAGGTAAGGGACTTCGGCCACATCACCGATGCCAAGCTTCTCCTGATGGCCATGATAATCACCGAAGGATGTATCTGCCGCCATACGATTCACTTCACCAACACACAGGAGATGTTGCATGAACGTTTCAAGCAGCTGATTCACGAGGCCTACGGGGACGTAAGAGTCGGCAGGAACGGCCTGAACTCGCGGATTTCGAGCACGCAAATCATAAAGGAGCTGTCGCCTCATATCGCAGGCAAGGTGTTCGCAGGGTCGATCCTTTCTCGAATACTTAGCTCACACAATCTAGCAATCCGAGTGGCGAAGATCATCGCGGACACGGAAGGCTCCATGATCATATCGATCCGCAGGGCCCCTCGCAACTACACAGTGGAGTTCAGGGTTGTTCTGGCTTGCACTAACTCAGCTTTCAGCGTCCAAATCAAAGCGATCCTCGGTTCTCTTGGCATCGAATCACGCATCAATCGAGTGGGGGTCCACATCCTCAGTCACGACAACATAAAACGCTTTGTTGAGCTCGTTGGTTTCACCCCTGGCATCAAGGTCGTTCGGAAGAAGGCGGGAGTCGCTGTCTGGTACGGCCATGATAAAAACACGATGAGCCGAATCTTTCTACGAGTCTCCGAAGAGCAGAAGCGTGTTTGGGGGAATCCCGCGAGAGGTCTCTTCGCCAGCTGCAAGACACGAGAGAAGACCGTTGAAAGATTAATGAGCTTGTACCGGGAGGCCAATGTGGGGTGAGTCACGCTGCCGCAGTCTAGTGTATCTTTCTCAGAGGTTTCGCCCTCTGACTTCTTTCTATAGAAACCGGGATCTAGCCGGCTTCAGCAACCCCTCACGGGCCCTGTACAGCGCTGTGCGTGAGGTCGTGGAGAATTCGTTCCCCTACGACGAGCCGATCCTGATCAGGGAGAGGGGAAGAATAAGGGTGGCTCCAATAGGGGAAGTGGTGGAGGAAAGGCTTTCCGCATCACCAGAGTATCCCGAGGGAGAGAGGCAATATCGGCGTGTCGACGGGGACACGGAGGTCCTGACCCTGGATGAGAACCTTGAGCTGACTTTCAGAAGGATCACTGCGGTCTTCAAGCACAGGTCTCCCGATGAGCTTTGGAGGCTAACACTGCAGCCCGGAAGGACGGTTCGAACCACTTCAAGCCACAACGTCTTCCTCTTGAATGATAACTTCGAGGTGGTCTGCAAGGCCACGAAGGACTTGAAGCCGGGAGAAAGGGTCATCGTTCCAGCGTCCCCCTACTTTCCAGGGGTCCTCAAGGAGATCGACCTGTTGGACGAGCTGGAAGATTTCCCTGATGGAGCATCAAAAGAAGCGGTTGCTCGGGGGGCGGCCAAACAATCCGCTGGGCTCTGGCCCGCATCGCAGGTGCTTCTTCAGACCACCAAGGGCGATGCTGTCACTTGGATGGAACTACAGGGCACAGCTTCTCGCACGGGTCTCAGCCGGCTGAGCCTGCCTGCCAAGCTGGAACTTACGCCGGAATTCATGATGATCCTGGGGTACTACACGAGCGAAGGCTCCATCTCTCGCGGATACAGGGTGAGCTTCTCGTTCGGCGTCAATCAAATGGAGACGCACGTGAGAGATCTTGTACAGTGTCTCAGGAAGGCCTTTGGCATAGAGCCGATCGTCACGGCCGAGGATAAGGCCACAGTCAACGTGGTGGTCAACAGCAAGACCTTTGCCGTGCTGTTCGAGAAGGTCCTGGGTGCTGGAGCCAGGGCTGAGGAGAAGAGGGTCCCGTGGGTCGTATTCAACACCACGAAAGAAAACGCGGAGAAGTATCTCGAAGCTTATATCTGCGGTGAGGGCTGCGTCCGGACGAGCAGAAGAGATAGGAAGACAACGCTGGTTACGTCAAGCCACGGCCTGTTTACAGATTTGAAGTTTCTGCTGACACTGCTGGGGAAACGCTTTACGACATCAGTTTCGTCAAGAAAGGGAAGGACGGTCAAAAGAGCAGGGACGAGGCCCAAAGAATCGTACCACATTCTCATCAGGGAAGGGAGGGCACCTGTGATACGTTCCCCGCCGACGGGCCGTTACAGAACCGAACTCGCCCTGAAGAGTGAATCTAAGACCAATCCATATCGTGCGTCTGTGAAAGAGGGATGGCTTGGAGATAGTTCCAGACACGAAGAGTTGCCCTTTCCTGCGAAGAGGTCCGTGTATTCGCAAGCCGGCGCCTTGCCTATCGCCAGAATAGAGAAGGAGCCCTCGGGCTCGGAATGGGTGTATGACATAGAAGTCGACGAGGTGCAGAGGTTCATCGGCGGCGAAGCCTTGGCCCTGCTTCATAACTCCCTCGACGCTTGCGAACAGTTTAGGATCCTTCCTGAAATATACGTGCGCCTTTCGAGCGCGCCGGGCGAGGAGGAGAAGCCCGACCCCAAGCACTACGCGCTTCTCATCAGGGACAACGGCTCGGGGGTGGAGGCGGAGCACATCCCCCGGGCCTTCGGGCGCGTCTTCTATGGCTCAAAGTACCGCCTGAGGCAGGCCAGAGGAATGTTCGGCATGGGAGGGACTATGGCTGTCCTCTACGGCCAGATAACGACAAATAAGCCCACCTGGGTCGCCAGCTCCACGGACGGCTTGAGGGCCCATAGCTTCCTCATCACCATCGACATCGAAAAGAACAATCCCATCATCTTGGAGCATAACGTGATGGACGCCAAGGGGTGGAGGGGGACCCAGGTCAAGATCGAGCTGGAGGGGGACTACTTCAGGTCCGCCAGCAGGATCCAAGATTACTTCAAGCAGACGGCCCTCGTCACCCCCTACGCGGAGATGACCTTCGTCGACCCCGGAGGCAGGCTCCTTGCCTTCAAGAGGGGGACGAGCGAGATGCCGGAGCCGCCCAAGGAGACGCTGCCACATCCTCACGGCATAGATGTGGAGGCCGTCAAGAGGCTCATCAAGGGGTGGAAGGGAGGTAGCATCGATAGGTTCATGGTCAGGAACTTCCACAGGGTGGGTGAGAAGATAGCGCTGGACTTCCTTTCGTTCGCGGACATCGACCCGGAGATGGATCCGAAGTCCCTCACAAACGATCAAATCGTAGGTCTGACCGAAGCCCTTCATGCCTACGACAAGTTCCTGCCCCCCGACGCCCGCTGCCTGTCGCCCCTAGGAGAGCAGATATTCATAACGGGCATAGTAAAGGAGCTGAGTCCAGAATTCTCGGCGGTTGCAGTCAGGGACCCTGCAGCCTATTCGGGCTACCCTTTCATCGTGGAGGTGGGGTTGGCGTACGGAATGAAGGGGGCCCCGCAGGGCCTGAGGCTCATGCGGTTCGCCAACAGGATACCCCTCCTCTACGACGAGGGAAGCGACGTGTCGTGGAAGGTCATGAACGAAGAGATCGACCTGAAGAGGTACTCGGTGCCGGCAGACTCCTCCTTGGTGATGATCACCCACATATGCTCAACCAGGATCCCCTACAAGACCGTGGGCAAGGAGTACATCGCCGACAGGCCAGAAATAGAGAAGGAGCTGAAGAACGGCATGCGGGAGGTCCTGCGCAAGCTGCAGATATACCTCAGCAGGAAGGGCAGCATGGAGAGGCAGGCCAAGCGCCTGAACATCTACGGCAAGTACATACCGATGATAGCCCGCTTCAGCGCGGGCCTCTACGGCAAGAAGAAGCTCCCCAACTATAGGAAGCTGCTTGGGCCGGGAGCCGGCGAAGGTTCTCAAGAGGTGTTGGACGTCGAAGGAGAATAAGAAGGTGGCAGAGCAGAGGAAGGACGAGGTGCTGGAGCAGCTCAGGGAGATGGGACAGGCTGCCTATGAAGCCATCGAGATGGGTAACTTCCCCGAGATCGCCCTGCCCAGCCGCTCGGTCAAGAACATTGTCTACGACGAGAACCTTAAGCAGTTTATCCTGGGAAAGAGCAGGGTCAAGCGCTCCTCACGCAACGTCAAGCACATCAGGCCATACACGCAGCTCCTCTGGCTTGCGTACTTCGCCCAGCAGCTCGTGAAAGAGAAGAAGACGTCGACGCTCAGGGACGTCTTCTATTCAGCTCAAGCGTTCAACATGGAGTTCGCCGACCAGAACGAATCGGACGAAATCATAACAGACCTGGAGACGGCGATGATGAAGGCTAGGGAGGACTTCAACATCTACCCGGAGGAAAGGAGCGCCATCTTCGGCAACCTCACCATAGAGTACACGGTCCCCGGATACGAGGGGAAGAGGCTGGACCTCTCCTCCCACCCCGACGGTGTGATGATCGGCCCAGCCCTCACCACGGCCGAGCTTGTCGATACGGATGCCGAGATGGTGCTGGCGATTGAGAAGGGCGGCCTCTTTACGAGGTTCGTGGAGGAGAAAGTGCACGAGAGATACAAGGCGCTGCTCATCAACACTGCGGGGCAGCCTCCCCGTTCGACCCGCTACCTCCTGAGGAGGCTCCACGATGAGATGCATCTCCCGATAGGGATCCTCTGTGACGCCGACCCGTGGGGGGCTCACATCGCGATGGTGATCAAGTCGGGCTCTGTCATGCGGGAGGAGCCCATAGTTGTGCGGGACACCAGTTCGGGCGAGGTGGAGGTCAAAAAGATCGGCGAGTTTGTGGACGAATGCATCGCTCGCTTCGGCTTCTTCAACGACGCCCTTGGGAATGAGGTATGCGCCGGGATTCCGTTCGAAGTGATGACCGTTGACGAATCGAACCATGTCAGGTTCAGGCCCATGTCGGCGGCCATACGTCACTTGCATAGGGGCACGCTGTACACCCTTAGAACCCAGAGCGGCAGGCTAGTGACAGTGACACCGAATCACAGCGTATTCGTGCTCAGAGACGGAAGGATCGTATCCGTTCCTACGACCGAGATGAGGGAGGGAGAGCTGCTGGTGGTCGCGGGGAGGACCTCCGAGCCCACCAGGCCCACTGCCCTTGTGGATGTCGTTAAAGAACTTAGCGACCTTCCTCGGGAAGCAAACTTGCCAGACCTTTACGTGCACGTTGAAGGGGGAGATTCGAAGCGCCACGATAGACGGCGACTGAAGGCTTTCGTACAAGGCAAGAAGGTTCCGAAGCTGGCCAAGTATCCTGATTCTCTCTTCGTCAGCTCCAGAGGCAGTAATCCAGCCGACGTGTATCCTGCAAGGATCTGGCTCTCCAAAGAGTTCGCACGCCTCCTGGGGTACTACACATCAGAAGGATGGATTGAGGCTGTTAAGGGAGTGCCACGTTCGGTTAACCTATCATTCGGCCTGGACGGAATGGATGTGGCAGAGGACGCGGAGAACTGCGTAAAGAGGGTCTTCCCGAGAGCCACGGTCCAAAGATATGTGGGCGAAGGGGGAAACGGTATAACCCTCCGTTTTGGCGGAACGGCAACGGCAACCCTATTCTTGAAACTCTGCGGCGAGGGCTTCGCAAGAAAGCGCGTCCCCAGAGTTCTCTTCGAGGTTGACAAGAAATACGTCGAGGAGTACCTCAAAGGGTGTTTCGGCGACGGATATATCACCGACTCGGGTGGCCTTTGCTGGAAGATGAAGAACCCCGCACTTGTCTCTGAACTCGCGTACCTCATGATCAGGGTTGGCATCATGCCATCCATAAGCGAAGATAGATGCGCCCTCATCGTCTCAGGAAGATCCGAGGTCTCGCGACTCACATCCACGATACTTCATCAGGACGACGGGGCGCTCATCCTGCAGCGGATTGAATCTACGAAGACGAAGAGCGGTTCATGCTCGATGCCAAAGGCGTTCCCGGTGTTGGCGAGTGGCCTCGCCGATATCAAGTCAGAGGTGGCGCGACACCAATATCACACCCCGAAATGCAGGGCGACGTATAGGAGGGTCTGCGAGGTAGTACAGCGCGGTAAGGAAGCGGACATCGACAGGACGAACCTGCAAAGTACCCTTGAACACATTCTCACATGCGAGATTCGAAGGCCAGATCCTCGGGCGGAAGCCAAATTAAGAACGCTGCTGGAGCTTGTGAACGGCGATGTCAGCTTCGACCCATTGGTCGAGATTAAGGCGGAGTCCAGGGTAGAAGAGTATGTTTACGACGTCTCGGTGCCGAGAGTTGAGCGGTTCGTAGGAGGCAGGGCAGGGATCCTGCTCCATAACTCGGCGAACGCGGCACACCTCCGCGAGCTCACCACCCCCGAGGCTAAGTGGCTGGGGGTGTGGGCTTCGGACATAAACCTGTACCGCCTTCCCTACGACAGGCTCAACGAGCTGGACATAAAGCGCCTCTACGAGCTGCAGAAGGACCCCCGGTACAAGGAGAAGCTTTGGAAGGACGAGATCGAATGCTTTCTCAAGTATAAGAGGAAGGCCGAACAGGAGGCATTTGCCCGCTACGGCTTGACCTATATAGTGGACAAGTACCTCCCCGAGAAGCTGGAGCTGGCAAAGAGCCTCTGAGTGGAAGCGAAGCCCGTGGGTGGAGGTAGCTCGACGGGCAAGTCCTCCAACTTGATCGGCTTGAAATGCTTAGAAAACGGCTTTCCCTGAAGCGGGGTCGAAGATGTGCACGGACCCGGGGCGAAACGCCAAACTGACCTGCTCGCCCGCTTCGAGCCTGGTGTTCCTCTGCTCCTTCACCTTCATTAGGACGTCGTCGACCTTTATGTCTATGATCATCTCCGAGCCGAGGGGCTCCACCACGAAAATGGCGCATTTGAAAGAGCCTTCGGTGCCGTCAGGGACCAATAGTACGTCCTCCGGTCGAACCCCCAGTGTGGCCTTTCCCTTCAAGCCCGAGGCCCTTACAGCCTGGGCCAAAGGATCGGGCAGATGGTATCTGAAGAGCGAGTTTTCGCAGTATATGCCATCCCCGGCTTCGGCCAAGGAGCAGGTGATGAGGTTCATGGCGGGCGCGCCGACAAAGCCAGCTACGAAGGCGTTCGCAGGGTTGTCATACAAGCGCTGTGGCGAATCGATCTGCAGTATCCTTCCCTTGTCGAAGACTGCGACCCTGTCTGCCATCGTCATGGCTTCGGCCTGGTCGTGCGTAACGTAAATGGTCTTGATCTTCAGGTCCTTCTGTAGCTTCTTCAGTTCGGCCCTCATGTATAACCTGAGCTTGGCATCCAAGTTGCTCAGCGGCTCGTCCATGAGGAAGACCTTCGGCCTCCTTACTATGGCCCTGCCGACGGCCACCCTCTGCTGTTCCCCCCCGCTCAGCTGTTTTGGCTTGCGTTTTAACAGATGGCCGATGCGAAGGAGCTCCGCGACTTCTTTGACCCTCGCGTCCACCTCTTCTGCCGTCACCTTCCGAATTTTCAAAGGGAAGGCGATGTTGTCATAGACCGTCATGTACGGATAGAGCGCATAGCTCTGGAATACCATGGCCACGTCTCGCTCAGAAGGAGGGAGGTCGTTCATCTTCTTCCCGCCGATGTAGACCTCGCCGTCGTCTATTTCCTCCAGACCGGCTATGCACCTGAGGGTGGTGGTCTTGCCTGAGCCGGAAGGCCCCAAGAGGACCAAGAATTCACCCTCTTTGACTTCGAAAGAAACGTTATCGACAGCCGTCACCCCACCGAACCTCTTGGTGAGGCCTCTCACGACTACGCTCAAGTCTTCAGTGGGAATGCAGAAAGTGGGTATATTAACAGCTCGCTCTCCGAGCGCGGATGCGCCGAACACAGGGCGTCAACCCGTGATGCCTGCCCTGACCGCCTTCAATCCACCTTGCAGACGGAGCTCTTCGGATACATCAATTCCGCATAAAGGCTCGAACGATGGAGCAAACACTGCAGCGCCGAGCTTCAGAGCACTAACCATAGTCGCAAACCACATAGAGAGATTAGATTCACGTTCTTGCAGCGGTGGGTCCCAACTACGTGCGCGCGTTTCCGTCAAAGATGCCGGGCTGACTTGTTTGGTACCACTATGCTCAAGAAAGCTAAAATCAGTCCCTGTTTCACACCAGCGTGATGAAACCGGAATCGGTCGATGACGAACTGGTAAGTCGTGCTGCACACTTGCTGATCAAGCTCGATTGGAAGGTATGGTATTTTGGAGACAACGCCGGATTCTGGGGCCTTCAAGCCGCCACTGAGCTCACGGGTGACGGGCTGTTCAGCTATTTCGGATATGGCCTGGTCAAAGCGTGGTCCGCTAGGCGCTCGCCGCGCCGTAAATACGATCAAACTCTTCCCGGCGTAGAGTGCCTTGAACTTGCGGAGCGCTTTGGCGACAACCGGCTCATAGAAGCGCTGATAGATCACGCGGAGTGGCTGTGTAGCCGTACGCGGGAAGACGGCGTTTACCTGACGGATGACGATTATCCGAGGCTTATCTGGGTGGACACGCTGGCGGTTCACGCTCCCTTTCTGGCGGGACTGGGTCGCTACGATCCCCGATATTACAGAAGGGCCTGCGAGTTCTTGATGCCCAACGTGAAACTGCTTCAGGATGGCACAGGGCTCTTCTGCCACACCTATGACGTCGACACGCGGAATGCAAACGGCGTGCACTGGGGCAGGGGCCAGGGCTGGGCGATGGCTGGGCTTTTCGAAACATGGAAGAGACTGCCTTCCACGTTCCCTCAACGTGCAGAGATAGCTCTGATGTTGAAACACAACATGGATTCCCTGATCCGACTCCAGCGGGCGGACGGTCACTGGCATACCATAATTGACGACGAGCGATCCTACGTCGAACCTTCTGTGGCAGCGTTCTATGTGTTGGTAGGATGTAGGGCGCTTACGTGTGGCTTGATCTCGCAAGACCACATCGAGCACTTAGAACGTGCATGGATCGCGGTGAAGTCCTCCTTTTCGGAGGAAGGCAGATATGTGGGGGTGAGTGAAGATACTTGGACGGGGGAACCGGAGTACTACAGGTCGGTTGGCAGGAACTCCTTCAGCCCATGGTCGCAGGGACCGGCGGTCGCAGCCATGGACGAATACAACAGATTTCGAAAGTGGATGGCTCAACATGGTCACGCTTAGCGCAAGGACAAGGGGAAGGCGTGTATCGCTTATCCCAGACGAAAGGCGATGCGGCTGAGATCTTTGAATCTCTGTGAGGCTAAAGCGGAACGTTACGACCGTATGCGATCCTTGGCTTGACCGCAAGACTCACGCGTAGCTTTGGTGCACACTGCTCCTGAATTTTGCACCATCATAGGGATAATAATTCTATGGCCCGGCAATATCAAGCGGAAAGGCCCCATTAAGTATATGGCTTAGCCCACGACGTTTGCTGTAGAAACCTGCTGCAGGAGCCACTCGTCACACGAGCCTGAGACCACAGCTTCAGAGGACTTATGATAGAGCTTCAGCACCGCAATCAAGCCAGAGGCTGTTCCCAGACTGTCGCTGAACGCTTGTTTACTGTGAAATATCAAGGGAGCACGCTCGTCTTCGCTCGGTTCACCATCAAGTCCTCACCAGAACGGAGTCAGAGAAAACGTAATCACAGTGAATAATAGTCACAGTGAATGGCACTGTCAACTTAAGGGATTTGA
>Ga0272448_1006050_pt1 | contig 13171 bp, 10 predicted proteins | sample YNPCB0191_FD_202220 | JGI IMG/M metagenome (GOLD analysis project Ga0272448, IMG submission 202220) | Hot spring sediment microbial communities from Yellowstone National Park, WY, United States - YNP-CB-019-1 | ecosystem: Environmental > Aquatic > Thermal springs > Hot (42-90C) > Sediment...
TTGCTTACTTACATCGCCGCTGTGGCTATCGCGCTCGCCGCTCACCGCTACCAGCGCCCAGACTTGTACCGTCGCCGTTCGATGGTCTTGGCTCACCTATGACACTATCAATTACCGAACGCTCTCTTATCATTATAACGCGAGATGGATTGGCAACGATTCGCCTCTTGTGAGGCAGTTGTGGGTTATACAGAATCAGCCGGCTCTACCAGAGCCTGATGGAACGCGCCGGCCAAGATTTTCCTGCGAGGTGAGCAATGCCCTGGAATTTTAACGGCGTATCTGTCTGGGAAGGGTGGGAAGGCCCCCGCGAAACGATCACCCATGATGAGGAAGAGGCCAGGAAAGCGCTTCTGACCCTGCACCGCCCGGTCTATGCCGTGCGCCTTGACGGTCAGCCGGGCCTGACGGTGGAAGGTCGGCCGGTCGCCGGACAGGGGAATGCGGCGTTGCTGGCCCTGGCGCCGGCGCTGACGCCCGAAGCGCTCGGAGATAGCGACTTCAAAACCTGTTATGGGACGCGCTACGCCTGTTATGGCGGCGCTATGGCAAATGGCATTGCCTCTGTGGCAATGGTCGTTGCCCTCGGTAAGGCTGGCTTCCTCGGCTCCTTTGGCGCAGCCGGGCTTGCGCCAGAACGCGTCGAGGCGGCCATTCGTCAGATTCAAGAGGCGTTACCGCAAGGTCCCTATGCGTTCAATTTGATTTTCAGTCCCAATGAAACCGGCCTGGAACAACGACTGGTGGACTTATATCTGAAGTATGGCGTACCGGCCATAGAGGCCTCGGCTTACGTTGACCTGAGTGTGCCGCTGGTGCACTATCGTCTGGCCGGCCTGCAAACGGATGCGCGCGGCCACATTCTGGCGCGCAACAAAGTGATTGCCAAACTCTCGCGCAAGGAAGTGGCGCGCCGTTTCATGGAGCCTGCCCCGCGCGATATCCTCGACCGGCTGTTGGCGGAGGGCAAGATTACCGAGCAACAGGCGCGGCTGGCGCTGGAAATCCCGCTGGCCGACGACGTGACCGTCGAGGCCGATTCTGGCGGTCACACGGATAATCGTCCGCTGGTTGGCCTGCTGCCTGCCATGCTGGCCCTGCGGGACGAGATTCAGGCGCAGCGTCGCTATCCGAAACCGGTGCGGATTGGCGCTGCCGGTGGCATCAGCACGCCGACAGCGGCTCTGGCCGCTTTTGCCATGGGCGCGGCGTATGTGGTGACCGGCTCGGTTAATCAGTCCTGCGTCGAAGCGGGCACCTGTGACCATGTCAAAAATTTGCTGGCTCAGGCCGATATGGCCGAGGTCACGATGGCGCCTGCGGCGGATATGTTCGAGATGGGCGTCAGAGTACAGGTATTGAAGCGCGGGACACTTTTCGCCATGCGTGCACAGAAGTTGTACGAACTCTACAGCCGCTATACGTCTATTGAGGAAATTCCCCCTGCCGAACGTCAGAAACTGGAAACCCAGATTTTCCGCCGTCCACTGGAGGAAATCTGGAGCGAGACGGTCGCCTTCTTCACCCGGCGCGACCCGGCGCAGCTGGAGCGTGCGAACCGCGATCCGCACCAGAAAATGGCGCTCATTTTCCGCTGGTATCTGGGGCTATCTTCGCGCTGGGCAGTCAACGGCGAAAAAGGGCGTGAGATGGATTACCAGATCTGGTGTGGCCCGGCCATGGGGACTTTCAACGATTGGGCACGCAATACCTATCTGGCTCAACCGGCCAATCGCCATGTGGCGGACATTGCCCTGCAATTGCTCACCGGCTGCGCCTATCTCTGGCGGGTGCAGACATTGATTCTGCAGGGCCTGCGGTTGCCGGCGACGCTGCAGAGGTATGCGCCTCAATCTCCGCTAGTAACCTCAATGTAGTCCTGTCTGCGCCGCAGCGCGTATCCGGCGCGGCAGATAGACGGCGACGGTCGTCCCCTGGCCAACCTGAGAACGGACCTCGATGTGCCCTCCATGTCCGTTCACTATCTTTTTGCAGATAGACAGTCCCAGGCCTGATCCGGCGGCGCGTTGTTCTGTTCCCTGCACCCGGTAGAATTTCTGAAACAGGCGCGGGATTGCCTCGGCGGGAATGCCGACTCCCGTATCCTCAACCTGCAGGGCCCAGAATGGCTCCTCCAGCGTCGCCGTCAGGGTGACTTTGCCCCCAGGACGGTTGTATTTAATCGCGTTGCTGAGCAGGTTCAGCACAACCTGCTTGAATTTATCCCGATCCGCTTCCACTGGAGGAAAATCGGCGGGAACCTCGCTTGCCACATGCACATGACTGGCCTGAGCCAGAGTCTGCATGACCTGACAGCATTCATCCAGCAAGGGCCGCAGGTCAAAACGGGTCACATGGAATTGAACACGCCCGGATTCGAGACGGGCCAGATCGAGGAAAGAGGAAGCCAGCGTGTGCAGACGCTGTGTTTCGTCGTAGATGTTGCGAATCATCTGGTCACGCTGTTCCTGAGAGATTTCTGGCCGCAGGAGCAGATAGGCGGCCATGTTGATGGACGAGAGAGGGGTGCGCAGTTCATGCACGAACTCGGCGATCAGATCGGATTGTTGAAACAGGCGACTGTTCTCAATGGCAATGGCCGCCTGTGCGCACAAAACGGTCAGCAAGTCCTCATCCGTATCATCAAATTCGCCGGAACGTTTGTTTAAGACCTCCAGAACACCGATGACGCGCTCTTTGGCAATCAACGGCGCGCCCATCAACGAGTGGGTGGCGAAACGGGTTGTTTCTTCGATCACACCAAAGTAACGGGGGTCCTGATGAACGTTGGCCACGCGCACCGGCTTGCGGTTCGAGACTACCCAGCCGGCGATGCTATCCATTGGCACAACCAGACCGCGCATGGTAGGCTCGTCCAGGTTGGTGGCTACCTGAAAGTAAAGGCGGTGGGCGGCCTCGTCGTAAAGTAAGATCGAGGCTGCTTCGGCCCCGCTCAGGTCGGCAGCCGCGTGGACAATACGGGTTAGCAAAGTATCCAGATCGAGCGTGGAGGCCAGATCGCGCGCGATCTCGATGAGGCGACGATAATCCTGCAACGGATTTCGCGTGTCACTCATGCCTTTTGTTTTTCCAGGCTCAGGATGGCCTCGGTCAGTTTGCGGAATTGCAGGGCGAACTGCTGGATGGCCAGCGAATCGGCTTGATACAGCACTGCCGTGGTCTTCATCCGCGCTGCCTGATAGAGCAGTTCCGGCGCCGGCATAATCGCGGCGGCCACAGGGTATCCTAATTGCTCCTGCACCTGCGTCCAGTTCAGTTGTAATTCCGAACGCACACGGTGAACGGTGACCGGCAGAATGGATTGCGCTTCGCATCCCAGGGCGGTTAAGTCGGCGATCAAGGCCCGCGCGTGTTGCACTGACGCTTCCTGAGGTTCCACAACGAGTACCAGCGCCTGACAGGCCTTAACCAGTTTCTGTGTCCAGAGCGGCAGGCCGGATCCCAAATCGAGAATCAGGTAGGAGGCCAGATAAACCAGGCGGTTGAGCAGGATTTCGATCTGGGCGCTGTTGCCCATTAACGCCGCGTCGCGCGGCTGCATGGAAGCGAATAAGAACGATATTCCTTCCCGGAGAGTGAAGAGGGAGTCCCTGACCTTCTGGCGGGTAATCTCTGACTGATTGGCCTGTAATAACTGGGTGAGCGCGTCGAGGTCGGTCTGCCCCAGGTCTGCGCCCAGCGTACCCTGGCCAGGACGCAGTTCGGCGACAATCGTATCCGCCCTGGCCAGCATGGACAGGCTGCAGCCCAGATTGGCGGCCACGGTCGAAACGCCCAGACCGCCGCGCGCTGTCAGGACGCCCACGGTGAAGGCGCGCTGTTCGGCTTTGGGCGTCTCGGCTGCCGGTCGTCCTTTGGTCGAGCGCGCTAACAAGGCTTTGACGTGAGCCAGAAGTTCGGAGGGGTGCGTTGGCTTGGTCAGATAGTCGTCGGCGCCGGCTTCGAAGCCCGTCACTTTGTCATCCAGTTGAGATTTGGCGGTAAACATCAGGATCGGGATGCTGGCCGTATCCGGGTTCGCGCGCAGACGCCGGGCCACCTCGTAGCCATCCATCTCCGGCATCATCACGTCGAGCAAAATCAAGTCGGGATTTTCATTCTCGGCTTGAATCAAGCCCTGGCTGCCATTGTTGGCAACGACAATCCGATATCCTTGCCGTTGGAGCATCATGCCTACCAGACGCAGGGTATCAACGTCGTCATCAATGATCAGTATCTTCTCCGCCATGGTCCTTTTCTCTTTCTAACGGCATCGAATTTTGCCGCGGCGTTCGAGCCGCTCGCAAACAAACCGGGGAACGATTGCGGGCATGAGGAGTAAGCCCGGCGTGTCCAGGAACAACCATGTTTTTCCATCACAAGGATAGCACAAAGGCGGCGGGGAGGCAAGGTACTTGCTACATTTCGCGTCGGACGGCGAGCAGCAGATTTTCTGCCTTGAGTTCGCCCAGGGTGTAGCAGGGCGCCTGGAGATGGTTGGCCAGGGTTTGAGCCAGGCCCTGGTCGAAGGAAACGTGTTCCATGTTGATCACCACGCTGCGGAAATGTTGCGCCGCGATTTGTTCGGCAAAACGGTAGGCTTCTTCCTGGGGGGGCATGGGGCCGATGGAGACATTGCCGGCGCCGTCGGTCAAGACAATCAGCAGGGGTTCCACATCGGGGTGCAGGCGCTGCTCCTGAGTCAGCACCTCATAGGCCAGCAGCAAGCCGGCGGAGAGGGGCGTTTTGCCCCCAACGGGAATATCGGCCAGGGCGCGTTGCGCCAGCTGGACCGAGTTCGTGGGCGGCAGGACGAGCGTGGCGCGATCTTTCTGGAATACGATGAGGCCTACCCGATCACGCCGCTGGTAAGCGTCGGTCAGCAGCGAAAGGATAGCGCCTTTCGTAGCCGTCATGCGCTCGGCCACTGCCATAGACCAGGAAGCATCTACCAGAAAGAGGATGAGATTGGCGGTTTTCTTGACACGCACTTTCCGCTGCAGGTCGCTCTTCTGGATTGCCAGCGCCAGATGTTCGCGCTGCCTGGCGCGCCGTTTTTGATAAGGGGCGGCAGCGCGCAGGGTGGCGTCGAAGGCCACGTCATCGGTGCGACCGTTGGCCGGCCGCGCTTGAATGTAACGTCCGCGTTTGCGTTCGGTGCGCGTGCGTGAGCGCCGACCCGCCAGGCGTCGCGTCAGTTTATCCAGCGGCGTGTCCAGGCGGCGTGGAGCGAACGTTTCTCCGACTTCTACTTTCCGGCCCCCCTCCCACCAGCGCGCCTCGAGGGAGACTTCGGGCGGCGCCGACTGGGAAGGGAATTCTGGCGCGGCGTCCTGCTCAAGAGTCTCTTCCCCTGTCTCCACGTCGGTTACGAGTTTTTTTTTACTCCTTCCTCTTGCGGTAAACGTTCTTCTTCTGCCTCCCCTTCATCGCCTGCCATGCCTTGTAATTGCTCAATGCGTTCCTGTAACTGCGCCGGTGAGATTTCTGCCTGCTGGAAGGGACCACGCTTGAGGCGGTGAGGCAGGGCGAGTTCGGCGGCCAGCGCGATGTCGCGATTGGTGATGGCCTCCCGACCTTCGAAAGCCGCGTGGGCACGCGCGGCTTTCAGGATCACCAGATCGGCGCGGTGGCCATCCACATTGAGGGAGGAGGTCAACGAGGCAATGCTAAGCAAATCCCGCCGGGTGTAGGTGACTTTATCCACCAGGGCACGAGCCTGCTCGATCATACGGGAGAGTTTCTGTTCATGGGGCAGCCATTGATTGCGGAAGCCATCCGGATCCCGTTCAAAGGCCAGGTTGCGTTCGATAATCAGCACTCGCTCGCGCGCCTCGCGGATGCCGGTGATATCCACCGACAGGGCGAAACGGTCGAGGAGCTGGGGGCGCAGGTCACCCTCTTCCGGGTTCATGGTGCCGACCAGGATGAAGCGCGCCGGGTGGGTGAAGGAGATGCCTTCGCGCTCGACGATGTTCATCCCCATGGCCGCCGAATCGAGCAAGACATCCACGACGTGGTCATCCAGCAGGTTGACTTCGTCAATGTAGAGCAGGCCCCGGTTCGCGGCGGCCAGCACGCCCGGCTCAAAATGCCGTTCTCCCTTCTGAATCGCCAGCTCGATATCCAGGGTGCCAACGACCCGGTCCTCCGTGGCCGAGACGGGCAAATTCACGAAAGGAATGGGTTTTTCATCCACCGGCAGCGGCTCACCGGAGGCCGCCCGTTCGCGACATTCGGTGCACCAGGAAGCCGGCGCGTCGGGATCACAGCCGAAGCGACAATCGCGCACAACGCGCACTTTGGGCAGCAGGGCGGCCAGAGCACGGGCTGCGGTGGATTTGGCCGTGCCGCGCTCGCCACGAATCAGCACGCCCCCAATGCGCGGGTCCACGGCGTTCAAAATCAAGGCGCGCTTCATGCGCTCCTGACCGACAATAGCAGTGAACGGGTAAATCGTCAGCATCTTTCTCGACCGGCGTGGAGGGAATATCGTCTTCGAGACCTCATTATACTACTTCTTGAGGCGAGGAATCGTTCGCGCGCATCCTGTGCTGGGATAAAATCACTGAATTCAGCTATAAAAAAACGTAACAACCTACCCACTATCCATCCTTGTCATTGCGAGCCGCCGCAGGCGGCGAAGCAATCCCCTTGCTTGCCGGGAGATTGCTTCGCTACGCTCGCAATGACAAGAGGCAGAGGGTTCTCCATCCGGAGGTATCCCATGAGCAAATCTAGCGGTTTGACCACGGCGAAGTCATCCTTTCCGATGCCTGATCGTTGCCTGGAATCGGATGAGCAGTTTGCACGCCCAAAGTCAGGGGAGCACAGGCAGTGGTGAATTTTCCAACGGTTCGACTTTCACGATGACCCACGCGCCGGTTTCCGATGCCTGTATGCTGATGTAGGCCGCTTTCGCCTCTTCCATTTGCAGAAAAACCAACATGTTCTCGCCATCTGGTAATGAACGTGAACCGCTCAATGTCCACCCCTGGGCTTGAAGTTGCTGTTCGTAAAAACTCTGGATGTGTGCAGCGTCAGAGGAGGTGATATAGGCCAGCGTTCCCGGCAAACGCTGAATGTCCCGGGCGTCGGGCAGGGAGGGGAAATCGGTTAACACTGCCGGGCAACCTTCCGGCAAGGGGGGATCCACCACCGCATTGATCTGAGTGAGCTCGTATTCAAACACCTGTTCGCCTGTTGTCCCTTTCCCCAAAAGATCGCCCTCATCCTGGATACGCATGGTGTATTTCACGACGTACCCGCCCCCTTCGGCCAGCCAGATTTGGCCCTCAACTTTAGTATTGGCTGGATATCCCAGGGAAACAGTATCGAAAGTATAACGCCGGGCTTGAACGCCGTTTATCTCTTCCGGGCCGCTTTCGTGCGCGGCGAACAAGGGGGGCAAAAGACGGGCCGGCACCAAAGGTTCGGCACCCGCCGCACGCTCGCCCCACCAGACCTGGCATTGCTCATCATTCAATTTCCGGTAATATGCCTCGCCAACATTGCCGGTAGTAATTCTTTCCTGCCCTCCTTCTGCATCGGGAATTACAGCGTTGGTAAATTGCGTTTGAGTTTCGCGGTTGAAAACCAGGCGGTAGGACTCGTTGGACTCAATCGGTTTACCATCTTGCGTCCCGTGCAGAGAAATGGTCAGGGTTTGAATGTAACTCTGCAATCCATCTAGCCCCACTGTCGGATCAGGCAGGAAATAACCGCTGAGGTCCGCCGTCTCCGTACTTCTCGCCAGGGGGGAGGAGATAACACACGAAAGCGACATCAAGGCCAGGGAGATAAAAATCAGCGCGGCGCGTTTCATGGCTTCCTCCTTGGAACAATAGTCACTGCCAGGGTGAAAGGTTCTTCTCCCGCACAGTTAAAGGTGACATTCTGCGTTCCCCCTTTAAAACTGAAATTATCTATCTGGACTTCGCACTGGCCGAAAGTATATTCTGGAAAAGTCATGCTTCCGCTGTAGTCCTCAGAGGTGCAAGTGAGCGTTGCGGCGTTTACGTTCAAGGTTTCCAGCGTCATAGTGACTTGGGCATTGCCGTCTTCCCCCATTTGTCCGCTGAATGAGATCCCCGCACTGCCTTCCCAGGGTGAATTTTGCGTACAAGAACCCTCTTCAGAAGAATATGGCAGAATGGTGCCCCATATTGTCTGACTTCCAGTGCCGGTAATTTCCCCGTTTTCTGTTACAGTAACCAGCCCGCTGCCAGTGTAAGTCGTTATCATCGTGGTGACGTCATACGAGAACGTTGACTGTTTACCGAACAGTATTGAGGCCTCGCACTCTACGATTTTGAAGGTCACGGTGAAGGGAGGGGCGGTGTACCCGGCAGAGACGTTAATCGCGATTGTCCCGGTTCCTGCTTTTTTATCCGCCGTATAAGTGAAGTTACCGGTATAGGTTTTGTTGAGTATGACCCGCGGGTAAACAAATTTTTCTGGTGTGACTTTTCCATTTGTAGCATTGATGAGCACATTCCCTCGCAACGGTTGCGGGATCAAGGGCGCGGCTTTGCCTGCATAAACATAGGCAAAGTAATACTCAAGGCTGATTTTTTCTCCTGCGCAGAGCGTGGCTGGGATATCTGGCGTCATTAATCCAACCACAATGGAAGACGGAGATTTTGAGTTGCCTGTCTCTGCACTCGCTATTCGCTCGTCCCCGAACATTGTCAAAAACAAGGCCAGCAGGATCACCCATCCTTTTCGTGCCAACGTGTTTCCTGTCATTTCTCTCTCCTTTTCTGTCGTTGCGACTCGCGTAACATGTCGCCTGGAACTGTTTGTTTAGCCTGCAAGTTTCAGCGGCAGCGGCAGGACAGGCGAGATACCTTTGCCCCAAAACCACTTTGCTGACTCGCGGCTCACCCCCTGAGGTTTTTCCTGGGGAAGCAGATAAGCCCGTTCTCCCAGAACGGTGTTGGACGGTGGCGAAGGGAGTAATCCCTCGCGTCCATAGCCTCTACTTCTTTTCTACTTTTGTTCCGCATTCCGCGCAGAATTTCGCATCTGGACTGAGTCTTGCACCGCATTTTGTGCAATGATTTTCTGCAGCGATCTTCGCACCACATTCTGGACAGAATTTGACTTTAGCAGGCAGGGGTGCATTGCAAACAGGACAGGTGGCTCGCACGCCTTCTCGCCAGTTTTTCTCTTTCAGCATTTCCCGATCCTCTTCGGCCACTTGAGAATGTGCCCAGATTTCTTCTACCGTTCGACTGGCCTGGGCCGCAGCCATTTCTACCCCCACATCAGGGGCACAGTTCTTGCATAGGCCTTTCCTGACATTCCAGCAACTCTTGCGACATACCCACGATGAGCACCGAGGACATTGCACAAAGTCGGGTTTGAGTTCCTCCATTGCCTTTGTAAAGGCTTCATCGTGAGCCTTCTCCCAAGTCGCCGAACGCGCCCGCTCCCCCAGGTTGGCTGCTTGACCGAAAACTCCACCAAACAGGCTGCCTGCTGCATCCAGCGCGTTGGAGATCGTTCCCAACGCGAAAGGTTGAAAGTGCGTCCGGAACCCCGACCCGCACCGATCGCAATAAAACTCAAATTGAAACCCCTGATCTGTGCTAAGGTCAGAGTAATTCTGAGTAAATTCTATTTTGGCCATAGGTTTCTCCTAGCATGAACAAAGCCATCCCTGGGGGCTTTCGAACTTTTTATAGCCGTCCAAAAGCACCAATGTGAACCACCGTCTGAAGGGCGGTCAGATAGTTGCTTTTTTAAAGGAACATAAGCACATTATATCCCCACTTCCCCAAAAATCAAGTTCGCGCGTTCTGGTGATTCCCACAAGTCAACATTGAAAAAGCTCTGCCCCTGTGGTAATGTTTGTTGTCACATAACTCAAACTCAGGAGGCAGAGCCATGTTGAATATACCGCTTACCGAAATTCTTGCCAGGATGCCGTTGCGGAGATCGAACAAGCACTGGCAGAATTTCTTGCTCCGATGATGCGGAAGACGACCTGCATCCCACCCCTGTTACGCTGCTCACGAACATCTCCTTGCTCAACGTCGCCACCGCCCAGCAGGTCTACGCCAATTGGCGCTTGCGTGGCCGCATTGAACACGGGTATCGCTTTGACCAGGAACAAGGTCTGGATGTGGAAGATGTGCGCGTTCGCACGCTGGAGCGGATGCGCCATATCTTTGCGTTGGTGCTGGCAGCCGCACAGTTCGTCTTTTTTATCGCCAGGCCTGCCCAGAGGAAGTGGTACTCTGGCTGCGAAAACTGGACGGTAAGTTGGGGCTGAAGAGCGATCGGGTGAGATGTGGGCAACCACGAGTTAATCACCGGTCTGCTTGACCATCAAATAGCCCAGGTGGGAAATGCCCAAGAGGGCTACCATACTATCAGAAAAAGCCGGCAAATCTACCACAGTGGCGGATTGCCAGGTCGGCTCGGCCTGGAGCAAACCCCAGATCATAACGCCATAGGTGAAGAGCAGAATAATCGTCAGGAAAAACATTTGCACCTTGGACGGATCCACGACGCGGTAGTTGCTGACCAATTCCCCGCGCAACAGGTCGCTCCAATCGGCCTGGTCGAGGCTGTCGTTGACGTGCATATCCCCTTTGCGGTTTTCCAGCCCGGCCTGGAACTCATCCCATTCTTTCTCCACGTTTTCCAGCGCGGTTTCGGCGCTTTCCAGAGCCTCTTTGGCCGCTGGTTCTTTTTCCTGAGTCAAACGCTCCAGTTCTAACTGGGCAGCGGGGTATCGTTCGTCATTCGGCAGAATGGACAACAATTCCTGTTTACGGGTAGCCAGTCGCGCCAGTTCGCGGTTGGCCTGTTCCAGCGCGGCCTTCGCGCGATTCATCTTCTCGACCAGCAGTTTCCGCTGATCCTCCAGTACCAGCATTAACTTGCTACTCTGCTTTTCAGTCTTTTTACTCTTTATCCAGGAGGCGCCTGCCAGCGAAACGGCGCTGATGCCCATCGCCAGCAGCAGTTCCTCGGGAAAGCGGATATTCAGGGGGTCATAAGTGGCCTTTGATGAAGGGGCCGCCCGCAGCAGCGGAATCATCCGGTCGAGGGCGATGACGGTGAAGGCAGAAAACGCCAGCGTGGTCCAGAGGATAATCTGAAGGCGCGAAAGACTCATCTTGAAACGATTATCGATGAGAATGCCAACCCAGCGTCCCCCGCTTTTTTTGCCATTCGTTTTTTCCTGGGTGACGGCCTTGCCGATGAAAGCCAGAAAGCCGACAAACCAGAGAATCGTCGCCAGCCAGCGCCATTGAATAGGGAAAATACCGGCCAGCCCTGTTGTCAGAATCAGTATCAAAAACAGAATTGTCGCCAGTAGCATAATTGCCTCCAACGTTTTGATAAGGTAAAAACGCGGTGTTTTCCTGTCGCTGCGAGCGGTGACGAAGCGCAATTCCCTGCTCGTACAAAGTATAAACCGTGTTGGGCAGACAGGCAACGAAAAGGTGTTCATGCAAAAGTTGTCGTACGAATGTTGCTCTGTTGCCAACACTCTCAACGTATGTCACGGCGAGCGAAGCGTATGTCCCGCCTGCCACGAGCGGAGCGTGGTGGAGCATAGCGTAGGGAAAGCAGTCTCCCGGCAGGCAAGGGGATTGCTTCGCCGCCTGGGCGGCTCGCAACAGAGCATATGGATGTCAAAAACTGGCAACATCACAGGGTTTTCGTATGGCGTGCAATAACTTTTGCGTGCCTACCCGGTTGTTCTCGTTCCTTGCCTTACAGGGCACTTTGCGGATACAATTATTGAAACAGGTGCCCCATGAAGATTCTGGCCGTCAGCGATGAGGTGAGCGAGAGCGTATATTCGGCCAACATTCGCCAGCGCTTTGGGGGAGTGGATTTTGTGGTGGGCTGCGGGGATTTACCGTATTACTATCTGGAATATATTGTAACCATGCTACATACACCGTTGTATTACGTCCCCGGGAATCACGACCCGCTGTACCGGCAGAACGTGCTCTCCTCGCTCGCCGCCGGATGTGAAAATATTGATGGGCGTATTGTCCGCTATCGTGGTTTACTTCTGGCGGGTCTGGGTGGCAGCATTCGCTATAAACCTGTGGGCGATAACCAGTACACTCAGTTCGAGATGAATCGCCGCGCCCTGCGTCTGGCAATTCGTCTATTCTGGCTGCGGTTGGTGCAGCGAAAAAGGCCGGATATCCTGGTGGCGCATTCTCCCCCCTTCGGCATCCATGATGACGCCGACCGGGCGCATACCGGCTTCCATGCCTTCGTGCACTTGATTCGTGTCTTTCAGCCTCGCTACTTCTTGCATGGTCATACTCTGGTCTACAAGCCCAACGTGGCTCCTCCTGTGACCCGCGTCGGCGAAACACAGGTTATCAACGTCTATCCTTACCGTGTCGTTGAAATCGAGACGCCATTACCGGTCGTCGAGGGGAACAACCATGAGCGTTGATCGTTGGCGTCTGATTCAGACGGCTCCCGCGCGTGGGGCGTGGAATATGGCTCTCGATGAAGCGCTCCTGGAATCCTGTGAACGCGGCGATTCGCCACCTGTGCTGCGCCTGTATGCCTGGCAGCCGCCTTGCCTCTCGTTAGGATACGCGCAGCCGCTGCAAGATGTTGACCTGCCCCGTCTGAACGAACGTGGCTGGGACCTGGTCCGCCGCCCAACCGGTGGACGCGCCATCCTGCATACCGACGAGTTAACGTATGCCGTCATCGGGCCACTGGGTCACCCATTGCTGGCAGGCCCGGTACTGGAATCGTATCGGCGACTGGCGCGTGCGTTACTGGCAGCCCTGCACGCGCTGGGTTTGCCGGCAGAAATGAACTGTCAGGAGGATGGCCGCCCTTCGCCGGCGACGGCCAACCCGGTCTGCTTCGAGGCCCCCTCAGCCTATGAGATTGTCCTGCAGGGGAAAAAGCTGATCGGTTCCGCCCAGGCGCGGCGAAGAGGCGGCGTTTTACAACATGGCACGTTGCCTCTGTACGGCGATTTGACGCGCATCGTCAAAGTACTGTCTTTTCCCGATGAGCGCGCGCGGCGTACCGCCGCGACGCGTCTGCTACAACGCGCGACCACGGTCGAGATGGCCTCCGGACGTCGCGTAACCTGGGAGATGGCAGCTCAGGCCTTTGCGGAAGCCTTCAGCCAGACATTATCCATACAGTTCGAATTCTC
>Ga0272448_1006052_pt1 | contig 13170 bp, 8 predicted proteins | sample YNPCB0191_FD_202220 | JGI IMG/M metagenome (GOLD analysis project Ga0272448, IMG submission 202220) | Hot spring sediment microbial communities from Yellowstone National Park, WY, United States - YNP-CB-019-1 | ecosystem: Environmental > Aquatic > Thermal springs > Hot (42-90C) > Sediment...
CCTGGCCAGCCGCCAGAGCAAGGACGCCCATCCTGGAGCGAACCGAGACCCATCCTCAAAGGAAAAAGATGACCCTTAATGAAAATGAACTGATCCAGGTCTTCAACCTTACCCAGGGCCGTTGTTTCTATTGCGGCAGGGATCTGACCTATCATGCCTATCGTCTGTTCACCGAGCGGGGGGCCTGGGTGGTGGACTGCTTCATACCCATCGCTAAGGGAGGTGCCGATGGGCCGGGCAATTGGACGCCCTGCTGCTTAGCCTGCAGCCACCGTAAGGGGGAATCCCTTCCCTGGGAGTTCGATCCCGAGAGATTCCGACCCGATGTCTGGTCTCCGGAGGCCTATCTGGGGGATCTGAAGCCACCGATGTCATGAGGGAAAGAACTTAAAAGGATCGGGAGAACATGACCAGCAAGAACATCAATTCCACCAGAAGGGTCCTGGTGGTAGATAACCAACGGGAGCTTCTCTTTGCCGTTTCCGAGCACCTGGCCCGAAGGGAAGTCGATGTCAGCCAGGCGGTCAACGGTTTTCAGGCGTTGCAGATGGCCAGGGAGCTGCAGCCCGAGGCGGTGGTGGTGGATGATGCCATCCAGGGTCTGGAGGCCGGCGATCTCTGCCGCCAGTTGAAGGCCGATCCCCAGACCCGGGATATAAAATTGCTCTTGCTCTGCGCTGAACCGGAACTGGCCAAGGGTTGTGGGGCCGATGGTCACATCAAGAAACCAACGTCGCCGGAGGAGATCGTCAGGAGGATGGAAGAGATGGGGATCTGTTAAGGTTATTTAGTTTCAGCTTGATACAAAGGCCTTGTCGCTTTTCAACAGCGTGCCGAATTAAAATTAACGTAAAAAGCCAGCATCGGATGATGCTGGCTTTTTTGCGGCCCGGATGACATTTCCGATATCGGAAAAATCAAGGCAGTTGACCGCCTGCGGCGGACTTCTGCCAGGCAGGGTGTCGATATGGTGGAGGCGGTGGGAATCGAACCCACGTCCGGACGGGTGACAGCACAGGCCTCTACATGCTTAGTCTACGTATCATCTTACCTGTGGATTCCGCATAGACGCGGCCCTCCAGAGGGCAGCCCCAAAGATCTCGCCGAAAACTCCGGGGCAGAGGGTTCGGCCAGCCCATCTTTGCGATGCCGTCTCCCGGCCAGATGGGCGGAGGCCGGGGACGACATGGCGGTCAAAATTAGGCCGCCAGAGCGTAGTTGTAAGTGCCAGTTATGGCGCGCCGGTATTTTAACGAGCCCTCCGGCATTCTCGGCATGCCACCTGAACCGCCCGCCCGCCGTCGAAACCAGTCGCCCCCACTATAGGACGGATAGATCAGAGTGATCTGTCCCCACCGATAAATATAATCGAAATTATGAAATTTTTCAAGTAACCACCTCCAAAACTCCGCCCTAAGATCAAGATAAGATGCCGACCATGTCTGACGGGCATTTACCATTTGATTCCATGGCCGGGCAAAGGAAAGGTAAATTATACGGTTGAAATTGTCAGGCCTCTGGGTTATCATAAAACAAAATGTATAACCGCGAGGTTTGGATGAAAATAAAAACCCAGCCCAATGCCGGCAGGCTCGAGTTCCCCCATCTGCTTCTGATCTCGGCCTCGGCCGGCTCGGGCAAGACCGAGGCTTTGGCCAAGCGCTATCTGCGCTTCGTGCTGTCTGCGGATGTGCCCCATCGTGACATTTCCAACATCCTGGCCATTACCTTCACCCGGTTGGCGGTGCGGGAGATGAAGGAGAGGATATTGAATCTGCTGAAGAAATTGGCCTTGGGACAGGACGAAGAACTGGCCGGCTACCTGGCCGGGGAGCTCGGGATCGAGCCCGAATTGACGGCCGAGATGGCCAAGGGGTTTATAGATCGTCTGCTGCTTCGCTATTCCGATTTCCAGGTGACCACCATCGATTCTTTCAACAATAGATTGCTGAACGCGGCCGCGGCCGAGCTGGACCTGGCCCCCCAATGCCAGGTGGTCACCGACTATGGTCGTCTGCTGGAACTGGCACTGGATTCCATGCTCCGGGCTATGGCCGAGGATGAGGAGGTGGCGGCCACGGTCAAGGAATACGTGGCCTTTCTCAACCAGCAGCCCCGGGCGTCATTCGCCTGGAGCCCATCCCGGGAATTGGGCCAGGAGTTGGGCCGGCTTTTGATGGCCGAGTCCAAGTTGGCCCAAGGACTGATCTTCGAGAATACCGTCGGGGAGCTGGACCAGGCCTTTCAGGAGATGGCTGCCTCCTTGAAGCGGATAAAGGATATAGCCGCCGGCGCCGGCCTCGATCTCAAGGATCTCGGCAGGTTGGAATCGTCGCTTTCCCAAAAAAGCTTCGAGGGCCTCAAGCGAAAGTTCCACGAGCCGCCCTGTTATGCCAAAGACCGGAAACATCCGTCAGTGGAGGAGATAGCCACAATCTGGAGGAGTTTTCCCGAGTTCAGGAGACGGGCGGCCGAGGCCAAGGCCTTTGGCTACTACTATCCCTATGGGCACTGTTATCGTGTCTTTATGGAATTCCTAAAACAGGCCAAGGCTAGATCCGCCACCATCCACATAGACGATATGTCCCAGATGTTAGCCAGGCTTTTGGAGGCGGAGAACATTCCGGAGATATATCTCAAATTGGGATCCCGGCTGTTTCATTATTTCATGGACGAATTCCAGGACACCGATCCCCAGCAATGGCGGGCCCTCCGGCCGCTCCTAGAGGAGGCGGTCTCCGGAGACGGTTCGCTCTTCTTCGTCGGCGACCTCAAGCAGGCCATCTACCAATTCCGGGAGGCCGATTATCGCATCATGCTCCAGATGCAGCAGGAGATCGAGGGACGGGCGGAGCGGAAGCTGGTGCCGGCCAGCGTGGCCTCCAAGAGCCGGGTGGAAGAACTGCCCCAAAACCGCCGCAGCGGCGGCGTCATCGTGAAATATAATTCTGTAGTATTCAACCAGCGGCTGGCGCGGCTGATAGAGGCGGGCGTCTATGGCGCCGACGTCACCGGGCTGACCACCTATAAGCAGGAGAGCGCTCCGGATCTTTCGGATCAAGGTTATGTCTGCACCCGTCACCGGCCGCCGGAGGCCGGTGAGGACTGGCTTAAGGAGCGACTGTTGGCTATAGTTCGGGATGTCCACCATCGGGGCTATGGCTATGGAGAGATAGCCTTTTTGGCGCCTAAGAACGACGACCTGCTTCAGGCGGTCAGCTGGCTTTTGGAGGCCGGGATCCCGGCCGTTTCCTCGGGCGCATTGGACATTCGTCAGAGGAAGGCGGCGGCCGAGCTCAAGGAGTTGCTGAGATTTTTGGATTCCCCGCTGAACGACTTAGCCTTCGCCAATTTCATTCAGGGGCAGGTATTCAAGCGGTCGCTGGCCGGCACGGATCTGAAATTCGATCAGCCTGATTTCGAGGCCCTAACTATCAAGGCCCGGTCCGAGGGCAAGCGCCTCTACCAGGCGTTTCGGGAGACCAATAGCGGATCCGCCATCTGGGAGGCAAGGTTTCAAACCCTATATCAGAAGGTGGGCTTCCTGCCGCTCTATGACCTTCTCTCCCTGGCCTGCGAGACGTTCGATGTCTGGCGGACCCTGCCCCAGGAGGCCGCCACCTTTCTGTTGATGTTGGAGGCCGCCAACGTGATTTCCGGCCAGGGTCAGAACCTGGTGCGGGAGTTTTTAGATCTCTGGGAAAGGACCGGGGTCGAGGAATTGGCCATGGCCCTGCCACCCTACCTCGATGCTGTCCGCGCCCTGACAGTGCATTCGGCCAAGGGCCTGGGGTTTCCGGTAGTGATCAACCTTACCCACGGAGCCCCCCAGGTGGCCAGCCAGGTCCGGCATCGCACTCCAGAGGGAGAGAGGCTGGTCTACATCACTAAGGATCTGAGCGAGTTCTCCTCTAAATTGAAGGACATCTATCTAGAAGCCTTAGCCGAGGACGAGATCCAGTTTCTTAACCAGCTGTACGTCTCCTGCACCCGGGCCAGGGAAGAGCTCTACAATTTAATATTAGGCGAAAAGGAAGAGGATCCCCTGTTCCAGCTTTTCCCCGAGGAGGAGCAGGGCCAAAAGAGGACGGACCGAAAGCTAAAGATTTCCGAGATCGAGCCGCTAAGACCGGTGAGCCATGGCGGGCCGGCCTATCCAGGCCTCCGGGAACGCTGGCATCCCGACCGGACAAAGGAACAGAAACGGGGGCTGTGGTACCACCGGATATTGGAACAGTTAGCCTTCGTTACTGATATCCAGGCCGAGGTGCTTAAGGCCGCCAGATGGGCCGAGGGACGCTACGGGCCCATGGATGACCGGGAGGTCATCTGTCAAACCCTGATCTCTTTTCTGCATAACCCCCAGGCCGCCGTGGCTTTTGAGAAAAGGCCGGGTCGGGAGGTTTTGCCTGAGGCCGAGTTCTCCGATGTCGCCGGACATCTCTACCGCGTGGATCGGCTGGTTTTGGATGACGAGTGCGTCACCCTCTGGGAGTACAAGAGCGGCCGGCCTCAGGATCATCGGAACCAGGTGCAGAAGTACTGTGAAATCTTGAAACAGATCTATCCCCATCGCCGGGTGGTGGCTAAGATTGGCTACCTGGACCTGGGCCGGGTGGAGGTGGTGTCATGAGCCGTTCCCTGATGCTGACGGCCGGATCCGATCTGATCGCCGAGGTGGCCGAACTCCTCTTGGGCTCGGGCCGGCCTTTGGCGGACTCATTGGTTATCTTCCCGGGCAAGCGCCCGGCCCATTTTCTGCGCCGGGAATTGGCCCGGAGCTTAGGCTCGGCCTTCCGACCCCCTCGGATCCTCTCCTTGGATGAACTGGCAGCGGCGGTGGCCCGGGAGTCGGGATACGTGGCTCGGGAGATAGATGCCTTAGAGGCGGCGGCCCGGCTCTATACCCTCTGCGGCCGCGGCCTGCCTGGAGGCCAACCGATGCCCTTAGATCGTTTCCTGCCCTGGGGCTTCAAGATCTTCTCCGACCTGGAGGAACTGAAGATGGAGCTGGTGCCGGCCTCCAGGCTCCGCGATTTCGATGCCATCGCCGGCCAGAAGCTGCCGGCCCGTCTGCAGCATATGTTGCAGAACCTCTCCCAGGTGTATGAGGAGTTCTATCTTTCATTGCAACGGGAGTCGCTGGCCACCCGGGCCCTGTTCTATGCTCTGGCCGCCTCCTCGGCCAGCGTCTGCGAGAAGCCGTTGGTGGTGATCGCCGGCCTATTCGGACTCACCGGCGCCGAGGAGCAGATCTTCAAGAAATACTCAGCCCGGCCCCAGACGATTTTCGTCCTGCAACAGGGGCCCGGCATCGAAAGTTTGGTGGAACGTTTGGATCTGAAGCCGGAGGCGGTGGGGAGCCGGAAGCCGGGTCCGGAGTTGTTTTACTATCCGGCGCCCGATGGGGTGGGCCAGGCCATGGCCCTGAATGGGGCGATAGAGGGAGAGGCGGTCACCGGCCGGGCGGTGGTGCTGCCGCTGTCCGAATCCTTATTCCCGGTGGCCGATCATGTTTTGGGCAGGTTCGGCGAGGAGTGGAACGTCTCCTTGGGCTATCCTCTGATACGGACCCCGCTTTTGGCGCTGATCAAGAGCATCGCCCGGATGCTGGAGACGGCCGAGGGCCAGCGGCTTTATGTTCCGGATTATCTGACGGTGTTGCTCCATCCCTATATCAAGAATCTGCACGGACAGGTGGAGTCCAGGCTGACCAGGATCATATGCCATGCTGTCGAGGAATGGATCATAAGCTCCCAGATACGATTCGTCTCCCCGGCCCAGATCGAGTCCGATCCCACCCTGGCCGAGGCCGCGGTCAGGATGGCGGCTTCGGAGGGCGGCCTTGAGGCCGGGGCCGTTTCCGCTGTCCTTAGAACTCTGCATCGGTTGGCTATCTATAATTTCGAGGCGCCGGAGGATGTCGGCGACTTCGCTGCCAAGGTCTTGGAACTGATCGAGGCCATAGCCGAACGTAGCCAGGCCCAGCAGCATCCCTATGCCGCCAAATTCTTCGAAAGCGCGGCCGAGGCCATGGAGGCGATCAGGAAAGGTTCTCTGGCTGCCTTCAAACTTGAAAGCAGCCGCGCCTATTTCCGGTTTTTGGAGGCGGCCCTGGCCGGAAGCGAAGTCCACTATCCGGGCACGCCGTTGAAAGGACTGCAGGTGCTCGGCTTCTTAGAGACCCGGAACCTCAGATTCGACGAGGTCTTTATCCTCGACGTCAACGAAGGTGTCCTGCCACCGCGCCGCGCCGCCGAGACCCTGCTGCCGGCGGCCCTCAGGTCTGAGCTGGGCCTGCCCGGTCCGGAGCGCGCCGAGCAGATCATCCGTTATCATTTCCATACCTTGATAGCCGGGGCCCGTCGGGCCCATATCTTCTACCGTCAGGGCCGGGGGGAGGAGAAAAGCCGTCTGGTGGAGGAGCTCTGGTGGCGCCAACAGCAGGCAGACAAAAGTTTGGAGCCGAGGAACATTAAGCCGATCCATTTCGCCGCGGCCTTCGGCCATGGCCAGCCCCAGCCCCAGCCCAAGTCGCCTCGGGTAATGGAGATCTTGGATGGCAAGGTCTTCTCCGCCAGTTCTCTGGACCTCTATCTGAGATGCCCTTTGGAGTTCTATTTTGCCGAGGTATTGGGGTTGGGATCCAAGGATGAGGTGGAGGCCGAACCCGATCCCAGCCAGGTGGGAGATGTGGTGCACGATATCCTCAACCGATTTTTTATGAAGAGGCGGGATCGAACTCTGACCATCGCCTCCCAGGACCATCAGGAGATGGCACAGTTGGTGGAGGGCTGTTTCCGGGAACGTTTCGGCGATCATCTCGACGGCCGCCTGGTGCTGACCCAGGCCCAGGTGGCGGAGCGGATGAAGTATCTTTTAGAATGGGAACAGGAGCGCCGGCCGGTGATCCGGCGATGCGAGGAAAAATTGAGCGGCAGGCTGACCCTGGGAAACGGCCGCCGGGTGTCGCTCAAGGGTCGGATAGACCGGGTGGAGGAATGCCGGGGCCGGGTGAACATCATAGATTATAAAACCGGAAGCAGCGCCAAGCTTCCGCAGAAATCCTTCGATTTAGGGCAGCGGGAGAGATGGACCCGATCCCTGAGTTCGGTGCAGCTGCCTCTCTATGCCGAGCTCTATCGTCAGAACTTTCAAAACGGGAGCGCCGACCTCGACTGCGGCCTGATGCTTTTGGGCAAACGGACCATCGAGATAGCCTGGCTCTACGAAGGGCGGCCGGGCAGGCCCGAGGACTGGCAGGCAAATTTCCTCTCGGCCATAATCACGCTGTTAGAGGAGATACTGGATCCCGCCCAGGCCTTCCTTCCCACCACCGAACCCAAGACGGTCTGCGGCCGTTGTGATTTCAGGGTGATGTGCGATCGCCAGTGGCTGGATTGATAAGATAGAGAACTTTATGCCATTTAGTCAAAAAAGCGGTCAGCCGCAGGCTGACCGCTTTTCTTGGAATGGGCCGGGCAAGGCCTCAATCGATTTCCATTATTCTTTTGACGTTGGGTTTATCCCAGAAAAACTTTCTATACTCCTCGGGGATTCCGTCGGCCATCTGTTTAAGATATCCCTTGGCCTGTTTTATGGTGGAGGCCATCCTTTCCTTCATTCCCTGTTTTTGAAAGGCTAAGGCCAGCCGATACCTGGCTTCGGCCTCCAGCTCCGGAATGGCGGCCATCTCCTCATCGTCTAGTTTGAGCGGCGAGGATAACAAGCCCTCCAGTATCCGTTGGGCCTCCATGGCCGAGGCCAGGCTGGCGTCTAAGTTAAGAGCCCAGGCCTTGAGGATCAGATGCTTGGGCGAGGGCAGCTGGCCGCGGTCGTAGTCGATTCCGGCCGCCAGCTTCAGACAGCCCAAGGCCGGCTCGGCCCGTCCCTGGAGACATTCCCACTCGGCCATATCCAGCAGGATGCTGGCCTCGCGATCGCGATTTCTCAGGGAGCGGGCCAGGTCCAATGCCCGATCGAGAAAACCCTTGCCCTGGGCGTACTCGCTCAACTGAGATTTTATTTTACCTATGGCCTGCCAGGCGAACACCTGGCCCAGGCCGTTGTCCAGAGTACGGCAGATATCATCGGATTCCTGATAATGCTTCAGGGCCTGAGAGAAGTCTCCGATGATATAATGAATATCGCCGTAGTTCTTCTGGGAGAGGGCCAGGCGGAAGTGATCGCCTTTCTTTAAAGCCAGGGAATGAGTCAGACCCTGATACTCTATGGCTTTGGCGATTCTGCCCTGGGTATAGTGGATGCTGGAAAGTTTATTGTAGATCGCGGCTAAGTGTGATTCGTCTCCGGTGGAGAGGTAGTATTCGGCTTCTTGTTGCAGAAGCCCGGCGGCCGTCTCCAGATTGCCCTGGGCCGCCTCCACCAGGGCAGAGACATGAAGTATCTCCGCCCGTCTGGTATCATCGGATGAGAAGCGCCCCTCCTCCAGGACCACGGAGGCTCCTTCGATGTAGCTTTTGGCATTGTCCAGATATCCCTGGCGGAAGAACATCCAGGCCAGGTCGTAGTAAACCTGAAAGAGTTCGGGGGAGCCGGGGCGGTGGCTCAGCCGGCTCAGGGCATCGCCCAGATAGAGATAGGCTTTTTGGTACTGGCTGAGCCGGAGGTAGGCCTGGCCTAACTTTTGAAGCACCGCCAGAGACTGATCTTCGGTCAGAGGCAGGGATTGTAGCTGTTCCAGTATCGAGATGGCCCATTCAAAAGCGCCATGTTCTGCCAGGCGCTGGGCGAACTTGAGCCCGATCCCGGGCTTCTCCTCGGCGGCCGCTTTGGAGAACTGGGCCTCCAGTCTACCGAGCTCGGGATATTGTTCTCTGAGGGTTTGGGGCGAAAGGTTGGCCATAGGCTATTCCTGAAAAAAAGTTGCCCTGGGAACGGCCGGAGGGCAACTCTACATAAATCTCTGACGGATATGACGGCTGGTTCTGGTGCGCCATGAAGGACTCGAACCTTCGGCCCGCTGATTAAGAGTCAGCTGCTCTACCAACTGAGCTAATGGCGCTTAATCTTGCTGAATTATACAAAATTTAGATGAAAATGTAAAGGGAGGGGTCGAAAGTTGATCTTGACAAGGATAAGGGAATGAAGATACAATTGAAAGGAAGATAGAGATATCGGAATAATACATTATGTTGGAAAAATTGTTCAAACTCAAAGAGCATGGAACCGATCTCCAGACAGAGATCCTGGCCGGAATCACTACCTTCATGGCCATGGCCTACATCATCGCCGCCAATCCCATGATCTTGGCCGCCGCTGGCATGGACAAGGGGGCGGTGGCCCTGGCCACCTGCCTGGTCTCGGGCCTGATCACCCTGACCATGGGCCTGTGGGCCAACTACCCCATCGCCCTGGCCCCGGGCATGGGGATCAATGCCTTTTTCGCCTACTCCATCTGCGCTGGGATGGGCGTCCCCTGGCCGGTGGGGCTGGGCATGTTCTTCGTAGAGGGGGTCATCATCCTGGCCATCACCATGACCCGGCTGCGGGAGACGGTGATCAACGCCATACCCTTCTCCCTCAAATGCGCCATCAGCGTGGGCATCGGGCTTTTCTTAGCCTTCATCGGCTTCGAGAACGCCGGGCTTTTAGAACACCATCCGGTAACCTTCGTCACCATGTCCAGGATCTGCGCCCCCCAGGTCTGGCCCAAGGTGCTGCTGGCTTCGTTGGTCATCGTTCTCACCACGGTGCTTCTGATCAAACGGGTCAAGGGGGCCATCCTGATGGGCATCCTCTTCGGAACCCTCCTGAATTTCATACCGCTGTTCCATACTTCCGGGGAGTCGCCCTCGCTGATCTCGGCCTCCCTCTCTACGGTGTTTTTGAAATTGGACATCATGGGGGCGCTTAAATTGAAATTCGCCGTGCTCATCTTCACCCTGCTCTTCGTCGATTTCTTCGACACCGCCGGCACCATCATCGGCATCTCGGTCAAGGCGAAGTTTTTAGACGATAGGGGCCGGATCCCAAGGCTGGGGCGGGTCCTGGTGGCCGATTCCCTGGGTCCGATAACCGGAGCCCTGGTGGGCACCTCCACCGTCACCTCCTATATAGAGAGCGCCGCCGGCATCGAGGAGGGCGGCCGCACCGGCCTGACGGCCGTGGTCACCGGGATCCTTTTTCTCCTGGCCATGCTGGCGGCGCCCCTGGTGGGGCTGGTGCCCCAGGCAGCGGTGGCTCCGGCCCTGATCATCGTCGGCATCATGATGATGGAGCCGGTGCTGAAGATAGATTACAGCGACTATTCCGAGGCGGTGCCGGCCTTCATCACCATCGCCGCCATGCCCTTCACCTACAGCATCTCCAACGGCATCGCCTTAGGCTTCCTCTCCTACGTGCTAGTGAAGCTTCTCTCGGGTCGGGGCCGCTTCGTGCCTCCGGCGATGTTCGTCCTGGCCGGATTCTTCCTGCTCTTCTTCTTGGCCAGCCCCACCTTCCGCTGACAGGCTTCTAACCCCAGGGGACGCAGGTGAGAACTTCTCTCGATGGTCGGCATCTTGACAAAGGGGCGGGGCGGCGTTATACTAAGAGTTGCTGGGGAGCAAGGCGGGGCATGCCGAGCTGAGAGGCCTTAGGTGGCGACCCATGGAACCTGAACCGGGTAATGCCGGCGCAGGGAGGCAGAATGATATGGCCCGCCCCTGGCTTTCGGAGGCGGGTTTTGTGTTATGGATCGGAAAATAGAAATCACGGTCAACGGAGAAAAATTAGCCTTAGCTTCCGAGGTCAGGCTTGGGGATTTCATGGAGCAGCGCGGCCTGCCCCCATCCTCGGTGGTGGAGCGCAACGGCCAGGTCATCCCCAAGGACAGACGCCACCTGGTCATCTTAAGGGATGGGGATGTTCTGGAGATCGTGAGATTGGTGGGGGGAGGATAGGACTAAAGGCCGAAAGCAGAAATCAAAAGGCAGAAAGCAGAAGGAAGAATGTCGATAAAAGCTCTAACGATCGCCGGAAAGAAGCTCCGCTCCCGTCTTTTTTTGGGCACCGGCAAGTTCTCCAGCCCCGAGATCATGGCCCGGGCCTTAGAGGCCTCCGGGGCCGAGGTGGTGACCGTGGCCCTGCGTCGGGTGGAGCTGGATAATCCCCAGGACGACATCCTCTCCCATATAGATCGCGCCAAGTATCTTTTACTGCCCAACACCTCAGGAGCCAGGGATGCTAACGAAGCGGTGCGCATCGCCCGGCTGGCCCGTGAGGCCTCGGGCATCAACTGGCTTAAATTGGAGGTGACGCCGGAGCCCAACTACCTCCTGCCGGATCCGGTGGAGACCCTGAGAGCAGCCGAGACACTGGTCAAGGAAGGTTTTGTGGTGCTGCCCTACATCAATGCCGATCCGATATTGGCCAAAAGGCTTCAGGATATAGGCTGCGCCGCGGTCATGCCCTTGGGGGCGCCCATCGGGACCGGGCGCGGGGTGAAGACCGCGGATCAGATAAGGATCATCGTGGAGCAGGCCACGGTGCCGGTGGTGGTGGATGCCGGCTTGGGCCTGCCGTCGCATGTCTGCCAATCATTTGAGTTAGGGGCCGATGCCGTATTGGTGAATACGGCGGTGGCGGTGGCCAAGGATCCGGTGGCCATGGCCCAGGCCTTCCGTTTGGCGGTGGAGGCCTCGCTGCAATCTATCGCCGCCGGGCCGATGGAGGAATCGGAAAAGGCCTCGGCCTCCAGCCCGTTGACCGGTTTTTTAAGATAATAGAATCGTTATTAGATGGCAGAGGAAGGATAAAGAGCATATGGTTCCAAACCAAGCGACTTTATCCTTATCTTTTATATTTTGATTTTGCCGTCATCGTATCGCAATTTGAAGAAACTATGGTTAAATTTGTTTCCGAACTAGAGGTCATCAACAACTCAGCGCTCAGGACTTTGATCTACGGAACCGAAGAGGGTTCGATCAGGCGGGTGCTTACGGGGGCCGGTGGCCAGTCCATATTAAGCTTAGAGGAAATGGCGGCCCTGGTTTCACCGGCCGCGGCCGGTATGTTAGAGGAGATGGCACAAATGGCCAGGGCCATCACTGCCCGCAGGTTCGGAAAGACCATCCAGTTCTATGCCCCGCTTTACATCTCCAATTACTGCCGGAATTCCTGTGTCTACTGCGGCTTCAATGCAGGCAACCGGGTAAGCCGGAGGACATTGGCGCCGGACGAAATAATGGCCGAGGCCAGGCTGTTGCACGAGAGGCGTATCCATCAACTGCTGTTGGTGAGCGGCGAATGCCCGGAACAGGTTTCTCCGACGATGTTAGCCGAGATCATCTCCAGCCTCCAGGGGCTTTTCCCCTCTATCGCCGTCGAGGTCTATCCCTTGGAGGAGGATGATTACCGCCGCCTGGTCGAGGCCGGGGCCGATGGGCTGACCATCTATCAGGAAACCTATGACCGTCAAATCTACCTCCAGGTGCATCCGGCCGGGCCCAAGCGGAATTTCGACCATCGTCTGGAGGCCCCGGAGAGGGGGGGGCGGGCCGGGTTCCGCCAGATAGGCATCGGCTCGCTTTTGGGTCTGAACGACTGGAGGTTGGAGGCCTGTTTTCTCTATCTCCATGCTCGTTTCTTGATGAAGCATTACTGGAAAAGCCAGACGGCCATCTCCTTTCCCAGGCTGAGGCCGGCGGCCGGAGGATACCAGCCGCCACATCCGGTCACGGATCGGGAATTGGTGCAGATGATATGCGCCCTGAGGCTGGCCCTGCCTGATGTAGGACTGGTGCTCTCCACCAGGGAGAGCCCGGAGTTTCGGGATCACATGATCGGCATCGGCATCACCAAGATGAGCGCCGGCTCCCGCACCTCGCCCGGCGGCTATCTTGACGAACAGGGACCGGAGGCCGAGGAGCAGTTCTCGGTTCACGACGGCCGGAGCGTGGCCCAGGTGGCCGAGGCGGTGAAAAACAGGGGCTATGATCCGGTGTGGAAGGACTGGGACAGGGGATTTGTTTAAGGCAGAAATCAGAAACGGAGACAGTAAAGAATATTTCGCAAAAAGAGTAATGGGACGGTAAAGAAGAATGGTTCTTCCGAGTTTATAGTGGGTAAGTATAAATAGTATTACAACTTTTTCTATGTTCCTTTCTTGTGACCAAGAAAGGAACCAAAGAAGTCTTTCCGCCCAGCGCTGCGGATGGTCAGGCATCC
>Ga0272448_1006055_pt1 | contig 13167 bp, 7 predicted proteins | sample YNPCB0191_FD_202220 | JGI IMG/M metagenome (GOLD analysis project Ga0272448, IMG submission 202220) | Hot spring sediment microbial communities from Yellowstone National Park, WY, United States - YNP-CB-019-1 | ecosystem: Environmental > Aquatic > Thermal springs > Hot (42-90C) > Sediment...
AAGTTAGCAAAAAATAGGCCCTTTGTAAATCCCGGGAGGCCAGCAGAAATTTTTAGCGGATTTGCCTTCCAGAATTTCTGGTCCCCCGAAAGACCGGGGGAGAGACAAAACACCCAACACCGCTTTGCGCATGGGGGGCATAGAAATAGAAAATAGGCGTTTCGTTACCCGGAAGACAATCGAAATGGTATTTATAACTCCAAAACTTCCCTTCCCCCTGCCAGACTCCTCCTTCCCCCGAACGAATGGGCCTTTTGCCTTCCCCAAAACGCCTTCCACATCCTCATCTTTTAGAGGATCACCGTACCCCTCGATCAGCCGATCTCCTGGGCCGAACACCGATCCCCTGCCCCTTACCGTGTTGATTCCACTTCTTCCCACTGGGCCTTGTTGCAGAGGGTCTGAACGGCTTCGGGGTTTAGGCCAGGTAGCCAGAGACCCAGCCGACGGCCGCCCACCGGAACCAGGAGTTTTCCCGACCGGGTTGGCAAGGGGAGCGGTCGGCCTGTTAAATCCCGGGCTTCTGCGCCGGCCGGAGCCTCCAAAACCAACTGGCCGGGTTGCCCTTCCCTATGCCAAAGCACCAGCAAGGTACCCTCTTTTCGACGACCGGCCAAAGCCCGCAGTTGGGCATTTCCGGCGGGAGCCGCCAGAGGCGCTACTTCCACAAACTCAGGCAAAGCGTCCGGCTGAGCGGGCGTCGGCCAATAGAGCACGAAATCTTTGTTCAGTTCCTGGAGGCGTTCGCGCTGCGCCGCTGGAACCCGGCCCGAACGCCGCAACAGCTCATAGGTCCGGACGATCTCTAAAATCTCCGGCGTCAGTGGGTGCTGGTCCATCTGGGCAAAACTGGTCTGCAAAGAAATCGGCGCATCCAGGGCCAGCGATTTGACCATCAGGTATTCGATTTCGTCCAGTTGGAGGCCATCGGTATTTTTCCCTTTGGGCCAGATACCGAACCAACCTAATTCGCCCGGAATCATATCGGCCTGGAGGCTCTGGACATATTGGACGGAGCGGTTGATGTGGTCCCGGACGGTGGGCCAATGGTCCAGTTGGCCGCCCGCTTGAAGATAGCCATAAATCGTGGACAAATAGGTATCCACCGTGCCGGACCGGGTGAAGCTGTGCCAAAGGTTGTGGTGGAAGCCGCCGCCTTGGTGGATGATCGGCCGTTTGCGGATTTTTTGTATCACCGCCGCGTGGGCGTTGGCGGCATAGTAGTCGAACCGCCGGCTGTCCACATCTTCGCTGCCGTCGAAGTAGATCATATCGAAATCGCAGGCGTCGAAGATTTCGGCCAATCGGCTGGTAACCTCCTGGAAAAGGCTGGTCTGCTGGTCGATGATGTAGCCGTTGATACAGCCATCCACGGCATATCGGCGGCATTCGGCCTCAGCGGGATGAGCTGCCGCTTTTGTGCCCCAGGCACCTCGGATGCAGCCCAGCAGGGTGTCCCATCGGCCTTCTGGTCCAATCGCCTCATACTGAACAATTTCCTCCTCGATGACCACCTCCTGGTGTTTTCGGACACCGCCTTCCCAGAGTTTTTGGGGGCACAAAGGGCTGCCCGGCCAATGGCGAAGGTCGTCTTTGGTGCGGATGGTTTTGGCGGCGGGGTCGATCGGCTCGGCCAATGCAGCCCGGCCCACCACCAAAAACCGCCGGTCCGGCTTCGGCGTTACATAAGGATCCCGTTTGGAAATCTTCGAGGCAAACGTATGCATCCCGACCAGGATTCCATGCTCGTGCAGCCGGGCTATGCTGCGCCGAAGGCTTTCCAGCCCCTCCGGATACATCGCCTGGTTGATCGGATAATGGCCAGGGCTGGTGGACCAGGAACCGAAACTTATGAACACCTGATCAAATCCGGTCTTGCGACAAAGCTCAATCACCCGATCCACATCCTTTTGGCCGAAAGACAAAAACCAATAGGAATGCCGAGCCGTGGGAAGCTCTTTGGAGGGGACGCCGTTCTTTTCGTTGCGGGGCAGATCAAAGGCGTGGGAGACTTTCTGCAAGAGTCGGCGTAGTTCTGCTGGAGGAGCCGCCAGTAACACAGCCGACGCTCCTTCCAGTTTCGGACCGGGTTCATCTTGGCTGGCAGCGGTCAACAGAGTGCCTTCCGGCCGAACCACCGGCCGGGCTTCGGTCTGCCGATTGGCTGCCATCAGACAGACCGCAATGTCCTGATTCCAGGCCGCATTCAGCCGACTGCCTACCCGCTCTTTGATCCGCACCGGGATTTGCAGCAGGGTGATTTGGCTGGGACGTGCACCACGGATTTGATCCAGACGGAACAGAACCCAATCCTGCTCCGGTCGGATGGTATAAACCAACTGGGTGGAGGACCCGGCAAAGCTGAGTACCCATTGATCCGGTTCGGCGCCTTTTTGGAGGCGTTGGGCCGGGTAGGTTTTGCCTTCCAGTGTAATTTTAGCCACTGGTGCATGGCTAAGCAGCAGATCGATTTTGGCGGCCGGTTTGGCTTCCAAAGTCAGTTGGGCGATGGAAGTAGATGGGAGAGCGGCCAAAAGTTCCTGCCCGGTCCGTTTTTCCTGGAGCGACTGCCAACGGGCATTTTGGTCCACCTGAAGCCGATACCAGGCGGTTTGCCAAACGATCGGTTTGGGATGGGCGTCTTGGTGAGCCTCGGCCGCTTCTGTCCGAGCAACAAAAACCTCATTTTCGGCAGCAGGTCCTGATCCTAGGATGGCCCCGAACTCTGCCCCGGTTTCCCACACGCCAAAAATCGCCCCAAATACCAGCAGCCTACAAAATCCTAAAGAAAAATCCCAATATGGGCTGTGTGCCATGGGACGGCGGCATTCCGGTTCAGAAGCCATCTTGGGCTGGCCTTTCCGCTTTCCGCCAATCCACCCAAAAGCATTCGCCGAAGAACGGATGGGAAAAACTCGGTCTTTGAAAACCCAGGCGGCCTGCATGGTTTTATCTCCTTTGCGAAAAAGCCGATTTTGGAAACATATATTCAGTATGGGTCTGGGAGGGAGTGTATCGGCCTCCCCGTGGGGGAAGATGTTCCCCCACCACCCTTCCCGTGAAGCGGCATGGCGTATGGTGAGGGAAGGGAAGTTCTTCCTAGGCAGGAATATGGCGAGGCAGGTCAACGGTGGGTAGAATCCGCCATCCGTCAGGAAGTTCAACATGCGTTTTCGGGCGGACTCCTTTGAGCTTACCCCATGGGCCAAGCGGGTTCAAGCGGCAAAAGAACATCCGAACCATTCGGGCATTTCCAGCCCACAAAAACTCTTTTTCTTGCGATCCCCCCATCGGCAGCAGAGCATCCGAACCATTCGGCCATTCCCGTCAAAATCGTTGTTTCTGATGTTTCCTGGGCAGGATTTCTCTGTTCGCAGGAATGGGGCAAAAGAATATTCGGGTAAAAAGGGGTGAAGGATTCCGGAGCACCTTGTGTCTTTTCGGCCGGGTTTCTGAAGGCCAGAAAGTTTGGTAGATTGGCAGGGATGGGTTGGGATACCTAGGTGGGAGCAGCAACATGCCCGAGGCGGCATTTCCGTTTGTTGCCGTGGATGTAGGGAATCGGCGGATAAAGTTCGGTTGGTTCGGCCGGGCTTTTACCCAGCCGGAGTCTTCCGCGCCGTTGCCCCAACCGGAAAGTGTGTTTTCCCTGGATAGTCATCGGGAAGATTGGCCTGGGTTGGAGGCCTGGTTGGAGTCGGTCTGGGCCGAGGGGGCAAAACCAAAGGTTTCCCAGACCGAGCCAACCGATTTTGTTGCGGCATCTTCCCAGGAGTCGGCCGGCGCTTTTGCGGAGGGCAGCGGCCCATTCGGCCAGAGGGTGCAGTGGTGGATGGGCAGTGTGAATCGGCCGGCAGCGGTCCGGCTATTGGAGTGGATCCGGGAGCGATACCCGGCCAGCCGGGCCGTCCTGCTCAATTGGCAACAGATTCCGATTCGGACGGCGGTGGTCCAACCGGAGCGGGTGGGCGTGGATCGGCTTTTGGGCGCGGCAGCGGCCAATCGGCTTCGGTCGGGCAATCGGCCCGCGGTGGTCGTGGATATCGGCACGGCCATCACCGTGGATTGGCTCTCGGCGGAGGGGGTGTTTTCCGGGGGGGCCATTTTACCAGGTTTGGATATGGCCGCCCGCGCCTTGCATGAGTTCACTGATCTTTTGCCCCAAGTTTCTTTGGAGGGGTGTTCTGAAGCACCGCCGGTGATTGGCATGGCCACTGAGCCGGCCATCCGAAGCGGCCTGTTCTGGGGCACGCTGGGAGCGATTCGGGAACTTCTGCGCCAAATGTCCTGCCAAGGCCCCCCCCCACCGCAGGTGTTTTTGACCGGAGGCGCCGGACAGCTTCTGGCCCCGCACCTAGGCCCAGATGTCCAGTATTTGCCGCATCTTACCTTAGCCGGGATCGCTCTTGCCGCTCAAGCAGCCAAACACTCCCCCGGTGAATCCTCTCCCAAGGGCCCTTGAAGGAGGTGTTCCCCTCCACCATGCTACGGGGTAGGATAATCGGTAGCATCTGTCGCCGTTTACTCCTCTGCAGATCGGGTTAGGGATTCTTCTTTTCTCTTTTTTCACAAGGAATGGGACTATGACCGATGCCAGCCATCACCGCCGCCGAACCTGGACGATCCGATGGGACCTATGGCAAGTTTTTTGGGTGGGCGGACTTCTCTGGGCAGTTTCTGGTCTCCCCGCTGCGGAACCGATGGAATCGCCCACCCAAAGCCCGAAAGCAAAACACCCACCCTGGCAAAAACTCTTTGCCGACGAAGACTGGTACAAAAAGGCCGATCCGCAGGAAATGATCCTACGGGGCACATTGGAGGCCCTTCCAGAGCCAAAGGGGCCGGACACCCTCATGCGAACCTACCACTATCGCCTCCGGCAGTGGAATATCTATACCGGCGGCAAGAGGATGAACGTGCTGGATCAACGGGTCGGCCAAGAGGTGGAGCTGTTGGGCAAGGAGGTGAAGATGAGCTTGGAAGGCCGGGAAATGGTGGAGTTTTGGCCGGCGGCTGTTCGCCGGGCATTGCCCCGACCCAAAGGCCCCATCCCGAAGATTAAACCCTCCGACCTGATTCCCAAGGAACTGACCGAACCAAAACCCTCTCCCAAAGAACCGGCAGGACCCCAGGAACCAAAACTGCCCGCCACCCAACCGGACCAAGCAGAGTGGCAAAAACTCTTTGCCGACCAGGATTGGTACCAACAAGCCCAAGGCAAAGAGCAGATATTCCACGGCCAATTGGAGGCAGTTCCCCAGGCTGGCGGAATCGGGTTTTTCATGCGGGCTTCTTTCTATCGGCTCGGCAATCGCACCCTCTACACCGGCGCCCGCAAAATCGAGATTTTGGAAAAACTGATTGGCCGCCAGGTGGAGATTTTGGGCAAACCGGTGGATATGGCTTTGGAAGGCCGGCAGGTGCAGGAGATTTGGCCAGCCGCTGTTCGCCCCACTCTGTCCGAGAACCCCCCAGCCCCCCCTAAAGAATCCTCAAAAGAACCCACTCCAGAAGCCCCTACTTCTGGAAAGGTGGAAATAAAACGGTAAGTCTTTTTGCATCCTTGGGAATCGCAAAAGAAGACGTTCTGGCCCTGGCATCGTTTTTGGGTGCAAAACCTATCCCTTCGGCAGGTCCTGAATCTTTGGCGTTTCCAGGGGGCGATGAATTCTTTTCTTTCCGGTGGAGCTGCTGATCTCGACTTTGGCCAATTTCCGTAACTCTTTGTGTTTTCCGAACTTACCCCCCAAGTTCCTTTGTTCACGCGCTTTCCTAACTCCAAGATTTACAAAGAGTTAAGACATTGCCCCGATGGCAGATACCCCAAAATGGCAAAAGTCGAGCTCAGCGCGATTATTGCCAAGGCGGACGCCCCACGATACGCTGGCGCCATGCTAACAACCGCAAGAATTGGGCCGGCGCCCTTGACATCGTACTGTCTAGATAATACCAAGAACTGGTGGAGAAATTGCAAAGATTTGGCTTTTGAAGAAAGGGATCGCACGATGGAGAAGAAACTTTCACTCAGAGAGAACGACCGGGTCGCTAAAACAATGGGGCAGGGCAGGAATCGGCGGGAGTTTTTGAAGGCGTCGGCGGCTGGGGCGTCGGCTTTGGCCGCTCTGTCGATCGCCCGATCGGCCCATGCCCGGGGCGAACAGGTGGTCAAGATCGGCATGATCGGCGCCGGCGGCCGATGCAGCGGGGCAGCCGCCGAAAGTATGCGGGCCGGACCCTTCGTGAAATTGGTCGCCATGTGCGATCTGTTTGAAAATCGGGTTCGCGCCGCCCGAGAACGCCTGAAAAAGATGTTTCCCGACCAGGTTCTGGTGGATGACGACCACTGCATGGTCGGCTTTGACGTGCAGCAAAAGGTGATCGAAGCGGCCGACATCGTGCTGATTGCCTGTGCGTCGAAGTTCCACCCAATGTACGCGGAGATGGCGATCAAGGCGGGCAAACATGTGTTTGTCGAAAAGCCGCCGGCCATCGACCCAGCCGGTTGCAAGCGGCTTGCCGCCGTCTGCCAACTGGCCAAACAAAAGGGGCTGAGCCTTGTTTGCGGCCTCCAGAGCCGATTCCATCGGGGCTACCAGGAATGCATGAAACGGATTCACGACGGGGCGATTGGCCAGATCGTGGCTGCCCAGGCGATGTTCCTGCGAGGCCCCTACCAAGTGGTCCGGCGAGACCCGAAGCTCACCGAAACCCAATACCAGTTCAGCAATTGGTACCACTTCTGCTGGCTATCCGGCGATGATGTGCCGCAGTCGCTCGTGCACAATATGGACCGCGTGGCCTGGGCCTTGAAGGAGGAGACGCCCACATGGTGTTTCGGCCTGGCCGGTCGATCCACCAGCTTCGGCGAAGAGTATGGCGATATGTTCGATCACCATACAGTTGTTTATGAATATGCCAGCGGCGCCCGCGTGTACGCCCTGTGCCAGACCCGCAACGGGTGCTACCATAATTACTCCGACATTATCATGGGGACCAAAGGCGTGTGCTATCTGGGCGATTGCCGCATCCAAGGTGAAACCAATTGGAAGTTCGAAGGGCCGCACAATAACCCCTACGACGAGGAACAGAAGGTTCTGGTGGAATCGGTCTTGCAGGGCAAACCGATCCAGACAGAATATATGATCAATAGCACATGGGCGGTGGTGATGGGACAGATTGCCTGCTATACGGGCAAGGCGGTCCGATGGGAAGAGGTGGTCCAATCGGACTTTCAGTACGCCCCGCCGCCGGAACAAAGCAATTTCGACACGCCGCCGCCGGTCAAACCCGGTCCCGACGGCAATTACCCCCTGCCCATTCCCGGCATAACCAAACTGATCTGAGGCATCCGCAGGCCAGCGGCAACCGCCCAGGTTCTCCCCTAAGTTGAAGCTCTAGCCTCTGTGCGTACAATGGCATCGGGCAGCAGCCCAGAAGCTGCAACGGGAGTGTTTTGGGTGAAGGAGACCACGATGGGATGGTTAGCTCGGCGTCTGGGTTGGTTTTCGTTCGTTGGAGGGGTTTTGTTCGGGATAGGGGCTAGTTTCTGGCCCATCGAGGTCCCCCGGCAAAGCCCGCTCTCGTGGGCTGCGGAAGCCCGTTCTGCGCCGGTAAGCTCTTCTGAGGTTGGCGGGATGGGTGCCGGTGCGGCCGGCGCCGTCTCGGCCGAGGCCAGCGCGGACCCTGCCGGGGATCGGCAAACCGCCATCCAGAGGATGCGCCGCCTGTTAAACGCTCCGTTACTTTTCGTGAAGCGTCATTCTTATACGGGCATCCACATTTACGACACGTACTACAAATGGCCGCCCGGCGGCGGAGGCATCTACATCCTGGAAAACCCCTGGGCGTCGGAAGACCAATGGCGCATCCGGCCTGTGATCGACCCGACCACTCCGGAAACATTGGGCGAAGGCGTCTATAGCCATCCCGAACTCTCTTGGGACGCCAAAAAACTGCTGTTCTGCTTCAAAGGCGAACCCAACGGAAGCACCAGCATTTATGAGATTGGCGTGGATGGCCGGGGTCTGCGCCGCCTGACCGATCCGAGCCCCTATTGCAACTGCCATCAAGGCAGCGGCGGCGGGCAGCACGACATCGCCCCGGCTTATCTGCCGGACGGCAGGATTGTATTCCTCTCAACCCGACCGAGCGGGCTGGTCCCCTGCAATAATACGGGGGTAGCCATCCTGCATGTAATGAACCCGGACGGCTCCGACATCCATCCGATTTCCGTCAACAACGTCAATGAGTTTGACCCGAGCATTTTGTCCGACGGCCGGATTCTGTTTGGCCGGTGGGAATATATAGACAAAAATGCACTGACCATCCAGTCCCTATGGACGTGCAATCCAGACGGGACGCAAGAGACGGCCCTATTTGCCAATAACATGGTCTTCCCTGAAGCGATCCTGGACGCTCGGGAGGTGCCTGGCACCGGCCTGATTGTCGCCACGTTTGCCAAACACAACGCCCCGCCGCGAGGCTCGATTGCTTTGATCGATCCTCGGCTGGGGAAAAATGGCCCGCAGGCGATCATCAACCTGGAGCATCCGGACGATCCTACGTTTGATCGGGGCGATTCGTGCGAGCCTTGGCCGGTGACGGAGGATGTGTTTTTGTTTAGCGGACGCCCCCCCGGGGAAAAACGCAATGTGATCGAAATGATCGACCGCCAAGGTCATCGCTTTGTCCTGCTCCGGGATCCAAACATCTGTCTGCATTCGCCCATGTTGGTCCGGCCTCGGCCTGTGCCGAAGGTGATTCCCGACCAGGTGAATCGGCAAGCCCGCACAGGTTACTTTTTCCTGCAAGACATCTATCAAGGATTGCCCGGAGTCCGTCGAGGGGAGGTCCGATGGTTGCGGGTGATCGAAGAGACCTCCCGCACCAGCCGATCCACCATGGGCGGCAGCCCCTATAATCAGACCTTTCTCGTTAGCGCTGCACTGGCGTTTAGTGTCAAGAATATTTTAGGCGTGGTGCCAGTGGAGGCGGACGGTTCTGCGTATTTTGAAGTTCCTTCCGGCCGGGCCGTCTATTTCCAAGCCCTCGATGCGGAGGGGCGTCTGATCCAGAGTATGCGCACTTTTGTACAAGCGGCTCCGGGAGTAACCCGCTCCTGTATCGGGTGCCATGAATACAAAAGCTCCACACCGGCCAACCGCCAGCCCCCGAAGGTTTTGGGCCGACAGCCGATACCTCTGCAGCCGGAATCCTGGGGAAGCGGATTTATTGACTACCCCCGGATGATTCAGCCGATCCTGGATCGCCATTGCGTCCGCTGCCACGGCGGGCCGGAAGGCATCGCCGGCGGCATGGATCTATCGGGCGGGTGGACAGAACATTTTAACATTAGTTACGAAAACCTCGTCAGCCGACGCAAAACCCAGTGGATTGCCCATTGGATCGCCGGAATCGACTGCATGAACGGAACCGCACTCTGGTCGAGCCGCATTTTTGGCCCCCGGGCACATGGCTCCGGCGCCGCCCCCCTGGCCCAACTGCTGCTGGAAGGCCATCAAGGCCGGATCCCCAACCTGACCCGCTCCGAACGGGATCTGCTGCTGGCCTGGATCGATACCAATGGGCTATACCATGGCACCTGGGACTACAACGAAAACGGCTGTGCCATCCCACACTGGAAGCATACCCAACAGGCGCTGATTGCCGTCATGCGGGAGGCCGGTTGTCTGCGCTGCCATGGCCAGGCAGAGGAACCCTTCTATTTCGAAAACGATTGGATCAATCTCGCCCAGCCCGAATGGAGCCGCATCCTCCGGGCTCCCTTGCCGCCGAACGCCCCAGGATACGGATTGGGCTTGTGCCGAAATCGGCCCGTGGACCCACGTCGGCAACGGCTGCATCTGCTGCGTGGCGGTTACGCCCACGCTGTCCAACCGCCCGAAGCGTTTCCAGAACATCCGATCATTCCCTACGACCCCAGCGGCGAGCCGGTCGTCAGTTTCGCTTCCACGGAAGATAAGTTCTACCAGCAGATGTTGGCCATCATTCGCCAGGCACGAGACGAAGCGCTAGAAAAACCGCGTATCGACATGCCAGGAGCAGAACGGATCGCTGGCACCTGGCGGCAGTTTATCCCGCCGGAACCGCCGGAAATCGCACCTCCCCTTCAAGCCGAACTGGGGCCGGATGGCATGGTCCATTTACGTTGGGAGCGGTCGGCCCGGACATTGGGCCTGCGCAGTCAATTGCACCGGAGCCAGCAACCTCAGTTCACTCCCAGCGAAAAGACTCTCTTGGTGGAAACGGCCCTGTTTGAATACACCGACCGCCTGGTACCGGAGGGGGCTTGGACCTATGCCCTGATTTTGTTTTCCGAAAATGGGAAAAGCCGACCCTCTTATATAAGTATTCATGTGCCGGCCCCGACAACGCCGCCCCAGCCGGAAAACCTGCGGACGATCCCAGACCCATCGGGCGTGGTTCAGCTTGGGTGGAAGCCTCTTCCCGTTGGCCAGGTGGCAGGTTACCATGTGTATCGCCGGAAGGTCAATAGCCCAGCCGAGTTCCAACGGATCACGCCCCAGCCGATCCGCCGAAACGCCTTCCGCGATCTTTCCGCCGAACCGGACGTGCCGTATCAGTATCATGTCCGCTCGGTGAGCTGGCGTGGGCTGGAAAGTCTTCCCAGCCTCCCCGTGGAGGCCGCCAGCCGATGGATACGTGAACCGGTCTTCTTCACCCCTTGGAACAACACGCCCGATGGCCGGCTTCAGGACGGTTCCGTACTGAAGGCGAGGGTGCATGGAAAAGTGAACATAAATGCATTTTCAGCCGACTTCCGGCCAGGCGGCTATCTTGCCTGGGAGCCTCGGCCAGAATGGACCTTGCAGCAACCGCTCAGCCTGGAATGCTGGGTCTGGCTTCAAACGCCAGGCCAAATGTCCGTGCTGGTCAGTGCCGGTCAGTGGCGCCAGGCAGGCTGGTTTTTGCAGCGGATTGGCTCCGGCTGGCGATGGCATGTCGGCGGCGTGGACTGCGATGGAGGCCAATCGGCCACGGGCCAGTGGATCCATCTGGCTGCCGTGTTTGATGGCCGATGCCTCCGGTTGTATCAGAATGGCCAATTGGTTGCCGAAAAAAGCGAACCGGTCCAAACGGCGATCTGGCGCGGGCCCCTCCTGGTGGGCAACTACAGCGGCGGAGCGGGGCCTCCGTATCAACTGGACGGCTATCTGCATGGGTTGCGTCTGTATCACCGTCCCTTACTGGCCGAAGAAATCCAGCAGCACGTACAACAAAAACCCACCCCTCCGGAGACCCCGTCCACCAAACCGGCCTCGACGCCCGGGCCGTAAGAAAGCAGTTGCCGCCTCTTCCCGGGGTGCCAATTCTGTCTGCCCGTCTTGGCATGGAGCATCGGCCCTAAAAGAGCAGATGCCGTTTCCTTTTGCCAGGGCATACCGATTCGCCAGCCACAAGGCCCCCACCGGCATAGGGCGTCCGATGGAAGACAAGCCGGCTTAGCCCTTCGAGGCTACCACGGCGTAAAGGAATCACGATATCCATAAGGCGTCCGACGAAAGGCAAGCCGGCTTAGTCCTTCGAAGGGCCGCCCTGTGCCGATGGTGCTTTAGACAGGTGGCTGAAGCGACGTACATACTCGGCGTTTTCGGCCGCTTGATCGCTGTATCGGTCGTAGATGCCGACGATCACGGCGTCGGTGGGTTTGATGTTCTCGAAGGTCTGGCGGAAGGCTTCTTCGACCCAGCTTTTGCGGTCCGAAAGCCGACCGGCCGCCAAGATTTTGAATGCCAGGCAAGGCCGACGGGTCGCCTGGATGGCTCGAAACATGCGCGGCGGGTCCATCGGCAAATACACCTCCCCGACCGGAATCGGCGCCTGTCCGAGCAGTTTTTCCAGTTCCTCTTTCGACCGGTGCCGCTCGTAAACACAGGTCATATAGTAGTCCAGGTCCCAGCCCCGGGATTCGATCTCCTCGACCACTGCCGGCATATGGGTGGAAACGCCGACCAAAAGACCAGCGTCTCGAACCTTTTTGAGGTACTGCTGGACCTGATCCAACCGGCCGGCTTTGAACAGTTGGTCGGTGCGTTCGCCGTGGTGGGCGATGGCAATACAGCCGGCCTCTCGAAGCGAACGGATCGAATGTTCATCTCCAGCATCGATGGCCAGGTAATGCATTTGGCTTCCCATCTGGCGGAGCCGACGGTAAAGCTGGGCGTTGCGTGGGCCGCTACCCTGCCAGGCGTTGATCCCCACCTGTTCGCAGCAGCGCAAAGTTTTCAGGATCTGTTCATCCGTATAATAGGCCCGCATTTCGTAGTTGACAAAAATCGACAGGTGCGACCCAGCATTAAAACAGTTCGATCCACAGATAAGCCGAGAAATTTTATACGGACCCAGTGAAATCTGCGGTAACGAGCCGGACGCGGCGGCAGGAGGTTGTTCGCCGGCCCGGGACTCAGCCGACCCGGCCGAAAGGGCCGCTCCTGCTCCCGCTGCCAGACAAAGAAAATCCCGACGCCGGAAACCAGATTGCATGACGGAACCCTCCTGAAAGCCGGACGAAAAAATCTACCGGAATGGGCCTCCCCTGGGGCCAGGGTACCCCTGGATATGGGCAGCGGCCGGCTCCGGAAAAATCTACCGACGATGCCGGGCGTCCGGTGCCTATTTTCGGCCAAACTCGTTCTATAGGAAAGCCCCCAGGCGGGCAGAAAACCCGACCTGGGGGCTTAGGGTTCCGCAAAGTTCATCCGGCCCGTGTTGGGCAGGGGGAAACACTGTCCGGAACGGGCGGATGGGTAACCGAGCTAGTTAGGCGACGGAGTTCCTCAGGCAAGCCAATTAGTACGGCTTGTATTCGCCAGGCATGGGGATGGGGTAGTTGCCTTCGGCGTCTTTTTGGACCGGGGCGGGGGCGTCCCACCGAAGCTCTTTGGGGAATTCGGTGCCGCCCTTGGCGACCGCATCGTCCCACTTGACCACCTGGCCGCTGTAGGTGGCCATTCGGCCCAGCACGGCCGTCATGCTGCTAATGGCCCCGTACCAACCTTCGTTATATTTTTCGCCGGAGCGAATGGCGGCGATCAAGTCCCGATGCTCCTGGACATAGGGATTCTCCCCTTTGCCGGAGAACCGCCATTCCTGTTTGCCGCGAATCCAACCGCTGCAATTGGATTC
>Ga0272448_1006057_pt1 | contig 13165 bp, 13 predicted proteins | sample YNPCB0191_FD_202220 | JGI IMG/M metagenome (GOLD analysis project Ga0272448, IMG submission 202220) | Hot spring sediment microbial communities from Yellowstone National Park, WY, United States - YNP-CB-019-1 | ecosystem: Environmental > Aquatic > Thermal springs > Hot (42-90C) > Sediment...
CAAAAAGTGAACGGAGCGTCGTTGAGAACCCTTACATCGAATGGGTCCGCCGTCAGATCAAACCCTTCTCTCCAGGCGCAAAGAGAGAATGCCGTTTTCAAATCGGAAGAGAACGCGAAGGGATGATCCGCAGGGCTTTGGGCATACACCCCGATAGCGATATCCCCGAATGGCTCGCCGGAAATGAAAGAACCATAGGCATAGGAAAAAATGATCCGTTCATCGAATTGGAGAATTTGCTGGATCATTTTCAAGAGGGAATCTTTCGCCATGGCCAGCCTTCCGATGTTTTGATCTTGCCGACACTGTATCAAAATTCGCCGCCGATCTCAATTGGGCGGTTATATGGAGCTTAGGTTTTCTTCCGAACCTCCACCCCGAGGACCTTCTCCCAGACCTTGATCTTGGCCCCCTTGTTCTCCCGGCCGAGACCTTGGTGGAGGGCCATCTGGTAGGTGCCGAGGGCGGCAAAGAAGACCGGCAGGGGCAGGCGGTGCCGACCGCTGATCTCGACGGCATGAACCATGTCTTTGTAGGCTTCCTCCATGGGATAGCCGTCGGAGAATTTTCCCTCCAGGATCTGGGGACCGAAATGATCCAAGGCAAAGGACTGGCCCGTTCCGGTCCGGGCCACGGCGACGACCTGTTCGGGGTCTAACCCCATCTTCACGGCGAGGGGGAGGATTTCGGCGATGGCGGCGCAGTGGATATCAAAGAGGAGCTGATTGACCATCTTCATCAACTGTCCATTCCCCGACGGCCCCACATAGAAGATCGTCTTCCCCATGGCCTCCAGGGCCGGCCGAACCGCTTCGAAGGCCGTTTTCTCTCCGCCGACCATGATGGTCAGCGTTCCCGCCTTGGCGCGGGCCTCCATCCCCGAGATGGGCGCATCGAGAAAGGAGACCCCGCAGCTTTGAAGGAGCTCGGCGAATTTCCGGGTCGATAAGGGATGGATCGTGCTGCAATCGATGATCACCTGGCCGGATTTAAGAACCTCGGCGATCCCCTCCCGGCCGAAGAGGATTTCTTCCACCGTGTCGGTGTTGGGGAGGCAAAAGATGAGCCAATCGACTTCCTGGGCCAGCGCCCGGGGAGAGGAAAGAGCCTTTCCTCCCAGATGGCTCACTTCTTCGATCACCCCTTTTCGGCGGGCGAAGAACTTCAGGGAAAATCCGGCGCGGATCAGGTTGATGGCCATCCATTTCCCCATGGTCCCCAGTCCGATGAATCCGATCGTGGTCATGATTCCGGGTCCTCCTCTGAATCTGGCGATCGGGGATCCATTGCCCGTATCGACGGGATTCCCCAGTCATTTCTTTCCCCGGGGCGATCCGGGGAAAAAAGAGAGAGATGCCTTCTCGCTCGCTGCAAGGAAGCTCGTTCAAAGCCTCTATTGGATGGAGATCACCCGTCCTTCCGTGATTCTCAGTAGATCCGATGGAGTCAGGCGGAAGACCGCATTCGGGGTCCCGGCGGCCGCCCAGAGACAAGGATGGCCCAGGAGGGTTTCATCGATATAGGTCCGAAGCCTTTCCCTGTGGGCCAAGGGAGGGACCCCGCCAATGGAGAAACCGGTTTTTTCTTTCACGAAGTCCGCATCGGCCTTTCCGATGGGCTCGCCGATGATCTCTCCCACCTTCTTTTCATTGACCCGATTGGAACCGCTGGCCAGGATCAAAATGGGCTCCCCGCTATGGGCGCCTTTGAAGATGAGCGACTTCACGATCTGGGCGACCTGGCAACCGACGGCCTGAGCGGCCTCCTGAGCCGTTCGGGTGCTGGCTTTGAGCTCGAGGATTTCGAAGGCCAAACCCCGGGCCAAAATCTCCTCCTGCACGCGCCTTACGCTCGGACTCCATTCACCGGCCATGTTCTGCGCTCCGATCCGTTTTCCCAAATGACTCGATTCCCTTCCTCCTATGGGGGATTGTATGAAATTGGGCGGAAGGGGTCAATCAGAAATGAGGCTTGCCACGCCCGAGTCTCGAAGGAGAAGCGAAAGGCCCGGACGCAAGGTCCATTCACTCGAGAGGGGCCGCCGGCGATCCGCCCGTCCCTCCCCCGAATGCCGGTCGGCCCAAATGGGCAAAGATTCCGGCGCAGATCAGCAGAATGATGGTAAGGGGAAAGAGGGCAATCGGGTCGCTACCGGTGCGGTCGAAGATCCAACCGGCATAGATCGGAGAAACAGCGGCTGCCGAGGGGATTCCCCAAGGGACGGGGTGACCCTCCAGGGGCAGTCCGATTCTCCCCCATCCTTCTTCCTCCAGAAAGCGCAAAGGCGATGATCCGAGCGGAAACGCATCACCCGGAAAATGAAGAACCATCTGTATTGTAGCAGGAAGGGAATGTTTCTCCAAGAGCCTTGGCTTCCCTCGGGCATGGGCCATCGGGCGGTCGAGGAAAAAAACGGCTTCGGAAGGGGAAAGATCAAACGAAGCCGCGCAGTTTCAGTTTGAGGTCGCTCGGCCGATCGGCATAGATCATGGCCGTCTCTTCGGATACGAGTTTCTTCTCCACCAGTTCCTTCAAATGGAGATCAAAGGTCTGCATCCCCTCCTGGCGTCCCGCCTCCATGATCTTCTTGAGCGCTCCGAGTTCCCCCTTGAAGATCACCTCTTGCACCCGAGCCGTATTGAGCAGGATCTCGAGGACGGGCAGGCGGTTCCCGGCCAGGGCCGGGATGAGCCGCTGGCTGATGATCGCCCGGAGATTGTACGAGAGTTGGGCAAGAACTTGGGGCTGATGCTCCCGCGAGAAAAAGTTGAGGATCCGTTCGATCGTTTGGGAAGCATCGGTGGAGTGCAGGGTGGAGAGGACGAGATGCCCGGTCTCGGCGCAGTGGAGGGCGAACTCTACGGTGGCCGAATCCCGCAGCTCGCCGATATAGATCACCGTCGGCGATTGGCGCAGGGCATTTTTCAATGCCTCTTGAAAGGAGAGGGTGTCGATGCCCACTTCGCGCTGGCTCACCAGGCTCCGGCCATGGGGAAAGAGGTACTCGATGGGATCCTCAATCGTCACGATGTGACCTTCGAGGCGCGAGGCGCGCAAGTGAATCATCGCGGCCATGGTGGTCGATTTTCCGGTCCCCGTCGCTCCGGTCACCAGGATCAGCCCCCGGGGGGATAGCGCCAGGGTTTCCACGATGGGGGGCAAATGGAGCTCCTGGCAGGAAGGGATGTCGATGCGGATTTGGCGGATCACACTGGCGAGCGTTCCCCGCTGAAGATAGACGTTGACCCGAAAGCGACCCCGTTCCCCCAGCGAATAGGCGATGTTGAGCTCCCGCGCTTCGAAGAAACGTTCCCATTGGGAGCGGTCGAGCAAAGGGCGGATCAGCGCCTGGCAGTCGTCGGGCGACAAGGCCTCGGTCGTTAGATCCTGAAATCGGCCATCCACATTCATCCGGGCGGGCGCTCCGGCGGCGAGATAAAGGTCGGATGCGCCCATTCGAACCATTCGCTCCAGAAGCTCCGTGATGGAAGGAATCGCCATGGGGTCTCCTTGAGCCTTCGGACTGGGCCCGGCCGCCGTCCCCTCGGATTTCCGGTTCGGGATGAAGGCCGGGGAGGAAAACCTTCACATTCGCCGGGGGAAGGATTCCATCGCGGCGGGGCGCTCTTCGAACAAGTCGGCATTGGTGGCGTACATTTTGGCCTCTTTGAAATCGACTTTTCCCGTCATGGCCAGATTCTTGAGAACCTGATCCATGCTCTGCATCCCGATCTTCTGGGAGGTCTGGATGATGGTCGCGATTTGATGGGTTTTCCCTTCCCGGATCAGATTCTTTATCGCGGGGGTGGCGATCATGATCTCCAGCGCGGCCACCCGGCCTCGGCCGTCTTTCCGTTTCAAGAGAACCTGGGAGATGACGGCCGAGATCGCCTCGGCAAACATCACCCGGATCTGCTGCTGCTGTTGCGGGGGGAAGACATCGATGACCCGATCGACCGTCTTGGGGGCATTCATGGTGTGCAGGGTCCCGAAGACCAAATGGCCGGTTTCGGCCGCCGTCAGGGCCAGGGAGATCGTCTCGAGATCCCGCATCTCGCCCACCAGGATCACATCCGGGTCCTCCCGCAGGGCGCTGCGCAGGGCGTTGGCAAAGGAGTGGGTGGAGGAGCCGACCTCCCGCTGGTTCACGATGCTCTTCTTGTGGTCGTGAACGAATTCGATCGGGTCTTCGATGGTGATGATGTGGTCGTTGCGGGTCGAATTGATATGATCGATCATGGCCGCCAGGGTGGTGGATTTCCCGCTGCCCGTAGGACCGGTGACCAGGATGAGGCCTTTGCGTCGGTCGCAGATTTCCTTCAGGGTGGGCTCGGGAAGCCCCAATTCGCCCAGACTCTTGATCTTCGATGGAATGTAACGGAAGGCCGCCCCCTCCCCCCGGCGGGTATGGAAGAAATTGGCCCGAAAACGCCCGACATTCCTGAGCTCCAAGGCGAAATCGATCTCCTTGTCCCTTTCCAGGCGCTTGCGTTGATCCTCCGAAAGAATATCGTAGAGCGAGAGATGGAGATCCTCGGCCGTCAAAGGCGGCAGGCCGGCCTCGAGGGGCAGAATCGAGCCATGGATCCGGAGCATCGGAGGATTGCCCACCGTCAGATGAAGGTCCGAGGCATTCTTTTCAATGGTGGCAATCAGCAACTGGGCCATATCGATGCGGGCCATCAGGGACCTCCTGGGATGACTTGGATCTCGTTCCCCCGGAGAAAAACCGCCGGTGGCCGAGGGAGGGAATTTTCACCGAGGGCCTCCATCGCCCGGGCCATGGATTCAGGGGAAGGGAAGGGAAGGTAAAGGATCGTGTTTCGATCCTTCAGAGCCTGAAGGATCTCGGGAGCGTGTTCACATCCCGGCGCTTCGTAGAAGAGGCAAGGGGGAGCACCCCGCTGGAAATCTTCCCTCCGATGGGTCCAGTGAAAGTGAGAATGGGTCAATTGGGTGACTTCGGGGAAAAACATCTCGATCTCCTCTTCCACGAAAAAGGGTGGGGGGAACTGGGCGGTCATCCCTTCCGCCTGGAGCAGCGCATAGCAGTGTTGCTTCACCCACTTGGGTTCGGTCCCGCCGATGAGCAGCGATCGGTGTTCGTGAAAGAGCTGCTGCAGGCGCCTCACCTGGTCGAGGGTTCGGGGTTCGGCCAGATGAAAATCCTCCAGCGAAAAGGTCGGGATTTTGCCGACCCGAATGAGGTCCCGTCCCAAACCACCCAGGAAATTGATTTTGAAGAGTCCCTGCGAAGGGGGATTTTTCTGCTGGAGATGGAGGTAAGCGTTTCCTCGGCGGTCTCGGGCGCCCGCCTGCCGCTTCAACCGGAGCTGGATCGCCTCGAAGGCTTCTTCCGAATATTGGGCAACCGTCCGAAGATCCTTTCCCCGTTGGGCGATGAGGCGGCATTCTTTCGAATCCCGGTGGAGCCAGCCCACCTCGGGGTCGGCCAGAGAGAAGAAAAACTCGATGAGCTTCAGCCACTGTTTTTCTTTCTGCAGGTTCTCGAGGGATTTGCCGGCAATCGAAGCGACGGGGAAAGGGGCCCGGGAATGAAGCTCGAAAGGGGTCCGGCGAAGATGAGATTCGGCGTATAGGGTTTTGAGGATCGCCCCGATTTTTTCCGGGAGCGCAAGATGCAGATGGGCCTTTTTCGACGGAAGGAGATCCTTGACGGCCCGGACGGCTTCGGGGTTCGTCGGATCGGCGATGGCGAAGTGGATCTCTTGGGCCGTTTCATAGAGAGGGAGGCATTGCAGGGCTTCCAGGGTTTCGACCGGAAATTGACGGACCAGATCGGGATCGATCGTATCCGGCGAAGGTTCGACATAGTTCATCTTCAGTTGATTGCTCAGGACCCAATAGATCTTGTCTTTGTCGAGGGCCCCCAGGGCGATGAGGGCCTCGCCGACTTTGATCTTCCGTTCGCCGGCGATCTTCAGCGCGGCTTGGAGCTGCTTTTCCGTGATGAAATGCATCTCCACCAGAAGCTCGCCGATCCGCCGCTGATGGATCTTTCGCCGCTGAAGGAGCATCCTCACCCGGGCCAGGAGTTCCCGGTTGTCGAAGGGCTTGGAGATGAAATCTTCGGCGCCCGCTTCGATCCCCTGGATGCGGTCCTCTTGGGATTTCAATCCGGTCAAAAAAATCACGGGAATGTCGGCATAGCCGGGTTCGCCTTTGATCTGCCGGCACACCTCGAATCCATCGGGGGGGGGCATTTTGATGTCGAGGATCACAAGATCGATCGCCTTCTCCTTCAGTTTTTGGAGGGCCTCCAGGCCGCTTCGGGCGGGGATGGTTTCATAGCCCTCGGCCGTCAAGAGGGCTTGGAGGAGCTCCAGGATCACCGGCTCGTCATCGACACAGAGAATTCTTGAAGGGGCAGCGTTCATGAAACCTCCCGGATCCCCGAAAGGCCAAGGTCTGGCGTCCCCGGCCGATCGATGTCCCTTCCCGTGGGGGAAACCTCTTTTCCAATCGTTTGGAAAATCATCCCAGAGAGCTCTCTTCGGGTTTTCCAAAAATTACGGTATCATCGAAGCATCGCGCGGGGATCCGATGGACGCGAGAACCCATCGCATCCCGGTCGTTTTTCTTATTTATCGTCAGGAAGAAGAAATTATTGAATCCTGAGGGATGATGAATTCATTCGAGGGAGTCAAAAAACAATCAAACGCCGGAATCGATCGAAAGGGAGCCCTTTCCCAGGGCAAAGGGCGAGTCGTTTTTCGATTGGAAAGATCGAGGCGGGATGATATATAAATTCCAGAGCGATCGCCTTTCCGCCAAAGGCCTGCGCTCGGCCTCCGAAAGAGGAGGGGGGTTGTCGCGAACCAGGAGGATCGATATGGCCGAAAAAGAATTTGCCGGAGTCTTTCCCTATCTGGTCTCTCCCGTGGATTCGGAAGGGAAAGTGATGGAGGGGGTCCTGAAATCGTTGGTCGATCATTTGATTCGGTCAGGGGTGCATGGACTCACCCCTTTGGGGAGCACCGGAGAATTCGCCTACCTGACATGGGATCAAAGGAAAAAAGTCGTCGAAGTGGTCCTTGAAGGAGCGGCCGGCCGGGTGCCCGTGGTCGCGGGCGTGGCCCATACCTCGAATCGGGAAGCGGCCCGGCAGGCCAAAGAGATGGAAAGGTTGGGGGCCGATGGGATTCTGGCCATCATGGATTCATATTTCCCGATCCCCCCCGATGGGGTCATTTCCTATTTCCGGTCGGTGGCCGAGGCCGTCTCCTGCCCGGTCGTCCTCTATACCAACCCGAGCTTTTCAGCGACGAATCTCACCCTGGAAGCGATCGAGACCCTGGCCCAAGTCCCCAACATTCGCTACCTGAAAGATGCCTCGGCCAATACGGGAAACCTTCTCACAATTATGAACCAGCTGGGCGACCGGATCCGAATCTTCAGCGCCTCGGCCCATATCCCGCTCTTCGTGATGATGATGGGGGGGGTGGGATGGATGGCCGGTCCTTCCTGCGTCATTCCCAAACAGAGTGTGGAGCTTTATGAGCTGGCCCGAAGCCGCCGATGGGAGGAGGCCTTGGCCCTTCAAAAGCGCCTGTGGAGCATCAATCGGATCTTTCAGAAATATGCCTTGGCCGCCTGTATCAAGGCGGGTCTGGAGCTTCAGGGATTTCCCGTGGGAGCCCCGATTCCACCGCAGCCGCCCCTGTCGGGTCCGGCCCGCAAGGAAGTGGAGGCGGTTCTCCAAAGCCTGGGAGCCTTGCCGTAGCCATTCGTTTTTCATCTCGCCTGTGGACCTGGGGGGCTTTTCCGCCGTTCGGCTTCCATCGCTTGAATCCGCTCGATATTGGCCCTTTCGATCGGCGAGAGGGAAGGGTTGGAGGAACGGGGGCGATACCATTTCTTTTTGGCAAAATGCTGGGCGAGGGATTTTGATTGGAAGATAAAGCCCTTGCGGGCCAATATTTCATTTCGGGCGATCTCGAGCAGCGGGGCGGAGAGCATTTCCAATTCGGTTTTCTCCAGCGGACGTTGGCTGGAATCGGGGAAGAGAAAATCTTGCCGCTCCAAATAGGTCTTCTCACAGTCCTGACAGGCCCGGGGGATCACTTCCGAGGCCTCTTTTAGATCGAAGGAATTTTTCAAAAGGGTCTTCCCTTCGGCCGTGCGAATGGATAATTCAAAGCGAGGTTCCCGCTGGAAATTGAAAATCAAAGCCTCCAGCTCTTTCCTCTCTTGGAAATAGAAAAAATAGACGCTCGGGCTTCCCGGTCGGGCTTCCAAGGAATGCTGTTGGGTAGAGGGAAACGAGATGAGGGCTCGATCCATCGAGCGGTCCTTTCGGTACGGGAAGGGGGTGGATCGAAGATTCTTCAAGGCCAAAGAGGGAATGCAGGCCTCTTCGGTCGAATATTCGATGAAAAAGGATACGCTTCGGTCTTCGCTATCGACGGTCGCGAGAAAAGCCGGGGCGCCTTCTCCCACCGAATCTTTCACCCGGCGCCACTGGGCCGAAAGGGCCGATGGGCCGATCGCGCCATCGAAGAGAAAAAGTCCCAGAATCGAGGTCCAGAGGGTCAAGGATACGGTCGAGCGAATGGGATGGAGTCTCATCGATCGGTGACCTTTGCGTCTTCGCAATGGAATGAATCCATCGGCGGAGCCGCCGATGGCGGAAAATATTATAACACAAAGAAAGGGCGGTCGATCCTCTCCACCCGCGCATTTTTGAGGCGTATGGTCTCCTTCATTGACAGCGATGGGCGGAGAGATTCTAAGATGGTTTCAAGGGGCCATTCCCAGTGAAAGCCTGGGGGGGAAGCCCATTCTTGGAAGCAACGGAGCGGGATGGATGGTTCTTTTTTTACTCACCTTTTTTCTCCTCTACGGAAGCCTCCACTATTACCTTTTGATAAAAACCCAAAGGGCCCTCCCCCTCGGAGGATGGGCCCTCGTTATGATCGTCCTCTTCTTGCTCCTCATGGTCCTCTCCCCCCTCATCGTTCACCATCTGGTGAAATATGGCTTTGAAGTCTCGGCGCGCACCCTGGCCCTCATCGGCTTTTCTTGGATGGGCTTTGCCTTCCTTGCGGTCTGCGCCTTTGGGATCCTGGACCTTTATTCTTCGGCCGTTTGGGGCCTGCGCCGCATCTTCGCCGCCCCATTGTCCGACCCGATTCCATCGGCCCGCTCATCCTTTGGGGTCATCCTGTTCTTGGCCCTGGGGTTGACCGTCTATGGATTTTTCGAGGCCCGGGGGATCCGGACCGAAAAAGTGGTCATCGCCAGCCCGAAGATTCCCCAAGCGCCCGGCCGGATCCGAATCGCCCAGATATCCGATGTCCATTTGGGGTTGATCGTGAGGGAGGATCGGCTGAGAAACATTTTGAAGGAGGTGAAGCGGGCCGATCCGGACATCCTGGTTTCGAGCGGGGATCTGGTCGATGTGCAGCTGAACGAATTATCCAGCCTTTCTGAAATCTTTCAGGAGATTCAACCCCGCTACGGGAAATTCGCCATTACGGGAAACCACGAGTTCTATGCGGGCCTCGGACCGGCCTTGGACTTCACCCGAAAGGCGGGATTCCGGATCTTGAGAGGGGAGGGCCTCACGGTCGGCGGGATGATCAATATCGCCGGGGTGGACGATCCGGCCGGAATCTCCATGGGCCTCTCCCATCCGGTCTCCGAGGCAAAGATTCTCTCCGCACTTCCCCGGGAGAAATTCACGATCCTTCTCAAACATCGCCCGGAGATCGATCCCGCGTCAGTGGGCCTTTGGGATCTACAGATCTCGGGCCACACCCACCAGGGGCAGATCTTTCCCTTCCGCCTCTTCACCCGGCTTTTCTTCGTCCATGTCGGGGGCTCCTTCAAAGTGGGCAAGGATGCCCTCCTCCATGTCAGCCGGGGAACGGGAACCTGGGGACCGCCGATTCGGTTTCTCTCCCCACCCGAGGTGACGGTTTACGACTTGGTCCCGATGGAAAACCGCAATTCGTAAGACCTCCCCCTTCTTCGCAGGTGCGGTTCGGGTCTTCGATGAAGGCGCGGGCCGTTCCTTTCGCCGTCGCATTTCGTTTGGATGGGTTTGGGAGGGAGGGTCGGCTCGTCTCTTCCGGCAAGATCATTCGGGGGGCCGCCGATGGGCCCAGGGGGCGATACGCTCCAAGTTGGCCGCGGCGCGGATTACCATTCCCTCGGCCCACTTTCGGCCGATGATCTGCAAACCCACGGGAAGGCCCGCCTGGGTCCATCCGGCTGGGACGGAGATCGCCGGCAGGCCCATAAAGGAGAGGGCATACGTGTGAAGATAGCTATCGATTCGATCCTCGACCGGCCGGCCGTCGATCTGGGCGGGAAAGAGCCGATCGGCCGCAAAGGCGGGCGTCGAGGTCGTGGGGGTGAGGAGAAAGTCATACCGTTGAAAGAAATCCCCCATCGAAAGCCAAAGCCGGGTCCTGGCCCGCTCCGCAAGGGCGACCTCCATGGCCGTGACCCGATGGGCCTTATGCAGATAATCCTTCAGAAACGAATTGTCCACCTCATCTTCAATCTCCAGGAGCTGGGCGCGGGCCGCGGCGGTCCAGAAGGCCCGAAGGGGAGGGATGATCGCCCTGACCAGCCCCAAATCCGGAGAATCTTCCTCGACCCTGCAGCCGATTTCCTCAAACTTCCGCGCGGCTTCCTGGCAGATCCGGGCCACCTCCGGCTCGATCCGGCACAAACCCTTCAAATCCGGGGTCCAGGCCATCCGCATTCCTCGAAGGTCGCGATGGATCTCTTCCGGGAAAGACGGCCCCAGGAGGGGTGGAGCGATCGGATCCCGTTCATCGGGTCCGGCCATGACCGATAGGAGAAGGGCAAGATCGGACGTGGTGCGCGCCATCGGCCCGTGAACGGCCATGGTATCCCAGGCCCAATAATTCGGGTAACGGGGAATCACCCCGGGAGAAGGCCGCAGGCCGACGATTCCACAGTAACTGGCCGGAAGGCGGATCGAACCCGCCATGTCCGTCCCTTCCGCCAGGGGACCGAGCCCCGCCGCCAGGGCGGCTGCGGCGCCTCCGCTGGATCCTCCGGCCGTCTTCGATCGATCCCAGGGATTCAGGGTCGTTCCCAAAATTCCGTTGGTCGCATTGATGCCGATTCCGAACTCCGGAGTGTTGGTCTTTCCCAAAAGAATCGCTCCCGCCTTCTTGATCCGCTGGACGACCAGCGCATCTTCTTCGGGGACGAAATCCTTGTAATGGCGACATCCCCAGGTGGTCCGGATCCCTCGGGTGGAGGGGTCCCAGGGGGTCCTTTCCCATGAGTTCTTTTTCCCGCTCCCGGGCGGTTTGGAGGGCCAATTCGGGAATGACGGTGATATAGGCGCGAATCTTCGGATCGATCGCCTGAATCCGATCGAGAACCACCTGGGTCAATTCCACCGGAGAAATTTTTCTGGATCGAATCATCCCGATGAGCTCCGTGGCGGGGGTAAAACAAAGCTCCGCGGCGTCCATGCGAACCTCCAATGGAAAGAGGATAGGGAGCAAACTTCCCAGAATCCCCATTGGATATTGACAGGATTCCCCCGGGAATGTCAAGGCGGATGAATTCTTTGCCGCCCCCCGTTTTGAAGGGAGAGGGAAAGGCCCGAAAGCCAGGCCGGCTCGCTCTGAATGATGAGGGGGTTCTCTTCCGGGGGAATCTCGTTCGAACGCTTCCGGGCCCGGTCGGACCGGGATTGAAGACCGGGATGGAAAAGGATGATTTTTGGATTGCGCCGTGAAATTTCAACGGAAGGCTTCGGGCGGGGGGAAAATTGCTCGGTTGCGAAAATCAAAATTCGGATATAATGCATAGATTGCTGGATCAATCGGTGAAGGAGGAGAAATTTTCATGCCCACACTCATGGGAGAACAGTTGGAGGCCATTGCGTTTCATCTCTTTTGCGCCGCCGGCGCGCCGGAGTCCCATAGCCGGATCGTGGCCCAGCATCTCATGGAGAATAATTTGATGGGGCACGATTCCCATGGCTTCATCCGCATCATCCAGTACATTCGGCAGATCCGGGAAGGGATCATCATTCCTTCGGCCAAACCCGAAATGGTGAGCGAATTTCCCAGCGGGGCCCAGGTGGATGGCCATCACGGATTTGGCCAGGTGGCGGCCCAGTTTTTCACGAAGCTGGCCATCGAGAAGGCCCAACAGCAAGGCGTCAGTTGCGTCACCGTTCGCAACCTCTGCCATATGGGAAGGCTCGGGGCCTATGTCGAGATGGCTGCCAGGGCCGGATGCGCCGCCATTCTCTATTCCTCCACCGGTGGCTACACCCCCGCCCAGGCTCCCTTCGGGGCCGCCCGACGAAAATTGGCCACCAATCCGATCGCCATGGCCCTTCCCGCCGAAAGGGAGGGCGTCATCGTCTCCGATTTCGCCACCAGCGTGGCCGCAGAGGGGAAACTCCGGGTCCTGCGCGCTCGGAGGCAGAAGGTCCCCGATGGATGGCTCCTCGATAAAGACGGCCGTCCCAGCAACGACCCCAATGCCTACTACGAGGGGGGCGCGATTCTCCCGCTGGGAGGATCGGTGGGGCATAAGGGGTACTGCCTCGCCTTTATGACGGAGCTTTTCAGCGCCCTTCTTTCGCGGGGGGGGTTTGTCGGAAGTCCCGGGAAGCAATTCAGCAACAATTCCCTCATGGTGGCCATCCAGATCGATCGATTCGCCCCTTTATCGGCCGTCAAGAGCGAAGCCTCCAAGATGGTCGAAAGCGTGAAAGATACGCCTTTGGCCGAGGGCTTTTCATCGATCCTTTACCCCGGAGAGAAAGAAGCGATGACCCAAAGGGAACGGAAGGCGAAGGGAGTGGAAATTGAAGATGAAACATGGAATCAGGTGATGGCCTTGGTCAAGGAATACGGGGTGGAGAATCGGCTCAAAGAATTTTTATGAGCGAGGAAAGCGCCAAGAGGAACCTTCGATGCGCAATCTGATTCGCGATCGTTTGCTGAAATGGGCCGCTCAGCTGCGCTACCCTCGGTTCCTCGTGGTGACGGCGGGGCTTTTCGTCATCGATATGCTCATCCCTGACTTCATCCCTTTTGGGGATGAGATCCTCCTCGGACTGATCGCCCTCGCTCTTTCTCGTTGGAAAAAGGTTCCCGACATTCGAAACCAAAAGAAGGCCTTGGGGGAAGAC
>Ga0272448_1006059_pt1 | contig 13162 bp, 12 predicted proteins | sample YNPCB0191_FD_202220 | JGI IMG/M metagenome (GOLD analysis project Ga0272448, IMG submission 202220) | Hot spring sediment microbial communities from Yellowstone National Park, WY, United States - YNP-CB-019-1 | ecosystem: Environmental > Aquatic > Thermal springs > Hot (42-90C) > Sediment...
TTTTAACAATTTTTATTAGACTAATCCTTTATCCTTTAATGACCCAATCAATAAAATCTCAAAAAGTTTTGTCTGAGCTCCAGCCAAAAATTCAAGAGATTCAGCAAAGATTCAAAAATGATAAAGAAAAACAAAGTAGAGAAATGATGGCTTTATATCAGAAACAAAAAATCAATCCGTTTGGGGGGTGTTTGCCATTAATAATTCAACTTCCTGTCTTAATAGCCCTTTACCAAGTTTTTTGGAAAGGTTTGCGTCCAGAAGAATTGTTAAAATTATATAGTTTTGTGCCTAAACCAGAAATAATTAATTCTACTTTTTTAGGAATATTAGACCTTGCTAAACCAAGTATAATTTTAGCTGTTTTAGCCGGTATTTTTCAGTTTATCCAAACAAAAATGCTTACACCAAAAACATCACAAAAAAAAGATCAAATTTCTCAATTTTCTGAAACAATGCAAAAACAAATGCTTTATTTTATGCCGATTTTTACTATTTTTATCCTTTGGCGACTTCCGGCGGCTATTGGTCTCTATTGGGTAGTTACTTCAATTTTTTCTGTTTGGCAACAACACCTTATTTTAAAAACAAATAAAACAACGTAAAAAAAATAAACAACCATGTTATCAAATAAAGAAATTGAAAAAATAAAAAAAGAAATTGAAGAATTTTTTAAAAAAACTACCTTTGAGGTAGAGGTTGAAGCCTTACCTTCAACTGACGAAACCGCAGCTTTTAATATCAAATCAGAAAACCCTCAAGTTTTAATTGGCGAAAAAGGCCAAACCTTAAACGATATCCAACATTTATTAAAAACAATTTTAAGAAAAAAAACTATAACAGAAAACCCTTTTTATTTAGATTTAGATATTAATGGCTATAAAAAGAAAAAATATAATTATTTAAGAGAATTAGCTCAATCAACCGCCGACGAGGTGGCTTTAATAAAACAAGAAAAGGAATTAGATCCAATGCCAGCTGAGGAAAGGAGAATTATTCATTTAGAGTTAGCAAAAAGAAAAGATGTTTTTTCTGAAAGCATTGGCCAAGAGCCAGAAAGAAGAGTGGTGATTAAACCACTTAAATAAATGCTTATTATGTCTTTATATCTTCTGTTATTCCCGGACGTGGGCATTCGCTAGCGTTTATTACTTTTATGCTTGCTATTCTCATATTCCAACCAATACTAAAAATCCACCAACCCTCACAAGTATAACTACTTAAATTTGGCACGCTCGTTGTGAAACAAATCGTTTTTCCGCCATTTAATCCATAATTGGGTTGACTAAAAAGCCTAACAGCTAAAGAACTATTATTATTTATCCAAATTGACTGTACAGTATCTGGAGGAGGAGAAGTTGTCCCTTCTCCCGCTCCGAAAAAAGTTAAGACAGCAGGGCTTGTATAATTAGTATTTTTATAAAAAACAACAGCGGCGCTAAAATCATCTTTTGGTCCTGCCGGCAAAACCGTTTTAGCGAAAACGCATTTTTCAGCCGGTATAATACTTACACTATTAATGTCGTTAATAATATCATCAAAAGGCGCACCGCTAAAACTAAACTTAGTTAAATCACAAAAGTCAGAAGCGTCTTTTAAACAAATTCTTCTCCCGTCATAAAGAGGTTTTTCAAAAAAACCTACCGCTATTGAACCGGCACCTTCTTTTATTTCTACCGACCTAATATCTCCTTCAGTCGGCTTCATTCCTGTGCTAGCATCAATACAATTTAATAATTTACGGTCGCTTTCCCCGCATTTTTTATCATAAAAACAAACCTTTCCTGTTTTTAAAGAAGGAACCTCTCCACGGGGAAGTTCGGCAATGTTTGGCGCCTCAAAGGAAACCAATTGAGGATTGATAGTGTTTAAAAAAAGCCAAGAACCAAGAAGAATTATTAGTCCTAAAATTCCAGAAAAAAGCTGATCTTTTGCGTCAGACACCGCCCCTGGGTTACCAGCTGATGTTAACCACCTTACTCCTCCAAAAATTAAAGCAACAAAACATATAACGCCGGCGATAGAAATGGCAAAATAAAAAATATACTTTATATATTGACCTAGATCAATATTAATATTTGGTATAGAGACACCTCCGATAGTCGGGTAATTAATTTCTGGAGATCTTTGTGCAAAAGAAAAGTTCCCCACAACAAAAAGCACAACAATTAATGAAGAGATAAAAAATAATTTTTTATTTTTAAAAAATCTCATACTTTATTGACAACAAAAATAATTATTTTGATAACATTCTCCGAGAGTTGAATCTATTTGTTTGGCGTAATCGCAGCTGAACAAAAGAGGTGTTGAAAATTCGCCGCCGGCAAGAAATTTTTGGTAATCTTCAGTTGAAGAAGCGCAAGATCTCAATTTATTTCTCGCGTTACCCAGTTTTAAAAAAATATCTGATATTTTTTTAATTAATCCTTTAATCCCATCTATTTTTTCTCCATTTAATTCCCCACCCTCATAAGCTATTTTGATTTTTTTATATCCATCTTCAATTTGGCGGACTTTTTCATTAATCTGGTTTGTTGGACAGGGTTCTCCCTCACAAAAACCAAGCTCACACTTACATCGTCTTTCGGTTCTCCAACAGGTGCATATTTGATCAGGATTATATGAACAAGGACACGGATATGGGACGTTAACAAAATAATAAGACTCTCTACATCTTGCTTGACATTTTCCTTGACACTGACATTGGTCGGGCAAAAAAGCTAATTCTTCTGCCGCTCGAGCCGTTGCTTCAGAAGTTTGAATAATAAATTCTATCGTGTCAATCATATTTAAAGCCAAAGATTCGCTTTCGTCCATTGTTTCGCCAATCGGAATTTCAACATTACATTCTATTTTTTCTTGAGCAGAAACCTCACCTCCGCTTTTATTATACAAAAAAATAATAATTAAAAAAAGCAAGCAAGATAAAAAAAGTAATAAATATGAACTTTTAATTTCAAAAAATCTCTTCTTTTTATTGTGATATTTCATAAGTGACAATATTTTTGAAACAATAAAAATTTGCTTCGTCGGCAGAAATAGCAAGACCTTGCCAATTTTCTTCTTTTTCAATTTTAATATTTTCTATGACGTTTTTAATGCTTACTAAATTATTGTAATTTATCACTTGGTCATAACATTCCTGCATTAATTTTTCGGCTTTTTCTAGGTCTTGCAAATCGTTAATCAAAATTCTTTTTTGTTTGTCCAGTTTTTCTTTTAATTCTCTAATTTCTGCCACTTTTCTTAAAATTTCATCTTTTTTTCTGTTAATTTCCACTCTATTTCTGCAAGGATCTTCTTCGCATGAAGGACAAGAAAGACAAGAAGAATAAGTGCAATCTATTCCTTGGCAACCCGGACAATTCTTATTACAATTTTCACACTTACATTGTCTTGTTAATTGTTGTAATTCTTTGGCTAAATTTCTTAACTCTTCGGTTCTTTGTTTTATTTCCTTTGAAAGGTCGTCAATTTTCTTCATTTTTTCCTTTTCAAAAAGTTTATCAATCATATAACCAGTGGGGATTTCTTTAAAAACAAAAATCCTTTTTTCTGGCGGAAGAGGAGAAATTTCAGGAGATGAAATTTTCTCAATTTCCGGTTCGTTAAAAACAGTTAATTGAGGGTTGATGCTAAATAAAATTAAATAAGACGAAAGTAAAATAATTAAACTAAAAAAACCAGCAGCAATTTGGTCAGAGGCATCTTTTTTAATAACTGGCGAACCTCCAGAGGTTAAATAACGGACACCACCGACAACAAAAGCAAAAAAAGCGATCACTCCTGATAACATTATCGCCAAATTAAAGATGTATTTTATATAAAAAGCAAAAGAAGTTTCCGTTGTAGTTGGTATTTCTATTCCAGGAATTGTTGGATATTTTATTTCTAACTCTCTAGCTTGGACAAAAACAAAAAAAACCAAAAAAAGAAAAAAAACAAGACAAGAAAAAAATAATATGCTTTTCTTTTTTTTCATTTTAAATTAGGTTTGCAATTCAAAATAAACAGTTGGGGTCCAGGTTGGTATTAAACCCAAAAAGGGAACAGCATTTTTTATTGGAGTTAAAATCTTTCCCCATTTCGCGAATTTAGCCGCACGGCTCGCAACCGCTCCTGCCCTTGCTATTCTTGCAGCTTCTTCTCCTCCTCTTGCCACTTTAACTGCTTCTTCTTCCTCTCTTACCATCTTTGCTTCTTTGGTTGCTTCCTCTTCTCCTTTTACTGCCTTTGCCTCCTCTTCTTTAGCGATTTCTGGTTTTTGGAGTTGTTCAGGAGGAGAGACTTCAATTTGTTCTTCTGATCCTTCTTCTGTCTCAACAGACATAGCTTTTTTAAATTGAGAGCGGATTATGCTCCATGGTATAAAAATACATAAAGAAACTGCATCTACAATTAATCCAGCGAGGTACCCTATCCCATAAAACAAAATAAGAACCGCACAAATAAAAGTGGCTAAATCAAAAATTATAGCAATTGGTAACATAATAAGTCCTTCCGGCGTAATAAAAACCCCAAAACCTCTTAATTGTCCGTCTTTGGTTATAGTCTCGCCGTTAGCCATAAGCTAAAATTCTTCTAATTCTTCTTTAGTTTTTTTCGCCTTAAACAATTCTTCCGGAGCGGTAGTGATAAATTTATGTTCTTCGTAAGAAGCGACAATTCTTATTGCCACATGTTTTTGGCCAGCAAAAAATATCCCTTCGCCTACTGCCGATTCAAGTAAAAGCATTTTTTCTCCATCGGTTAAATTAAAAGTTCTTTGGACAACGTCTATAGTTGCCGGCGATTGTTTTAGTAAAATTTGCAAAGAAGAATTTGTGATAATTGGTTGACCATAACTTGATTTCATAAAATCTCCCACGTCTTGGGTGATTGTTGTTACTCCTAGCCAATATTTCCTTGCTCTTTTACAAATGCCAAACAAAAATGAAGCGCCGTCTTCTGTTTGCATTAACCACCAAGCCTCATCTATAACTAAAATTCTTTTTTTAAGCTCCGATCTAACTTTGCTCCAAATATATCGCATAATTATAAACATTGCCATTGGCCTTAGCTCTTCTTCCATATCTCTGATAGCAAAAACAACACAATTATTGTTCATTGATATGTTTGAGTATTGATTAAAGAAATTAGCGTAAGTTCCCTGAGTAAATTTTCTCACCCTTCTTACTAAAGATTCAGCTCCTTCCATACCTTCCAAAATTGCCTCAAAGTCAGACATTATAGGAACTCTCTCGGGCCAATTTGCAGGATCTGTTTCAGGAGTAATGTCTTTGGCCGCATAAGTTTCAGTAAGAGCCCTATCAATAATTGCGTCTTCTTCAGCGGTGAGCCCTCCTAACATAATTCTAAGCAGTCCTACTAAATTAATAATATTTGATCTTAAAACATCCTCTGGTCTTTCGTCTTCTCGAGGTGTTGGCAAATCAAATGGATTAATATGATTTGGGGAGCTTAAAGAAATATTGAAAAACGAGCCGCCAACTGCTTCAGCTAATCCTTGATATTCGTTTTCCGGATCAATAATAATAACATCAACTCCCAACATCAAATAACGAAGGATTTCTAATTTTACAGCGTAAGACTTTCCAGAGCCGGCTTTAGCGAAAACGACACTATTGGCATTTTCTAAAGTGAATCTATCAAAAAGCACGAGAGAATTATTGTGCATATTAATTCCATAAAGAATTCCCTCGTTTGAACTTAAATCAAAAGAAGTGAAAGGAAAGACACTGGATAAAGGAGAAGTATTCATTGTAGAGTGAGCTTCTAATTGATCTAATCCATAAGGGGAGGTGGAGATAAACCCTTCTTTTTGTTGAAAAGTCGCTGGTTTTATATAAATTAACCTTGATTCTAAAATAGACCTTAAATTTGTCTCAATATTTCTTAACTCTTCTTCGTTTTGCGCGTAAATTGTTAAATAAAGGCCAAATCTAAACATTTTTTCTTGGGCAGTTTGTAACCTATCTCTTAACGCCTCAATATCTTGGAAAGCAATTTCCAAAGAAGGATCTCTTACAAGCCCTTTACTCTCTCTTTCCATTATTTCTGCTTGAATTTGAGTCGTTTTATTTCTTAATTGTTTTAAAATCATTTCAGTATCAATAGGGTGGATAAAAAAAGAAATATCCATTGAGGCATCAAGATTAATTACCGGACTCATCCAAATAGCTGAAAGATATCTTGGATAAGAGAAAACAAAAAAGGTTTTAACTATTTTTTTTCCCAAGCGAATAAAATTTGAACCTAATTCTAATCCAGGAGGAGACACAAAATCAACCACATTAAGAGGTTCAGCCTCAAAAATTTTTTCCGGAACTTCTAATTCTTTTTTTTCTTTTTTTAAAAATGGGAGATCTACCATAAAAAATAATTATTGTAAAAGCTCTGGAGGAATTTCCGGGTAATAACCAATTTCCGCCTCATCTGGATGATGCAAGCTCCAAAATAATTCTATTAATTCCGGCGTACTTAAGGGAACACACTGCAGTCCACACCTTTTTAACCCTAAAGCGACAAACTCCATTCTTTGCCAAAGTTGGCCTTTGCATCTTTGGAACTCTTCTTCTGTTAAAGTCGGAACAACAGGTTTTTTAACCAACTGGAGAGGAGAAACCCCCTGGGTTTCAAAAATAGTAAAGGGCACAACAACAAAGAAAGTCTTCGTCATAATTTGGCCTGTTTTAACTAAGTTTTCAATAAACTCCCTATAGCTAGTTGTTTGAATCCTTAAAAGTTCGTTGGTTTGTTTTTTTTCTAACTCTTTTAACTTGTCAATATATCCGGTAATGTTTAATTTTCGTGACTGAATAATAATTTGGCAAGAAAAATCCAAAGAATTTAGAAAATTTTGAAACTGGTATAAGATTGCGTTTTGTTCTTCTTCTGATTTTAGAGCAAAATTTAAAGAAGAAACCATTAAGATGCCTCTTAAGGTTTTATTCTTTAAAAGAAGAACACCTTCTCTAATTTGGTCTATTTCCAAAAATTGTTGGGTTGGCAAGTCTGCCATATTATCTTGTTTTTGTCTCAATTTTAATTGATAAATTTTTCAGATAACTTTTTTCGCCAATTTTTAAAGGAGTTTCCTCAATTTTTTCTTCCTCTTTTTTTGTCTCAATTTTTTTCATTATTAATTTTGGAGGCGTTTCTTTTGTTTTCCAGAAATAACGCCTCGGCATTAATAATTGAAACTTTAAAAAGTTTCCAAACATTGTTGGTATTGGTCTTCCTTCAATTTTTCCGAAAGCAAGCACTGCCGCTATTAAGAACAAAATTACTGAAGCAAAAACAAAAAGAAAAAAGTTTTTCTTGCCAATTAAAAGCCAAAGAAATAAACAAATTCCTCCTGCTATTCCGATATAAACAAACTGGCCGAAAGTAAGAGGTCCTACGATTTTTGGCTTATGTTCAATAAACTGGGGGACTTGAAATTCCATAATTTTATTCAATTGGCTCGCGATAAGTATCGGCTTTTGGCGAAACTTCTGGCAAAGGTCCTGACCTTTCTCCCGATTCTTTTTCGGTTTTAATTTTTGGAGCAACCGGGGCGGTTTTTCCAGCTATTGGGATTAGTTCTTTTCCATAAAGAACAGCCAAGCTTTCTTTTACCGGGAAAAAGATAAAACGATTAATTTCTTGGGCAACTGTTTTTGCTACATCTTTTTTTAATTTTAATTCTCTTTCTAAGGTTGTCTGGAATTCTTCTGGCGGCAAAAGTCCAAGCAATACATTGCCAACTAATTCCGCAACTTCTGAAACTTTGCCTATTTCTATTCCATTTTTTTCGCAAGTATTCCAAATATTATCAGCCGTTTCAGCAGAAAAAATAACTTCTTTTAACTCTTCAGGGAGTTTTTCATAAAGTTTTCGTAATTGTTCTTGTGTATATTCTTTAGCCATAGTTTTAATTATTTTATTCTTTAATAACCAACCAAATTCAGACCTATCTTCCTAATCGTTCTCTAGTTTGTCTTATTGCGGTTTCTAATAATGCCAAAGCTTCTTCTTCCGCTTTTGTTCTTACCTCTAGCCCTTGTAATCGGTGAACTCTCTCATCATTTCCCTCAAATCTCTTATCATCTGTTCTTCTACTTCTGGAGAATAAGGCGGAGTGATTGGATAGGGAGGAACCTATCTTCCTTCTGGTCCAAGAATCTACGAATGAGGTATGCCAGGAGGAGGTGGTGGCGGAGGTTGTCCCTGTCTCCTTCTTTCTATGTCGTTTATATTACCAACAGGTCTCCAAAAAGCCCGGGCAGCATTACTATGAGTATAACGGAGAAGAGGATAATTACGGGCTATTAATGCGTCAGGGTTATTGTGATATTCATTTTCTAATGCCGTTTGCATTATATTTATTACCTCTGAAGATTGGTGTCTAAGTTGAGCCCATTTTTCAGGGCCAAACTGATAAATCATAGCTCTTGTCACACCAGGGTTGTTAAAAATATCTCTATCTAATTTTGGAATATCTTCTTGTTTTATCCACCTTGCTACTACTTCTTCTGGAGTAATATTTAATCTTGCTGCTTCAGCTTGAACGCTTGCGACTTGACCAGCATACTGTGGCAAAAACTTAACAATATCCCTTTCTTTTCTATATCTTTGAGCTATTTCTAAACCGCGCATTATCATATTATTATTAACTGGGTATCCAGCTCTTTGCACCAGACCAAAATCTCCTCGTTGAGCAATAATTTTTAATGCAGCAACGTAATCGCGCTCAGGGAGACGATTAAGTTGAGCAGCTATATTTTCTGAACTCCAATTTGCAAACTTTTTTTCGGCCTCTTCCACCCCTCCTCTGTATCTTTCAGCATATCTTAAAAGAGGATTACCAATCATTCCGCCAAAGACTGGCATTCCTGCTGTTCTTCGGCCTATTCTTTCTGCTGTTTCTGGCAATCTTAGTCTTTGTTGAGCCTCTCTCCATGTTGTTCTACCTGCCCAAGACCCTGCTGCCTTGCCGCCGGCTTTAGCCCAGCCTATTATTTGATTCCCACCCATCGCTCCGCTGGATAATCCCATAAAGAAAGCCGCAGCAAGAAAGGCTAATCCTATTCCAAGAGATAAAGTTCCGTTTAAAAGTTCGGAAACGCCCGTAAAATCAAGTAGCCAATTTGCTCCCACGTGTCCTAGTTCTTTAGAATGCTCGGCAACTGTTTTTATTGTGAACATTCCAAGATAAAGAAAAAAAGATCCAGTGACGCCAATGAAAGTCCACTGAATAAATTGGTTCCACCACATTGTCCAAATTTTTCTCGTAGCTGGAAGAATATACGAAAAAAAGGCAAAGGGAGACAATATCACTAACATCCAAATGGCAATATATCTGAAAATAAAGATAAAAGCGAAGGCCAAAAGTATAAAACCGGCAATTATATTAAAAAAACTTACGATTGCTGCCCTGATAAAAATTTTAATGTGTTCAAGAGGATTAAAAAAACTAATCCCTAAAATATCTGACTTAACAGAATTATAATAAGAGCTTAATTGGACAGCGATTATTTCTCCAGCTGAAGCATTTTTTATAAAAAAATTCATTACAATATTTGTTGCGTCAACAATAAAACCGCAGATAACCGGAGTAAAATTAATTAAAAGAGCAATAATAATCAAAACAGGAAGAGTTTTTTTTGCTTCATAATCTCTGATTCTCAAAGCAGTAGCGAGTCCAATAAAAACCAAAACAACTACAAACAGCATATTGGTCAAGTCCCTTGTTAATGCCCATGTGTCATCAATAATCGGTCCATGCGTATAAGGAAGGCTAATAAAATTATCGCTACAAACCCAGCTTAAAATAGAGCCGGCAAGATATAAAAAACCGCTGGAAATTAAGACTAAAATTTGGATAAATATTTGAATTATGGCTCCACCGCCAAGGGCAGCCAAAAAAGTACCCATGTTTTATTATTATACTATTTAATTTAAAATTTGGGAAATGTTTTTGTTAATTTTATCCAGTTTTTAATACTTAAAGTTTCGGCTCTTTGTGTTGTTAAAATTTTATTTTTTCTAAGCCAAGAACTTACCAGCTCTTTGTTTAATTTTAACCCCTTTGATAAATTATTCAAAATTTGTTTTCTTGGCCGAGAAAAACCAGCCCTTACAATTTTAAAGAATTGTTCGCGGAATTTAGATGAATTTGAAAAACGAAAACGATGTGGAGTTATTTTTATTATAGCAGAATCTACTTTTGGTTGAGGCCAAAAAGATTTTTTTGAAACATAAGACACAATTTCTGGTTTCGCATAAAACTGAACTGAAATTGCCAAAAGGTTCATTTTTTTGGGACGAGCTACAATTCTTTGGCCAACTTCTTTTTGAACCATTAAAATCATCACTTTTGGAGGTTCAACATCGGAAAGTTCCAAAAATTTTCTGATGGTCGGCGAGGTTATATAATAAGGTAAATTCGCCACTATTTTATAAGAATTTTGAATTTTAAGTTTTGAATTTTGAATTTTGAGAATGTCTCCTTGGACAACTTTGACATTTTTAATTTTTCTTATTTCTAGTTCCTTGTTTAAGATATTTACCAGGTTTGGGTCTTTTTCAACGGCAATAACTTTCTTTACTCTTTTTGCTAATTCAAAAGTTAAAATTCCCGTTCCCGGCCCAATCTCTAAAATTATGTCGTTTTTTGAGAGATTGGCTGTCTTGATAATTTTTTCTAAAACCTCTTTATTGACTAAAAAATTTTGACCCATCCCCTTTTTCGGCTTTAAAAAATTTTTTTTATAAACAGAAACAATATTTTCTTTTGCCGTAAGATTCATTAATGAATTTTACCACAGGATAAAAACAAATAATACTCGTTTGGCGCCTTTTAGTTTTTAACAAGCCAAGGGTTGACATACTCTTTTGATTAGTTTAAATTGAAAGAAGTCCTGCCTTTGGGCAGGAAACGTCAAAGAAAAGGCCGAAAAGACGATAAATTAAAGCAAAGCCTATTTCTAGACTGTTCAAAAACTCTTTAAGCTTAATTAAAGAGAAAATAAGGTTAATTTGGTTAAAAACAAAAGGATCTAAAAAAGACCCTTTCCTTTATTTAGGAGGAGTTTCAATTATTTTATTGGGAGTTTTACTTTTTACTCCCATTTCTTTTTATTTTGAGGACCAGCAATTTTTTACGGTTGAAAAAATTTCTCCGTCAGATTTTAGCGAAAAAGCTCTTTATGTGGGTCCGGTAAAAAATTCTTATTTAGAGTCGCCTAATTATTGTTTAGTCCAAAAAAGTGAACTTGTTGGTCTCGCTTCGCCCGTTACCGTCAATGTTCAAACGTTGGGAAGTTTAATGGATGAAACGTTGGAAGAAATACCTGCAACTAATAAAGAAATTATTGAATATATAATTAAACCAGGAGACAGTATCGCCAGTATTGCTAAGAAATTTAATATTTCTGTTGAAACATTGCTCTGGGCAAATGACCTTACAAAAAGCTCAAAAATTAAACCTGGCGATGGATTAATTATTCTTCCCGTTTCCGGAGTTTTACATTACGTAAAATCCGGCGAGAAATTGTCTGAAATTGCCAAAAGATATAAGGCCGATATAGAGGATATTGTTTCTTTTAATGAATTGTCTAACGAAAACGATATTTATGTTGGCGATATTTTAATAATTCCTAATGGCGTAATGCCTGCCTCATCTCCCAAATACGCAATAACGCCCAGTCAAGTTCCGGTAGCTGATAGTTATTTTATCCCCCCTCTTCCTGTTCCTTATATCGTAACCCAAGGGCTGCACTGGTATAATGCTGTTGATTTAACCCGCGGTAAATGTGGCGATCCAATCTATGCTGCCGCCCAAGGAGTTGTTCAAAAAGCAAAATACGATTCAGTCGGCGGAAACCACATAACCATTTTACATCCCAATGGCGTAGTAACTTATTATGGCCACCTCCAGAAGATGTTGGTTTCGTCGGGCCAAACCGTTTCTCAGGGAGATATAATAGGATTAATGGGTGGTCAACCAGGAATGACAGGAGCGGGCAAATCAACCGGATGCCATATTCATTTTGGAGTTATCGGCGCAAAGAATCCTTTTGCTAAATAATTTCTTCTTTTACCCTATAAATTAAAGCCTCAGAAAGATGATCAAAAGAAATTTTTTCTGAACTTTCTAAATCGGCAATCGTTCTTGCAACCTTTAAGACTCGGTGATATCCTCTTGCTGACAACCTTCTAGAATCAACATAGTTTTTCAAAAGCGTTTCTGATTTACTGTCAATCTGGCAGTATTTTTTTATTTCAATAATCGTCATTTCAGAATTAGTTTTGTCTTCACCAAATCTTTCTCGTTGAATTTGTCTACACTTTTCTATGTTTTCTCTTACTTTAAAACTATAAGATTCAACATTGCTATCTGCCAACTTTTCGTACTTTACTGCCGGTACCGTAATAAAAAGATCAATTCGGTCAACTAACGGTCCGGATAATTTTCTGCGATACATATTAATTTGAGAAGGTAGGCACCGGCAGTGCTTTTCCGGGTCTCCAAAGTACCCACAAGGGCAAGGGTTGGCTGCAGCTACCAAAGTAAAACGAGCAGGTAAAGTTAAAAAATGCTTTGCTCTTAAAATAGTTATTTTCCCTTCTTCCAAAGGTTGACGTAAAGATTCTAAAACATCACGATGAAATTCTGGGAACTCATCTAAAAACAAGACCCCCCGATGAGCTAAAGTAATCTCTCCTGGCCGGGGCGGATTTCCGCCTCCAATTAAAGCTACTTCAGAAGAAGAATGATGGGGGGAACGGAAAGGTCTCATACTAATTAAGGGCTTATCTGGCGGCAGAAGGCCGGCTATGCTATAAATTTTTGTTATTTCCAGGGCTTCATCAAAGGATAATTTCGGTAAAATAGAAGGAATTGCTTGGGCTAATAAAGTTTTGCCTGCTCCCGGCGGTCCTTGGAATAAAATATTGTGAGAGCCAGCAGCAGAAATTTCCAAAGCCCTTTTAGCGTATTCTTGGCCTTTAATATATCCCAAATCAACCGGATATGTCGGGATGGTAAAAACCTCATCAAGATTGAGATTGGTTGGCGTAACGGTTTTTTTGTTTTCAAGATAATCAATAACTTCTTTTAGGTTTTCTAGCCCAATTATTGAGACGCCTTTAATTAAAGCCGCTTCTTTGCTATTTT
>Ga0272448_1006060_pt1 | contig 13162 bp, 5 predicted proteins | sample YNPCB0191_FD_202220 | JGI IMG/M metagenome (GOLD analysis project Ga0272448, IMG submission 202220) | Hot spring sediment microbial communities from Yellowstone National Park, WY, United States - YNP-CB-019-1 | ecosystem: Environmental > Aquatic > Thermal springs > Hot (42-90C) > Sediment...
ACCACCGCGCGTGTGGCCGGGTCGAATACGGTGACCGTATTGTTGCCGAAGTTGGCGATGTAGCCGAATCCGCCGTTGATGGCCACGCCATCGGGGAGCAGGTTGGCGGGGATCTCACCCACCACGGCCGGCGTCGCGGCCGGATTCACCACCGACGCATTGGCCGTCTGACGGTTGGTCACGACGACCGGGCCGCCGCCGCCGATCACCGCGACGCCGTTGGGGCCGGTTGCCTCCGTGCTCAGCGTGATCTGAGCGGTCAGGGTCAACGGCGCCGTGTTGACCACCCCCAGCGTCCGGCCGCTGTGATCCACGCCGTGGAACGCCACGTAGGCCGTGCGCCCCGTCGCGTCGAGCGCGATGCCGTGCGGATGGCTGCCCGTCGGCAAAGCCAGCGTCGCGATTACCCGCGGGGTCGGCCAGATGCCGCCCGTGGCGGTCGGCACGGCGATGGTGGTCGGCGTGGCGGTCGGCGTCGGGGCGGCAGTGCGCGTGGCGGTCGGCGTGCGCGTGGCCGTAGCGGTCGGCGTGGCCGTGACGGCCAGACACACCTGGATGGAGACGTCGTCGACGAAGGTGCGGCTGATGCCGCCGGTGCCGTCGTTGTAGGTGCCGAACTGCAACCGGATGTGTTGTCCGGCGTAGGCGCTCAGATCGAGCAGCGGCGCCACCCGCCGCCACGTCGGGTTGTGCACCTGTTCGACCAGCAACCAGTCTATCGCGCCGGTGTCCCGGATGGCGATCACGTAGAAGAAGTCGCCGGCCTGCGGTGCGCTGAGCAGTTCGGCCTCGGTCTGGGGCAGGTGGCGCACGTCGAGCGGCGTCGAGCTTGTCGCGGCGGCGCCCTCTTCGTAGACGTTGTAGCGCCAGAAGTCGAGGCGAATCGTCGCAACGGCGCTCGGGAACGTGAATCCTTGCTCGATGGGCGAGTAGGAGCGCAGGTTGGCGCCGCCGGCCGCGATGCCGGTGCGGATGCTGCGGCTGCCGGCATGCACGGGCGTCGTCACGTACTCTGCCAGGACCGGATTGAGGCGGATCTCCCAGCCGGCATTCGTCTCGAAGCCGCCGTTGACCACCGCCTCGTAGCACGCCGGCGCGGCGGTCGGCGTCGGCGTGGCCGTCGGCGTCGTAGTCGCGGTGAGAGTCGGCGGTGTCGAGGACGGGGTATTCGTCGGCGTCGAGGTGGCGATTGAAGTGGGCGTCGGCGTTGACGTGACAGTCGGGGTCGGCGCCTCCTCCAGCGCACTATAGGGCAAATACACGCGATAACGTTGCCCCACCGTTCCCGTCGGCGTACTCGTTGCCCCAGGCATCGCTGTATTCGTTGCCCCAGGCGTCACCGTATTCGTTGCCCCAGGCGTCACCGTATTCGTTGACACGGGTCCCGGCCAACAGGCCGTGAGTGCAACGTCGTCCACGTACATCGCGGTGCTGCGGCCGTCGCCGTCGTTGTAGGTGCCGAACACCACCGTCACCGTCAGGCCGCGGTAGGGGGTGAGGTCGAGCTGGCCGGATTGCCAGGTGCGGGCATTGCTGCGCGTCCAGAGCCTGGGCGGCAAGAGATTGCCGTTCGCATCATAGATCAGCGCATACTGCCAGTCGCCGGCCAGGACGCCCTGGGGCAACACGCCGCCCGCCAGTGACCTGAGGAATTCGGCCGGAGGAGCGTCGGCGGATGCCGCGGCCGGCGGCTCGGCCGAGAGCGGATACCACCAGAAATCCAGCACCGCGCGTTCGACGCCGGCCGGGATCGTCACGACCTGTTTGCCGGTCGAATAGCTGTAGACATCCGTGCCGGATGGAATGCCGGTGCGCAGGCTTCGAGCGCCCGTGCGGGCCCGATCGGCGCTGTAACCGGCCGGGTAGGGCGTGGTCGGCATCTCCCAGGCCAGGTCGGCCTCGAAGCCGCCGTTGACGATGCGGTCCTCGCAGCGCGGGTCGTAGTGCCAGACGCCCGCATCGGTCGCCATGTGTGCGGTCAGGCGGCCGGACGCATCGGCCGAGACGGCCAGATCGGCCGGATTGGGGTTGCCCGGCGCGCGGCCCAATTCCTGCCAGGTCGTCGCGGCGTCGAGGCTGCGGTAGAGGAGATGGTCGAGCCCTTCCGTCAGCGGGCCGCGCAGCGCGGTGAAGAGGGTGCGATCGGCCGCGAAGAGGGGCGAGGCGGCCAGCGGCATCGGGAACGGCTCGTAGCGGCCCGGCAGGCCGGCCGTGGCCCACTGCCAGCTCGCGCCGGCGTCGGTCGAGCGCCGCACGGCCGAATCGGGCGTGCCGTCCCCCGCGCTCTCGATGGCGCGAAAGGTGTGCCATAGGGTCCGGTCGAACGCGAAGGCCGGCGAGAGCGCCAGGCCATAGGACGGCGCAAGGGCGGTCGTGCGGCTCCACGTCTCGCCGCCATCGGTCGAACGGCGGACGCCACCCCAGCCGGAGGCAAAGAGGGTGCGGTCGGCCGCATACGCCGGCGACACTTCCAGTCGCATCGGCGTGAAATATTCGCCGGCAGGCGCCAGGGCGAAACTGCGCCAGGTAAGGCCGCCGTCGGTCGTCTTGTACAACGTATCGCCCTGCGCGACGAAGATCGTCCGGTCGGTGCGGTAGGCCGGCGAGACGGCCAAGACCATCGCCGCGTTCGGCGCGAAGGGCGCGGCCACCGCCGACCAGGTTTCCCCGCGGTCGGCCGAGAGGTAAAGCGCGCGGCGGCCGGTCGCGCGATCCTCGAAAGCGGCAAACACCGCGCCGTCTACGACATAAGTGGCGGAGACGCGCACCTGCGAGAAGTACGAGTCGTTCTCAAGCCCTTCGCCCGCCGTGACCAGCCGCCAGGTGAAGCCGCGATCGGTGCTGCGGAAGAGGCCCTCTTCGGTGGCCGCGAACAACGTACCATCCGTCGCGTAGGCCGGCGAGGCCGCCACCGCCTTCGTCTCCAGCCGGCGCACGCCGCCCAGCCATCGCCACGGCTCCAGGTTGTCGTCCAGCGTGCCCAGGACGCCCAAATACGAACCGGCCATCAGCGCGTGGCAGCGGCCCCACAGCGGGCACACCGCCACGGAAGAGAACACGGTCTGCGGCGTATCGGCATAACGCTGCCAGCCGCGGCCGTCGGAAAGGGTGATGAAGAGGCCGCTCTGGCCGGCCGCATAGACATGATCGCCGGCCACCGCCAGCCGATACACCCTTCCCGCGATGTCCGGCGATACCGGATCCGACGCGTAGCCGGCACCCGAGCGCGCCAGGCGGGCCACGCCGTTGTCGGAGGCGATCAGCAGCGCGCCATCCGCCAGCTCGACCAGATCGGCGGCCTGGTCGAGCGCCAACGCCTGGACGACGGACCAGGTGGCCCCGCGGTTGATCGAGCGCACGAGCGCCAACGCCGGCGGCTCTCCGGTCAAGGCGACCACATAGAGCGTGTCGTTGAGGGAAAAATCGCGCGCGAAGGCCGCGGCGAGCGCATAGCCCGGAGCGGCCAGGAGCGTCCACGCGTCCCCGCCGTCGTCGGAGCGGAAAAGCCGGCCATCGGCCATCAGCGCCAGAAGGGTACGATCGGTGGCGAAGGCGGGCGAGAGATAGACGCGGCGCACATCGTCCGCGGTCGGATCGTTGCCGGCGCCGGGCAATCCACCGGCGAGGCGATGCCACGTGTTGCCGCGATCGCGCGTGCGCAACAGCCCCCCATCGGTCGCGGCGAACGCCGTGCCGTCCGTAGCGAATGCCGGGGAGATGGCCAGGTCAAAGACGGCAAGCTGGGTCCACGGCGGGCTATCGAACACCGCCGACCAGGTCTGTCCATGGTCGGCGGTGCGGACGATGCCATATCCCCTTGTGGTGCCGCTGGGCCCCTGGCGCCAGCCGCCTGCGAAGGCCACGCCGTCATCGGAGAAATCGGGGGAAAGCGCCAGCGCGCGGACCAGTCCGCCGTATGGCCCGCCGGAGCGCCACGCGGCCTCGGCCGGGGCGCTCAGCGCCGAGGTGTGGTGGCCGGCGCCCCTGGCAGCCGGCGCCAACGCCCGCGCCGCCTCGTCTGGCAGCGCAACCCCGATCAACGCGATCACACTGAACAATGCTGCCACTGCAGCCCAGACCGACGCTTTGCGAGACATATTCCATCTGCTTTCGCATGAAGCGCCTGATGCGGAAGAACGCACGCCGTCCGCTCATGAATGGGCGCGCGGGTTTCCCTATACGTGTATATGCTCCATGCATAATAAAAGACGTCGGCCGGATGGAAACGACGCGGAAGTTCGGGAGAATTATTGCAAACGCGAGAGGGATGACGAAAAATAAATGGTAGTTAATCTGTCGAAGCTACCACGGCAGCCGGGCGCTCAGCGAAAACGCCGCGCCATCGGAGGGGAGGTCGCCAGTGCCGCCGCAGGCAATCTGCGTGGCGACAGTCCCATCCCAGTTCTCGAGGCCGATCGTCCCCTGAACCGGCGACTGAACGGCCCGATACTGGAGCGTCAGGCCGCCGCTCCGGAGGAGAACGAGCTGAAACGAGTGCGGCAGGTCGCCCCCAAAGCGACGCACCTGAAACCAGGTGACCACAAAGCGATCCGGATCGGGCTGTTGGACGAAGACCTGGCCGCCCAGGCTTGCATCCCAGTCCTGCCACAGGACATAGATCGCATCGTTCGGCAGCGCGGCCGTGGGCAAACAGGTGCTCTGGCCCACCGTCGGCCCGGCGCCCGGCTGAGAGAACGCCGCGTAGCCCTTGAACGAAATCGTCAACGCGTCGTAAGTCTGGCCGTAAAACGTCACCGTAAAGGGCAGGGTCACCCGCACCGGCAGCTCGTTCGTCGGATAGATCGCCACCCCGCCGTCTGCCGGATCCACCCAGTCGGCCGCCTGTCACCGGCGGGTCGTCAGCGGCAGGAAGTGCCGTTGTACCTGGTCGGCCACCTTCAGCGTGACGAAGATGGACTGCGTGCTCGAGAACGGCGAGAGCGCCTGCACGCGCACGACCGCATCGTACTCGCCCGGGCTCAGCGCGGTGGGTCCCGCCTGAAGGATGAGTGCATCCGGCGCGCTGTAGGTCGTGACGCCCCGGCCCGGCATCACGTTGAGCCACGAAGCGCCGGTCACTTCGGCCGCCTGCCACGTCACGGGCTGATCGCTGTCGTTGCGGATGGGCAACACGGCGCGCGTCTGGTCAAGGGATCCGCCCAGCAGAAAGCGATAGGACGTGGCAGAGGTTTGCAGCGAAGGCGGATAGGCCCAGCGCACCGCCCGCCCCGCGTTGAGCCGGCCCGCGCCAAACCAATCGTTGCGGCCGGCGATGTAGGTGTACGGGCCGACCTTGTCCGCGGTGTCCTTCAGTATCTGGGCCACCTGATCGGGCGTGGCGGTCGGCCGGTAGGTCAACACCAGGGCGGCCGCGGCCGATACCTGCGCGGTCGCCATCGAGGTGCCGAGCTTCTGGCCGTAGCCGCCGGGCACCGTGCTCAAGATCAGATCGCTGCCGGCGCCGCCCGGCGCGGCCAGGGCGATGTAAGACTTATAGCCGGAGTAGGGCGCCCAGTTGTCGAAGCGATCCGACGCGGCCACGGCGACCACGCCCGAGTAAGCCGCGGGGTAAAAATCGGGGTTGAACTGATAGAAGCACGCCGGGCCGTCCTGCGCGCAGTTGCCGGCGGCCGCGGCGATGAAGACGTTCCGGGCCAGGGCATAATCAACCGCCGACTTCAACGTGTCGTCTGCACTGAGGCCGCCCAAACTCAAATTGATCACCTGCGCGCCGCCGTCGGCCGCGCGGCGGATGCCGAAGGCGATGTCGTAGTAGGAGCCGTTGCCCCGGCCGTCCAACACCTTCAGCGGCAGGAGCTTCACATTGGCCGCCAGGCCGGCGACGCCGATGCCGTTGTTCGCGGCCGCCGCGATGAGGCCCGCGATGTGCGTGCCGTGGCCGTTATCGTCGTTCGGGTAGTCGTCCCCGTTGACGTAGTCGTACCCCGGCAACAGGCGGCCGGCGAATTCGGGGTGGCTCAAATCCACGCCGGTATCTATCACCGCCACGACGATGGAATAGCTGCCGAAGGTCAGATCCCAGGCCGCGGGCGCGGCGATGCGCCGCATGTGCCACTGCTCGCCGATGCGCGGATCGTTGGGGTAGCCGGCCGCCTGGGCGATGTAGTTGGGGCCGGCGTGAGCAATCCAGGGAAGGGCCGCCAGGCGCGCGGCCGTGGCCTCTTCCTGGCCGGGGACGACCGCCAGCCGCGCCATGCCGTATTCGGGCGCCAGGTCGAGCACGGGAAGGCCAACGCGGCCGGCCAGTTGCGCGGCCGCGCGTTGCCAGGCCGGGTCGCTCCGATCCACCGTCAGCCGGCCCGGCGTGGCCCGCCAGCGTTCCTCCTCGACCGGCTGCCAGGAGATCACCACCTCGCCCGGCACAAAGCGGCCGGCGGGAAGCGCAGCGACCGGCGCGGCCGCGGCAAAAGGCGGGAAGATCGCGCCGACCAGTCGGCCGGCCAAAAGCACGATGATGAAAACGGCCAGGGCCGTTTGGCGGCCAACGCGGCCGGTCGAACGCATGCCACCTCCCGAGCGGCGCGGCTCATCCGCCGCCTTGCCATGCTTTACGTGCCAAGCCTGGCACGTCTGGCGCATTATTTTCAGGCTGGAGCGCATGTCATCTGCGCGCCTGGCCCTCTCGGAAGGGCCAGGCGCGTTCGGGCGTCTTCTGGGGGTCTGCTGAGATCAGCCGATGACCGGCATGGCCGGCTGGCGCTCCTCCGGAGCAGACGGCGCCGATTCCCCGGCCGGACGGCGTACCTTCAGCTCCAGCCGACGCTGTTCGCCGAGCACCACCTCGACCGTGTCGCCGGGCTTGAATTCGCCCGCCAACAGCCCTTCGCTGAGCCGATCTTCGAGCTTGTCCTGGATCACCCGGCGCAGCGGCCGCGCGCCGTATTCGGAGTTGTAGCCCGCCTCGGCGATCATCTCCTTCACTTCCTGGCTTACCTCCAGCCGCACTTTCTGTTCGGCCAGTTGCTCGCGTACCTTGTTCAGCTCCAGCTCGACGATCTCCGCGATCTGTTGGCGGGTCAGGTTGCGGAAGACCATCACGCCGTCCAGCCGGTTCAGGAACTCGGGCCGGAAGGTGCGCTTGAGCGCCTCCATCACCCGTTCGCGCATCGCCTGATACTCGTCTTCCTGCTGTTTGGCCTCATCGCGGGCGGTCGGGAAGCCGAGCGACCCGCCGTGCTTGATCAGGTTGGCGCCCACGTTGGAGGTCATGATCAGGATGGCGTTGCGAAAATCGACGCGGCGGCCCTTGGCATCGGCCAGGTTGCCGTCCTCCATGATCTGGAGGAGCATGTTGAAGACTTCGGGGTGCGCCTTTTCGATCTCGTCCAGGAGCACCACGCAATAGGGCCGCCGGCGCACGGCTTCGGTGAGCTGGCCGCCCTCTTCGTAGCCGATGTAGCCCGGCGGCGCGCCGACCAGCCGGCTGACGTTGTGGCGCTCCATGAATTCGCTCATGTCTATCTTGATCAGCGCCTCTTCGGAGCCGAACAGGAATTCGGCCAGGCTCTTCGCCAGCAGGGTCTTGCCGACGCCGGTGGGGCCCAGGAACATGAAGGTGCCGATCGGCCGCTTGGGGTCCTTCAGGCCGGTGCGGGCCCGGCGGACGGCCCGCGCGATGGCCTGGACCGCTTCGTCCTGGCCGACCACCCGTTTGTGCAGGTATTGCTCCATCTCCAGCAGGCGCACCGTTTCCTCGCCCATCAGCCGTTGCACCGGGATGCCGGTCCACATGCCGACGACCTCCGCGATGTCTTCCTCGGTGACGACCGGCTGCGGCGCCAGCTCTTGCCAGCCGCGGCGCAGTTGCTCCAGGCGCTTCTCCAGGGCGATCTCGCGCTGGCGCAGGTCGAGCGCGTCATCGTAGCGTTTCGCCTCGACCGCCTCTTCCTTGCGGCGTTGGGTCATCTTCAGCTCGCGGAAGGTCTCGCGCAGGCTGCTGGCATAGGGCGATTTGTACATGCGCACCCGGCTGGCGGCCTCGTCCATCAGGTCAATGGCCTTGTCGGGCAGGAAGCGATCGGGCACGTAGCGCGCCGAGAGCCGCGCGGCGGCCTCCAGCGCGGCGTCGGAGATGGTCAGTTGATGGTGCTTCTCGTAAGCCGGCCGCACGCCCTTGAGGATCTCGATCGTCTCTTCGATGGTCGGCTCTTCCACCAACACCGGCTGGAAGCGGCGTTCGAGCGCGGCATCCCCCTCGATGTATTTCCGGTATTCGTCGAGGGTCGTCGCACCGATGCATTGCAGGTCGCCGCGGGCCAGGGCCGGCTTGAGCAGGTTGGCCGCGTCCACGCTGCTGCCGGCCGCGCCCGCGCCCACCAGCATGTGCACCTCGTCTATGAAGAGGATGGCATCGGAATTGGTGATCTCTTCGATGACCTTCTTCAGGCGCTCTTCGAACTGGCCGCGGTACATCGTGCCGGCCACCAGCGCGCCGACATCCAACATCAGGACGCGCTTGTCCATCAGCGGCTCCGGCACATCGCCGTTGACGATGCGCTGCGCCAGCCCCTCGACGATGGCCGTCTTGCCGACCCCCGGCTCGCCGATGAGGGCCGGGTTGTTCTTGGTGCGCCGGCTCAAGATCTGGATGACCCGCTCGATCTCCTTCTCGCGGCCGATCACCGGATCGAGCTTGCCCGCCTCGGCGCGCGCGGTCAGGTCGAAGCCCAACTGGTCGGTGAGGGGCGTCTTGCTTTCCCTCTTGCGGGCTGCTTTTTCCTGGACCTGGCTCTCGAGGATCGCCTTGGTCGCCTCCACGCGCACGCGGTCGAGGTCAATGCTCAGGCTCCGCAACACCTCGGCCGCGATGCCTTCGCCCTCTTGCACCAGGCCGAGAAGCAGGTGCTCGGTGCCGATGTTGGGATGGCTGAGCTTGCGCGCTTCTTCGATCGCCAGTTCGATCACATGCTTGGTGCGTGGGGTAAGGGTGGGCTTGCCGAAAGGAGGCCGCGGATTGCGAGGCGCCATGCGTTCGACAATGCGCGTGACCTCCTGGGCTGTGGCGCCCAGATTGCGCAGCACACGAGAAGCCAGGCCGTTCTCCTCTTTCACCAGACCCAGCAACAAATGTTCCGTGCCAATGTAGTTATGATTCAGCCGGACAGCTTCTTCCTGCGCAAGCTGCAACACCTGGCGCGCGTGTTTCGTGAAGCGATCTAGATTGTCTGCCATAGCTCTTCATCCTTTGCGTATGACACTCCAAAACGGACGAGCCGTTGCCCACGCCATATCGCCGATTCGATTTCTCCCTCGTGATTTACCACGCATGTGATTATAGCATATCTCGCGGCGCTCGGAGTAAGCAAGCATCCTCAATCGCAAAAAACAGAAAGGGAGCGGCGCACAGCGTGCGTCCGCCCCCTTGGAGATGCCCGGCGTATGCGCCAGCACAGCGCCGGCACCGCGAAGCTCCGGCGACCGATCGTTCAGTCCGCGGCCTGAGCCGCCTGGCTCGACTGCGCCTCAGCCTGCCAATCTACTTCCACGTAGGCATCTTCCGAAGCCTGTCGCAAGCTAAGGCCGATCCGCCGTCGCTCGGGGTCAATGCGGATGATGCGCACCTGTACTTCGTCGCCTTCGTGGACGATGTCTTTCGGATGACTGATGCGATAATCGCTCAGTTCGGAAATGTGAATCAACCCCTCGACTGCATCATCTATCCTGGCGAACGCGCCGAAATTGGTGAGCTTGGTGATGCGAGCCGTCACGATCTGGCCGACGGCATAGGTGCGATCTACCACGCTCCACGGTTCGGGCGTCAACCGGCGCAAGCTCAGGGCAATGCGCTTCTTCGCCTCGTCCACATCGAGCACATAGACCTGCACCTCCTGGCCGACGTGCAACACTTCGGCCGGATGCTCGATGCGCTGCCAGGAGATCTCCGACAGATGGATCAGGCCATCGGCGCCGCCCAGGTCTACGAAGGCCCCGAACGCCGCCAGGCTGGTGATCGTCCCCTTGAGGATGTCGCCCTTCTTCAGCTCGGACAGCAGGCGGTCCTTCTGCCCCTGGCGCAGGTCTTTGGCGGCCTCGCGCTCGGAAAGGATCAGGCGGTTGCGCTCGCGGTCGAGCTCGATGACCTTCAGGCTCATCTTCTGGCCGACCAGCTTGGCCCAGCGCTCTTCGGGATCGCCGTCGGCATCCTGCTGCGCCTGCCATCGGGCCGAGAGCTGCGAGGCCGGCACGAAGCCGCGCACCCGTCCCACCTTCACGATGACGCCCCCCCGATTGTAGCCGGTCACGACGCCGTCGAAGACTTCCTGGCTTTTGTAAAGGTCCTCGGCCTGTCGCCAATCCTGCTCCTGTTGCGCCCGTTGCAGCGATACGACGACATTGCCATCCTTGTCTTCGGCCTGAACGATGTAGGCCGAAACCGGATCGCCCACCGCCAGGCTGGCCAGAAAAGCGCGGTCCAGATGCTCGAGCTCGCGCGGATCCACGATGGCCTCGGACTTGTAGCCGATGTCCACCAGGATCTCGTTCGGACTCACCTTGACAAGCTTACCATCTACCACATCGCCGGCATGGAGGTGGGGGAAGTAAAACGCCTCCTCCGGCAACACCTCCATCAGGTTTTCCTCCGTTGCAGCCTGGGCAAACTGCACTTTCTGGCGTTTTTTCATGCGCGTAGGGGCTCCTCCTCCAGCGAAGACTGATTAGATTATAGCGAAGGAGCCGCCAAAACGCAAGTGTCCAAACAGAGCGATGTGGCGTTACAGCGCGATCTCCTGGCCGATGCCTTTCTGGCGGGCCAGCTCGTATACCCGCATGGCCGCCGAGACATCCTGGATGGCCAGGCCTACCGATTTGAACAGGGTGATCTCGTCGGGGTTGCTGCGCCCCGGCTTGCCGGTCACGATCTCGCCCAGGTCGGCGTAGATGTGATCGGCCGTGATCTCGCCCGCGTTGATGGGCATGACCAGGTCGCCGGCCTCGGCCAGCGCGGCCTCCCGCAGGTCCACCACGATCTTGCTGCGGCGGACGATCGTCGCGTCGAGCTCGCGGGCATCGAGGGAATGCGAGCCGACGCCGTTGATGTGCGTGCCGGCCGCCACCCACGCGCCGTCGAACACCGGCGTCTTGCTCGTCGAGGCCGTGATGATGATGTCGCACCCTTCGACCGCCGCGCGCGGGTCCGCGACCGGCTGCACGCGGATGCCCAACGCCTGGCTCATCTCGCGGCTGAAGGCCGCCGCGTGGTCGGCCAGGGGATCGTAGACGCGCGCCTCGACGATGGGCCGCACCGCGCACATCGCCATGAGCTGCGTGCGCGCCTGGATGCCCGCGCCGAAGATGCCCACCACGCGGGCGTCGGCGCGGGCCAGGTATTTGGTCGCCACGCCGCTCGCCGCGCCCGTGCGCATGGCCGTCAGGTACGCGCCGTCCATGATGGCGAGCAGCCGGCCGGTGCGCGGGTCGTTGAGCAGGACGGTGGCCAGGATGGTCGGCAACCCATGCACGGCCGGATTGTCGGGATAGACGGTGACGACCTTCATGCCCAGGGCGTCCATCTCGCCGCCGATGTAGGCGGGCATGAAGAGGACCAACCCCTTGTATTGCGGAATGCGGATGGGGGTGCGCAGGGGCAACTGCGCCGCGCCCCGCTGCTGTTGGCGAAACGCCTCTTCCACCGCGCTGATTGCCTCGGGCATGGTCAACGCGGCCGCCACATCGTCGCGGGTAAGCAAGAGCGCCATCTCTTCATCCTCCCACATAGGCGATCATTTCGATCATGACCGAGCCCCCGCGCGGCAGGGCCGCCACCTGGACGGCCGCGCGGGCCGGCGGGCTGTCGGCGAAGCGCCGGCCGTAAATGGCGTTCACCGTCGCGAAGTCGGCCAGGTCGGTCAGATAGATGGTCGCTTTGACGACGTTCGCCATCTGCGCGCCGGCCGCGGCCAACACCGCGGCCAGGTTGTCCAGCGCCTGTTCGGCCTGGGCCGCCACCCCTTCGCGGAGCGCGCCCGTGGCCGGATCGAGGCCGAGCTGGCCGGAACAGAAGATGAAGTCGCCGGCGCGAATCGCCTGGCTATAGGGGCCGATGGCGGCCGGTGCCGCCGGAGTCGCGATCACTGCATGCATCGTGTCCCTCTTTCTACGTGCCAGGCACCTCGCAGGTGCCTGGCACGTCCCTCTCATCCCACCACGATGTTGACCAGGTTGCCGCCCGCGAAGATCACCTTGCGGATGGCCTTGCCGGCGATCCACTTCTGGATGGCCGGCCGGGCCAGGGCCAGCTCGCGCGCGGCCTCGGCGGTGATGTCGGCCGGCGCGATGACCCGATCGCGCAGCTTGCCGTTCACCTGGATCACCAGGGTGATGATGTCGGTCCGCGTCAGTTCGGGATCGTAGGCCGGCCACGGCTGCACATGGATGCTGTTTTCCGCGCGGAAGGTCCCCGCGCCGTGCCGGCGCTGCCACAGCTCCTCGGCGATGTGCGGCATCTCGGGCGCCATCATCAACAGCAGCATGTCAATCGCCTCTTCCCAGGCCGGCGTGCCGTAAACCGGCGTCTCTTTGGCCTTGACCAGATAGTTGTTGAACTCCATCAGGCTGCTGATGATGGTGTTGAACTTGAACGCCTCGATGTCTTCCGTGACCTTGCGGAGCGTCTTGTGCGTCATGTGGCGCAGCTCGCGCGTCAGCGTCTCCAGTTCGCCTTCCTCGGCCGGCGAGGCCTTCCGGCCGGGCGCTTCGGTCACCACGGTCCACACCCGCTCCAGGAAGCGTCGCACGCCTTCGATGCCCTGGAAGTTCCACGGGCCGCCCATGTCCCACGGGCCGATGAACATCAGGTACGCGCGCACGGTATCGGCGCCGTACTTTTCCACCCACTCGTCGGGCGCCACCACGTTGCCCTTGCTCTTGCTCATGCGCTGGCCGTCGGGCCCCAGGATGATGCCCTGGTTGAACAGGCGCAACATCGGCTCGCGGAACGGCACGATGCCCATGTCGGCCAACGCCTTGGTGAAGAAGCGCGTGTAGAGCAGGTGCATGGTGGCGTGTTCCGGGCCGCCCGTGTATTGATCCACCGGCAGCCAGTAGTCCCCTTCCTCGCGATCCCACGGCGTGTCGTCGGGGCTCAGCTTCTGGCCGGCCTTCCAGTAGGGCGAGACGTAGGCATACTGATACCACGAGGAGC
>Ga0272448_1006062_pt1 | contig 13160 bp, 12 predicted proteins | sample YNPCB0191_FD_202220 | JGI IMG/M metagenome (GOLD analysis project Ga0272448, IMG submission 202220) | Hot spring sediment microbial communities from Yellowstone National Park, WY, United States - YNP-CB-019-1 | ecosystem: Environmental > Aquatic > Thermal springs > Hot (42-90C) > Sediment...
CTCGGTCGGCCTTCGGCCTAAAAAGAGGCGGGCCGCTTCGCGGCCCGCTCTTTTTCCGAGCCGGGGTTAACATTTTCTTTTGAGCTAACCATCTTACTCCAGTAACATTTTAAGTGGACTAACGCGGACTATTGAAATTTGCTGACGATAAGATTATCATTTGACTTGACAGGACCTTTCCAAATGTGTTCGTTGTTTTATTAATCCAGTTGAATATCCCCTGCCTGTAGGATTATAATAAGGTCCTTCAAGCAAAGTAGCTTGCAACATGCACTAACAAGAAGTCGGTCAATAGATGTGAACAAATCAGGTGTTTACGGTAAAGTTGGCAACTTGGTCGCTGGCGAGGGGCTCAGTGTCTTATGCTGGCTGCTCATGTAAATAGCGCGCATGCAATTGCCTCGGATGAATGGTCAGCTTCGAAGAGTCAATGTAGTATGATGAGTATTCTATCCGATCGATATCTAATCCGGCTTACCGAGGTTAAGCTGCACCGGGCAAGAAAGCGTCTTGAAGGCTTTGTCCAAGAGTATTGAGCAGCGCTGTGACCCGGTGGCGACACGTGACATACATGGCCAATTGGAGAAAGGAGGTACCGCATCCAATATTAACGTGACAAGCGAAAATAAAAATAGCATATTGAAAATTACTATCACTGCAAACTCACGAGGAGAAACGAGACATGAAGAAGCTACAACTGATCTGCGCGATGTTGCTTATTTCGGCGATGTTTTTAACTGCCTGTGCACCAGCAGCTACACCGGCGGCTGCACCGACAACCGCTCCAGCGAGTGGTGAGCATCATAAGGTGGCTATGGTCTTGCCCGGTGAGAAAACTGATGAGGCCTTCAATCAGTATACCTACGAAGGCATGCTGCGGGCTGCGAAGGATAATCCCAACATCGAAACCGCTTATAAAGAAGATGTAACCCAGGATCAGCAGCTCCAGGTGATCCGCCAGTTTGCCCAAGAGGGGTACGACATCATCATCGGCCAAGGCGGCCAGTTCGGCGATGCGCTCGAGACGGTGGCGAAAGAATATCCGAAAGTAAACTTCGTCTTTAGTGTTGCGACCGACACCGGAGGCGTCCCCAATGTGACGGCAGTCACCGTTAGCTATGCCCATGCCGGGTACCTCGCAGGGGTGATGGGGTGCAATGTGACTAAATCCAACAAGATCGCCATGGTCACGGGTCAGTGGTACGATCCTCATAAGCAGTTCTTGGCTGCTTTCCAGAAGGGTGCCGAGACTTGCGGAAAAGATGTTAAGGTCAGTTCGGTTGCCACTGGAGACTGGGCCGATGTCGACAAGGCACGTCAGGCTTCCCTGGCTCTCATCGCGGACGGGAATGATGTGCTCGTGCCTTTACTGGATGCCGCTTACGTAGGCGTGCTGTCTGCCGCGCAAGACTCGAAAAACGTCCTGATTGTTGGGGCCGTCACTGATTGCTCCAAAGTTGCACCTACTGTCACTGTTGGCAGCGTTGTGTTTAACTGGAATGAACTTGGTTATGAGGAAGCTGCCGGGAAGTTTGTGGACGGTAAGTCCCATGTCCTGGGCATGGCGGATAACGGCATAATACCGGTGATGAATGATCTACTCCCTGCTGCTGGCAAGACGGCTGTGGATACGGCCGTTGCTGGCCTGAAGGATGGTTCGCTTGGCATCGCCCCGTAGTTTGGTTAATGAATGCATTCAACAGCGTCGAGGGGCGACGAAGTATGAAGGGGATTCCGATCATAGCAAAGCACCATGATTTAGGAGCTAGCTGATCGGTTGGAAGCGGCGTAAAATGGGGGACGCGGAAGCGTCCCCCATTCTGCCTGAAGCCAGGTTGTTTGTTTGGGCTTTAAAGGGTTAGCTCATCCCGTGAACCTCACACGTACCCAAAGTTGCCTTTGCCTGCGTCATCGCCATCCTTGCTGAGTGGGCTAAGCCGTCGACCTGGCCGGAAGTTGAAAGATGAGGGAAGAAAATCAAGAAGCGATCTGTTGAATTATTTTTTTATGGCGATCTCTACCGCGGATGCTATCGCTGCCGGAATTGAGACCCCTTGTCCACCCTGTGAGCGATATGTGTCCTTAAAATGTATATATGTACGGATCAGGCTAGCCCTCGCTTAAATGACTGATGCATATAATGAATGTGTTGAAGCACAAAATAAGGATGTGTTTATGGCACAAAATAATGATGAAGTCGCAATGAGCATGGAGGGGATCACAAAACGTTTCCCTGGAGTCCTGGCGAATGATCGGATCAGTCTCGATTGCCGGAAAGGCGAGGTTCTCGGATTGCTCGGTGAGAACGGCGCCGGCAAGACCACCTTGATGAACATCCTTTATGGGCTCTATCAACCGGACAGCGGTGAAATCTTCATTAACGGCGAGTCAGTTAAAATCGAGTCCCCCGCTAAAGCCATCCAACTCGGAATTGGCATGGTGCATCAGCATTTCAAACTGGTAGACACTCTTACAGCATTAGAGAATGTGATTCTCGGTATTCCTTCGGAACATGCTCCGGTCTTGGACCTTGCGCCTGCTCGCAAGCGTTTACTGAACCTATGCGATGAATATGGCTTTCATGTGGATCCTTCTACAGAGGTTTGGCGGATGCCGGTGGGGAAGCAGCAATGGCTGGAAATCCTGAAGGCACTTTACCGGAATGCCAGATTATTGGTACTTGACGAACCGACAGCTGTGCTGACCCCTGATGAAGGAGAGCAGCTCTTTAGGGCCATTCGAAAGCTGACCCAGGAAGGACGCTCGGTTATTTTCATCAGTCACAAATTGGGCGAAGTGCTGGAAATTACCGATCGAATTACTGTACTTCGGGATGGCCATGTGGTGGGTACGGTGCCAACCAAGGAGGCAACCCAGCTTGAACTGGCACGAATGATGGTTGGACGTCCAGTCACGATGGAGCGAAAACCCAGGCCCGCCGTGACGAAAAAGGAACCCGTCCTGGTTATGGAAAATGTTAATGCCAATGATGATCGCGGTCTTCCTGCGCTGAGGAATTTTAATTTAACTGTCTACTCCGGCGAGATCGTCGGAGTAGCCGGGGTTGATGGCAATGGCCAACGTGAGCTGGCCGAATGCATTACAGGCTTACGAAAGCGAACAGGCGGATCGATTCGCATTCAAGACCGCATCGTTGATCGCATAATGGATGATCCCTCCTTCGTCGGATTTATCCCTGAAGATAGGCAGAAGACGGGTCTCCTCATGGATCTAAATGTAGGGGAGAATTTGGTCATCAAGGATTTTTGGCGCCCAATGTACGCTAGGGGAGGGGTGCTCCACTATAACGTCATCAGAGATCACGCAAGAAAGATGATCGCCGCTTATGACATCCGAACACCTTCTGAAGACGTCCTGGTGCGGTATTTGTCAGGAGGCAACCAGCAGAAGGTCGTCGTAGCGCGGGAGCTAAACGCAGGACCGGTCCTCGTTATCGCCTCTCAGGCGACCCGCGGGCTCGACCTAGGTGCAGTTGAAGGTGTGCATGAAACTCTACTGAATGAACGAAACCGCGGAGCAGCTGTGCTGTTCATTTCAACGGAACTACAGGAAGTCATGGCACTCAGCGACCGCATCATCGTTCTGTTCCGCGGAGAGGTGATGGGCGAGGTGGATGGTGATGGAGCGGATGTTTCAACCATTGGTCAGATGATGCTTGGAAAAGCGTCGGAGGTAGTGGCATGATGAAGACGAAGAAACATCCGGAATTCTTTGCCTTACCGGGTCTTGGACAATTAGCCCTATCCGGGGCTCGGCCTCTGATCGGCATATTTTTAGGTCTACTGGCTGGAGCGGGATTGATTGAGCTCTCGGGTGTGAATCCACTTGCTGCGTATGCGGCAATGTTGAATGGGGCGATTGGCAGTCCACTGGCAATTTCAAATGTGCTTGTTAGCGCCTCACCCCTCCTTCTCACTGGTGTGGGTGTTGCGATTGGCATTAAAGCCGGATTGTGGAACATCGGGGCAGAAGGGTATATGTATATGGGGGCGCTTGGTGCCGGCGCGGTTGGCATCGTTCCTCTACCTCTGCCGCCCATCGTCCATATTATCCTTGCGCTCCTGGCGGGAGCTGTGGTTGCTGGGCTCTGGGGGTTGGTGCCTGCATACTTGCGGGCGTTCAAGGGCGTCAACGAGGTGGTCACAACGATTATGATGAACTATGTGGCCCAATATTTTACCAGCTGGATGGTGCATGAGCCTCAGCCTATGGCGGAGCCTGGTGCCTTCTTCCCTATGTCGCGAAAACTTGTGTCATCAGCGCAACTCCCGATTCTGATGCCCGGATCCAGCCTGCACCCCGGCTTTATTATTGGAATAGCAGCCTGTATTCTTTTCTACCTGGCCATTCGCTTCACGCCTTTTGGTTTTCGCACCCGCATGCTTGGGGCGAACCCAGAAGCGTCGCGTTATGCAGGTGTAAATGTGAAGCGGCAAATCCTGTTCGTGCTCCTGATCGGGGCGCTAATGGGGGGCGTGGCGGGTGCGGTCGAGGTCATGGGATTGAAGCTGCGCGTGTATCAGGATTTCGTTTCCGGTGCGGGATTTGAAGGTGTGGCCGTGGCGCTCCTTGCTGCGGGCAATCCCTTAGGCGTGATCGCAAGTGCTCTGTTCTTCGGGGTTTTGAAGGCGGGTGGCGCAGCGATGTCTGTCTCGACCGGTGTCGGAGGACCGATGACAATTGTCATCGAAGCACTGTGTGTCATCTTCGTGATCGCCGTAGGGTACGGCGAGCGCAAGCGCCTGGAGCGAGCAGACAAACCCGAAAAAGAAGATGAGGAGGTAATACAACATGTCGGCTGACCAGATCATCAGTTGGCTGGCGGCAACCTTGGAGTGGGGAGGTCCGCTCATACTGGTCTCTATCGGCGAAGTGTTCGCCGAGCGATCAGGCGTGATCGATGTCGGAATCGAGGGCATCATGCTGTGTGGGGCCCTCGTCGGGGTCGCTATCAGTTTCTTAACGGGGAACGTGCTCTTAGCATCAATTGGCGGCATGTTCCTTGGTTTTGTGCTCGGGACTGCATTCGCCTATTTGACGGTAACACGAAAGACCAATCAGGTCGTTACTGGCCTCATGTTCAACCTCGCAGCTTTAGGTGGGACCAATCTTGTGTTCGCCCTGCTCTCCGCGACTCGCTCCCATCGGGTAACGACCTTCCCGGATCTATTCCCCGCGAGCTTTGGTAGCATCCCAATCATCGGCCCCGTATTATTCAAGCAGCCAGTGATTACATGGATCGCCTTAATCCTTCCCTTCATTGCAGGTTGGGTCCTCTATCACACGGATTGGGGCTTAAACGTGCGTGCCGTTGGCGATAATCCGAAAGCAGCAGCGACGGCTGGTCTACCCGTGATCAAATTGAAGTATCAGGCGGTCATCCTGAGCGGGATCTTTGCCGCATTAGGAGGAGTTGCACTGACCCTTGGCGAGGTGGGGTACTTTGCTTCCGGGGGTTTGACCGCCGGGCGTGGATTTATCGTTCTTGCCGCGGTAGTTGTGGGGGGTTGGGATCCATTGAAGATTGCGTTGGCTTGCCTGGTATTCGGTGCAGCAGATGCTGCCCAACTGAGGATGCAGACTGGGGGTTCTATTATTCCGTACCAATTCCTCCAGATGTTGCCATATCTCCTCACCCTGGCTGCACTTGCAGGTTTGGTTGGGCGTACACGCCCACCAAAAACTTGGGGTGCGCCCTACGATCCAGCGGATGTCTAGAGAATGTATTAGAGCGACATGACGCGCTGGTGTTACCACTCGTGTCTGGTTGGCTGTTTCTGGTCTGAAAGGAGACGTCACCTTGGAATTGACAAAAGATCGGCAGGAGGAACTGATCCGCTTCACACAGGAGCTCGTCCGATGTCCCGGCTACTCGGGGGATGAAGCGCAATCAGCCGCTGCCATTGCCCGACAAATGGAGAAATTGGGATACGACAAAATTGAGGTAGATCGGTGGGGGAATGTCATCGGAACCATCCGCGGCGCCAGGCCTGGCCCGACAATCGTCTTGGACGGACATATGGATGTTGTGCCGATTGGTAACCGCGAATTATGGGAGCATGAGCCATACGGAGGCGAGATCTCCGATGGCAAGATTTGGGGAAGGGGCACAGCTGACATGAAGGGCGGGCTTGCCGCCTGCCTCTGCTCGGCCGCCTGGGTCGATCGGGCAAATATTGCCGGGACGATATTGGTCACAGGGTCGGTCGCCGAGGAACTTATGGTCGGGCGCGGCTTTGGTAAGATCCTGGAAGGACGCAAGGTAGATGCCGTCATGACCTGCGAGCCGACCGGTTTGGACCAACTCGCCGTGGCAGGCGTTGGTCGAACTACGGTTGAAATGACCGTGCGTGGACTGGTGGCGCACAGCTCGAAGCCCCACCTGGGCGATAATGCCGTTTATCGAGCTATGGATGCAAGCGAGCGCATTCGCAGGATGCCCCGACGAAACGACCCACGATTCGGTACAGACGTGATCGAACTCGTGGAAATCAGGTCAAAGCCTTCACCTGGAAACGGATGTGTACCGGATTACTGTTGGGTGCTTTGGGAGTGCCGCTTGTTTCCTGGAGAGACTCAGGAGAGCATCTTGAATCGTTTCCATACAGCTCTGGAGGGCTTCGACGGCGTGGAGAAAGTGACATTTAAAATCGGCCGGATCGCAGTTGACTGCTACACCGGCGAGCGTCTCGACCATGAGGATTTCCTCAAAGCCTGGGTAACGCCGCCTGAGGAACCCTTCCGGAAGCTCGTTGAGCAAGCTCTTGTTCAGACAGGGATTAAGTACAATCCCATCGTATTCAGGGCTTGCACAAACGTCAGCATCAGCGCAGGCGCCATGGGTATTCCTTCGCTCATCTACGGACCAGGCAACCTCGACCTTGCGCATAAGCCCAATGAGCATCTCGATATCGAGGAATTGTTGCTCAGTGCCAAGGCCTATGGGAGGATGATTGAACTCACTGGCCAATACGAATGAGGCTGGTCTGGATCTGAAGTGAAGGGCTCTCAGTGTACCGGCATTGCCGGTACACTTTTTTTACTAAAAGCCGAAATGATAACGATAAACCATTGGCACCCTAAATAAGGATCAGGTCGTGGCATTTCAGCGGTGTGGATTGGCCTGACCTAACTCATCGCCGTTCGATCGGAATTCGAGGTTTTACAATTGCTTATTACAACGATCACCAGGTGATTCATGCCGGAGAGAGGCTTATCCAAATGGAGTTTGGCATCAGGGAAGGTAGTGAAGTGTCTAACGGTGTTCATTCCTAAGCAACCCGTTTGCCCGATATTTCTTCTGCTAGGAATGGTGGTCTCTGGCGGCCTGTGATGTTCTTGATGACGTTAGCGACGGGCGTACAGAAATAACAGAAGCCTCCTAAGGGGTTTGGTCAGGTGGCCATTATATACTCAAGAGGCTTCCGTTTTTCAATTCCCCTGGTAAAAGATCATAATCTAGGCAGTGTCACTGTTTTTTTGGCGCTCATGCGATTTTGTTCTTATCCGTGCTTACGCTGGAATTCCGCCATGAAATCGACCAGGGCCTTGACCGATTCGATCGGCAGCGCGTTGTAGAGCGACGCGCGCAGGCCGCCCACCGAGCGGTGACCCTTCAGGCCGATCAACCCAGCCGCTTTGGACTCCTTGACGAATAGATCTTCCAACTCTTCGGTCGCCAGGCGGAAGGGTAGGTTCATGTTCGAGCATGCCTCGGGGAGTGAGTGCCCGCAGTAGAAGCCACCGCTCGAGTCGATGGTTTGGTAGACCAGTCTGGCTTTCTCTGTGTTGATTTTCTGAATCGCGGTGAGCCCGCCCAGGTCCTTGAGCCATTTCATTACTAGGCCGACGATGTAGATCGATCAGCAGGGTGGGGTGTTGTGCAGTGAGCCGCTCTCAGCTTGCAGCTTGTAATCCAACATCACGGGCATGTTGGCGGGGGTGCGGGCGAGCATGTCGTCGTGGGCGATCACCACCACCACACCAGCGGGGCCGGCGTTCTTTTGCGCCCCAGCATAGATCAGGGCATACTTGGAGACGTCCAACGGGCGGCTGACGAAGTCGGAGGACATGTCCGCGACCAGTGGCACACCCGCCGGGGGAACAGGCTCCTGCTTCCATTCCACGCCGTGGATAGTCTCGTTGGTGGTAATATGCAGGTACGCGGCATGCGGGTCGGCTTGGATCTCGCTGACTGCGGGCAGCCGGTTGAAGTTGGTGTTCTCGGTGTTCGCTGCCATGTGGGTAGTGCCGAGCTTGGAGGCTTCTTTGACGGCGGTTTTCGACCAGGCGCCGGTGACAATGTAGTCGGCGGAAGCACCGGCCGGGCGCAGGTTCATCGGCAGCATGGCGAACTGCAGGCTGGCGCCGCCTTGCAGGAACATCACTTTATACCCATCAGGGATAGCCAGCAGCTCACGCAGGTCCGCTTCTGTTTGGTTGATGATGCCTTCGAACTCCTTGGAGCGATGGCTCATTTCCATGACCGACATTCCGGTGCCGCAGTAATCCAGCAGCTCGCTCTTGGCCTGCTCGAGCACCGGCAGGGGCAGGACTGCTGGTCCAGCGTTAAAATTATGCGAGCGCTTCAGCAGCATCGGTTGTTGAAACTTGCTTGAGGGGATTGCCATTATTTTCTCCTGTGGCACAAAGGGTTGTAAGTTGCTACGTTCCATTCTATTGTACTCCGATCAATCCAGTGTGTCTCGATCAATTTGTCAGACAACTAAAGCTTCTTTTGGACTTACTTTTCCACCAGAGTATAAATTTCAAAATTTGAGGGTATTTACAGCGATTATGACAACCGCATCCCCACTCAGATTCAGCGATTTTTTCCGTCCCCTCAGTCTACACGAAACACACTTATACTTCGCTTCAAATTTCGATGGAATTGTAAATTATTTGGGGTTGGATAGAAAAGTGGGTACTTGAAGTAATTCATGGCTATGTGGTTTAGTAAGAGTACATCTTGTCTGATTGCAGACAGAACAAATCACCTTGGTCGGTTCCCCGAACATGAGAATTATTTGAACGTTGGCTGGGTATGGGGAAAATGGCAATCACTGCAATTGCCTGTCTGATCGCAAACGATCAGATAAAAACCGGTCCGCAAATGCTATGCAGCGCGCTACAGGGTCGCGGGCATTACGAAGAGCACAACCCTGTTGTCCGTCGAGAATATCTCGACGAAAGGCTGAACGGCTCATTTTATCCAAATCAAACATCCTAGAAACGGCTGGAAACAGGATCCAAAGCCGGCGGACGCGGTGTAGTTTGTCCTTATCATCGGTTTCACACCAGGTCTATCATGCGCTGGCAAAGTTCACCTGGGACAAAGAGCAAATTCAGAAATAACAGGCGGAGGAGGGGGTGAAGTCTGTGAATAAATCTCTTCGCCCAAGCGGTGACCCGACCAGGCCATTTCCTGTAATTCTAGGGATCAACACACACCTGCATGGCGAATAAAGAACCAGGCAACCTGATAAGTTGCCTGGTATCCTTATCTCTTCTTTCGGCGGTTAGGTTCTGCAATAACCAGCCGCGCATTGATTCTGACCTCTGGTCGATTAACCTTACTTAGCAAAGGCGGTATTGGCGCAAGCGACAACCGTTACGGTGTAATCAGGCATGTTACCTCGACAATCTTTTGATCATTTTCGTGGATAAAATTACCACGCACGTCGAACATTTCGATCAAGCGCCTATAAGCCTCGAAAGTAGCGCCGGCTAACTTTCCTCGAATTTCGGCAAGTAGTTTTCAATCTCCGAAATTTGGATATCCTCAACAACCATTAAACCAACAACTTCCTTACCAATGGATTTTTCTTGTTACTCGTTTACCTTCACCTTCACCTCCACTTGCCGATAGACATCCCTATGCTTGTCATCTTCTTTCGTGGCCCACAAAAATAACGCTTTGCCTGCGCTCTTCTCTTCCCACAACTCGCCGAAGTTGCGCTGTTCCTTATCGTATTCCTCGAGGTGGGCGCTTTTGTATGCCACCACCAAGATGCGACCATCCTTCAGTTCACACACGAAATCTGGATAAAAATAGCCGTTCGCGAGCGGGAGTTAGAAAGAAGAGCAGTCAGATTATCAACCCGGATGAGCATGTTTTGAGTTTGAGGGTCGCCGCAGGAGAGCGCAGGATCTTTGTCGAGGAGGCGGTATGGAACGCTGCGGGCTGCGCGCCGGGCTGCTTCATCGTTGAGCCAGGCCAGGAGGGGCATAGGCTTTTTCCAGGAAACTGGATTTTGTTAAATAACCAATGGTGCTAGTGAAAGGTTCAAAGGCTAAACTCAACGATCGAAAGATGAAAGACACCCTGTTCATCCGCCGGAAAACCGTACCAGGCCACCAGCAGATTGAAGGTAGCCATCGTAAAGGCCAACCGGGCCTCAAAATAGTCCCACACCCGATGCAACACCTTCTTGAAGTGACAAATCGTGGTCAGCATAGACAAAGCCGTTTCGACCAGCATGCGCTCATTATGGGTAAAAGGCTGGCAGACTTTCAAATTGGCAGGATCTCCCGCCTGTGCATGAAAGCCCAAATCCGAGAACACCACCGTCTGGTCTTCATACTGACGGATCCAGGGCTGAAAATGGGTATCATGCACATTCGCGGTGGCGTAGTCCCAATCGACCACCAGACCCAGATGGTTGAGCAGCCAGCACAATTTGCCGCCCACGATCCAGCGCCGATTAGAAAGACCCTTCTTCCCGATCTGCTGCTCCGAACGGCCTTCCCGGACCGGATGGATCAGCTCAATCCCATAGCTGTCGATGACACTCAGCAGACTGGGCTGCACCAGAAAGCGGCGGGTCCAATCCTGATGGACAGCGAACAGACGGAACAAGCGGGTGCGCTCAGGCAGTTTTGGAAACAAATAGCGAAAGTCCTGCTCCAGCCACCGATAAAACTGGCGATTGCCCACCCCTTTCAAGGCAAACAGCACCCCCAGGGTCACAATCTCGCTGGGGACCAATTTGGCCTGCGGATGTTTGGGAAGATCTTTCATCACGTCATCAATCCGACAGAACAAATCAATGATAAAATCTTCGGTAGACATGGGATTTGCTCCTTTCTGATGGTTTGGTCACGATCAGAATAGACAATTCCCATGTCTTTTGTCAACTAGCACCATTGGTTAAATAACCCAAGTTGCTACCAAAGGAAGTTGAGACTGCAAGCCAGGACAAAAAGGCCCACTTTCAACTCAAAACCTTTGGCGGTCACGGCATGGATCGATTTAGGCAATAGCCGTTCAATCAAACTGCCGGTGGTTTCCACGATTTTCCGCACGCGGGCTTGCAGATAAACCACAAAAGGAGGCACCGGACGCAACGAATTCTTTTTGCGAAAGGGCAAGAGAACCAACTGGGCATCGCGCGTCAGATCTTCGATGAGGTAATCGTTGTAGGCTTTATCCCCGATGATCCAAGCCAGTTCGGGCAAGTCAAAGTTGTAGCCAGCCAGCGCACTCGTCTCGCTGAAGGCCCCCGGAGCCAGAAAGAATTCCACCGGTTCGCCCTGCTCGGTGATCAGAATATGGATCCGCACCCCATAAAAGTACCGTTTTTTGCTGGGAATATAGCCGCGGAAATCTTCGCGGGTATAGATTTTCGAACGCGGGATGCGATAATTGTCACACACGGCGATGGGGAAGCTATCGATGATATCCGTGGAGCGTTCGTTGAGCTGCTTCCAACTCTCCCCCAGGCGGAGAAACAGGGTCAAGAACAGCTCCGCGCGGCGATGCAGCCGCCGAATAAAGCGGCTCTTGCTCAGCATGCCCGGAATGAAGCCCTCCTCAAAGAGAAAGCGGCTGGCCAAACAGAAATTGCCCTTGAAGTACAACATGGCCACGATGGCGGTGGTCATGACCTCGGCATCCGTCATGCGGCATTGGGGATCGTCGCGATGGTGCAGAGCTTTGAGCATATCATCACACGAGAGGATTCGGTAATTTCGGAATGAACAAAATCGGCCGCCAGAAATGAGTAGAATGGGTTTTGCCAAACCTCAACTCATGACTGGAGGCCGTATGAGCAATTCTACTGTACTTTCGACATCTGAAACCGATCCTTTGGCGCCCCCGCAGACCGATCTGGGGGCCTTGTCCGCCCGGTTGACCAAGCGCTTGTGGGTCAGCCCCAAAGAGTTTCTCTTGACGATCCATGCCCTCCAGCTCGCTGAGTGGGCCCTGCATCTGAGCCAGGTCTTCCAGCCGCGCTTGGCGGATCCCTCCCGCCGGGGGCCCAAGCCGGTGTACACGGATGGCAGTGTGCTGGTGCTGGCCTTGATCCAGGTGGCCTGGCAAATGGGCTACGAGACCCTCATCGATTATTTTCGGGCGCATACCGAGGCTGCTCAGGCGGCAGGCTTTACAACGGTGCGGGTGATCAGCATTGGGCAATATTGGCAACGCCGTCGGGCGTTGGGCATCCTGCCCTTTTGGTTCTTCTTCATCGGCATGGTCGGGCAACTGGTACGCATGCAGGTCATCCACGGGGTGGACGTGGTCCTGGATGCCACCACGCAGCAGGTCTGGTTTCATGACGACCCGGACGCGGGCTGGAGCTTCCCCAAGCCCTGGAAAGGGTCGGTCTGGGGTTACAAGGTGCATACGGTCTTGTGTCGCTGGTCGGAGTTGCCGGTGATGTTCCTGGTCACCCCCGCCAACTGGCAGGAGAGCAGGCTGGCCATCCCTTTGTTGACCCTGACGGTGACCGTCTTTCATTTTCCCGTGGCCATCGTGCGCGCTGACGCGGGCTACTACACCTACGCGATTTTGCACTTCATTCGCACGGTCTTGCACGCCGGGTTTGTGATTGACTACAATCTGCGCCGGAAAGGTAAGAAAGCTCTCGTGACCTTGTTTTTCATCCGCCAATGGCGTTACCACTTGCGGTTTCGCGCGGTGATTGAGCGTCATTTCGCCTGGGCGAAACGCTATTTTGGGCTGGAAACCGCCCGGTGGAAAGGCTGGGTAGCGGCTTATCAACATACAGCCCTCGTGTACACTGTCATGCTGGGGGTGGCCCTGACGGCTCATCGCTTTCAGCGTCCAGAATTGGCCGGTTCGCGCATGAAAGTGTTAGCCATCAATCCGCCAGCATGAATTACCGAATCCTCTC
>Ga0272448_1006063_pt1 | contig 13158 bp, 7 predicted proteins | sample YNPCB0191_FD_202220 | JGI IMG/M metagenome (GOLD analysis project Ga0272448, IMG submission 202220) | Hot spring sediment microbial communities from Yellowstone National Park, WY, United States - YNP-CB-019-1 | ecosystem: Environmental > Aquatic > Thermal springs > Hot (42-90C) > Sediment...
TGGCCGTCGGCGGCGAGGCCCAGTCGTCGGCGGTGCGGCCCGGGATGAGCGGCACCGTCTGCGTCCGCCCATCCGCGTAGCGGATCTCGTATTCGGCCACCGCGTTCCACGGTCCGGTTCCCGCGTCATCAGGTGCCCAGCCGGTTACGTTGCCCAGCACACACAAATAACGTCCCTGGACGCCGACCGGAACCTCCACCTCGCGAGGCAAGTCCTTGCATGCCCCGGCCCCGTTGAGCACGACCAGGGCCTTCCCGTCGTTCTTTGCCGGATCGAGGATCCGCACCGGCACACCGCCGAGGGTCTGGTCGCCGACGGGCAGCCCCGTGAACAGGGGCCTGCCCGGGTCGGTCGCACCAAACGGGGCGGTAATGGGGTTGGTCGTGGCGACCCGCGAGAGGTCCAGCTTCACGCAGTCCGCCGGGCTGATCTCCTCGGCGGCAGGCGTAGCGGCCAGACCCGGGACATCGCGGACGGTGTTGCCGGCCTCGGTCTCGAGGTATCGCTCCACGCGGGAGGCGAGCGTCATCGGTTTCGTATCCAGGACTCGTCTTACGTGGAGCGTGATCGTGCGGGTCTCGCGCAATGCCTCGGCGGGCAGGACGAGCGTTCCGTCGTCGCGTGGCGTGAGCGGTGTGGCACCGGCCGTCGCGGCGGTGATGACGAACACCGGTGGCAGATGGACGACGGTCCTTGCCGGCGGTTTCCGATCCGGCGGATTGAGCTGCAGCTCGACGGTGTCCTGGCCTGCGGCCGCCGCGAGACTCACCTTGCCGAAGTGCGTGGGCGCGGCCGCGATCTCGATCCGACTGCCAACATCGAGCCAGCGCGGCTGCACGCACGAGAGCAGGTGCAGTTCGTCGCCCTGTTCGCGGACGAGCATGTTCCGCAGCGTCGTCACGCAAAGCGCAGCCGCCCACAGATGCGGCACGGTGTTGTTCCACGCCTCGCGGCGCTTGTAGAAGACGCCCTCGGGGAAGCCGTTGGTGGATGTCGTGTGCAGGAGGAATGAGTGGAAGCCGTCGATCGCTTCCGGGTAGTCGCCCCGGATAATGTGGGAGTTCGTCACGAACTGAGACAGGTACGGGTGAATCGCCTTGCTTTCCGGGGGGTGCCACTGGATCGTCCCTTCGATGAAGCCGCCCGGGTTGCCCGGTGCGCGGCCGAACTCGTTGCGGACGAGGTTCAGCGTGGCGGTCAGCCGCGGGTCGTGGGGGTCGAGAAGCGGGCTTGGAAAGATCGCCTCCAGGTTGCCCCAGTGGGTGCCGTCCTTTTCGTAGCTCGGCGGGATGTACGGCAATCCGGTCCGTTCGATCGCGCGCAGGATGCACGCGCGGTACGCCTCGAACTCTCCGGCGAATGTCGTTGCGTCGTCTTCGAAACCCAGGATCCGCGCCGCCTCGGCCGCCGCCTGCACGCCGCGGAGGTTCTGCCAGTCGTACCCGACGATGTGGTGCTTGCCGTCCCAGAGATACTCTCCGTCCGCGACGGCGGCCGGCAACACGCCGAAAAACGGCGAGTTCGGGTCCTTCTCCTGACGGCGGGCCTGCATGATCCACTGAACCGACTTGCGGATCCGTGGGTACACGCGCCGGAGCCAGTCCGAATCGCCGCTCAGCCGGTAGTACTCGACAAAGCCCCAGATGGCGTAGCCGTTCGCATCGAGCTGGCCCTTCTGGCTCTCGAAGCGGCCGTCGTCGCGCTGAAACGCGAGGAAGTGTTCAAGACTCTCGCGGCAGGCATCCGTGTAGCCGGCATGGGCCAGCGAAATCGCCTGGTACGTCCCGTCGCGGAGGTACTGTTCGTCATAGAAGCCTTCGCCGGCGTGGACCTCGCCTTTGTCCCGACCGATGAACTGATAGATAAGCGAGGTTCTGTATGCGTCCAGCGATGCGCATGGGCGAATGGCGAATCGGGCGCCGCGGTCGAGCCAGTCCTTCCAGAACTGGATTGTGGCGGCAAGGCACGTTTGAAAGTCGATCGCGGCCAATCGCTTCGCGGTGTCCGCGTCGCTTGCCGGAACGGCCTCGAAGGGCGCGCAGAGCACGATCTGCGCGGTTTCCTGCGGCGGAAGGCCGGCGTGAAATCGCGTGATACCCTGTCCGGTGGTCGGCGCGACCCCCGGGGACAGTTGAGCGACGGCAAGGAGGCGATCGTCCGCCACGATTGCCCGGGCGGCGGCTCCGGCGTCCGCAAGCGCGCAGGCGACCCGGCCGCGTCGGGGCTGCCACTCGAACGCGAAATCGGCGTCGCTGGGAATCGCGCGAAGATTGCTCATCTGGACGCGCACGAGGTTGAGATAGTTGTCCTGCGCGGGCCAGTGGAAGGCCGCCTTGTCCGCGGGGTCCATCGGGCAGGCAAGCATGCTGACCGTGTAGCGGACGCGGTCGTTCACGACGAAGTCGTATGTAATGATCGGGAGATAACTTTCGCGAAGGGTCTTGAAGATGCGGTGGTTCAGCGGCCGCAGCGGCTTGCCGACGAGCGGACGGCAGAGCAGCCCGTCTGCCAGAACGAGCTCGCACCGGGGTGTGATCCGCGTGGCGTGGACGTAATCCTTGAGGCCGACCACCGCCCAGGAGTTTGAGAAGTAGTCAAAGCCCTCCGTTACGTTGTGGGCGACCACGCCGCCGCCGAGATCGATGAGCGGTGTTTGCTCCTCGGCGACCGCGCCGCCGGAAGAGAGGCACGCGACCCACGTCAGACACCCCGCCAGGATCCTCCACCGGTATCGCGATCCGATCATGCATGGGCCTCCGTAACCGTAATGCCCGCGACGGGCCCGCCGTATGCGTCATCGATCCGCCGGGCGCAAATACTCGTTGCCGACCGGGTCGGCGCCGGCCTCCGCGTAGCGGTCGAACCACTGCATGAGCTGCGTGCGAAGCGCGATTCTCTGCCGGCGATATTCGGGGACCTCGGCGAGGTTCTTCGCCTCGTCCGGATCCTTGCGGAGGTCGTACAACTCGTCGGGGCCGCCATCGGCGCGGTGGATGAGCTTCCATTCGCGCGTGCGGATCATCCGGGCCCGGCCATACTCGGCGTAGACGGCATCGTCGCCCTCGTTGGATCTCGGGTCCTGCAGCGCGGCGGCCATCGAGCGCCCGGGCAGGTTCCTTCCGGGCGAGGGCGGCAGCTTGAGGTAATCAAGGAGCGTGGGGACCAGATCGTAGGCGGCAAAAAGGCCGTCGAAGACCTTGCCCTTGGGCAGGCTGCCCGGCTGGCGGAAGATCATCGGCACCCGCAGTGACGTGTCGTAGATGTTCCGCGGGTTGGAGGCGTTGCCCTTGCCCCACAGGCCGTGGTGACCGACGCAGAAGCCCTGGTCGCTTGTGAAGATCACCAGCGTATTGGCGCTCAGGCCGAGCTGGTCGATCCGCTCGACGATCCGGCCGACGCCCCGGTCGATGCCCGCGCACGCGGCGAAGTACTGCTCGAGCGAATGGCGGTTGCCGATGTTCGGAGAATCGGCCGACGCCCAGGGATGCAGCGGCAGCTTCGGGATCGAGGCGAACGGGCAGTCGCGGTACAGCGCGACGAGTTCCTCGGGATGACCCTTATACGGCGTGTGCGGGGCGTTGTACGTGACGGTGAGGAAGAAAGGCCTTTCGCGGTTGGCCTCGATGAAGTCGATTGCGCGGTCGGTGATGCGGTCCGTCAGGTAGCCCTTCGTCTGGATCAACCTGCCCTGCCAGACGACTTCCGCATCCTGGTAGGGGCTTGAGCCCTGCGGGATCACGAACCAGTACGAGTACGACGCGTGCGGATGCAGGCTGTCGCCGAGGTGCCACTTGCCGACGAGGCCGCACGTGTAGCCGTGGCGGGCGAGGATGTCGCTGAGGAGCGTCTCGTTCGGGATGCAGTACCGCTCGCGGTCGCCGGCGTTCTCGTGCTTGACCCAGTCGTGGATGCCGTGCTGCGAAGGGATCCGCCCGGTGAAGAACGTTGCGCGGCTCGGCGAGCAGACGGGGATGGCGGCGAACGCGTTGCTCAGGCGCACGCCCTCGGCGGCGAGGCGGTCCAGTACGGGCGTGCGGGCCTCGGGGTTGCCGTAGCAGTTGAGCGACCAGGCGCCCTGGTCGTCGGTCATGACGAAGACCACGTTTACGCGAGCGGGGGACGAATCGTCCGGACCGCCCGCGCCCACCCCGAGCAACGCCGTCGCGATGATGAACAGGCCGTTCATGTCACTCCTTCCGATAAAGCCGCCGGCGCGCCACGACCCGATCCAGCTCGGGTTCCCGTTGCGCCGTCGACGCCCGCCAGTGTACCAAGCACCAACGAACGGGCAACGGGGGATTGCGCCACGCACCACGCGGCCGGCAGCGACTTGATGCAATCGCCGAGGTGGAACGTTGTCCGCGCTGAAATGCGGGGGATCGCCGGGTCATGGGGCCCGGCCGGCCGCGGAAGGCTCGGCCTCGATGGCGAGTTCGCACAGACCTCGCCACGTGGCGGCGGCCTTGTCGAGCAGGCCCATGCCCTGCAGCGCGAGCGCGAGATTCGCGCGGAACTCCGGGTTGACGGGGTTCTTCTCCACGCAGCACCCGAAGTGCTCCACGGCCAGCTCGAAGTGGTTGCGTTCGGCGAAGAGGCATCCGAGGCGGTAGTGCAGGTCCACGTAGTCCGGCTTGAGTTCCAGCGCCCGGCGGAGGACCCGGATGGCCTCATCGGTCTGATCGAGTTCCCGCAGGGCGAGACCCAGCTTGATCAGCGCCTTGACGTAGACGGGGTTGATCGCGACGGCCTCGCGGAATTCGCGGACGGCTTCGTCGATTCTGCCCTGATGCCGCAGCAGGAGTCCGAGCCGATAGTGCAGGTCCGCATGGTTGGGGTGCTCGCGAACCGCCTGCTCGTGCCGCTCGATCTGACGCTGGATCAGGTCGCCGACGGAAGGCGACGCGGGGCTTTCGGCGGCGTCGTCGGGATCGGCGGCGATCTGAAAGGCCCGGTCGTATTCCTGTTGGACCGCGGCCTTGAGCTGGAGCCGCGCCATTTCGGAGAACAGCAGCGTGGAGTTCGGCTCGATGCTGGCGGCCAGATCAAGCGTGGCAAGCGCATCCTTGCTGTGTCCCGCCTCGTACTGGGCGATGCCCAGGCCGACGTAACCGATCAGGAGCCGGTCGTTGATCTCGACGGCCCGGTTGAACCAGGCGGCCGCGTCGAGATAGCGCCCCGCGCGGAGGTAGTGCGTGCCGACCTTCACCGTCGCTTCGAGATACTCCGGATGAATGTCGAGCGCCCGCTTGTAGTGCCTGAGCGAGGCCTGTTTGTCGCCGGTCTTGGCGTACAGGTCGCCCAGTTTGAGCTCGGTGTCGGCGAAACCGGGCTCGCGCTCCGCGACGGCGTGGAGCTGTTCGATCGCTTCGGCGTACAGGCCGGCCTTCTCCAGCGAGGCGATCACCTCGTTGCGGGCCTGCCAGTTGTCCGGTTCGAGGACCAGCGCATCCTCGAAGGCGCGGACCGCCTGTTCCGCACGCCCCGCCCGGAGATACAGGTTCGCCAGAAGAAGCCGCGATTCGATATGGCCGGGATCGATCTCGACGATCCTCTCGTAGGCCTCCACCGCCGGCTCGATCTGCTCACGTTGAAGACAGATCGCCGCGATCCGCTCCTGCGCCGCGCGGAGTTGCGGATTCACCTCGAGCGCCTTGCGGTAACAGGTTATCGCCTCATCGGCTTGCTGCCGTCGCTCGTGGCAGAAGCCCAACGCCAACCAGATCGCCGCGTCGCCCGGCTCGAGTTCGGCGGCCTGATTCAACTGTTCGACGGCCTCGTCCGGGTGGCCCGTGGCATCCAGGGCGCAGGCCAGCGCGATCCGTGTGGTGGGGTCCGCTTCATCCAGGCGTGCGGCCGCCTCGAGCGCCTCGCGGGCGCGCCCCGGATCGCCGTCGGCCAGCAGGCGGATCCCCAGCTTCAGCCGGAGATCGTGCCGCTCGCCCTTACGCCGGACCTCGCGTAGAAGCTGCGAAAGGGCAGGCAGCCCCTGGCCGTTCAACTGCACCCGGAAAGCATCGGAGAGCTTCGCCGGCCAGCCACGCCCCAACACTTCAAGCAGATACGACATCGCCTTCCCCTGATCCTTTGGATTCACGCGGCCAGCGCGGCGAGCGCCTGGCGGGCCGCCTCGAAGCGGTCGTTGAGCTGCAGCGCCCGCTCGTAGGCCGATCGCGCCGCCTCGATACGCCCCGCGGCCTGATACATCCGTCCCAACAGGTAGTGAACGTCCGGGTAGTCCGCGCCCAGCGCGATGGCCTGCTGCAGCCGCTCGATAGCCGCGGCCTGCCGGTCGGTGGCCTGGTAGAGCTGCGCCAACTGGATCAGTGCGTTCACGTATCGCGGATTGATGGCCAAGGCCCGCTCCGCCTCGGTAACGGCCTCTTCCAGACGGCCGAGCCGCTGGAAGATCTGGCTGTATCGGTGACGCAAGTCCGCATAGTGCGGGCACTGCTCGATCGCCCGTTCCAGGGCGTGATGCAGGGCGCCGAACACATCCTGGTCCGCCTCGCTGACGGGCAGCGACAGAAACGCGTCGAGGAAGTCCGGGCTCTCCTGGATGATTGCGGCGAGGCGGTCGATCGCGCGGCGGTCGTGTACATCGAGCACGATGGGCATACGGAAGCTCGGCGCCCGCGCCGGCGATTGCCCCTGCACCTGTCCGTAGAGCAGGCTCAACTGGAAGGCGACCATCGCGTCGTTCGGATCGATCCGCTGTGCGTGCTGCAGGTGCTCGAGGGCGGCATCCGTGCGCCGTGCAACGCCCAGGCACTGAGCCAGCCGCAGGTGGGCCCGGCCGTGGTCCGGCGCGAGCCGCACACATCGTTCGAGCTGTTCAATGGCCTCGTCGTACCGGTCCTCGCCGGCCAGCATGACCCCGAGCTGGTACAGCAGTTCGGGCTCGTCGGGCCGTAGCGCGAGGCCCTCCCGGAGAATCTCCCGGGCGCGATCCGGCCGTCCGCTCTTCCAGGTGGCAAGGGCGTGGCGGATTCGCGTATCGACATCCTCGGGCGCGAGCTCGCCGGCCTCGGCCAGTTGCTCGGCGGCCAGGTCGTCGCGGTGCAATGCAATGTAGCATGTGGCGAGGTAGCGGCAGAGGCCGCCGGTGACCGGATTGACGCTGGCAGCCCGGCGGAAGTGCTCCGCCGCCGCTGCAAACCGCCGCTCATGCATCCGCTGCATGCCCAGACGCAGGTGGGCCAGACTCACATAGAATCGCGCGACGGTGTTCTCCGGTTCGTGGCCGTCGGCAAGAGGCTCCAGGTGAGCCAGCGCATCTTCATAGCGGTGGGCGCTGAACGCAGCCATCCCGGCTTCATATTCCCTTCCGTATCCAGGTGCCTGCGACATTGGTTACGTCCCCAGCAGGGTCTGTTTTCAACGCTTTCTGTCGTACATATCGGCTGGCCGCGCAGCCGGCATTACGGCCAAGCCGCAGACCCGTGCGGCCCGGCAAATATGGGTCCGACCGATTTCCTCGCGCCGGCAATTGGCGAGCCGGTTTCCGGGTCCGACGCGACGCGCGTGTGGCGATAACCGGCTCGCCCGGCGTTGCGCGATCGGGTCGGCACACGGCCGCCGTGGGTGTAATCCGGCGGGGACTTCACCGGGCGTACGCTTCGCGTAGAATGTCCGCATGCCGATACATCCGGACAGACGTTCGACCGCTCTCCTCTTTGCGGCGGGCTTCACGGTTCTGGCGCTGTTGTGGGGGTGCGAACGGGGCGAGTCGACGCGTTATCGGCGGATTCCCAAGGGCGCGGGCTTTATCGCGTTTGTCGGGGCGGCCGAGCATGATCCGCTGTGGCCCATTCTCCGTGCGGGGGCCGAACGGTTCGAGCGGGACCAGGGACTCATCGAGGTCCGATACGTCGCCCCCGCCGTGGATTCGCCGGACCAGCAGGTCGCGCTGATACGCTCCTTGGCCGGTCCTTCCCTGCGAGGGCTGTGTGTGCAGGTGATCGACCCGGCCGCGCTCGAGTCCGTCTTTGACCTTGCCCGTCAGAACGGCGCCCGGATCGTTACGATGATCCGGCGGACGAACTATCCTTACATCGACGGCCACGTGGGGTACGACGAGACGGCCGTCGGGAGCGCCTTGGCCGACGCGACAATACGGCATCTTCACCGACAGGGTGCGATCGCGATTCTTTACGACGCGGGGGGTGACCGGGCCGTCCGGGATCGTTACAGCGCCTTCACGGAGGCCATGAAGCCGGCGATCGGCATCGAGCGATGGGCGGAGATCGAGTGCGGCGGCAACCCGGTCCAGGCCCGCCGGGCGATGGGGAGTTTTGCCGCCCGGTATCCCCGCTTGTCCGCATGGGTTTCGATGTCGCCTTGGCCGATCATGGAGCTCTCGCCCCGCGCCGCCACGAACCCGGCATCGTCGTCCCTGCCGCCGGGGTGCGAGTTGATCACCTGCGGGGCCGAGCCGTGGGTCTGGCCCTTCATCGAGTCGGGCATCTGCCCGGTCGTGGTGGGATTCAGCTACGCGGACGCCGGGCTCAAGGCCCTTCAATTCTGCCAAGCCGCGACCGAATCCAGCACGATCGGCGGCCGCGAGTATGCCATTCCGATCCGGATCGTGACGCGGGCCAATCTGGATGAGTACAAGCGAGACTGGGCGGTCTGGTCGGAGCCCGCGACCGTCGCCGGCCGACGTCAATAAGCGTTAACTTTCTGGCTGTCAGCCCTTTGTCCCGGTCTCAGGTGGTTCGCTACGCCTGGGGGCGGCGACGGCGGCCCCTCTGGGCGCAAGCGGCTCGCCTGCCAAGGCCGGTTTTCGAACCGCTTCTTCGCTCGCGACGGCCGCGCAAACAGCATGAAGCCGATCCCCGTTTCAGACGATAATACCCTCTGCCAGGCCACGCCGATTGTTCAAGGAGACAGCTCCATGCAACGCCGTCTTCTCTGGAGCCTGCGGGCGTTTCAGATCTCGCTGACGGTCCTGCTGGTCGCGGGCGTGATGGCCGCCGCGGCATGGCGATACGAACGCGCCGATCTGGTGCGCCTGTGCAACGGCGCGATCCTCGGCGCCGCGGCGCTGGCCGCGATCACCCGCTGCTGGCAATGGCGGCTCCAGCGGAAGTTCCGCCCGACGGCATTCCCCACGGGCCCGGGTTACTACGGCGTCGATTCACTCCTCGATCAGCGCTTTCTCACGCGATAACGCCGCCGTCCCGGTCGGGCCGTCCGGCTGATGCGCCCCGTACGCGGCGGCGGGTGGATTCGTGCGGGCTTGCGGTATAATCCTGCGCATGCCGGCCAACCTGACACCCGACTACCAGCGGGCCGAGCAGCGATACCGCGAGGCCCAGACGCCGGATGAAAAGCTTGCCGCGCTGGAGGAGATGCTCCGCACCCTGCCCAAGCACAAGGGGACGGAGAAGATCCAGGCCGAGCTCAAACGGAAGATCAGCGCGGCCCGCGAGGCGTCCGCCGCCCACCGCAAGGGCGGCGGCAAGGATCCCTTCCACGTCCCGCGGCAGGGGGCCGGGCAGGTCGTCCTCCTCGGACTGCCAAACGTCGGCAAGTCGGCGATCGTGCAGGCGCTGACCGATGCGCCGGTCAAGGTCGCCGAGTTTCCCTTCTCCACGCATGCGCCGGTGCCGGGCATGGCCTATTACGAGGACTGCCCGATTCAACTTGTGGACATGCCCCCCCTTACGCCGGACCATGTGCCCGGCGGGATGATCGGCGCCGTCCGCAACGCGGATATCGTGGCTGTGGTCGGAAACCTGGCAGCCGAATCGGTACTCGAGGACATCGACGCCGTCCTGAGCATGCTGCGCGAGCGTCGGCTGCGGCTGGTCTCGCGACCGGAGCCTCCGCCCGCGGGCGAGGATGAGCCGGAGCCGCGGCGCGGGCTGATCATTGCGAACCAGTGCGACCGCGACGGGGCGAAGGCGAACCACGATGCGCTGCGCGAGCTGATCGATGCGGAGCTGGAGATCGTCCCGGTCTCGGCGCTGACGGGCGAGAACCTGGACGTCCTGGTGAAGACGCTCTTCGGGCTGCTGCACGTGGTCCGGGTGTATGCCAAGCCACCCGGCAAGCCGCCGGACCGGAGCGCGCCGTTCCTCCTGCCGGCGGGCAGCACGGTGTATTCCCTCGCCGAGCATATCCACAAGGAGCTGGCGGCGAAGTTCAAGTTCGCGCGTCTCTGGGGCGATAACGTGTTTCCGGGCCAGCAGGTGAACCATGATCACGTCCTGCGAGACAAGGACGTGGTCGAAATCCACATCTGACGTGTCCTTGCGATTCCGCCGTCAGCGCGAGGCACCGGGCTGCGACGCCGCCGGCCGGGAGGAAGCGGGCCGCGTCGTGGGTTTCTCGCGATAGGGCTGATGCTTCTCGAAGAGCGCCAGCCGCTCCTGGAACTCGGCGACGACCTGCGGGCGGACGAAGCGGGCCAGCTCGATCGCGCGTTTCTGCGTGCGGACGGCGTCGTCGAAACGGCCGGCCTCCGCGTACGCCGCGGCGAGCGTGTCGGTGACGGCGGGATCCTCGGCGAGCGTGGCGCGATGGGCAAGCTCGGCGAACCGGACAGCCGCCTCGCCGTCACGCTGGGTCTCATCCCGGCATGTGGCGAGCAACCAGGCGAGATCGTTGGCCAGTTCGGCGGGGGCGTCGGTGACCGTAAGCCCCTTTTCGAGCGTCTTGCGCCCCTCCGCGTATTGCCCGGCGTCGATCAGCGACGTGCCCCGGAGCGTGTAGAAGATCTCCACATCGGGCCAACGACGGATGCCCTCCGCATAGACGTTGGCGGCCGCGTCGGGCCGCCCCTGTCTCTGCAGGACCCGGCCGATCTCGATATACACGCGGAACTCGTCCGGATTGAGCCGCTGAGCCGTACGGAGATGCTCCATCGCCGCGTCGAGGTCGTTCTGCTCGGCCAGAACCCAAGCCAGCCCCCGGTAGGCCGGGTCGTTGCGCGGATCCAACGCGATCGCCCGGCGAAAGGCCGTGCTCGCTTCAGCCAGGTTGTCGATCTCGTACATTGCAATTCCCAGATCGCACTGGATTTGCCCGTTGTCCGGACACAGACGGGCCGCTTCGCTCAGTTCATGCGCCGCGGCGCGCGGGTCTCCGTGGCTCATCAGATACTCGCCGAGATACATCCGCGCCATCGCACAGTCCGGCTCGTGCGTTACTGCATACTCCCACAGGCTCGCGGACGTGTTCCACACCTCGCACTGACGCTGCGTGCGAAACGACAGGCCGCCGACGGCCGCCACGGCGACGGCCGCAGCCGCAGTAGCGGCGCCCCAGCGCCGTCGTCCGTCTGCGGCGGGCTGAAGGAACCACGCCAGTGCCCCGCCGAACACCATCGCCCATCCGATGCAAGCCAGGTAGGTGAGGCGATCCACCTCCGTTTGTCCACTGCGCGCGAACACACCGAGTAGCGGAAGGAGAAGAAACGCGTAGCACAGCCACCCCGCCAATGGGGCCGCCCAGCGCCGCCGGAGCAACCAGGCCAGAACCCCGGTTGCCGCCAGTACGCCGATTGCCGTGGCCGCAGATCGTACCGAAAACGCGTACACGGGTGAGAGATGCCTCGGCCAGAACGTTTTCCACATGCCGAGGGACAAGCCGAAGAGGGACTCCGCCAGCCGTCGCGTGAAAGTGCGATCCGGCAGACCCTGCATGACGTCGATGTGCGCGTGGGCGAACCACGCGACGACCGCCGTCGCGACCGCAATCACCAGGAACGGCGCCTTCTCGCGCCAGACCGGCCGTGCGGCGGGGCCGAACCACCTCCCCGGTCCGCCACCCAGTCGCCGCAGCGGATAGATGTCCAGAAGAAGCACAATGGCCACCGACGTAGCCACGTTGTTCCCGGCCAGCACCGAGAGGACCATCCCAGACAGCGAAAGGAGCAACCACGGCCTGGGGCTCGACCCGGCCTGCCGCGCGTCGTGCGCGTGAAGGTACGCCAGTACCGCGGTCAGGTAGAACGTCGCCGAAAGAAGATCCCCTTGTGCCGCGGCCCATGCAACGGATGCCACGCGAAGCGGATGTACGCCGAAGAAGGCGGCGGCGGCCGTCGCGCCGAGCGCAATCTCGATACCCGCAGGGCGGGCGCGGGTGATCGTCCGGGCCAGGAGCTTGCGCGCGATCGCGTAGACAAGCACCACGTTGATGATATGGATCGCCAAACCGGTGAGGTGGAAGACGAAAGGCTCCGGCGGGGTCAGTCGCCGCATGATCGCAAAGGCGAGCCAGTTCAGCGGCTGGTAACGGCCCATGTGGAATGTGGTGAACATCCACGCGAAGTGGGCGCGGCCGAAGTCGCGAGCGTGGGTGTTGCGGAGGATCATATCCTCATCGCCCCGGTTGACGAAATCGTTATATGGAGCGGGCAGGAATGCCACAATAACGAGCAGGCCCAGGAGGATCGGCAGCAGGACGACGAGAGGACCGGACCGGCCGCGGCCTTGAGCGGAGGGCACGCTGTCGGACGGGTGTGCTGACGTGCCCCCCGAATCGTTCGGAATCGAAGTCATACCGGTATTCTATACGAAGTCCGGCGGCAGAGGCAGCCTCCTGTGCGGAGGGAGGATCGATTGCCGGTTCACCGGGTATTCTCGCCGCGAGCGGCGCAAACGTCGCGCCACCGGCCGGCGGGGCGCAGACGTTTCCCCGGTCGTCTCAAACCGCCGGTGCCGCCTTCGGTTCGAGAGTTTCGTTCGCTTGCAGTCCCATTGCGCGCAACCGAGAGTAGCCTGAGGCGTAAGCCTTGGGTTCCGGGCCTGAATAAAGGACAAGCCGCACAGGAGCGACAGAGCCGTCGCGGCGCTGCACGCCGCACGAAACTGTCTCACCGAAAACGGCCCTAGAAACCGCCGATGAGGTTGCCGGTTCCGGCACCCCCGAAGAGGCCGGTCGTGGTTCCCGTGGTGGTGGTCGTTGTGGTCGTGTTGGTGCTTCCGCCGGGCGCGGCCGTCGGGGGCCACGGGCCGCAGAAGTAGGGGATCGTACACGTCGGATCGCGATCCCAGTCGTCTGCTGTAACGAAAAGGGCGTCCCATCCGAACGCATTACAGATCTGCGGGGAGAGGATCGTGCCGCACGGGTTGACGTTCGCTCCAATGGTCCTGGCACAGCCGACCTGCAGAAGGCTGCCGCCCCCGGCGGACGCCGCGATCAGAACGAGTG
>Ga0272448_1006065_pt1 | contig 13155 bp, 12 predicted proteins | sample YNPCB0191_FD_202220 | JGI IMG/M metagenome (GOLD analysis project Ga0272448, IMG submission 202220) | Hot spring sediment microbial communities from Yellowstone National Park, WY, United States - YNP-CB-019-1 | ecosystem: Environmental > Aquatic > Thermal springs > Hot (42-90C) > Sediment...
TTTAACACCCGTGTCAATCAGGCAAAATATTTTGATGCAACAATTAATGACTTAATATTAAGATGTTTGCTTATGGCAAAAGGACTCAGTGTTTAGCTATTCCATCTCACAAATATGCGTCATTTTACGCTGATAAGTTCCCAAACAGCCCTCATAATTTATAATACTTCAACATAATCTATTTACATTCAAACACAATAACACAGAATACATCAAAATTGCGAAAATTTATCCCGCCTGCCTGGCTAGATCCATTGCAATAAGAGCTGCTCCTAAAGCCCCTACTATTTGAGGTTCTGGCGCAATGCGGGCTTTAAGTTTGAATATTTGTTCCAGTCTTGATACTACGCCAATATTTTTTGCAACACCGCCACTTATACATAAATCCCCATCTACTCCAACACGTTCTAATAAAGCAACAATACGATTGACAATTGCATCCATTGCCCCGGCTAAAACATCATTCACATGTTTCCCCGAACGTATAGCTTTTATTATGTCAGATTCAGCGAAAACAACACAAGTACTATTAATGGGTACAGGATTACTAACAGATTGAAGAGAAAACGAACCTATTTGATCTAATGATAGATTCACAATTTTAGCCACCCTTTCAAGATAACGACCTGTTCCAGCAGCACACTTATCATTCATAGTAAAATCAATGACGTCTCCATTCCCATCACATCTTATTGCTTTACAATCTTGCCCTCCAACATCGAGAATGGTACGAACTGATGGGAAAAGCCAGTTACTCCCACGTGCTTGGCAGGATATCTCAGTAAATGACGCCCGCGCAAAAGGAACATTAATGCGGCCGTACCCAGTAGACACCACAAAATCGAGGTCATTAAATGATAAATCAGCTTTTCTCAATGTGAAATCCATTACTTCATATGCTGATTCAACAGGAATTGGGCCTGTAAGAATGATATGCCATCCACATATTTTACCGTCCGTCAGAATCAGTGACTTTGTGCTTAATGATCCAACATCTATTCCACCGACGATCATTTATTAATTCATCTCTTTCTCGCGTGCACTGAGTGCTGCCCCTAAGGCGCCAATAATAATAGGTTCTCTGGGAATTAATATATTGCAGTTAGATTTTTCTTCCAAAGCTTTAACTAAGCCTACATTTTTCGCAAAGCCACCAACTACTACCAGGTTCTTTTCATAACCTACTTTCACTATAAGTGTATAAATACGATTAGCCATCCCTTTAAATATGGCTTTAGCAACATCTTCTGGGCGATACCCCTGATGAACCAATGATATTATTTCTGATTCAGCGAAGACCGAACATGTATTTTCTATTTCAATATCTTCTTTTGATTGGAGAGACAATTCCCCCAATTCATTGACATCCATTCCCAGGGGGCAGGAGGCTATTTTTAAAAATCTCCCTGTTCCAGCCGCACATCTATCATTTTTAGCAGTTCGAACCGGTCGCCCTCTTAAACATTTCACTGCCAAACAATGCTCAGCTCCTATATCTACAACAGTATCCACTTCAGGTATTATAAAACTCGCTCCTTTCGCACAGGCATTGGACTCGGTAACGTTCTCATGACAAAATGTAAGATAATCGTTATTAACTCCGGTAGATACTATATTATCTATTTCTTCTACTGAAATTTTGGCGTGTAAGGCAGCTTCTGATAATGCTCTCTGCGCAACTGGTAAAATGGCCTCTGATCCCAATGACACAATAGAATAAGATAATATCCTGTCATTATTCAATATTAAAGTTTTTATATTTTCTGTACCCGCATCAATACCCGCAGTAATCATTTCATTTTTCTTGTTTTTAGCATCTCTATAAATGCTTCTATACGTGTGCGCAACATACCCTGATTAGCAAGATGATATTCTCTGCTCAGACTAATATATGAAATACCTGCCTCAGAAAATTTCTTCTTCATGGCGAAGAATCTATAATCGAGAGGAAGGGAGTATAATTGCCTCAACTCTACAATGCCATCAATATCAAATTCCCTTGCCCACTTAATGATCTGGGCAGCCTGTTCATTCCAATTAACCATACGGGCTGCTGCAGGTTTATTTAAATAACGATCAGCTATGGCATCAATAATATCACCAGAACTATCATTTATATTATTCCAAAAATACCTAGAGCCCGTATCAAAATCATCCATTACTACTACTGCTCCTGACTTTTCTACGATTTCAATATAGCCAGGATGATCAAGATATTCACTGATCATAAGAATACGGGGTTTTTTCCAATTCAAAGGGAGGCTTCGTTTTTCAAGATATGGAAGAAGGGATTCCATTTCTCTGTTAAACTCCTCACGTGGCATAACTCGGGCAGCCGTAGTAAGGCCTAATGCTTCAGCTCCAGTAAGAGGGGGGTTCTCCCTTTTCCTCATTTCGTATATGCTCATCAGTATGTTTCTCATTTTATTATAAATTTCAACCTGCTGATATAACTCATTACGACCGATCTTCACACCTGACAAATTTTCCAGAGCAACTTGCAATTCCAGAACAGATTTTTTCCACATACCTAAGGCTATCTTGTTGCTTACATGAGGAAGATACATCATATGAACAAACTGAGGCTGCTTTATTGCTCTCAACACATCCATGAGACGTTTGAAATCATCGTCCAACTGAGTACCAATAATACCATCAAGAAAACTTAATTCACCATTCAATACCGATTCCAGCACATGTGAACAGTAGCGGCATGTCATTTCCGGCCGATAAACGCTCGCCAGGGGAATAGCCTCCTTCCATGTACCCGTAATACGCCAGGGAAGCATTCCGGCAGCAGCTATAAGCTCTTCTGGTACGTATGAACAGAGTAAGCCAATTACTTTTTTACCCTCTTCCTTCCACTTCAATGCCCACCTTGCCCTGTTTTCTGGTTTATTACCCTCAATCAGCTTCTTTAACTTTTCTTCCATAACTTCATTAATAGCAACTTTATTCATTTATCTCCCTACATACCCGATTCTGTTCTTCTTTCTATCCAAGCATATATCAACAAAGTCTTTTAATCTCATATTGAAATCCTTCTCATCATAAATACTACTTTCCAACATTCTGCCTTCAATTAGAAGGGTTGGTATTCCTAACTGTTGTTCTGCAGTATCTTCAATTATTTTCCCCAGATTATTAGTTACGGGGCATCCCCACTGTAAAAAATATATTATGCCATCAATATGAAGATCCTGGCAGGTGTTAATATGCGTTTGCACCCATGAATCTGCAGTGCGGCCCCAAACAAAGTCAACCTGTCTCGCTTCTTCTTCAAGAGGGGTGAGTTTGCGACCTTTCCACGGATCTCCCCAGATAGATTCTCTCCCGGAAAACCAGCCATTATAAATCGTCATTTCAGCAGCAGGGATAGATACTCCCATGTGCTCCAAATAATCGAATGGGTCTGAATAGAAAGGACCTGCCACCGACCATAGCAGACGTAACCTTTCTTCTGGTTGAGCCACACCGATTCCTTTATCAACACGTTCGCCAACTTCTTCAACATATTGGCGCATATATTCCACCGCCTTTGCAGGGTTTGGATATAAAGAAGAAGGACGAAATTCGCGAAAACTTTCTCTTCCACTAAGTGGACATGGAATAGCTGCTTTCAGCTTCCAAAGTTTCTGTGCTTCTAAAATATACTGTCTTTCATAGTACTGCCATTCTATCTCCATGTCCTCATTATATTTGCAACCAGGCACGTTAGCCTCAACATATTCAATCATCTCACCGAGTTGCTCAGTAATATATCCCAATTGTTCATCATCTTCTTTATCTTTTGCCTTATAATTTTTAAAATGGCGATCAAAATGAAATGTGGGGATATCTAGGATATTGGCAATAATTAAATTGGCCATTAAAATGGGTATACACTCATAATTCGTAGTAGCTAAAAAACTCGGTTTGGGGAAATCGCCTCTAAGTACCATAGGAATGAGAATTGAACATCTGTCACAGGTATGTTCAGGCATCCCCTCCTTTCGGATGATGTCAAAATATCTGGTTGCAGCCTCTCCGTACGTCCTATCAGCGGCAGGTACAGCATCCCAAGGCACCATTCCAAGAGATCTTGTAAGCGGCCCAGTTTGAGTTGCTAAACCGAACGGTTTACCGGCTTTATAAGCCTCCAGTTGTTCCATACGAAGTTCCCTTTCCAATTCATACAGTAAAATATTCGATTTAGGTTTAGACGGATCTGGGTTTTCTTTAATTTTTTGTATTCTTTTATTACATCTATCAATTTCAAATTCTAAATATGCCAGCCAGCCCGAATTACCAATTGACATTTCTTACTCCTTTACTTTTGGTGATCTGCAGTTATAAAACTATAAAAGATGGTTTTTGTTTAGATGGCATCATCCCAGCCATCTTTTTCGTCTCTTATAATGTTTTATATCTTTAAAACTTCTCTGTTGACCTACCTCAGTCAAGCCAAGGTAAAAATGCTTTATGTCACGATTATTTTTAAGCTTTTCAGACGTACCATCCAGCACAACCCTACCATTTTCCATTACATAGGCATATTCGGCCACATCTAAAGCAGTGAATGCGTTTTGTTCTACAAGTAGAACAGATACGCTAAGTTCTGTATTGATACGTTTAACGGCTTTGTATATTTCAATAACAGTCATGGGCGCTAGTCCCAGTGACGCCTCATCCATAAGCAATATTTTGGGACGAGCCATCAAGGCTCTACCAACAGCAACCATCTGTTGCTCACCACCCGAACAATAACCACAATTCCGGCTACGTACATTTTTAAGGGGTGGAAACATGTTATAGACCATTTCAAGATCTGCTTTTGCTCCTTCCTTCCGTAAATGTGCACCAGCCATTAAATTTTGTTCTACTGTTAAATGCTCAAAGACCCTCCTCCCCTCCAATACCTGAATAACCCCCAGTTTTGCAATTTCCGTAGGATTCTTATTCTCAGTATGCTTACCATTCATGGATATAAATCCTGAAGTAACTCTACCTTCTTCAATAGAAATCATACCGGAGATCGCTTTAAGGGTCGTTGTTTTACCGGCACCATTTGCGCCTAAAAGAGCCACGATTTTACCCTCATTCACTTCCAGTGAAATACCCTTTAGCACCAGAATGATACCTTTATACATTACCTCGATGCCAACAACTTCTAATTTCATTTTCTCCACCTATGATTGTGGGACATTTCTCACTTTGACGTTTGCTGAAACTGTTGCCTTTGTTCCGTCAGCGTAAGAAAATATTGCCTCAACAGATATGTTTTCCTTACCCTGATATATTGCCTCAGCCAAATCTCCGTACTTGTTATACATATACTCCCTTCTTAGCTTTCTAGTCCGTGTCAATTCTGCCTCATCAGGATCAAACAGTTTGTGAAGGACAGCAAATTTTTTTATTCTCACAGCAGGTGGCAAAGTGGCATTTACTCGTAAAATATCCTTAAGTACCAATTTTGCAACTTCATCTTTTTGAGACAGATCAACCATAGTAGTAAAAGGAATATGGTTCTTTTCAGCCCATCTGCAAGTGCTATCAAAATCAATAGTTATTATGGCTGAAGTAAATTCTTTATTTTCCCCTAATAACCAACAGTCTTTAATATAAGCCCCAAATCTCATCTGTGCTTCAATGGCTTGGGGTGAATACCTATGGCCGGTTGCCAATTGAGTTAGTTCGGAAACCCTATCTATAAAATATAAATATCCATCATTATCAATATAGCCAGCATCACCACTATGATACCATCCATTAGGATCAATAGCTTTTTCAGTTTTTTCAGGCTTATTATAGTATTCATTAAACCTGTGTTGACCGCGGATTAAAAACTCGGATTCGTCAGATAGTCGAACTTCAGTACCGTAGACTATGGTCCCTAAAGTACCAATTTTTAACTGATCACCCGGTTTCTGTGTTGCAATAAATGGTACCTCTGTTGAGGCATATAGCTCTCTTAGATCCAAACCCACAGCGCGGAAATATTTAAAAGTGTGTTGACCCAAAATAAATGAGCTATTTAGTGAATACCTTAATTTAAGCAAACCGCTTTTATCCAGATTAGGTCTAAATGCAAGCCACCAGCTTAGCCATCTTAAAAAACGCCAAAATATCGGAGGCTTTTTGCCTAATGTCTCATATTCAACAATTTTATAACCAACACGTAAGGCCATATTGAAGACACTACGTTTTAAAAATCCTGCCGCTTCTATTCTTATACGCATTTTAGCAGCAATTTCTTCATAGAAACGTGGTGTTAATATTTGGAAGGCCGGCCCTATTTCTCTCATATCCTTTTCCAACGTATCTGGACTCTCCGGGAAATTAATTACTGCCCCCTCAATAAGATTAGGTGCGGAACCTATCATTGGTTCGCCTATAGCCGCAAATTGAACCATAGACGTGCAATTATCCGAAGGGGAAAGGGGAAAATAGAGGTTCATTATCTTCCTCATGGAGACCTGTGCAGCATGAGTGCGTACTACCCCCTTAGCGTCACCAGTAGTACCCGAAGTATAGTATATATTGGAAGGATCCTCCGGTTTTACCTGTTCTATACGTTCTTCAAATGAATTCGGATGGCTCTTATCCCACTTGCGCCCCATTTCAACCACTTCTTCAAAGCCGACAATCCAATTATCATTCTTATACAGGGGATTACTCATGCCCTTTGGTTCCCACCATATAACTTTTTCTATCAATGGGATTTTTTCCCTAATTGTTAGCACTTTGTCTATCTGTTCCTGATCTCTTACTATCATATACCTTGCTTGTGAATCGTTCAGATAATAAACAACCTCTTCAGGCAACGCATCAACCCATATTCCCATTATTATGCCTCCGAGTCCATACACACCATAAGCAGCCAGATATGCTTCTAACTCATTATCGCCCATAATGCATACCTTATCACCTTTACGGAAACCAAGACTCAACAGACCTTCAGCAAAATATTTGCATATTTGATAGCACTGCTTCCAAGTATATTCATGCCAGATACCAAAATCTTTTTGGCGCATGCATATATTATCACCCCAAATCAGGTAATTCCTTCGCAGATATCCAGCTAAGGTGCCTTTATTATCAAAAGAAGACTTTTTTTCATTTTCGTTTACATTTTTATTTCTCATCTCTGACTGCTCGTTCTACCAAGATAGGCGTTTATGACTCTTTCATTTACTTTCACGCTTTTTGGAATATCATCTGCAATTACACGGCCAAAATCAAAAACAACGATTCTGTCCGCTATATCCATAACTACTCCCATATCATGCTCTACAAGTATGATGCTCCTAACACCTTTCTTTAGAAATTCAGATTCATACCCAAAATCGGTACCTTCATAAATATCAAGAAGAAAGCGAGTTAGGTCCTCTTTTTCTTCAAGATTCATTCCAGCCATTGGCTCATCAACTAACAATATCTCAGGTTCCAGAGCTAAAGCCCTGCCCAACTCAACTCTTTTTCTAAGCCCATATGGGAGGTCTCCTACCACTGTACTTCTTATTGGCTCCATTTCCAAGAAATCTATAATCTCTTCTACGATTTTCATTTGTGATATTTCATCTCGCTGCCCACGCCCGAAATATAATGCCCCGCTGAAAAGACCTGACTTTAAGAACATATGTCTAGCAGCTCTTAAATTATCAACAACACTCAGGCCTGTGAATAGTTCCAAATTCTGAAATGTTCGCCCAATGCCTAAACCAGCAATTTTATATGGAGGCAGCTTCACCAGATCTTTTTGCTTATAGAAAATGCTCCCTTTTTGCGGTTTATAAAATCCGCTGATGCAATTTAGTAAACAGGTCTTGCCGGAGCCATTGGGGCCAATGATTGCCAGAAGTTCGTTATTATGAATTACCAGATCTATATCAGAAAGTACGTGCACCCCTCCAAAACTAAGGTTTAGGGCATCTATAGTTATTTTTACTTCCACTTGACTTTCAGTCACATCTTTTCTCCAATATTACCAGTATGCCCATGGCCACAAACGAATAGAAGTTTTAATAAGTTCCCATCTATGGGCTAGCCCACGCGGTTCAAAGAGAATAAATAGTGCAAGTACCAGACCAAATAGAAAATAAGGCAAGCTCACAGTTATACCTTCTGCTATTGGCATTGTCGACGGTATTAAAGCCCCTATCTCAGGAGATATTACGTACGATAATTCCTTCAAACCTCTTACAAAAAGAGCGCCTAAATAGGCACCTACTATAGAACCAACGCCTCCAATTAATATAATGCCCAAATACCATATCGATTCGAATATAGTGAAATGCTCCCATGTAGCATAGCCGATATACCCAACCCAGAGCCCCCCAGCAATGCCAGCGAAAAAACCTGCTAAACCAAAGGCCAATAATTTGTAACCAAAAGTATTAATCCCCATAGCTGCAGCAGCAATGTCATTATCTCTAATAGCCACAAAGGCTCGTCCGACTTTGGTTCTGGTTATATTCTTTGCGAAAAAGGTCATTAAAATTAGAAAAACCAATACTAGATACCAGTATTTTTCCGCGTGGTCAAAAACTATGTCACCGATGGTGACTGGAGATATGTGGACCCCTGTAGCACCCTTAAACCATGAGATTATGATATATACGATGATAAATTGCCCCGCAAGAGTACTCAAGACTAAATAGAAATCTTTAACTTTACCAGAAGGTAAACCGAAAAATATGCCAGCTGCTGTTGCGATAATCGCACCTATAAACAACGCTAAGAAAAAATTAATACCTAGACTGACCAGATTTGCCGTAGTGAAAGCACCGATCATCATAAATGCCGCATGTCCCATTGACCATAGGCCGCAATAACCGCTGAGAAGCATTAATCCTAAAGCCGAAATCGCCGTTATGCCAAAATACACGGCAAAAGTCATAAAATAACTACCCGCAAACAACGGCAGCACAATTGCAATGATTAATGCACAAATTAAATAGCCCCATTGTAACTTGGTTCGAATAATCGAAAACTGCTGTGCGTAGTTTGTATTATAAGTTCCACAAGGTAACAATTTTTATACCCTCTCAATTCGTTCCCAGCCAAAGAATCCGGTTGGCCGGGTTAGCAGTACCACCATCATGATTATATAAGAGCTGACTTCTTGGAGAGTGCCCGGTATATACGGGTCAATATAGCCTGAAACCAGACCCTGGACTAATCCAACAAGCAGTCCACCAATTATGACACCCCCTAAAGACTGTAAACCACCACATAATGCTACCGCCATGCCTATCATCCCCATTGAAGCTTGGCTATACTGAACTGCCGTAACTGATGTAAGTATAATTCCTCCAACAGATACAGAAAGTATTCCAAGTATCCATGCGCTCTGTACTATCTGTTCAACACTAATTCCTAAGGCTTGTGCAGCCTGTTGATCTTCGCTGATGGCCATCATGCTTAGCCCCAATTTGGAATATCGAAAAAAAGCAAGCAGGGCCACCAGCAATATAAGCGAGATAATTGCAAAGCCCAGATAATGCCATTCAAGGATGGTACCCAAAATATTTATTCCTCCTTGAGGGAAAAATCTTGGCACCGTCAGATCTTGGGAACCCCAGAAAATGATCATAAATGCAACTAATATAGATCCCAAGGCCAATGTCATCAAAATCATGGCTATATTAGGCTGGCCTACCAGCGGTTGAATTAACAATCGTACACTGGTAAACCCTACTATCCACATAAGTATTAAAGTAAGTAAAGCTGCTACTATAATTGGAAATCCTAATTGAATGTTAAACAGATAGAATATATATCCACTGAGCATCAGTATTTCACCAATCGCAAGGTTAAAAATGCCCGTACACTTAAAGGTTATTACAAAACCCAAACCTATAAGGGCATATATTAACCCTTTAGATAGACCGGGTATTATGTATACAAGTGCCTGCTGAATTATTTCCAATCTTATTCTCCAATAAAACTATTACTTAACAGGCTGCGAAACACCTTTCATTGTCTCTCGCTTTTCCATACCCTGGGCAGTAGTATGAACAGATACCTCATATGAAAAAACCACATCCTTCGCCTGCACAGCCCCCCAAATTTCCTTCGTTACGCCTGCTGGCATATTACCCACACTCTTCCACAACGGCAATATCTTTCCTATTGCCTGGGCCATAGTATCACCATTGAATAGTCGATCCGCTACAACATAATTAATATCCAGAATACCCATACCCTGGACAATAATTTTATCTTCTGCAGGGATAACATATTTATATGGTATTTGTTCATATATAACAAAGCCCAGCCCGGCATCCATGTTACTTATCAAATCATCTACACTTACCATAAACTTATTAGGATTAATTATTGCATATGTGGTTATTATTACGGCACTATCTGCTCCACGGCGTGCAAGAAACACGCCTGTTAGATCAGCTTTACAGCCAACAAGCTCAGCACTGGGTGATGTGGCTGGTGGTGTACAGCTAACCAGTAGCATTAAGCAGCCAATTAACAGACTCCCCAATATAAATCTCGTCTTCATTACATTTACTCCTTAATATATAGCTATTCGACCGCACCAGTTATATGTTCTATTTACCCATCAATGCTTTTGGAAATTCGGGCGGTGCCCAAACAAAAGGCTGCCATTCATTACTCACTGTAATTCTGTAATCAGGCCAAATTTTCATGCCTGAATTTGCAACCAGGAAGGGCCTTTTCTTTAGATCGGTAATGACATGACCATTTTGTATGTCAGTAATGGCCATTGACGGAAGAGTCATCAAAATTTTTGGATCTGGAGTAAAAGTCGGACACAGACCTCCCGTATCTATATTTTTCATATTAAATATAGTTTTACGCAGTTCTTCTTTGGAAAAGTTTGTCCAGCCAGTTCTCTCCAACGTCTGTTTGATTACCTGTTCTCCTAACATCATTTCCTTTACGCCGTAAACATAAAACCATCCACCCTGCTTTTCAGGTATATCGCCGTTGTGATATTTCGCACAAACATCAAAAGCCAGTTTAAGACCCGGATATTTTGCTACTACTTCGGCTGGCTCATTGCCATTCCATCCCTCAGATAAAGCCTCTACTCTGGATACTTTATTATATTCATCGAATATAGCCGGCTCATTCATTATCACATCAGGCGGTATCCACTCGAGATTTAGTATTATGCCTTTTTTATGCATACCCAGCGTCAAGGCATCATTCATAAGGACCTTAAATGCTGATGTACCCCAATGATCCACCATAACCAAATTAGCACCCCCGTCAATCATCCGCGATAATTCAGCTTTTACATCAATGGGCGCCTGAGGAATATATGCGATTGCAACTAGCTCCGCTCCTAACACATCGCGCACATAAGTTTTAAATCCATATGCTTCATCATTGTCGCAAAGATGACGCGTGGGGACATCTGCAGAAATTAAACCAACTTTAAACTTATCAGTCTTGCCTGACTTTTTCCATTCATTAGCATACCAGGCAACTAATGCAGATGTATAAATAGGCTGCGATGCACCGTTCATCGCTAAATACGGTTCCGGCACATCATATAAAGTCGGACTGACGCCAGATGTTACCACAAAACCAGGAATGTGATCTCTGGCGCAAAGTGAAAAAATGGCTTCTGCCGGTGTGCTACCTGTACACATGACTAAATCCATACCCGCCGCCTTATATCTCTCGTATAATGAAATGGATTTTACGCCGTCATATGCATGATCCCCCATTAAACCTTTTAATTTTACAACCTCTTCTTTCCCAGTCTTTGGATCTAAATATTTTATTCCACCCTGGTCATTTATATAATTAATATAGTCATTCACGCCTTTCGATCCCTGACCAAGAGCACGAAGGGGACCCGTTAAAGGACCTAAATTACCAATCGTAAGTACCTTTTCCGAAACGGCTGGTGCAGCAGACTGACTAACCTGACAACCCAGAAAGATAACTACAAGAATAACCAAACAGCTACCAAGAAGTGCCTTTACCCTTTTCCAAGAATTCATTGATCTAACCCCCCTAAATTAATTTTCAACAAACAAACCGGTAAAAATTATATATAAAGCCTTTCGACTATTAGTATACACATACACATACCTCCATAATTTTAATTATAATCTACCTAACGGTAGGTAGATTATTCTGTACAAATATAATATAATAAGGCTGTTTTACTTGTCAATAGGTTAATAATATAATTTAGCGTAAATCCTTATAACGAGGATCAAATAAAAACTAAAAATTTTATTAAACACAGGATATATAATGGTAAGAAGAAATACCCATCGCAAAGAGCAAATTATTAAAATAGCAACCCAGTTATTTGCAAATAAAGGTTACCATGCTGTAACACTGGATGAAATCGCAAAGCGTTTAAAAATACAAAAGGCCTCGCTTTATTACTATATCAAAAGTAAACGTGCACTTTTTGAAGAAATATCTGATACCCTTGTTACGGAAACTGTTGCGAATATTGACGAAATATATAAATCTAATTTGAATCCTATTGATAAATTAAGAAAGTTTATATCCAATCAAATAATAGCTAATACTAATTCTACCGATCTTACTACCATTTTTTATGATGAAGCCAGTTCAATAGATAAGAGGTTTTACAGCAGATATAAGCAGTTCAAGAAAAAAGGTGAGATGGACTTACAATTAATACTTACAGAGGGGGTTGAAAGGGGATATTTCAATATTGACGATATCAAAATGACCGCATTTCTTATACTATCAGCATGCAACTGGGTTTATAAATGGTATAAGCCTAATGGCCGATTAAAGCCTCAAGAGATAGCATCCGAATATATTAAAATTTTAGAATGTGGAATTATTGCTCCTCAATATCGCAAAAATAAAGCCGAATAATTAGTTAATAAATTCAAAGTCTCCAAACAATTTTGTACCTTCGATCTTTGGTTAATAACATCTCTAAATAACCATTATTATATCTATGCTGGCTGTTTTCTTATGTTCTCCATTCATACTGTTGAGGTAAAGATAGGAAATTAAACCAGCATGATAAGCCCAAAAATTTATTTGCACTTCTTAATGTCTTACAACATAAATCGCATTTATATTAAACTTTGAAACCACTTCAATGCTGCATCAATTGCCCGCTCATCCAACCTCAAACGGTGTCCGGCACCCGGCAGTATCGCCAGTTCCTTGGGATAACCTGCC
>Ga0272448_1006066_pt1 | contig 13153 bp, 11 predicted proteins | sample YNPCB0191_FD_202220 | JGI IMG/M metagenome (GOLD analysis project Ga0272448, IMG submission 202220) | Hot spring sediment microbial communities from Yellowstone National Park, WY, United States - YNP-CB-019-1 | ecosystem: Environmental > Aquatic > Thermal springs > Hot (42-90C) > Sediment...
CGTACGGTGGTGATGCCTCTGCCGTGCACCGGCGCATCGTCGCGCGATGAGGCTGTTGCCGCGATCACCGTAATCATAAACACCGCGCCACTGCGCTGAGCGCACCATGAGCCGCCGCCTGGGCCAGACCATTGCGGCCCGGCAAGCTCATGCGCCCATGGTGGCAAGACAAGCCGTGGCGCAACACCCTTGATCCGTCTGGCCAAAGTGACATTCTGGCAGGAAGGAAGCGAGCAGTGCAACAGATCAGGAGACTGGTCATCGTCAATCCAATCGCCGGGGGCGGAAGCGGCGCACGGCTGTGGCCGGCCGTGCAGTCACGCCTGCATGAGCTGGGGCTGTCTTTCGATTCGGTCATGACCGAATACGCCGGCCACGCCGTGGCGCTGGCCCGTGATGCCGTCAAGAGCGGCTATCAGATGGTCATCGGCGTGGGCGGCGATGGCACGCTGCATGAGATCGCCAACGGCGTCCTGGCAACGCAGGCGCAGGGTACACCCGACGTCATCGTCGGGGTCGTTCCGGTGGGCACCGGCGGCGATTTCGTGCGAAGTCTCGGCATTCCGCGCCCCTGGCCCCAGGCCTGCACACGTCTGCAGGGTGATACCACTCGCCTCATTGATGTCGGCGATATGCATTACACCGGGCAGGGCGGTGCAGAGCACCGCTACTTCGTCAACGTCGCCGGCTTAGGCTTCGACGGTGAGGTGGCCATGCGCACCAACAAGGCGCCAAAACGCTTCGGCGGCACCATCCCCTACCTCACCAATCTGGTGCTCACGCTTGTCAGCTACGGCAACAAGGATGTCGAGCTGTTTGTGGATGACGAGCGTCGCGCCGGCCGCATGAATAGCGTTATCGTGGCAAACGGGGCCTGGTTTGGCGGCGGTATGTTCATTGCGCCGCAGGCATGCCCCGATGACGGCCTGCTCGACGTCCTGACAATCGGCGACATCGGCAAGCTGGATCTCTTGCAGACGATGCCGCGCGTCTATCGAGGTACCCATCTGACCCATCCCAAGGTGTGCCTGTTCAGGACGCAACAGGTGCGCGTGGAGAGCCGACAGGATATGTGGATACAGGCCGACGGCGAATCGCTGGGGCGAGCGCCGGTGGCCTTTTCTATCCGGCCACAGGCCATACGGCTCAAGGTCTAGCGTCGTGGCGGTCGCACGCCCGCGCACAACCGACTGGTCTTTGTGATATACGGTGAAGGAGGAATACCATGGCCGTTATTCCGTCGTTCATCCTCAAAAAGCTCTATGTTTCCGGCAGCCTGCGCAACACCGGCGAGGGTTGCCAACTCCAGATCAAAAACACGCTGGCGCCGGCGACAATCACCGGTATTGGGCCGGTGACCATTGACGGCAGGGAGTACAGCCCGGCCGACGTCATTGTGCAGCGAGGAAACGAGTCATTGTCTGCTGCTGAGGCCAGCGCGACCAGGCCCATCTCCTTCGATATCAATACGGTGGTGACGATCACCATCAAGAACGTCACGCTGACGCCTGGCGAACACCACATCGGCCTCGATGTGACCAGCCGTGAAGCAGGTCGCCTCAAATGGGACATTGCAGATAGCGTGGGCGGATGACGCACAAAATGGGGTGTCTGCTGTAGGCGCTGTTGGAGGAGGCATGAAACCGTTCGTCCTGCGTTCTGTCGTTGTCGCCGCCCTACTGCTTGTTCCTTTTCTGGCGCTCTTCCGCTGGCAGGTGGCCATGTCCACACCGCCGACACGGGCGGCCGTCGGCACACTCAGCGGTATGGCCCAGGTGTTGCCTGCCGGCGCCGAAAACAGCAAGCGGACAACGACTCAGGCGACCATTGAGGCCGGTGATACCGTGCGCGCTCTGGCCGCCGTGCGCTTGACCCTTGCCGATGGCAGCATCATTATGATGGAGCCGGGGGCGGTGGTCACCGTGCGAACCGCCAAAGACGATGGCTCCCCGGTCGTCTTCCACGAAGCCGGGCGGCTCAGCGTCGAGACAAATAACCCGGCATTTCGCCTGCAATCCAGTAATCTCACCCTGGCCGTGGACAAAGCGCAGTTCCGTGCCGAGATCAGCCCGACCGGCGATGCCTATGTAGTCGCCGAACATGGCCTGGTCTATGGGACGAGCGAGGGAGAGACGGTCACAGTCGCCGAGGGCGAGAGCATGCACGTCGGTGCCGGACAACGTGCCAGGCTGTTGCAAAGCACGCCGGTGGTTGTGCCACCCCCTCCACCGGCACCGCCGCGCACACCCACGCCAACCGTTACGCCGGTGCCACCCACACAGCCGCCCACGCTCATCCATGTGATCGAGCAGGGCGACACACTGACCTATCTGGCCCAAAAATACAATGTCACCGTCGACGCGATCATGAAGGCAAACAACATCCAGGATCCCAATCTGCTCATGGTCGGCGACAAATTGATTATCCCACAAGCGAAGAAATAAGGTACATCATCACGCTCGTCGTCGCCAACCGGCGCGACAAGGAGCGGATCGTTTCACTACATGCAAGGATGGTGTTTTCATGCTAAAAACGCACAACTGCGGCGACCTGCGACCTGCCCATGCCCAGCAGGAGGTAACGCTCGCCGGATGGGTGCACCGGCGACGAGACCACGGCGGACTCATCTTCGTTGACCTGCGCGATCGTAGCGGCCTTGTGCAGGTGGTATTCAACCCCACCATCTCGGCAGCCGCCCACGCAACCGCCTATGACCTGCGCAATGAATACGTGATCCAGGTGCGCGGCACGGTCGCGCTGCGGCCGGCCGGCCTGGCCAATCCCAACATGGCTACAGGGGACATCGAGGTCCTGGCCCAGAGCGTCACCATCCTCAACCCGGCGCGCACGCCCCCCTTCTACATTAACGAGGATGCCCCGATTGACGAGGCTCTGCGCTTGAAATACCGCTACCTCGACCTGCGGCGGGAACGCATGCGCAACAACATGATTCTGCGCCATCGCGTGGTCAAGTACATCCGCGACTATCTCGATGAGCGCGGTTTTATCGAGATCGAGACGCCCATCCTCATCAAGAGCACGCCTGAAGGGGCCCGCGACTATGTCGTGCCCAGTCGCCTGTATCCCGGCAAGTTCTATGCCTTGCCTCAGTCGCCCCAACAGTTGAAGCAGCTCCTCATGGTCGCCGGCATGGAGCGCTACTTCCAAATCGCCCGCTGCTTCCGCGACGAGGATCAGCGCGCCGACCGCCAGCCCGAGTTCACCCAGCTCGATCTGGAAATGTCATTCGTCGAGCGCGAGGACATCCTGCAGTTGATCGAAGGGCTGTTCATCGGCATGACCGAAAGCCTGACCGATAAGCGCATTCTCAGCAAGCCTTTCCCCCGCTTAACCTACCAGGAGGCCATTGCCCGCTATGGCTCCGACAAACCGGACCTGCGCTTCGGCCTGCCCCTGGTTGACCTGACCGATCTGGTGGCGCACAGCGGTTTTCAGGTCTTCGCCAACACCGCGGCGGCGGGCGGCCAAATCAAGGGCATGCGCGCCCCGCAGTGCGCCAGGTACACCCGCAAGCAGGTGGACGAGCTGGCCGAGATCGCGCGCACCATGGGAGCAAAAGGACTGATCACCATTGCCGTGGAGGGCGACAGCATCAGCGCCGAGGGATTGAAATCCTCCATCGCCAAGTTCCTGCAGCCCGACGAGCTGACGGCGATCGCCCGGCGTATGCAGGCCGAAGCGGGTGACCTGCTGCTTATTGTCGCCGATCAACCGGACATCGTCGCCGAAGCGCTGGGGCGCCTGCGCAGCGAAATGGGCAGTCGCCTCGGCTTGACCGACAACAACGTCCTGGCATTTGCCTGGATTCTGGAGTTTCCATTGCTGGAGTGGAGCAGCGAGGAGAACCGCTGGCAGGCCAAGCACCATCCGTTTACGGCTCCCATGGACGAGGACCTGCCCTTACTGGCAACCGACCCCGGCAAGGTGCGGGCCAAGGCCTACGATATTGTCTGCAATGGCTATGAAGCGGGCGGGGGCAGTATCCGCATCCATCGCCGCGAGGTGCAGGAGCTGATGTTCCGTACGCTCGGCCTGAGCATGGAGGAGGCCAAGACACAATTCGGCCATTTGCTCGAAGCGTTCGAGTATGGGGCGCCGCCCCACGGCGGTATTGCCCCGGGCATTGACCGATTGGTGATGCTGCTGGCCGGCGAGCAGAATATCCGCGAGGTGATGGCTTTCCCCAAAACGCAAAGCGCCATTGATCTTATGACCGACGCGCCGTCCTATATTAGTGAGCGGCAGTGGAAGGAGCTGCACCTGGCGCTGAGGGATACCACGAACGACTGAGCCCATGCGGGCTGCAGCCGGCGTACCTTGTCACCTTTGCCCTGGAAGCAGGCGCATCGGCATAGCTGTCAGGCAGCCTTGACGCTCCAGGAGCAACAGGCAGTTGACCCACCCCTGCTGCCGGCTACCAAAATCACCGCTAAGGGAAGTTGGAAAGCGTTCTCCATACCCTCCTGCAGGTTTGGGGCACCTGCGAGAGGGTATAGGCATGCTGATGCATCTGCTTCCAGGGTAAACGTGAACAGTTACGCGAAAAGAATAGGCAGGAGCGGTTTTCACCACTCCTGCCCAGACGTACTGGGGGGGAAGGAAAGGCTTACGGATCGCAGACAGTAATGCGTTGTCCGGCGTAAATCTTACTCGCATTGGCAATGTGATTGCGCAGCACCAGCGCCTTCACCGTGTCACCATAACGCAGGGCGATCTTTGTGAGATTATCACCCCTCTGCACCACGTAGGTGAAACACCGGCCAGAGCTTGTGGTGATCAAAGGGTTCACATTGACCGACTGACTCACATTGACCTTGGTCGGGCCGCTCGACTTGACCTGAACGTCCTGTTCCACCCTGGCGCTGCCAGAGGCGTTCACCTCTTGCTCGACGTTGACCTCGGTCATGGTCATTGGTCCACCCGGGTGCCACATGTGCCAGGTCGGCGCCGGCGGTGTTGGCATTGCCGGATGCCACCAGCCGGGAACCGACCATGCCCAGTCAATCATATTATCCTTGCCGGGATACGCAAAGACGAACGCCTTGGCCGGGCCCGATGTTACAATGTAGACCTTGGGCGGGACACCGTCGAACTTCACCGGCTCGTAGGTCCGCAGGGCTTCCTGGGCGTGGCAGTTGTTGATCATGCTGCCATCAACCGCAGTGATGCAGACGGGGCTGCCGGGGTACGGGAACCCAACGATATTGCCCCACCATCCAGACTCGTTCTCGTCTGCCAGGGCCACGGGAGGCACCGCCACCATCGCCAGCATCGTGACCAAGGCAAGAACCAAAGCAACACGTTTCCTCACGTTAGCCTCCTTCTTGCTGTGTGATGTGTCTACGGAACCGTGCCTTGCACGTCCGCTGCCCTTCTCGTCAACTCCCGTGCCCCCTTCCCCATCAGCACGGACTCTCTCGGGCCTTGCACCCATAAAGACGAGGCAGTCTGGAAAATGTTATGGCTCTTTCTACCAAACGGCCGTATCATCGCCCGCTATTCGCTTACCCTTTCGATCTGTGCTCCGATCGCCCGCAAGCGCTCCTCGATGCGCTCGTAGCCGCGATCAATCTGGCCCACGTTGCGGATGATGCTGGTACCCTCGGCGCAGAGGGCCGCAGTCAGCAAGGCAACACCGGCCCGAATGTCGGGGCTTGTCAGTTCCTCGCCATGAAGCTGCGATGGCCCCACCACCACCACGCGATATGGATCGCAGAGAACCAGGCGAGCGCCCATGGCCAAAAGCTTGTCAACGAAGAACATGCGCCCCTCGAACATCTTCTCCCAAATCAGCACCGTCCCCTCGGCCTGCGTTGCCAGGACGATGGTGATCGAAAGCATGTCGGTTGGAAAGGCCGGCCAGGGACCATCGTCAATCTTGGGAATTGCGCCATGCGCATCGAAGACCACGTGCAGACGATCGTGACGCGGCACGAAAACATCGTTGCCGCGGATTTCCACGTTCACACCCAAACGGCGAAAGACCATCAGGATCATGCGCAAATGATCGGGAATGCAATCCTTGATGGTCACTTCACTGTGGGTGGCGGCGGCCAGGGCGATCAAACTGCCCACCTCGGTATGGTCGGGCTGGATCCTGTAGCGGCCGCCCGACAGGCCATCCACACCGTGGATCGTCAGCACGTTAGTGCCGCACCCCTCGATGCGTGCCCCCAGGCTACAGAGGAAAGAGATCAAGTCTTGAATATGTGGCTCAGATGCGGCATTGCGGATGATCGTGGTGCCCCTGGCCCTGACGGCAGCCATGATGGCGTTCTCTGTCGCCGTCACACTCATCTCATCCAGAAAGATGTCTTGGCCAACCAGCCCTTTGTCCGCATGCATGGTATAGCGAACGTGATTGACGTCACACTCGGCGCCCAGGCTCTCCAGGGCCAGCAGGTGGGTGTCAACCCGGCGCCGCCCGATCAGGTCGCCCCCCGGCCTCGGCATGACAACCCTGCCGCAGCGGGCGAGCAGCGGCCCGGCCAGAAGCAACGAGCCGCGAATCGTGCTCGCCAGGTCATGGCGCAGATCGGTCTTCAGGCACTCTTTGGCGTGAACAACCACCTCGTTTGGGCCAAGCCGGCGAATGCTGACCCCCAGGTCGCTCATGAGATTGAGCATGGTCTCGACATCGCGAATGGCCGGTACATTGGTCAGGTGCACTTCCTGGTCGGTCAGCAGGCAGGCGGCCAGGATGGGCAAGGCCGCATTCTTGTTTCCTGCGGCGCGAATCTCACCCTTGAGGGGCTGTCCTCCTTTGACGACGAATGATTCCATAGCTCCTCCTCGCTTGTATCGAAGGCAAACGGTAACTGTTCACGGTTAGGGTAACAGCACTGTCGCCGGAATGCCCCCTCCCGCAGGTTCGGGTAACCTGCGGGTGGGTATCGGCATGCCGATGCACCTGCTTCCAGGGTAAACGTGAACAGTTACGGCAAACGACGACCTGCGCCCAACGCTCACGAGCAGCGCCGGGGCGCGGCAATGGGCGTTCACTTTTCTCACATATCGTATGCGCTGTGGGGGGCTTTGATGAGTTTGCTGACAAGCTGGCTGCCCAGAATGGCCAGGCCATCGGTGCTCAGGTAGTGGCTGGCCGACGCATCGAACAGAATACTGGCCCGCGGGGCAAATTCGTCATCGCCACACCAGTATTGAGCGGCCAACCCCACACGCGGCAGCGGCCAGAAGGCGTACATGGCATCCCCGCCCTCGATGCGCCGGCCGCCAAGCCTGGTGGCAGCACGCTCAAAATCGCCAACTGTATTGACGAAGAAACGGGCCAATCTGTTACCACTATAACCCTGAAAAGCCTGCCAGTAAAACATCCCATTGGGGAGATCGCGGAAGGACACCCAGCGATTGGCGGGTAGCGTACCATCGCCATGGCTGAGGTAGTACAGGAGGATAATCTCTTTGTCGGGCGGGCATGGCCGGCCCGATAGATCACAAATCGCCACATCGGGAAAGCTGATCAGCCATTCATCGTCCCACAAGCGCAGATGCAGACTGCTCGGCCCGTGCAGATCGGCCCCGGTCAGAGTAGCAACGGTGGCGATGTCCTGCTTGCCCAGTTCGGCGCGCATTTCTTGGAGCATAGGGGTCAACGTGTCTATCCATGTCTTGGCCGACATGCCTATCCTCCCCCCGTGCCCTCGATGCGCGTTTCTTCGGGCGGCTCCCACGGATAGACGATCCAGGCATCTGTCTCTTCGGCGACGTAATCGGGGCGAATATCGCTCCAGGCCTCGGCCACCCGATAGTGCAGGACGCATAGGTCGGCCTGGCCGCCCGCCTGCTCGATCCGCTGCTTGACGGCCGCCATGCTGTGAGCCGTGCTCCATATGGAATCAACCACCAGCACCCGCTTGCCTTTGAGCAGGGGATCGGCGGGGAACTGCGAGAACACGGGTTTGGCAAAGAGCTCATCCAGGTCTGATGGCGGATGTTCGACGGCCACCAGCAGATGGCGGAGGCGGCCGCGATAACTGAGAAGACAGGCCGGAATCATGCCGCCGCGGGTGATGGCCATGATGATGTCGTAGTCGCGGGGAAGGATGGACAGCAGGCGATCAATCAATTGCTCAACGGTTAGCCAATCAATGTATTCCTTGCGCATCGTTGCACCATCCTTCCCTCACTCCTGACGCATGGCATATTTTCTACCTGTACGGTGCACATATGATACAGGCAAGCAGGACAAAATGCAAGAGATGATCTTTGAGTAACTGTTCACGGTTAGGGTAACAGCACTTTCGCTGGAATGCCCCCGGCCCTGCCACTTGACCCTCCCGCAGGTTTGGGTAACCTGCGGGAGGGTATAGGCATGCCGATGCACTTGCTTCCAGGGTAAACGTGAACAATTACGAGATGATCTTTGATTGACACCCTCAGAACGAGCGTGCTATAATCAGCGGCGATGAACACGCAAACGTTCCTCGATCACATCCGCAACGAGCACTTCTACCGCGGCCAGATTATCCACGTCGAGCACCTGCCCGCTCGAGAGGCGCGCTATGGTCAACTCGACCGGCCGCTACCGCCTGCCCTGGCCCAGGCGCTCGCCCGTAAAGGTGCCCACAACCTGTATACACATCAAGCCCAGGCCGTCAACGCCGTGCGCCGCGGCGAGAACATCGTCGTCGCCACGTCCACGGCCAGCGGCAAAACCCTGTGCTACAACCTGCCGGTGCTCGAAGCCATCATCAAGGATCGGCGTACGCGTGCCCTCTATATCTTCCCCACCAAAGCACTGGCGCAAGACCAGTTGCGCAGCCTGCGTGAGCTTTCTCAAGACGCGCTGCCGCTCCTACGCTACGACACCTTCGACGGCGACACGCCCCCCTCCAGACGCAGCAGGATAAAGAAGGAGTGCAACATCATCCTGACCAACCCCGATATGCTCTCCATGGGCATTCTGCCCAACCATTCATCCTGGGCGCGCTTTCTGGCGCAACTGCGCTATGTGGTCATTGACGAAGCTCACGTCTATCGCGGCGTCTTCGGCAGTCATGTGGCCAACGTCATCCGCCGTCTGCGCCGACTCTGTCACTTCTACGGCGCCGATCCGCAATTCATCTGCTGCTCGGCCACCATCGCCAACCCAGGCGAGCTGGTCGGCGAACTGACCGCTGCCGACGTCACCGTCATTGATGATGATGGCTCGCCCCACGGCCCCAAGGATTTCATCTTCTGGAATCCACCCTTGCTGGATGACCATAGCGGCAGCCGCCGTAGCGCCCACAGCGAGGCAACCGCTCTCTTCACCCAACTCGTGCAGAGCAACATACGCACCATCGCCTTTACCAAGACCCGCCGCGTGGCCGAGCTTCTCTTGATCTACGCGCGCCAGGCCCTGCAGAAGGTTGATCCGTCCCTGGCCGAGCGCATCCGTGCCTATCGGGCCGGCTATCGCCCAGAGGATCGCCGCCAGATCGAACGCCTGCTCTTCGGCGGCGAGCTCCTCGGCGTCACGGCCACCAACGCCCTGGAGCTTGGCGTTGACATCGGCAGCCTCGATGCCACCATCCTCACCGGCTATCCGGGCACCATTGCCAGCACCTGGCAACAGGCCGGGCGGTCGGGGCGTAGCCGTGATTACTCCCTGTCGTTCCTGATCGGGCTGGATAATCCCCTCGATCAATATCTCATGCGCCATCCTGACGAGTTTTTCCGCAAGATCCCCGAACATGCCCTCATCAACCCCACCAATCCCCACATCCTCGGCCAGCACCTGCTCTGCGCAGCCTACGAGATGCCGCTCAACCACGACGACGAAGCCCGCTTCGGCGGCCAGGCAGCCTATATTCCGGTTATGATCGAGCTGGAGAAGCGCGGGCTGCTCACCTACGCCAACGACCGCTGGTACTACACCGGCATGGATTACCCGGCCGAGAGCGTCAACATCCGTTCCACCTCCGGTCACCATTTCAACATTGTAGACGTCTCGCGCCCCGGCTACAATGTCTTGGAAACCATTGACGCCGAAATGGCTTTCTTTCAGGTGCACCCCGGCGCCGTCTATCTTCATCAAGGAGAGTCATATCAAGTTACCCAGCTCGACCTCTACACCAGGAATGCCTTTGTCGTGCCCGCCGATGTCACCTACTACACGCAGGCGCGCGACATCACCGACGTGCGCATCATCCAGTCGCTGCGTTCGCGCTCGGCCGGCACCACAGATGCCTTTTGGGGCAAGGTACGGGTGACCACCCAGGTGGTCGGTTATCGGCGCAAGCAGCAGTACACTGACACCGTGCTTTCCGATGAGCCGCTCGACCTGCCTGCCCAGTCCTATGAGACCATGTCGCTCTGGTTCACCATCTCCCCCGATTTTGCCGAACGGCTGCGCGCCCAGGGATTGGACATCGCCGGTTCGCTGCACGCCATCGAGCACGCCGCCATCGGCCTGCTGCCCCTCTATGCCATGTGCGACCGCAACGACATCGGCGGCCTGAGCACAACCATCCACCCCGACACTGGCGGCATGGTCATTTTCATCTACGATGGGCCGCCCGGCGGCGTGGGCATCAGTGAAAAAGGGTTCGACATGCTGCCTCAGCTTTGGCGGGCCACCCTGCAACTGCTGCGCGAGTGCCCCTGCGACGACGGCTGCCCGTCCTGTGTGCAGAGTCCCAAGTGCGGCAACAACAACGAACCGCTGGACAAGAAAGGGGCGCGCCTGCTGTTGGAGATGCTGTTGGGCAATAAATAAGGGGGGAAAGATGAACGCGCTCGTTATCTACGATTCCCAGTTTGGCAATACGGCGCGGATCGCCGAAATCATCGCCACGACATTGGGCGAATTCGGCCAGGCGCGCGCCGTTCATGTTAATGAAGCTCACCCGGCTGAACTTGCCGGCGTTGATCTCCTCATCCTCGGTTCGCCGACCCAGGCGTGGAACCAGACGCGCGCCATGCAGACATTCATCAATCAGATCCCGTCTCAATCGGTAAGCGGCTTGAGAACTGCCTGCTTCGATACGCGCATGCATGTGCCGCGCTGGATGCAGCGCTTTGCCGCCGGGCAAATGGCAAAGAAACTCCGCTCCCGCGGCAGCGAGCCGCTCTTGCCGCCAGAAGGCTTCTTCGTGAGCACAAAAGAGGGCCCACTCGAAGATGGCGAAGCAAAGCGAGCGGCTGCCTGGGCACGCCGGTTGGGCGACACGTATGTGGAGATGACTACGGCGTAGTTTTGTCGCACAGATCAGGGGGTGATAACCATGACTGTGACTGAAAAGCGCATTGTGCGTGCGCCGCGAGGCACGGTGCTCTCCTGCAAGGGCTGGGGGCAGGAGGCCGCTCTGCGCATGCTCATGAACAACCTGGATCCAGACGTTGCCGAAAAGCCCGACGAGCTGATCGTCTACGGCGGACGCGGCAAGGCCGCCCGCAACTGGGCCTGCTTCGACGCCATTGTGCGCTCTCTGCGCGAGCTGGAGAACGACGAAACCCTGCTCGTGCAATCGGGGAAACCGGTGGCCATCTTTACCACCCACCCCGATGCCCCACGCGTGCTCATCGCCAATGCCAACCTTGTGCCGGCCTGGGCCACGCAAGAGACGTTCGACGAGCTCGACCGCCTGGGCCTGACCATGTACGGCCAGATGACCGCCGGAAGCTGGATTTACATCGCCTCGCAGGGTATTCTTCAGGGAACATATGAGACGCTGGCGGCGGCGGCCGAGAAGCATTTCCACGCCAGCCTCAAGGGGCGCCTGGTGCTGAGCGCCGGCCTGGGTGGCATGGGCGGGGCGCAACCCCTGGCCATCACCATGAATGAGGGCGTCGCCTTGATCGTCGAGGTTGATCGGCGCCGCATCGAGCGACGGATCGCCACCCGGTACCTTCAGCGGTGGACGGATGACCTCGACGAGGCGTTGCAGCTCGCCGAGAACGCCCGCAGCAAGGGCGAAGCCCTCTCCATCGGCCTGCTCGGCAACGCGGCAGCCGTCTATCCCGAGCTGGCCCGCCGCGGTGTGCTGCCCGACGTGGTCACCGACCAGACGCCTGCCCACGATCTCCTGAGCTATGTTCCCCTGGGCCTGACGGTGGAGGCATCCGAGGAGTTGCGGCGCACGAATCCCGCCGAGCATAGCCGCCTGGCGCGCCAGAGCATGGCCGTCCATGTTCAGGCGATGCTCGAGTTCCACCGACGCGGCGCGGTGGTCTTTGACTATGGCAACAATCTGCGCCAGCAGGCCTACAATGAGGGCGTCAAAGATGCCTTTTCCTACCCCGGCTTTGTACCGGCCTATATCCGCCCGCTCTTTTGTGAGGGTAAAGGCCCGTTCCGCTGGGTGGCGCTCTCCGGCGATCCCGAGGACATCTACCGCACCGACGAGGCAGTGGTGCGCGAATTCGGCCACGATGCCCATCTGGTGCGCTGGATCCGCATGGCGCAGAAAGAGGTGGCTTTCCAGGGGCTGCCGGCGCGTATCTGCTGGCTGGGCTATGGCGAGCGGGCGCGCTTCGGCCTGCTGATCAACGAGATGGTCGCCCGTGGTGAGATCAAAGCGCCTATCGTTATCGGGCGCGATCACCTGGACGGCGGATCGGTCGCTTCACCCAACCGCGAAACAGAAAAGATGCGCGATGGCTCGGATGCTATTGCCGACTGGCCGTTGCTCAATGCCCTGATCAATGCTGTCGGCGGCGCGACCTGGGTGTCCATCCATCACGGTGGTGGTGTGGGCATCGGCTATTCCATCCATGCCGGGCAGGTCATCGTCGCCGATGGCACGCCGGCCGCAGCCCGGCGGCTGGAGCGCGTCTTGACCACCGATCCCGGCATGGCAATCGTCCGCCATGCCGACGCCGGCTATCCTGAGGCGCTCGCCGCCGCCCGCCGTCATGGTCTGAGGATACCCATGATGCCAGAAAACGCCTAGCGGGTCTTGCGCACCATCGCCCCCCGCCAGGCCGGGGCACAGGTCGTCATACCATACCCTCCCGCAGGTTTGGGGAACCTGCGGGAGGGGCATTAGACCGGCAGCCGGCCGGGCACAGGTAGCATACCATACCCTCCCGCAGGTTTGGGGAACCTGCGGGAGGGGCATTAGACCGGCAGCCGGCCGGGGAGCACGATCTGCGTGAGCGCCTCGACGAAGTAGTAGTCGCCGTAGAT
>Ga0272448_1006067_pt1 | contig 13149 bp, 10 predicted proteins | sample YNPCB0191_FD_202220 | JGI IMG/M metagenome (GOLD analysis project Ga0272448, IMG submission 202220) | Hot spring sediment microbial communities from Yellowstone National Park, WY, United States - YNP-CB-019-1 | ecosystem: Environmental > Aquatic > Thermal springs > Hot (42-90C) > Sediment...
AGTTCGGCGGCGCGTTCGAGCGAGATCAACCCGCGGGCGAATCTGGCGCCGAGTGTTTGGACAGTGCCGAGGTCCTCGCCTTCTCTTGGTGGCAGCGTTACACCGCCGGGGACGATTACCGACGGCAGATCGGGTGTGCCTGCGAGTGCCATGATCATTGCGGGCAGTCCCTTGTCGCACGCTGCAATTCCGAGGACACCAGCGCGGTTCGGCAGGGACCTGATCAGCCTGCGGAAGACGATTGCGGCGTCGTTTCTGTAGGGCAAGCTGTCGAACATGCCCGGCGTGCCCTGGGTTCTGCCGTCGCAAGGGTCGGTGACGAACACCGCGAACGGGATGAATCCCATTTTGGCAAGCTCAGTGGCCGCCGCCTTGATTTGCATTCCAAGTTCCCAATGCCCGCTGTGATAACCGAGGGCGATGGGCTGGCCGGTTGGTTCCTGCAGTCCGCCTTTTGTGCTGACGATCAAGAACTCTTTGCGGTTGAGTGCTGATGGCGGCCATCCCATGCCGACGTCTTGTGTGAGTCCAAAAATGTCGCCGCTTGGTCTGTGGCGAAGTTCGAATTCGGTCAACGGAAGGCGCCCGGGTGGACCTGGTGCGAATGTTTGGACACGATAAACATCGGGTGTCAGGGGATCGAAAAGTTTGTTCAGTGCGCTCACGCGGCAATGCTGCCAGTTGTGGGGGCATCTTGCACGTGCAAATGGCGAACTGGGAGAGACCTCACTGTCTGGCGGGTCTGACGTACACAAACTCAAAGGCCGGTGAGAGTTGCGGCGCAGGGTACGAAGCATTGCGAGCCAATGTTGGCATTAGATTGGGCCGTTGCTGCACCTGTGGACGAGCGAAATGTTTTGCGGCGTGAATTCAAACCGATACAGTGCGCTGAGACGATTCACTGAATACGATGAACGGGCGGTCGCGCAAAACAATAGTCTATTTCGATCTTGAGACGCAGAAATCTGCTGAAGAAGTGGGGGGGTGGAGCCGCATCAGAGACATGCGGATGAGTGTTGGTGTGACTTTCAACACGGCGCGGGGGACCTATCAGATTTACGACGAACGGCGCGCCAACGAACTCATAGACGAACTGCGCCGTGCGGATTTGGTTGTGGGCTTCAACATACTGCGATTCGACTATGAAGTGTTATCGGCTTACAACATGCTGTTCGACCCTGAACAGTTGGTGACGCTGGACATCATGGTTGAACTGGTGAAATCGCTTGATCATCGTCTGTCGCTGGATTCTGTGGCGAGCGCGACCCTTGGTTTGGAGAAAACCGGCGACGGGATGCAGGCGATTCGATGGTTTCGTGAAGGCCGGATACTCGAGGTGGCGGAGTACTGTTGCTACGACGTCAAGATAACGCGGTTGCTGCATGAATACGGTGCAGCGAACGGATGCCTGTACTACATGGATCGCCAGGGCAAAAAACAGAAGGTGAAAGTCGATTGGAAGATGCCGTGAAATCGGGCATGGTGCGCGCGGCAGGATTTGAACCTGCACGGTGTTACCCACTAGAACCTGAATCTAGCGCGTCTGCCAATTCCGCCACGCGCGCATGAATTGCAAACACGATAAAGTATCGTTAAAAAAAGTAAAGGGATTTCAAGGTCGGCGTTCAAAATGCAAGTACGACGGCACAAGACCAAGATAGTCGCAACAATCGGACCGGCATCCGAATCGCCGGAAATCATCGAGCGACTCATTCAAGCCGGCATGGACATTGCGCGATTGAACTTTTCGCACGGTGATTTTGCCGGACACGCGCGCAGGATAACCGCCCTGAGAGAGGCCGAGCGGCGGACGGGCCGCCGGATTGCGATAATGGCGGACCTGCCCGGCCCGAAAATCCGGGTGGGGCGATTCGAGAACGAGGTTGTGGAATTGAAAGCCGGCCAGAGGTTCACGCTGACGACGGATGAAACCTTGGGCACAGCCGAACGTGCCAGTGTCAGTTTCGGCAGATTGCCGGAGGTGGTTCGGCCCGGGTGCAAGGTGTTCCTTAACGACGGTCTGGTTGAGTTGGCGGTTGAACGGGTCTCGGGTCGTGAGGTGAGTTGCCGTGTTGTTGTTGGCGGCGAGCTCCGTTCCCGGAAGGGGTTGAACATTCCTGGGGTTGATTTGGGGATAAGCGCGTTTACCGACCATGACAGGGCGTGTCTCGAGTTTGCAGTCAGGCATGGGGTTGATGCTGTCGGGCAATCGTTCGTTGGAAGGGCGGACGATCTTGAGGCCGTGCGGGCGGCTGTGCCTGAAGGTTACAAGACGCCTTTTATTGTGGCCAAGATCGAGCGAGCCATGGCGCTGGACCGGCTTGATGAGATTCTGAATGCGACCGACGGGCTGATGGTGGCGCGTGGGGACCTTGGCGTCGAGGTTCCGATCCAGGAGATTGCGGTTGTGCAGAAGAGGCTGATTGCCATGGCGAACCTTGCGGGGAAACCTGTGATAACCGCAACACAGATGCTGGAATCGATGGTGGTGAATCGTCTTCCGACGCGGGCCGAGGCTACTGACGTTGCGAATGCAGTGTTGGACGGGACTGATTGTCTGATGCTGTCTGGGGAATCGGCCATGGGCAAGTACCCGGTCGAATCGGTCGAGATGCTGGCGCGGATCGCGGCTTTTGCTGAGGCGCATCGACCGGGGACGAGCCTGCGGACTTTGCACGATCTTTGCCATGAGCGGCCATTGGCATCGCAAGCTGAATCGATTGCGATGGTTGTCGAGCATGCGCTCGAGACCGTGTCGTGCGCGGCTGTATTTGTGCCGACGCGCACTGGCACGACAGCGCGGCTGATTTCCCGGTTCAAGCCGTCGGTGTGGATTGTGGCGTTGAGCTGTGACCCGCATGTGTGTCAGGCGCTGCATTTTTCTGCGGGGGTGGTTCCTGTGTGTCTTGACACGGAGCCGGGTGACTGGGGCAGACTCGCAGCGCAGTGGCTTGAAGAACAATCGATTAAGGGTGAAGTGGCGATGCTGGTAACCGGGCCGTCGGAGCGCCATCCGGAAGCAAATCATCGCCTCGAGTTCGTGCGATTGGGACAAAACAAGGTTGTATGAACAAATAGCGGGATAAACGGTCAAAACCGTTGGGTTGTTCCACCCTGTTTGGCACATGGGTGGTGTTTGACGTGCGGCGATTTCGAATTTATAGGTAGCCAAAGATGTTTTTACGGGTGCGACAGAATTTCTCGAGCCGAATGCTATTCGTGTTGGCTGTTTTTCTGGCCGGTGCAATTGCAGTGGAAGGCGCGGACCAAAGGCAAAGACGCTCGAAGGTAATCTTTTCTGACACAAAAGAACCTTCGTCGCTCCCGATCGATGCCACGCAGCCGCAATCGCGCAAAGGCGCGGAGGAAATTCTTTCGCCCGGGAGTTCCCTTGATGGTGTGATAGCGCCGCCGTTTGCTTCCCCGATGGTTGCCCCGCAAAGCCTTCGTCCGTTGACCGGTCGAGGCGCACTGGACCAGAACAAAGACTGGCTCATCAAGTCGGTCGAGAACATGAATGCAAGCGAAGATGCTGCAGCGAAGGCGCTTGGTGTGCGGGATTTCGGGACAGAGTCCGGCTTTCTGATGGATGAGAACAGCAAAAAGGGAATGTTCGAAAAGGAGAACTCATTTCTCGGCACCACTTCGGACGACAAACTGGGGCCGAAAAGTGGTGAGTCCCTGAAAAAGTCGCAAACTCGCACTGAAGATCGATGGCGGAGTTTTTCACCTGCTGCCAGCGGTCAGAACCCATTGATGCCTGTGGTGAGCGGTGGCTCATCAAAGTCGGACGCTGGTATCTCGATGTTTGAAGAACGAAAGCCGGTTTTCTTTTCTGATTCGGACACTGTCGATTTGGTGGGGCGCGGCATGCTGGATGATGTAGGTGGAGCAGCAAGAGCCGAAGACGTGGTCCGGTCCGCATTGAACCCGGTTGGTGCGTCCGACACTCTTGGAGTGTTCAGGCGCGGCATGAGCGACCGGGGTTCGGGGTCTGCTGGGCCGCGCGACGAGTTCCGAGCGTTGCTTGGGCTTGAGAAAAGCGGTTCGGCGGTGCCCGGCAGGGAATTGATCGGCGGAGCGGGTGATTTGGTTAATACGAAGCCTGATCTCACAAGGCAGGAGATCAATCCTGTCGCGCCACGCTCGGGTGCGGGTGTTGGGAGCGCTGAACTGCCTTCTTTTCAGGAAAACCCGCTTGCTGCTGCACAGCAGAATCCTCTTCGATTGCCAGGGTTGGATAATTTGCCGAGCAGGGCTTTTGGGGCACCGGTTGCGGAATCTTCTCTTGCGCCGGTGATTGATTTGCCGAAGCGGACGATTTCGCCGACCGTTTTGCCCGTTCCCAAGAGGAGCTTTTAGCCTGGACGTTTCTCAGCGCGGCGCAGCCGCAAAGCGGTCTGTAGCCGGTCAAGGCGAGTATGTGCTTGACCTGAGCAGATAATCCCGGCTAGGTCTGCACGGCATGAGACCTGCGCGCAAACGAACCAATCATCTTTTGCTGGCTGTACTGCCAATCCTTTTGACCATGCACGACACTGCTGGCGGCGAAGCCCGGTCACTTGCCGAACGCCTCGGTTACAAGGCCACCGACAAGCTCCTCATCGTCAACGGCGACGATGCTGGCATGTGCCATGCGGCAAACGTTGCCACAATCGAGTGCCTCGAGAAAGGTCTGATGCGATCTTCCACCATCATGGTTCCCTGTCCGTGGTTTCCCGAGATCGCTGCTTATGCAAGGCAAAACCCTGACAAAGACTTCGGCGTTCACCTCTGCCACACTGCCGAGTGGACGAAGTATCGCTGGGGGCCTGTTGCCGACCGGGCGCAGGTGCCCGGCCTCGTGGATGCCGATGGTTACCTGTGGCGAAGTGTTGAGGAGGTTTATGCCCACGCCGAACCCGAGGAAGCCCTGATTGAAGCTCGCGCCCAGATCAAACGCGCGCTGGCGGCCGGCATTGACATCACGCATCTGGACTCGCACATGGGCACACTCCAACTCAACCCCGAGTTCTTCAAGGTCTATGTCCAACTGGCAATCGAGTTTGATTTGCCGCTGCGGATGGCGTCGCAGGACACAATGGCGCGTTTTGGTCAGCCGGAATTGCGGACTCAAGTTGCCGGCCGTGGCATTGTGTTCCCCGACTATTTCGTCTATGAGGAACTCAAGGACGAGAACAAAGACGTTCGCACGTTTTGGCTGAACATTGTCAGGAACCTTAAGCCGGGTGTCACCGAGCTGTATATCCACGCTGCTTTGCCAACCGACGAAATGAAAACCATCAGCGGTTCGTGGTCAACTCGCGCACAGGAATACGAGGTTTTTACACACAACCAAGAGATGAAACGGCTCGTCGCAGATGAGAAAATTATCTTGATTGGTTACCGCCCATTGCGCGATCTGCAAAGAAGCGAGCGCAAACGCGCCGAGGGCCCGGTTAATACGAGTTTGGGACAACGCCAGAGGTAGTGCGCCAAGGTCAAATAGATCAAATTTCAGCGTGGCGCAGCCGCAAGCGAATGATCGCGGCGAGATAAATGCTTTCGTTCCAGGCTTGGCACTCCCTCGCGCCGCGCTGAATAGTTGTACTAACAAATCGATCGTATTTGCGAAGATTTTCAGATCGCGAGTTTGCTCGATTTCTCAGTATCTGCTCCTCCGGCAGCAAGCAGTGCGGTGAGCACGGTGAGGCCTTCGGAGTATTATTACGTAGAACAATCTGCGCGGTACCAAATATGGGGACAGGCACGGTGTTTGGGGGCCGGCGGTCCAAATAGGCGAGGCAGGCACGATATTTGGGCGCCTGGTTATTTGACCCGGACCAGCCCAAGCGCTTGCGAGCCAGTTGAGACCCACTGGGGCTCACCGCCCCCCCGAAAAAGGGAACAGACACGGAGTTTCACCATGTGCGGGCGACCGGACTCTTGACCGCTGGACCTGGCCGAGCGCCCGGTGGTCAGTCGAGGCCGGCTGCGGCACCCGGATATGGGGACAGACACGGTGTCCGATATACCGATCAAGAACGTTTAACGTCCAACGCTCAACTCTCAACGTTCAATGTGGTGACTGAAAGGGCGCATGGTGGCCCGGGGCGGAATATAGGGACAGACACGATGTCCGGTATACCGATCAGGAACGTTCAACGTGAAACGTTCAACTCTCAACTTTCAACGGGGTGACCGAAAGGGCGCATGGTGCCCAGGATATGGGGACAGACACGAAGTTTGAGGGACCGGCAAGGCAAATAAAGGGCAGGCACGATATCCAGATATGGGGACAGGCACGATGTCCGATATGCCGATTAGGAACGTTCAACGTCAAACGTTCAACGCTCAACTTTTAACAGGGTGACCGGAAGGGCGCACGGTGGGCGGGATATGGGGACAGACACGAAGTTTGAGGGACCGGCAAGGCAAATAGAGGGCAGGCACGATATCCAGATATGGGGACAGACACGATGTCCAGTATGCCGCTCAGGAATGTTCAACGTGAAACGTTCAACTCTCAACTTTTAACGCGGTGACCGAAAGGGCGCATGGTGAGCCGGATATAGGGACAGACACGGAATTCGGGCAACCAGGCTTTTGATCCGGTGAACCTGAGCAAGCGCTGGTCGGACGGTCCAAGCCGGCAGTGGCGCCCAGATATGGGGACAGGCACGATGTCCGATATGCCGATCAGGAACGTTCAACGTGAAACGTTCAACTCTCAACTTTTAACGGGGTGACCGAAAAGGCGCATGGTGGGCGGGATATGGGGACAGACACGAAGTTCTGACGATCGGGCTTTTGACCCGCGGGAGCGACCCAAGCGCCGGTCGCGCTGTCCAAGCAGGCTGCGGCACCCAGATATGGGGACAGACACGATGTCCAGTATGCCGCTCAGGAACGTTCAACGTGCAACATTCAACTCGCAACTTTCAACGGGGTGACCGAAAGGGCGCATGGTGCCCAGGATATGGGGACAGACACGAAGTTTGAGGGACCGGCAAGGCAAATAAAGGGCAGGCACGATATCCAGATATGGGGACAGGCACGATGTCCGATATGCCGATCAGGAACGTTCAACGTGCAACATTCAACTCGCAACTTTCAACGGGGTGACCGAAAGGGCGCATGGTGCCCGGGATATGGGGACAGACACGAAGTTTGAGGGACCGGCAAGGCAAATAAAAGGCAGGCACCATATTCAGATATGGGGACAGACACGATGTCCAGTATGCCGATCAGGAACGTTCAACGTGAAACGTTCAACTCTCAACTTTTAACGGGGTGACCGAAAGGGCGCACGGTGGGCGGGATATGGGGACAGACACGAAGTTTGAGGGACCGGCAAGGCAAATAGAGGGCAGGCACCATATTCAGATATGGGGACAGGCACGATGTCCGATATGCCGATCAGGAACGCTCAACGTGAAACGTTCAACTCTCAACTTTTAACGGGGTGACCGAAAGGGCGTATGGTGGTCGGGATATGGGGACAGACACGATGTCCGATATGCCGATCAGGAACGTTCAACGTGAAACGTTCAACTCTCAACTTTTAACGGGGTGACCGGAAGGGCGGATGGTGGGCGGGATATGGGGACAGACACGGAGTTCGAAATTATTGACGCGATCGTTCGGCTGCGGTTGTGCCGCGCCGAGCGGATCGGGGCGCAGGTTGGGATTTCATTTGGGCAACAGAGCGGACATTGAGGTTGCGAATGTATCTGACAGAAAGGGCGGTTTTACCGAGGGCTGGTTTTTCGATTTCCGTGCCAGGGACATGGCGAAAAAAGAATTTCCATTGACAATCTCGGCCCGAGGAGTATGATATCATAAAGCTATAACAAAGCTATCTGTTCAAATGAATGCAACAAACAATATCCAAATCGCGCCAAGCCGCGAAAAAGCCGTGTCGGTCCACAACGGCTGGGTCATGCTCGTCGTGATAATCCTGCTGTACCTCGGCACCATCGGCCTGCTCATTTACTCGATCGCAGCCGGGCAAAGTGGCGGGCCGCTTCTGGCGCCGTTTCTGGTCAGTATGTTTTTGTTGCCCTTCGACATAATCATGACCCTGGGGTTTTTCACATTGCAGCCGAATGAGGCTCGCGTGCTGATTTTGTTCGGCGAATACAAGGGTACGGTGCGTGAAAGTGGTTTTCATTGGGGCAACCCGTTTTACTCGAATGGTCCGCGCACAGCCATGGCCGCCCAAGCCGCCGAGTCGGTCGGCAAACCCGGCGGATCGCGGGCCGTTGCTGCAGCGCAATGGAAACGGCATATGGGACGATACAAAATCTCGTTGCGCGCGCGCACCCACAACATCGAAAAACTCAAGGTGAATGACAAACGCGGAAACCCGATCGAGATCGGGGCGGTTGTCGTCTGGCGCGTGCAAGACACCGCCCAGGCAACCTTCGACGTCGATGATTACGAGAATTACATCGAGATGCAGAGCGAATCGGCACTGCGACACCTTGCATCTTCGTACGCTTATGATCATGGCGAGGAGAACGAGATCACCCTGCGCAGCAATGTTGAGGAGGTATCGGTTGCACTCAGAACCGAGTTGCAGGAACGCCTGATCAAAGCCGGCGTGACGGTGGATGAAGCGCGGCTGACGCATCTGGCGTATGCACCAGAAATCGCACAGGCAATGCTCCGGCGACAACAGGCTGAGGCGGTCATCGCCGCAAGGAAGAAGATAGTGTTCGGCGCGGTGAGCATGGTCGAGATGGCTCTCAAGGAAATGACAGAAAGAAAAGTTCTCGACCTCGACGACGAGCGCAAAGCCGCGATGGTGAGCAATCTCATGGTTGTGTTGTGTGGGGAATCGGAGGTTCATCCGGTGATCAACACGGGCACTCTTTACTCTTGATAACGGGCGATGGAGGAACGAAAGGCGTTTTTGCTGCGGATCGATCCTGCGCTCATGAGGGAGCTTGAAGCGTGGGCGCAGGACGAGTTGCGCAGTGTGAACGGTCAGATCGAGTATCTGTTGCGCCAGGCTGTGCTGCGCCGGAAGAAATCCGCAGCAGCCCGACTCAGACTTTCTGATCCCGCCGCACAGGAGCCATTGGACCAGAATCTGCAGTGAGACCATTTTTGAGAAACCAAAACCGACTGCCAACTCAGCGCGGCGCAGCGCCAATCAAACGCTCGAGGCGTAACCAGTACCTTGGTTTCAGGAATGCCGGTGTGTCGCGCCGCGCTGAAAAGGGCGACTTCGTCGCCCACGAGGGGAGTTGCGAGTCGGATCAGCAGACGAACAGTTCGAAGGCAAAAGGCTCGAACCACGCGCTGACCTGCGATTTCCGAGCAGATTATCCAATATTGTGCACCAAAGGCCGCACTGTTCTGACCACACTGCCCGCTGCCAGAGAAGCAGACACTGACAAATTGAGCAAACTGGCAGTCTGAAAATCTTCGCAAATATGTTCGACTTCTCACTGTAATTGTACAGCGCGGCGCAGCGGCAACGAAACGATTCTCCAACTTGGCCTTGACCGGTGACTGTCCAAGCGACATTTTTGAATCAGATTCGAGAGCGATTATGCGAGCCATTTTACTGACATGCGTTTTCTCGTTGCTCGGGACTGTCAGGGCGCAGGTCGTGATCTCACCCGGTGCGGGGCCTTACAGCAGCGTGTACGGTGGCGGGGGCCGTGCGGCCGGCGTTGTTGTTCCCGGTGTGAACGTGGCCGCTGGTGGTATGGGTGGTTTCGTCAATGGCGCGCCCGGTTTTCAAGCCGGTGGGGGACGGGGCATTTACGGTGTGACCAGGCGCACGTTCATGGGCGATGCGAACGTGATTGCGGCAAGGTATTTTGCAAGTGGCGGAGTGCAAATTCCGGTTCAACCTGCCAACGGGTTCTCGGGCCAACAAGGTTATGTTTCCGCCGGCAACATTCGCATGCAACAAGGCTATGCAAGTCGGTTGGCGACACGAACCGCACCGCACCCTGCTGTTGCAGCAGAAAAGCCCGATCAGAACTTTGTTGCGGTCGGCCGGATGAATCTGAACGGCGCGCCGCTCAACATCCAGGGGCCGGTGAATGGGTTTGCGGCCAACGGCACAACAGCAGCAACGTCTTTCCAGTCAACATCCGTGGCCACAAACGGATTCTGCCGACCGTTCATTACCCATCGGTCCGTGCCCGCTAACAGATAGTTATCAGGGCGGTGGAGCTGCAATCGAATGCACGGCTTTTGGCAACTGCGCCGGAGGCAGGGACATCGCCGTGGCGCACCGCGCCCATTGATTTCCCAATCCATACTGCGGCGGTTTTTGTCTGTCTTGGGTTGATCCGATTCGATAGCTGCCAGGGTTGCCTTTCGACATGAGGTTTGCCGCCGACCGACATTGGCTGCCACGGATGCATCTTTCAGTGATTGCTGTAGCGGCGCCAATCTTGATTTGACAATGGGAAGATATTGCGGCAAATGCGCCACATGTCACATCTCAAAGACCTCTTTGCTCTGGTTCGCGGTTGTTTTTTCAAGGTCGTATCGGTGACCAGCGTGTGCACGGCGATTTTGTGCCTCGGTTCGAGTGGTTCGGGGCAAATCCAGATTTCGGACCATCCGGAGCTCATGCTGAATGTGCAGCAGGCATGGGGCGTGCTCGGCCTCAACACTGCTGCGCATGCCCCGGATCGCCCCGGCGCGCGGCTCCAAATAGGCGACCGGGTCTTCGACAAGGGGTTGGGCCATCACGCGTCAGGCGCAATCACCGTCATGTTGGATGGCGCGTTTTCCACATTCGAGAGTTTTGTTGGGCTCCAACCCTGCGGTAACGGCAATGGCAGTGTTGTTTTCAGGGTCTTTGTCGATGGAGAGCAACGGTTCGACAGCGGGCTGATGCGGGCGAGTGATCCGGCTCGCCTGGTGCGCGTCAACGTCGAAGGCGCGTCAGAGCTGCGGTTGGAGTCCGACGATGCCGGGGATGGCATTGATTGTGACATGGCAAACTGGGCCAACGCCTGTCTTACCCCTTCAGACCAGCCGATTGCCAGCAGCGATTCCCCGGTGGACATTGTGCCGTTCGGGCGCGTGGTGGCCTTTGACCCGAACCGGCACGATGGCACTCGTGCAAACCGAATCGAAGAGTTCCCAGCCGAAGACTTCATGCTCTCGACCGACCTTGTGCCTGATCGAGCTGGTGTTTACCGCGTGCCGGTCAGCAGCAACAACATCGCTTGCATCGGCGTGGAATGGCTCAATCGCCGCGCGATAAAGTCGATGTCTCTGGAACTGTTGTCCGGCGCGGCGTTGTCTGCGTCGGGTCGAACGCGTGTGCAGGCATGGTTTGGCGAGTCACTCTGGCAGGGCAAGTGGCACGATCTCGAGGGACAAATCGAGCGCGATGGCGATCGGTTGATTTTTGTTGCGCCCGTGAAATCGCCTTCGGGCAACCTGCTCAGGACATGGAAAGTGCGGTGGTTGATTCCTGCGGTCGGGGACGTTGTCATGAGCAAAGCTCCGGTTGTTTACACACGATCGCGGTGGACCACAGGTGTGTTCCGGGTGGAACTCTGCAAACCGGGTGGCACAGGCGCGACCTCGCATCTGCCGAACAGGGCCACGATCGAGGTTATCGACGGTCTGTTGATTGGGCCAGAGGATGGCAAACTGGCATCGGTTAATCCAACGGCTGTGACAGTGAGATACGCCAAACCTTCGGCACTGCTATCAGAACTGACAACCTTGCGAATCCACCGCGCCAAAGAAACAACAAGCGTGGCTGTCGAGGACGTGCTTTCGAAAGGTGCGGTTTATGTGCCGTCTGCAGGCGTGCTCGTCTGTTTGGGTGACCGGCCCACAACAGTGCAGGAATATCTGCGGCAAGTCGCCGAGCAAAAGACGATTCTTGAACGCGTGCGCTCGATGCCGGAGCAGACGTTGGAACAAGCAATGTCCAGAACGCACCACCCAGCGCAAAATGAAGGACCTGTGATGCTCTCACTGGCATGTGACAATGCAAAGGTTGTTGTGGACCGCAACGGAGATTTGCGCTGGCACACCTTTCCAACAAGCGACTCGGACTGGCTGGGCAAAGCCGCAAGCATGCGCGTGCAATTGGCCAGCAAGGAAAAAGTGACACAGGAACGACGGCTTGATGGTGGTTGGTTGCCGGTGCCGGTCATCACCACCAAGTCCGGTCCTCTGAGACTGGTCCAGCGGACGTTTGTTGCTCCGACCGATGCGCCCGAAAGCAAGCCATTCCGGCTCAATCGCCCATCTGTTTGCGTGGTGCAGATTGGCCTGAGCAACTCTGCACCTGTGGCAACCAACACGGACCTGCGGATTACGTTCCTTGCCAATAGCCAGTCCAACGAACCGGCTGAAATCACGCCGGCCGATGCCACGACCTGCGCATGGTGGGTTAAAGACAAGCAGAACATCATCAGCACTGTGTCCTCCGACTCGGGCAGTCCCGGGCTCAAGGCCAGGGTGTCAGGGGGCGCACTTGTTTTCCAGGGCGACCTGGGACCGCACACGAATCTGTCCGTGACGGTTTATCTGTCTCTGGCAGGGCAGCCAATCCCGGCAAATGCATCCCCTGCACAACTGTTCTCCGAAGTCGAGCGTTACTGGAACTCGGCCATTGGCTCGGCAACACAGATCAAAACGCCCGAACCGTTTCTTGATGATGTGATCCGTTCATCGCGCGTGCGGTGCCTGATTGACGCGCGAAGCGAGGCGGAAGGCGAACGCGTTGCAGCGTGGATTGCCGCAATGGCTTACGGACCGCTCGAAAGCGAGGCGCATTCGGTCATCCGCGGAATGGATTACCTCGGCCACGGCGATTTTGCCCGGCGATCGCTCGATTACTTCGTCCACCGCTACAACACAAATGGTTTTCTGACGACCGGCTACACGACCTTTGGCACCGGTTGGCACCTTTGGACATTGGGCGAGCATTGGCGGTTGACGCATGACACGAACTGGCTCCGCGCAAATGCTTCTGAGTTCGCACGCGTTGGTCACTGGACATTGCGGCAGATCGCAAAAACACGGCGTTCAACGTCCACCGGCGCACCTGTCCGCGGTTTCGGCCTAATGCCGCCGGGCGTGTTGGCCGACTGGAACGCGTTCGCACAGCATTTCTGCATGAGCGCTTATTACGCAGCCGGATTGCGCGAATTGGGCAACGCACTC
>Ga0272448_1006068_pt1 | contig 13148 bp, 10 predicted proteins | sample YNPCB0191_FD_202220 | JGI IMG/M metagenome (GOLD analysis project Ga0272448, IMG submission 202220) | Hot spring sediment microbial communities from Yellowstone National Park, WY, United States - YNP-CB-019-1 | ecosystem: Environmental > Aquatic > Thermal springs > Hot (42-90C) > Sediment...
GCCAAGTCCTTCTGAAGAATAATCTGTGTCATAAAGATCTGGAAGTCCCAGGGGTCTGTGACCCATTTCATGAGCAATAACACCACAACCCGCATTTTCTGGAACTGTTGTATACCAATAGGCCTGTTTTCCATCCACTATCAATGTAACAGGAATATACCACGCGTGAGACCAAATGTCATTTGGATTATTTGTAGATTCAGCTCCTGGGCCTGCATGTATAATAACGAGGGCATCAACATATCCATCGTTATCCATATCACACTGGGAGAAATCTATATAAGGATCAGCGGCAACGACGGCGTCATAGGCCATTTTCTGAGCATTCTGAGGCCAGTTACCCATTCCGTAATTGTTATTAGTATAATAAGTATAAGGGTTGGGTAACCTTACCCAAACGGGCGTTACCAAGAATTGAAATTCCAGATTTCCATACGAATTCTCTAAATAAAATTCTTTAACACTCCCCGTGGTAAAAGGCCCATTTGTCAAGGAATCGTAATGCGCCGCGGGGGTGGTCCCTACATTATCGGAGAAATCGCACATTATAACTACTGCCCTTTTAATAACTTTCGTTTTCGTTTCCCGAGCGACTTGCATCTCTTGATTCATTTTATCCATCAGCTCTTCCGAAGGAGCATCCATTCCTCTCTTTCTGGCATCCTCCATTATGGAAACCCAGCTTTGCAGGTTTCCACTCTTTCTCATTTGCTCTAATACCTCCGGGCTTGGAGGCATAAGTAATATCAGTGAAAGTAATAAATTCATTTTAACCCCCTTGTTTTTCTTTATTTTATACCTTGAGTTCGGAAATACAAACTTTATTATCAATACTTGAATCTAAGCCTAATTGAAGGCCTCAATACAGATATCTACGATGTCAGGATCAAACAATCAAATAATTTAATGTCTCGTCAAGCCTATAAGCATCCCCCAGGCTCTAAAAAGAGTCATTGACTGTACCACTCCTGCAACCGAAAGAATCTTGCCTCTGAAAGGATCTCTCCACCCCTTTAACCCCTTGGATAGCAACTACCAGGACATCTTCCATGGTACCGGCAATAATCTCTGATATTGAGTAGGGGAAAGACGGATTCCTTAAAAATCATACCCAATTTCAGGATGAAGCCTTATCAGCGTAAACTCTATGTCTGTTAAGGGCCCAGTTTGTAAACAATCTCTGCAGGAAGTGAAACTTATCCAGCAACATGTATCACAGCAGCATAATTTAGATATTCGATCCTCTCCTCCTCTAATCCCATCCTCTTTGCAATCTCGAAAGTGAGCTCCGTAACGTTGTCACCGTGAACTTTCCCAGAAGGATCTTTTAGCTCTATGATTTTCTCAATTAGGGCAATGAAACTTCTAAAACTGTCTTTAAGTTTTCTGTTGGCTTTTTCCAATTTACTAAATAGCATCCTTTGGCTTAATGCTACTGTAATGTTCTTGCTGATTTCCTTAAGGTACTCAGCATCATCATCCTAACCGTTTTCGTCCTTAAACAAAACCCCAATAATCCCTTTAAACTCCTTTTCAACTTTTATAGAAACGCAAAAACGGCAAGAAATTCAGTACCACGATTTATTTTCATTCTAACTACATCTTTTTCAAAAGGATCTTCCTCTGATAAAAGATTTCAGACATGTAGTTTTCTACTAAAGTTTTTCCTATTATTAGAAACCTGAGTTTTGAAATCACTTTCAGAATTGAAGAACGAACGAAAGGAAAATCAAAGTCCTTTATTTTAAAGAGCAAGGTTACCAAGGCATTGAAATACTTGAAGGGTTCATTCAAAAATAAAGGGTCTCCAAAATTGTCTTAGATGCTGCGAGTTTCGACGCCTGATGTTCGAAGAATGACGAAATCCCTCCATTATGTCTTCTTAGCTCATTTAAAGTTTCCCTAAAATCTTAAGCGATTTCAAACTTTGTTACTAAGAAATCAACTTTTGGAAAGTCAATAACGCTCGTAGAAAAGTTAATAGGTCGAGTTTTCCAGTTCTTTCCTTAAATACAAACCCGTATATGATCTGGGATTCTTTGCGATCTCCTCAGGGGGGCCTTCCGCCACAATCCAACCACCCTTTTCACCAGCCTCAGGTCCGAGATCAATAATCCAGTCAGCAGATTTTATAACATCCAGGTTGTGTTCAATAACAAGAACGGTATTCCCAAGGTCTACCAAACGCTGCAGGACCGCTATCAGTTTTTTCACATCATCGAAGTGTAGCCCCGTCGTTGGTTCGTCAAGAATATATAGGGTCCGGCCTGTTGCAACTTTAGAAAGCTCCTTTGCCAGTTTAATCCTCTGCGCCTCGCCTCCCGACAGGGTTGTGGCCGGCTGGCCAAGCTTTATATAACCTAACCCCACATCTTTCAAAAGTTTCAATTTTCGCTCGATAGCTGGAATATCCTTAAAAAGTTCATAGGCTTCATCTACCGACATATCAAGAACATCGGCAATACTCTTATCTTTGTACTTTACCTCCAAGGTTTCCTTATTATAGCGTTTACCTTTACAAACCTCGCAGGGCACATAAACATCAGGTAAAAACTGCATCTCTACCTTTATAAATCCTTCGCCAGCGCAAGCTTCACAACGACCGCCTTTAACATTGAAAGAGAATCTCCCCGGGGTATACCCTCTCTTACGCGATTCCTTAAGTGTAGCAAAAAACTCTCTAATCGGCGTGAAGGCTGAAGTATAGGTTGCAGGATTAGACCTCGGTGTTCTACCTATAGGGCTTTGATCAATATTTATCACCTTATCTATCTTCTCAAGTCCCTCAATCTTGTCAAAGGCTCCGGGAGTCTCTCTCGAACCGTAGAAATGCCGCATCAAAGCCACATAAAGGGTATCCTGAATGAGGGAAGATTTACCGGATCCCGAAACACCAGTTACGCATACAAAAAGACCAAGAGGTATCTTAAGGTCTATTCCTTTTAAATTGTTATGTCTTGCGCCTCTCAGAATGAGAAAATCACCTTTAGGCTTTCTTCTCTTCTTAGGAACGGGTATGGTCTTAATTCCTGCCAAATATTGACCTGTTAGAGACTTTCTTGATTTTAAAATTTCTTCATAGGTCCCACTGAAAACAACTTTACCACCCCTATCACCCGCGCCTGGCCCCAGATCGATAATCCAGTCCGCTTCCTGGATTGTTTCCTTATCGTGTTCTACAACAATAACGGTATTTCCAAGGTCCCTCAGCTTCTTGATCGTGCCAATGAGCCTGTCAATATCCCTTGGATGAAGCCCTATGGAAGGCTCATCAAGTACATAAAGGACACCTGTTAGTCCTGAACCGATTTGGGTGGCCAATCTCACCCTTTGCTCTTCTCCAGAAGAAAGGGTATCGGTTGGTCTCTCAAGAGTCAAATAATCAAGACCTACATCCACTAAGAAAGATAATCTTGAAATGATCTCTTTCACTATCTGCTTTCCAATTAACTCTTCTTTTCCAGAAAGCTTAAGATTCTTAAACCATTCAAGGGCCGAAGATATACTCATCCTGGTAATATCCCATATCGATTTATCCCGGATTCTTACGTAAAGCGATTCCTTTTTAAGCCTCGACCCTCCACACATGGGACAGGTCTTTTTTACCATATACCTTTCTATTTCTTCTTTGACCCAGTCAGACTCGGTCTCATGGTATCTCCGCCACAAGTAGGGAATAACACCCTCAAAATAGTAGTAGTCCTGCTCCATTTTATCCTGTCTATAATAGTCCCTTGAAGGGTCTTCAGTTCCGTACAATATCAAATTCTTAAAACTCTGGGGCAAATCAGACCATGGGGTATCAAGGTCCACCTTTTTTTCTTTAGCGAGCCTCAAGAGTTTCTCTTCGAGAAATGGATTCGGTTCCCCCCATGGTTTTATGGCGCCTTCAAGTATTGAAAGATCCTCAGAGTTTATAAGCTTATAGGGATCAATTTCCAACTTAACACCCAAACCCGAGCATTCGGGGCAGGCACCATAGGGAGAGTTGAAAGAAAAGATCCTTGGCTCGAGATCCTCCATGGAAAAATCACAAATTGGACACATCAATTTTTCCGAATATACTACTTCTTTTCCCGTTTCCTCAAATTTAAGCTTAACAAGGCCATCGGCTTCTTTAAGAGCCGTCTCCACAGACTCAGAAATCCGACTGCGATTTTCTTTGTCCACATTTACCCTATCAACAAGGATATCAATAACATGGGTCTTATATTTCTCCAGTGCTGGTGGGTCTTCAAGTTCTACAAGCTCCCCATCCACATAGGCCCTTAGAAATCCCTTTTTAAGATACCTTTCAAAAAGATCCTTATATTCTCCTTTTCTACCCCTCACCACCGGGGCGAGAATTTGAACATACTGCCCCTGAGGAAGATTCAAAATCTCATCTACAATCTCATCAAGGGTCTTCTTTACTAAGGGCACATTATGATGGATGCAATGGGGTACGCCTACCCGAGCAAAGAGCAATCTTAAATAGTCATAGATTTCCGTAACTGTTCCCACTGTTGACCTCGGATTCCAACCACCTTTTCTCTGTTCGATGGAGATGGCTGGAGAAAGCCCCTCAATAAAATCTACATCTGGCTTCTCCATTAAACCGAGAAATTGCCTCGCGTAAGATGATAGAGATTCTACATACCTTCTTTGTCCTTCAGCATATATGGTATCGAAGGCAAGGGATGATTTTCCTGAACCTGAAACGCCAGTAATAACTACAAATTTATATTTGGGAATTTCAACATCAATATTTTTGAGGTTATGTACCCTCGCACCTTTTACGATTATCTTGTCATTCATTCTAATTCCTATTTTAATGCCTATTTATCGAAATTTCAATTCATAACGACAATGATTAAACTATGACTCGTACATTTTCCCCTATTCTCTTGACATTTCAAGCAAATTGTACAATAATTAAAATGTTAGCAAAAGGAGGCAAGATGGAAGAGGTTAGGGAGAAAAAATCAAAATCAACAGCATGGTATATCTTAGTACCTATCCTTTTAATTATAGTAGCCTTCATAATTTACACCCTTATTCAGTACTTTCAGTGGACAGCTGAATCACCAAAAGATATAGAATGGTCTGAAAAGGACATCAATATAGGTTAAAAGCGCAGGCTTTTTCAAACTTCAGTTAATTCGAATCGTTTGAGATTTTAGTATTTATTTTTTAGAAACATTAAAATCCCCAATTAAAAAATGCCGGGGCCCAGAATCGAACTGGGGACACCAGGATTTTCAGTCCTGTGCTCTACCTACTGAGCTACCCCGGCTTTTAAAGGAAGTGATTTTATTTTACTATAAGACCCCTGTTTAGTCAAAAAATTCAAAAATGGAGGAAAAAACCTATAGCCATCGATATATAGGCATTGCGATACTCTTAAAATGTTCACCGATTTTGGGCCTTTCTCCTTGAATTTTTCTATAGTTAAGTATTGATCAATTAGAGTCTTAAAGAAAAGTCTTTTTCGATTTTCTCTATCTCTTTTTTTACCCTCGCCTATTCAAAAAGACTTTTCAACAAAGTGAAAGGATAAATATCAAGGCCAATTGCACCGATTCCCCCCTGAGCAGAATAGCTATAAGATTTCCCACAGTGAGAACTATCATCAAAGATTCATAACTTCTCGGCATTGCCACCAACCCCAAGAGCAAGATAAGGCTTTATCCCCCTTTTATATCCGAGTTCGTACTCGAGCCTCAACTCCCTCTTTGCCCAATAAAAATCACCGATGGTATCGTGAATTGCGTAATCTGTATCTTTAACAGCAATCCATTCTGAATAGGTCCTCCTTCTTTGCTGCCCGGAAAGTGCGAAAGAGATACTAAATTTACCTCTCAAATCAAACTTCACAGAAACACCCTGTGCTTAAGGGTAGCAAATACCCAATAGAATAATGCGAAACAATTATAAAAACATTTAAGAGTGCCATTTTTACCTATCGAAAGATAGGACAATGCAAAAACGAAAAACACAAAACATCAGTACAGAAAATTACAAGTTCCATGACTGTTTACACATGTACCCTTCTTCTGGCACATAATAATAAATAAACATGAAATCAGAACTTCACAGCCTTCGGGGCAAACTTTTAAAACACATCAGAGTCCTGGATGAAAATTTAAAGCTTTTTCAGCAACACGATGTTATAGTACTTGGAATTTCAGGAGGATTTGATAGTATCACCCTAACGGATATCATTACACAGTACAACACCCAAAGAAGATTGAGTCTGAAGATATACCCCGTATTTGTTAACAATCATTTCAAACCTCTATTAAATGAGGATAAACTTAGAAAACTCCTCCAAGAAAGAGGGCTCGACCTAACCATTCTCGAGGATGCTGAAACAGAAAAAAACATTAAATTCAAACTCAAACCTTTCAACCCCTGTTTTATTTGCAGTAGAGAAAGAAAAAAGAAATTGCTTGAATTCGCCTATACATTAAAATCAAACAAAGTACTCCTGGCCCATACCTTAGATGACGCCATTGAGACTTTATTCTTGAATATTCTTTATTCCAGAGGAATTAGCACTATAATGCCTGTTCAGCCCTTATTCCAGGGTAAGTTTTTTATAGTAAGACCTTTCATATTTGTAGAAAAGTCTCTGGTGAAAAAATACGCCACTCTCCTTGGCATTGATCAAAAACTTGAAGGGGAATGCCCTTACGATAGGTCATCAAAAAGAAGTTTTGTAAGAGAATTTCTTCATGAATTATATGCAAAGGATCCGATAATAAAAAACAATATCAAACATGCACTTTTTCACTGTAATGAAAAGTTCCTTTGGCACCAATATATCGATTTAAAAGAGCTTTTGCCTTAGTTATCTTTGAATAGCCGAACCTTCTGAATTAAAATAAAGAGATGAAGAGGATTTACAATGTAATTATAACTTCGAACACCGGGGATTTTTACAAATCCTTTTCTATAACTCATAGAAGGTGGAAAATAATCAGGTTTTTGCTTATATTATTCGCAACCCTTATCCTCTTCTCCGCAATCTTTTATGGAAGGCTTTACATGCTCGCACTCAAGGCAAGAGCCCTCGAAGTGGAAAACCAGAAACTACGCGAGGAGAATCAGAAAGTAAAAGAGCTGGAAAAACAACTTTACGCCCTCGAGGAACTGAGGGTTAAAATTTACAAAATGCTTGGTGTTGACAAAAGTCCAACTATGGAGAGCCTCTACAGTGTAAATTCTTCACCAAAGGAAGCAACCATTAAGGATACTACTCCAAAAGAAAACAAAGCTAATGAACTAACTACAATCTCTCAGGAATTCCAAGGATATGCAAAGATTTTATACGATGAGGAAAGATTCATTCCACGGGGCGTACCCACAGATGGATTTATTACACAGAAATTTAGTTCCAATCACGAAGGAATAGATTTTGCTACCCCTATAGGTACACCTGTAAGATCCCCTGCTGACGGTTTAGTAAAGGACATTTATGAAGACAGATACTTAGGACTTGTCCTTGTTCTGAGCCACGGTTCAAAATATGAAACCCTATACGGTCACTTAAAGGAGATACTGGTTAAAAAGGGACAGATAGTTAAGAAGGGCGATGTTGTAGCTTTAACTGGAAATAGCGGAATAAGCAGCGGACCCCATTTACATTATGAGATTAAATATCTTGGAATTAACATGAACCCAGAAAACTACTTATATTAAGGCCATGAAACTACTAAAATCATCACAAATATTTGATGGAGAAAAATTTGTAGAAGGGTATTCTATTCTAATAAACAACGGAGTTGTCGAGGCTTTGGTCTCTAAAGATGAAGAACCATTCATAGCTAAGATAGCAGAAATAACTGATTTCGGAGAATCTATAATTATCCCCGGCTTTATTGACACCCATACCCATATGTTAAACTACGGAATAAACCAAGAAACCAGCGTAGAAAAATTTGAGACTCTCGAAGAGACACTGGAATTTATTGAAAAATTTGTCTCGCAAAATGACCTTCCTTTTTATATTTTTACTGACTTTGATGAATCGAAGTGGAAAGTTGCCACCCCTCCTACAAAGGCTGAACTCGACAAAATATCTGAAAAGCCCATATTCTTGCGGAGAATCTGTGGACATATGGGCGTTGCTAACACCCCCTTTATAAAACTTCTAAGCCAGAGAATCGACTTAAAACAAACTCAATACGACCCTGAAACAGGGATTTTCTTAGAAGAGGTCCCCTTGAAAATTCACTCAATTTTCCAATACAGCGAGGATTTTCAGGAGAAAGCGTTGCTTAAGGCACAGGATATTTTCATAAAGAATGGAATTACAATGATCCATGAAATAGGCTCCTGTAGAGAACTCCGGTTGCTACAGAAACTGCACAGGGAAAATAAGTTGAAAATAAGGGTTAGATTCTACATATCCGACTCCTCTCCCTATAACTTTGAATTCACCGGAATAGAAAGGGGATTTGGCGATCCACTTCTCAAGTTTCAGGGCCTTAAATACTTTGCCGATGGATCAGTGGGTGGCGAGTCAGCATTGTTTACGTTCCCTTACGGCAGAAAGAACTCTCAAGGAATCTGGCTCCTTAGAGAAGGTGTAGAAGAAGAATTTCGCAAGGCAATAGAGTTAGGCCTTCAGGTTGCAATCCATGCCATAGGTAATTTGGCAATAAAAAGAGTCCTGGATATCATCGAAGAAGTGGGAAGCGGTGAAAACTTCAGGATAGAACATTTTGAATTCCCTGACGATGAAGACATTGAAAGGGCAAAGAATCTAAGGGTAAAAATCTCTATTCAACCCAATTTTGTCTATAACTGGGGGCAAGAAAAGGGAATGTACGAATCGAAACTTGGCCCATTCTATCTAAAAAACAATCCCCTCCGAAAGCTTATCCAAACCGGTCTTGAATTTGCCTTTGGTTCCGATGCAATGCCTCCATCGCCAATCATAGGCATTAAAGGTGCAACTCTCCATCCTAAAGAGGAAGAACGTCTTAGTAAGGAGGATGCTTTAATTTACTATACAAAAAAGGGTGCCCTTTTGACCCAAGAAGCGGGGTTATTCGGAGAAATTAAAGCAGGTGCTGCTGCCGATTTTACTGTTGTTGATCCCAATTTAGAAGAAGTGAAAGCAACGATAATAAATGGAGAGATCCTCAGCTGTGGATGAGGTAATCAGAGAAGTAGAAAAATTCGGAAGTATAGTAGAGGTTTTCGAGAATAAAATCAGAGTAATTTTTTATGAAAACCCAGACAAGGCCATACAAGAATTGAGACAAAAACTCTCCCCCCGTGGAATCATTTTTAAAGTAACTAAAGAAAAGGATTATTTCGTACTCACCTTTGCAGAAACCGGTGAGGAGAAAAACAATGTTTTCATTCCAATTTTACTTTTAATTTTAACGATCTTCACGACCCTAATTGCTGGGGCTCTACAGCAAGGCTATGTGCCGTGGCAAAATTGGTCCTACCTTTGGAAAGGCGCCCCCTTTTCCTTTGCTGTCATCTTGATTCTTGGGGGTCATGAACTATCCCATTTTATAGCCGCCAAAAAAAATGGGGTTAAGACAACTTTTCCGTACTTTATACCCTTCCCAAACCCCCTCATTGGCACAATGGGGGCTTTTATAAGGGTTAAGTCACCGATCACTGATAGAAAAGCTCTTATTGAAATGGGGGCCTCGGGTCCAATAGCGAGCTTTCTAATCGCAATTCCTTTTTCAATTTACGGACTCATGAATAGTAAAATCGTAGAGCTGCACGAAGGAAATATATCCTTAGGAACTCCAATCATCTTTCAGATTCTTTCAAAATTAACCCTCGGAAATGTGCCAAAGGATTCTATGGTTCTTTTGCATCCTGTTGCCTTTGCCGGGTGGCTCGGGTTTTTTGTAACCGCATTGAATCTGATTCCTGTGGGGCAATTGGATGGGGGACACATCCTATTTGGAATATTCGGTAAAAAGGCCCACTACTTAATCTCTCGAATACTTATACTCATCCTTCTGCCCCTTGGATTTTTATGGAATGGCTGGTGGACATGGGCCATTTTACTACTTATCCTCGGGTCAAGACATCCGGCCCCCCTTTATTGGGAAGAAAAACTTCCCTTATCCGCAAAATACCTCGCAATAGCATCCCTTTTAATATTCATCTTGTGCTTCGTTCCAGTACCTATTAAGGTAGTGCCATGAAAATAGCCTGGTGTTTAACAGGAGCAGAGATGTTTTTAAATGAGGTCATAGAGTTGATTCGCAAAATCGATAAAGAAAAGGTAGAAATTTTCCTTTCAAAGCCAGCAATGGAAATTTTAACACGTTATAAAATTCTTGAAAAACTCGAAGGGTATAAGATAAATGATGAAGGAAATACCTCAATTTTTGTAATTACAAAACTCTTCTCAGGCAGATTCGATAAAATCGTAATCGCCCCATGCTCCACAAATACAATTGCAAAAATGGTTCATGGAATTAGTGATACACTGGTGACAAACATCTTCAGTCAGGGTGGAAAATTAAGGATCCCCATCTATATTTTACCAAGCGACAATCAGGAATTTATTGAATTTTCAACAATAAGTGGAAAAAAACACCTACTTTTTATGAGAGAAATAGACAAGGAAAACTTGAAAAAATTGGCAAAATTTGAAGGTGTTAAGATTTTCAACAACGTCAGAGAACTTGAAGCAGCCTTATTTGACCAAGGATGAAATATGAAAAAATACGCACAAGTTTCCATTGTAGGTAGAGTAAATACGGGAAAATCAACACTTTTTAACCGCATTATAAAAAAACCTCTTGCAATTACAGACTCAAAACCTGGATTAACAAGAGACAGGATAAAAAAATTAGTTTCTTATACAGAAATTCCTTTCTATTTAACTGACACCGGTGGACTTTATCCACCGGAAGAGGATCTAATCTGGGAAAAAGTTAAAGAAAAGATAGAAAAAACCGTGGATGAATCTGACCTCATACTTTTTGTGGTTGATGCTTCTACCGGACTTTTACCCCACGATGTAGAAATAGCAGAATGGTTGAGAAAAAAGGGTAAAGATGTAATTCTTGTAGCCAACAAAATTGACATAAAGAAAAAAGACCTTTATTCCTTCTTTAGTCTTGGATTGGGAGAGCCTGTTGGCATATCCGCTGCCCACGGAACCGGACTGCAAGAACTAATTGAAATAATCGAGGCGAAACTAAAAGAAAAGGGATTTCTTGAAGAATTAGGAGAAGAAAAACCAGAAAAAACCAGAATAGCAATTCTTGGTAAACCTAACGTAGGAAAATCTTCTCTCTTCAATGCCCTTTGCGGTGACGAAATAAACATAGTTTCTGAAATTCCTGGTACTACAAGGGATGCAGTGGATATAGAAACCGAAGAATTTATTTTTATAGACACAGCTGGAATCAGGAGAAAATATAAAGACCCTGTAGAACTTTTCGGGGCTGTTAGAAGTGAACGGTCGCTCAGATACGCAGAAGTTGCGATACTCGTTATTGACGCCTCGACAGAAATCACGGCCATCGACAAAAAAATTGCAAACCTCATCATTGAAGAGAAAAAAGGGATAGTCGTGGCGTTAAACAAGTGCGACCTTATTCCGAGAGAAAAAAGATCCGCAGTGCTCGACTACTTTAAGAAAGAATTAGATTTTATAAACTTCGCCCCGATGCTCTTCACCTCTGCTTTAACAGGTGAAGGAATAAGTTTGCTTAAGGAGGTTATAAAGCAAGCTAAAAAGTCATGGGAAAGGAAATTGAGTAAGATAGAGGTTCAGCAATTTCAATATTCCCTCTCAAAGAACTTTCCCTTTTCAAAAACCATAATCAAATTCACTCAGGAAGACACAAGACCTCCAAAATTTAAGATATTAACAGATACAAGGCTTAAAAACAACGAGTTGAAATACATTGAAAATAAGCTTCGAGAAACCTTCGGATTCTACGGCACACCCTTGATTTTGGAAAACGATTTTCCAAAGCAAAACAGTTAAAATTGGTTAGGCACTATGTACATTAAGACCAATTTTACAATAGAAAGCGGCATTCAATTGACTTTAAACGAGAAAAAAGTTAAAATTTTAAAACTATGGGAATTGATTTAGAGAAACTTTTGTTAGATGCAAAAGATAAAGAAGCGTCGGATGTCCACATAAAAGTGGGACATCCGCCAATTTTCAGAATTTACGGAAAGCTATACTTCAGAGATAATTACCCTGTTGTTACGAGGGAAGACACCGAAGAACTTATAAGAAATTACCTAACTCCTGCCAAGCAAAAAGAGCTGAGGGAAAGGTACAGCGTTGACGTCGCCTTTAGCTTTCCAAATATCGGTAGATTCAGGGTTAACATATTCAGCCAGAGAGGAACATGGTCCTTTGCCATAAGAGCAATACCACCTCTTATTAAAACCATCAAAGATTTAAACCTACCTCCCGTCCTGGAAAAGATGGCCATGGAGGATAGGGGACTGATTCTTGTTACAGGTGTTGCAGGCTCTGGAAAATCCACGACCCTTGCGGCTATTTTAAACCACATCAATGTAAACAAAGCAGTACACATTATAACAATTGAGGACCCTATCGAATACCTTTTAAGAGATATCAAGAGCATTATAAGCCAGAGAGAGGTCGGACTTGACGTGCTCAGCTTTGCAGACGGACTCAGGGAGGCTCTTAGACAGGACCCCAATGTAATAATGGTTGGGGAAATTAGGGATGAAGAAACCGCCGCCATTGCTTTGCTTGCAGCTGAAACAGGACACTTAGTTTTATCAACCCTGCACACTCTCGATGCCAGAGAAACAATCAACAGAATTATAAGTATTTTCCCTGCGCATCAGCAAGAACAGATAAGACACCAACTTGCATCCGTACTAAAGGCAATTGTCTCCCAAAGGCTCATACCAAGGGATGATATACCTGGAAGAATCCCCGCCTGTGAAGTTATGGTAAACACAGCGCGCATTCGAGAAATGATCCTTGATCCTAAGAGAACCCACGAGATTTTTGATGCTATTGCTGACGGTTATATACCTTATGGAATGCAAACCTTTGACCAATCTTTATATTACTGGTACAAATTGGGTTATATTTCAGAAGAAACCGCCCTGGCATACGCAACAAAGAGAGAAATACTTGAGTTGAGAATGAAGGGTATTGCCTCGGGCGG
>Ga0272448_1006071_pt1 | contig 13146 bp, 13 predicted proteins | sample YNPCB0191_FD_202220 | JGI IMG/M metagenome (GOLD analysis project Ga0272448, IMG submission 202220) | Hot spring sediment microbial communities from Yellowstone National Park, WY, United States - YNP-CB-019-1 | ecosystem: Environmental > Aquatic > Thermal springs > Hot (42-90C) > Sediment...
TGTGGGATGATTCGGGGCATTCTTCGGTCAATGTTTGGCGACAACGCTGCCGACAGGGTGAGAATACAGTACGGTGGAAGCGTCAAACCTGACAATGCGAAAGAATTGCTAGCACAGCCTGAAATTGACGGTGCCCTTGTCGGAGGTGCAAGCCTGAAAGTCGCAGACTTTACTGCAATCGTTAGGTCTGCATAGCCTCTTGTGTGTATCAGATAGGTGGCCGTGGTTGGTGCCTTGAAACTAGTGTGGCATCCCACGGCCACTGCAGCAAGAAAACTACCTGGTTCTCTAGCAGTTAGGGGGCAGTATCATTCGCTTCCGCTGCTTGTTTTGCGGCGCTGAGGACGTCAGCCGCAGGCAGAATCATGGGTAAAATACCCATCGAACTCATGCCGAGCCAGTTTCCGCTCATCGATGGTCCTCCTGGCAAGGACCGCAGCAGTAAGATTCCTATGACGTTGCCGTCCATTGCAAATGCTGGTGCCCCCAACTCAGAACTCATTGCACCCATTCCAGGGACGTAGAACAGCCTTGGTTTTTCGACTATTGATTGTATCCTGTCTGCACTTATCGCCAGTGATCTGTTTGCTACGGTTCCGAGCCGCGCCATCATAATCGCAAAGTCCAGGAGGTTCGGTTTGGAGGACTTTGACATATCAATTGCGGTCAGCGGCTTGTCTGGCTTCTTTAAGGGGCGAATAAAGGCAAGATCGAGGTCTTTATCTCGCAATACGACTTTGGCTGGGATTTCCGTTCCGTCGGCAAGTCGAATTTTTAAGTCTGTTATCTCACTTGTTACCTTCATGTCGAAACTCCCACTCATCATTCCACTCATGACCTCAGTGGGGTCTATTGCAGCAAGAGACGCCACAGTAAGACCTGATGGATCCACCACGGCTCCAGTAACTTCAGACTTGGACTCCTGCTTTTCATCAGGTTCCCCCTGCATGGACATGGTAGTCTTCACAACAAGTTGGAGAGTTACAACAGCGTCGCCATACTTTGCCGCCAGATCCCTTCCTGCCTGGGCAAGATCATCCGTTCTGGCAGAAGGAATGACCGCTGCGAATATTGCGAAGACAATGATGAACACGGACACTTTGATTTTTTTCATTTCTCCTCCTTGGGTTTCTGTTTATTTGTTGTTGGGGTGGCCAAGCGCGCCCAAGTTGGGCGAAGTTCCACGAACAATTCCTGGATACCCCGCTTTACAGCAAAGACGATGCTTTTTTGCTTTCGTTTTGTTACGCTTTCCATGATCTTCTGGAACTCCGCAACTCCGGTGATTGCCTGTCCATCCACCATGCGGATGAGGTCGCCAGTCATAAGGTTGCCGAGCGATGCCCAGCCTCCCTCGCTGATCGAGTCAACAAGTACTCCCTGTTCTGTTTCTGCCCAACCATGATCAATGCGGTCCTGGAATGCAACGTCACGAACAGTGAAGTCAAAGTTGACGTCCTGGTATCTTTTCATCTCGCGCGGCGGACGAGGCGAGGCCGCCAGCTCAACGCTAAGTTTCATTTCCTTGCCATCTCTAATGACGGTGAGTTCTGGTTTTCCACCGATTGGATACTGCCTGATCATGGCTGGCAGTACTTCAATATCCTCAGGCTGGGAGGCAGGGATTTCCGTGCCGTCTAGGGCAACAATTATATCACCTACTTGCAATCCAGTGTTGAAATTCGGGTATAGCCGGGTGACCCGGACACCAGTTTTACCCTCAAGACCAAGGGCTTTTGCCAAGTCCTGGGTGAGTACCTGAGTGCCCACAGGAAGCCATGCCTTGGAAACTTCCCTGCCTGGATCTTTGAGTTCCCGGATCCCAACCTTTACCACGGTCATGAGTCTTTCGGACCTGCGTTCGAAGACGACCAACGTTGGCGTAGGCTCAGTTTTGCCTTTTACAATGGTTTCCGTTAGGCGCACTAGATCCTCAAGATTGGCAACTGGCTTTCCATCTACTTCCACGATAACGTCATCTTCATTGAGAGCAGGCTTTGCATCGTTTGCCGGTCCTCCTTCACGAAGACTCCTTACCAAGACCCCAGCGCGAGTAGTGCGACCAAGTTCCTTTGCCTTCATGAAGGTTACGTTGCTCGCACACAATCCCCATTCCTTAAGTTCTTGTTGTTTCGCTTCGACGTCTTCCCTTTCCTGCGGTACTACTTTGATGGGGATTTGCTTCCCGTCTCGCAAGACGAGTACTTCTACCTCCTTCCCAATGGGGAGACCTGCCACAAGTTGATTGAATGGTGGTAGTTCTTCTGTATATTTGACGCTTACACTTTTACCGGCAACTTTGAGGATGATGTCACCGGCTTTAAAGCCTGCCTTTTCCCCTGGAGAGCCTGCGATTACTCCGCCGACCAGAACGCCAGCCTTTTGTTTCGAAGACTTCAGCAGAGGTTGAACCGTCAGACCAATCCACGCCCGCCTTACCTTGCCATTTTTAATGAGTTGATCCGCAACTGCGCGTGCTAGGTTGCTCGGAATTGCTCCGCCGAGTCCCATCCTGATTTCGTTAATGCCAACAATTTTGCCTTCAAGATTTACGAGCGGTCCGCCTGAGTTGCCACCATATATGTCCGCGTCATGCCCGATCCACAAGACCATTGAACCCACGTCTTCGCCGTCAATTTCTAATGTTTCGTGCCATTCCTCGGGCATGACTAATTCTGTATTACTTATGACGCCCATTGTTACTGATTGGGAAAACGCGAGTGGGCTGCCCATCGCAAGCACATGGTCTCCCACCTTGAGTTTTGACGAATCACCAAACTCTGCAGCAGGGAAGTCGCGTTTGGTGGGTGGCAGGAGTTTGATTACTGAGATGTCCGTCATGGGATCAGTGCCTACCAACTCACCTTCAATCTCTTCCTTGTTTGCAAGAGTGCATAGAAGTTGTTTTGCTCTACCCGCTACGTGGTGATTGGTTATCACATGCCCTTGCTTGGTAATTATCACACCGCTTCCTATCGCTTCCCTTTTTATTTCTCGCCCTTGTTCATACTCTACGGTGACAACGTGAATTCGGACAAGCGATGGCTTCACTGCAGCGACAGCTTTCTCCATTGCTACTCTTGTTGCATTCGAAAGAACGGGTGTGGTCCTTTGTGCGGTTTCGCCTGTACTAAATGCAACGGCAAGAAGAATTCCCACTAGGTACGGTAAACGCTTTGTCCTAAACATTCTTGACTTGAACGCTCCTTTCCGGTATTGCCATTATGCACCAGAATAAAACTATAACTAAAAGAAGTCAAGCGCAGCGCACATATGGTGGTTATTACTCATGGTGACGATAGAAGCAACGGCTGGGTTCCCGAGCCCAGGAGACTTCAAATTACAGTATTACTTTCCGATAATGAAAATTCGGGATAGGAGATGATTGACGTTGGAGACTGCTGCGATTGAAGCACGTAATCTCACGATTAATTACGGTTCGGGGAGAAAGCAAAAGAAATGTGCTGTTAGCGGGCTTTCCTTTCGCGTGGAGCGTGGCGAGATTGTTGGATTTATTGGTCCGAACGGTGCCGGTAAAACTTCTGCTATCAAGGCTTTGCTTAACTTGATTCCTCCACCTCCCCGTACTTGTTTCATTTTGGGAATTGATTGCCGCGACCCTCGTTCTAGAGTTTCGGTAGGCTATATGCCCGAAATTTCCTATTATCCAAAGTATCTGAGACTTTCTGAGTTCCTACATCTATGCGCGGCTCTTTCAGGTATTCCTGCTAGGAATCGAAAGCAGGCTGTGGAAAAGGTTGCCGAGCGCACTGGCATGACCTCTCAATTAAACGCGCGTCTATCGAGTTTTTCAAAGGGCATGCTCCAGCAAGCGGGCATCTGCCAAGCCCTTTTGCATGATCCTGCTATCTTGATTCTGGACGAGCCTATGTCTGGACTTGACCCGGTCGCCAGAATGCGGATGCGTCTGCTGATGTCGGATTTACGGTCGGAGGGAAAAACAATCCTCTTTTCGTCGCATGAACTGAGCGAAATAGAAATGGTTGCCGATAGAATCCTTCTCTTGAATCAGGGGGTCCTCCTATACGAAGGAAGCATTTCCAAACTGGTTGGGAAGGAGACAAACCTTGAGCAAGCGTTTGTCCGACTACTTGGGGAGGGATTGCCATGGGCAGCATAGCGATTGCGCGTCTTTCGGTGATTGAAACTCTTCGGCGCAAGGAATTTTACGTTGTATTGGTGCTCATTGTCGGACTTGCGGTATGGCTCCACCTTATAGAAATTGGTTCGTCTGGAGCCGGTAGGTTTGCGAAAGACGTGGTAATGCAGGTTGTCTGGCTTGCTTCTTTTGCGTTGGCAGTGCCTCTTGCTGCCAGACAATTACCTCAGGACGTGGAAACAAAGACGGTATATATCCTGCTCGCTCGCCCAATGCCTAGATGGCAGTATGTGTTAGGACGCGCGGTGGGGGCGATAACTGCCGCTGCCATCTGCCTTTGCGGTTTCTTCGTGGTGCTTTCGGTAATGCTATCGTTAAAGGGCGGCTCGGCACTTGCCGACCCAACATTATGGCAGGCTTTCGCTCTGCAGTTGATTGCCCTGATGTTATTAAGTGCTCTCGCTGTTTTCTTCTCGGTGTTCTCGACACCTGCAGGAGCGATTTCGTTTTCTTTTCTCACATTTGCTATTATGAGATACGGCGCTGTCTCCTTGTTGAACATGATCGGTAGCACTTCTGGCTTCATACGACACCTTCTGTGGCCCGCATATCTGTTGTTGCCACACTTTGAATTTTTCAACATCACGCAACGTTTTGTTCATGAGTGGGGGCCACTTCGGTGGGACATTTTCTGTGGCATTATATCGTACGGCGTGCTATACAGCGTGGTATTAATCGCTTTGTCTTCGCTAATCTTTCGAAAGAGGTGGCTTTGATGGAGCGATGGCTGCCGCATTTCGCATTAGCGGGTGTAGTGCTCGCATACATCATGGCGAGCGTCTTGACACCAAGGGTAAAGGCTGCAAATCCTCAGACTGGAGATGTGCTTACACAAGTTCTGGGCGGTGCGTCAGCGATCGCCGCAGATTCAGCCTTCGAACAAGCTGATGTTTATTATCACGCTGGAGTCCGCGAAGAGGACGAAGGTCTAAAATTATCCACATCGTCGGCCAGAGACTTGCCATTATTAGGACTAGTGCGAAGTCTTCAAAAGAACACGGTCCCAAAAGAAGTAAGGCATCTCGAGCGAAAGGACGAAAAAGAGTTGCTTCCCTGGTTCCACGCTGCTGTTCGACTAAACCCACACCACATTGAGGCGTGGTGTGTGGGCACATATTGGTATTACAGAGTAGGCGAATACGGCCAGGCCGAAGCATTTGCGAGCGAAGGAATCCGACGTAATCCCTCTGAATACAAATTGTATCTGGAGCGGGGTGTGTTATTCGCCAGATTAGGACAATACAAGCGCGCACTTAGCGACCTAGAAAAAGCAAAGAGCCTCCGCCCCCCAAAATCGCGTGAGTTCGAGTGGGCGGCGGTAGATGCATATCTTGGCTATGTGAAGGCGAAGTTGTCTGGTGTACCAAACCTGCCCGACTTGTGGACAGATGAGCATCAGGGATGCCACCGACACCACTAAGGTAATCTCCACTTCTTCCATTCAATGACATTATGCTGATATACTACGTTCGGCTTCTCTGCTATGAAAAGTACGGAGGGAAAGCAGACGTCGAACGGGTCAGGTACCACTAATAAGTCACACCGCGAGTGCGAATCGCTGCTAAGGCCCCGCTCAATTGTCATCGGCCTTATATTGATACCGGCGAATGCGTACTGGGTAGTGCTCATGGAGAAGGTGCTCAACGGACCGTATCCCACGAGCATTTCTTTGTTTGCCAACGTAATCTTCATTCTTTTCGTACTTTGGGCTTTGAACAAACTTCTTGCGAGAATCTATCCACGGGCTGTACTCACTCAACCAGAACTCCTTGTCATTTACGTCATGGTGGCAGTAGGCAGTGCTCTTGCCGGTCACGATAGTTTGCCCACACTTGTGATGATGCTGGGACATCCGTACTACTTTGCAACACCTAGCAATAATTGGATGAGCAACTTTGGCGAGTATTTGCCGAAAATCCTGCTCGTTGACGATATGGCGGCGCTAAAGCCTTACTATAACGGTGCATCAACACTTTATGCCTGGGAGCATATTCGTCCGTGGCTAATCCCGCTGATGATTTGGAGCGCATTCATATTTACCTTGCTATTTGTATTTGTATGTATCAACAACCTTGTTCGTTCACAGTGGGCGGATCGAGAGAAACTGTCTTTTCCCATCGTTTACCTCCCACTCGAGATGAGCGATGTGGAAGGCAAATTATACAAGAACAAACTGATGTGGGCAGGTTTTGCTATCGCCGGAGGCATTGATTTCATAAACGGGCTTGCCTATTTGTATCCCTCAATACCCCAGATCGTCGTTAAGCACGTGGACTTGCGTCCATATATCACCGCCAAGCCTTGGAATGCAATAGGTTGGACACCATATTCTTTTTATCCATTTGCTATCGGACTGGGATTCTTGCTTCCGGTTGATTTGTTATTCTCTTGCTGGTTCTTCTACATTTTTTGGAAGATGCAACTCGTTTTGTCTAATGCAATGGCGTGGGATGTCGTGCCGAATTTCCCATTCGTAACCGAGCAGTGCTTTGGTGGATACATGGCGATTGTCGCCTTTCTGTTTATACAGGGCGCCGGAATCTGTGGGAGATTGTGCAGAAAATTAGAGGTCAATGCTCTCAGATAGACGACAGCGACGAGGCTATGAGTTACCGGCTCTCCGGGCTCGGGGCAATAATTGGGACTGCGGCACTCACAGGATTTTTCATATGGATAGGTCTCACACCGATTTTGGCGCTACTTGCCATGCTTATTTACATTGCTTTATCTGTCGCGGTTACACGTGTTCGTGCTGAGTTAGGTCCACCAGTCCACGATTTGCACTTTTCTGGTCCAGACCATATTTTGGCTAGAACTCTCGGCACTGAGAATATTTCGGCGCGCTCACTTACTGCATTGAGTTATTTTTATTGGTTTAACAGGGCATACAGGAGTCACCCGATGCCAGTCTTGATGGAAGGTTTAAAAATTTCTGGGACTGAGCGAAGGAATCGGAGATTCTTCTTGTCAGCGATGGCGGTTGCTTGCTTTTTCGGTACCTTCGCTGCATTCTGGGCATTTCTCCATCTTGCGTATAGATATGGTACGGCAGCGAAGTTCTATTCCGGCATTTGGTTTAGCAATGAGATGTACAACCGGCTGAATGCCTGGATTACTGCACCTCAGGGACCTAATACCTATGCTATTTGGGCAATTGTTACCGGTTTCGCATTTGCCACCCTGTTGAATGTTATTAGGATCAGGTCAGTGGGGTTTCCGTTTCACCCTATTGGATATGCGATATCGGGAAGTTGGTCTATGAACTTGGTTTGGCTTCCGTTATTCATTGCTTGGTTGCTCAAGGCGCTCATACTGAAGTTTGGCGGACTGCGGCTTTTTCGGCAGGTAATCCCTTTTTTTCTAGGACTGATCCTCGGACAGTGTGTGGTCGGTTCAGGATGGAGTCTTTACGGTATAATCTTCAACATCCGCACTTATAGTTTCTGGGGCGCCTGAAGAACGCGTGGGTTCAAAAATGTGGAGTCGTGTTTTGCAGGTGGCTAGGAGTGTAGAAGGTTTTTGGCAGGGAACGAAGAAAGTCTAAGAGAGCCAAGTATTTAAAGGGAGGTCAGGGAAGGATGAAGATCGGTTTAATACCCGCTAATAGGGGCTTTTTCAGTGACGTTCTTGCAGCCAAAATGCGCACTGAGACTATTGCTGCGATGCAGAAAGCAGGCATCGAAGTCATTGTGCCAAGCGAAGACATGACGAAAATAGGATGTGTGGAGACTTACGACGAAGCGCTAAAAGCCGGTCGGCTGTTTCGAGACGAGGACGTAAAAGGGATAATTGTAGCCGCCGTAAACTTTGGGGACGAACAGGCAGTCGCATTTACCATCAAGACAGCTGCACTCGACGTGCCAATTCTGATTTTTGGATGTCAAGAGGAAGAGGTCTTAAAGCCAACTACTGATAGGCGAGATTCCTTCTGTGGGTTGCTTTCGATCGGCGAAGCACTTAGGCAGATAGGCGTGAAATACACTGTCGCACGTGTGCCAATATGTTATCCAAGGGATGAGACATTCCAGGAGGAACTTCATCGCTTTGTTGCGGTTTGTCGCGTAGTAAATGGCATCAAGAATGCTAGGTATGGTCAAGTCGGTGCTAGACCTGACGCATTTTGGACGTGCAGGGTGAATGAGAAGTCGCTTCAGCAACTTGGTGTGACTACGGTCACGTTGGATCTTTCCGAGGCGATCAAGGCTGTCCTCGAAATGGATCCTGCTGCACCAGAGGTTAAAGAAATAGAACAACAGATTAGACACTACTGTGATACTTCTGCTGCTCCCGAAGCCACAGTGAACAAAATGGCACGCTTCGAAGTCTTCCTTAGGAAGTTCATTGAGGATCACAAACTAGACGGTCTTGCCATCCAGTGTTGGACTAGTTTCCAAGCGAATCTCGGCATGTGCGCCTGCAGCACCATGGGTCGGCTTGATGAAGAACGGATCCCGTGTGCATGTGAATCTGACATTCTTGGGACGCTTTCGATGCATGCACTCGTGTTGGCTGCGGATAGTCCAGCAGCCCTTGCGGACTGGAACAATCTGCACAATGAGGATCCAGAACTCGTTAATCTCTGGCATTGCGGTGTTTTTCCTGCAAGTATGGCAAAGACACCGCCGAAGTTGGGCATACAAGAGATTATTTCTCATAACATCGGCAAAGACAATGCATGGGGTGCTGTTGAATTCGAGGTCAAGGAAGGTCCGGTAACACTGCTTCGGGCGACTCAGGACGTTGATGGCAGCCACAAGGCGGTCATAGTTGCGGGGAATATTGAGTCAACGAATGCGAAGACCTTTGGAGCATACGGTTGGGTTAGGATAAAGAACCTCACCAGGCTGTACAGGGACATTTTGGTGCGCAATTTCCCGCATCATGTTGGGTTCACGCGAGGTGTCGTGGAGGACATTCTCTGGGAATCTTTTGGTAATTACCTAGGATTCAAAGTCTATGCCTTGGATCAATCCGTCCCAGGCATGTGGACGCCAGAGCCTCCTTTCCCACCAAGATAGCCGTATCCTGGTCGAGGAGTTGATCTCCGACGTTAGACAATCTTATAGGCGTACGAGACATACTGACCTGCGTACCAATTTCCAGGCCCGGTACGATAAGCAAACACCGGATTACTTAAGAAATGGTCAGCAGTAGTCTGCACATTCTAGCACCGGTGTTTTCGAGGAATTAGGGTATGTGCAGGTTGTTCTGATGCTGCAGGTGACGCAAAGGCTTGAATCGCTTTGTAGTGGTTCAACCTTTACGTTTGTTTTGCCTGCAGTGCTTTGCGCGGTGGGTCTAGTTGACTCACCATCGTATTCATCGCATTGCAGTATGGGTTGGATGAGTGATGGAAAGGTACAAGTGTGGCGCTTTGTACAAGTGAAACAGATGCCATCCTTCATTGGATAATTCCTCCATTGGAATCATTTGGCGACACTGCCAGTAAGTGGGAGGCCAGTACGCATCCCATGTTCATTATACAACTTTTTTGGGATACTTCAAGTGATTTCCCGAGGACGCTTTTTGCAACGGCAAACCAGATTGTGGGGCTTGTTTCTTTTAGTGACCGTGTGCCGTTGATTACAAGGGGCAGAAAGGAGTTCCTAGTGTGGACAGACGTGTGACCAGGCGACAATTTCTTGCCGGTGCGACGGCCGCACTTGTTGGTCTTTCAAATTGCAAGTTCGTGCACGGGGCATCAGTGCAGACTAAGCGCCCTAATTTTGTATTCGTTCTTACGGACGATCAAAGATGGGACGCAATGAGCTGTGCTGGTCATCCTTTCTTGCATACACCAAACATGGATCGTTTGGCCAAAGAAGGAGCAAGATTCACAAATGCGTTTGTGACGACCGCACTTTGTTCACCAAGCCGTGGGAGTTTCCTCTCAGGAATCTATGCACACCAGCACGGCGTGATCAACAATAGCACGCCGTGGAACGATCAAATTCGTACAATGCCCATGGCACTGCAAGAGGCAGGTTATGACACCGCTTTCATTGGTAAGTGGCACATGGACAGTCAGGAAGGCCCAAGACCCGGCTTCAACCACTGGGTTAGTTTCAAAGGTCAAGGACCATATAGGAATCCTACGTTAAACATTAATGGAGAGATCCAGCAGGTCAATGGTTATATCACTGATATCTTGACTAGGTATGCGGTAGAATGGCTTAAAAAGCCACGGGCGAAGCCATTCTGTCTTTATTTGTGCCACAAGGCTGTACATGGACCGTTCAGTCCTGCGCTCCGTCACTCCCGACTGTATGAAGACGTTGTCATACCACGCCCGAAAAGTATGACTGACCCGCTGACGGGTAAGCCTCAGTGGGTCAGGCTTGGCATGGAGCCGGGTCATGACTCAAAGGGTGCATTGACTAGTCCGGAGGGCTATGACCTTTTCATTCGCGACTACAACCGCACCTTGATGGCAGTGGATGAGGGCATTGGGCGGATACTAGATACGTTGGAGAAACTAGGTGTTCTGGACGAAACGGTGATTACCTTTGCAAGTGACAATGGCTATTTCCAGGGCGAGCATGGTCGTTTGGACAAGCGTGCGATGTACGAAGAGTCAATCCGTATCCCATTTCTAATGCGTTATCCTTTGCTCATAAAAAGAGGGACGATTATAGAAAGAATGGTACTGAATATAGACCTTGCTCCTACATTTGCGGAACTGGCGGGGTTGGATGTTGCCAGAGTGCTTCCTGGAGTTCAGGGACGCTCATTATTGCCGTTGCTCCGTGGGAAAGAGAGGAATTGGCGCGAAGACTGGCTCTATGAATACTTCCAGGAGAGGGGCTACCCACGTACGCCGACCATGTTTGGTGTTCGAACCGAGCAATGGAAATACGTGGAATACCCAGAGACCGGAGATATGGGAGAACTATACAACCTGGAAAACGACCCGTTGGAACTCTGCAATCTTTTTGAAGTTCCAAAGTACGCTTCAGTGCTTTCAGATATGCAAGCAAGGCTCAAACGTCTGATGACAGAAACCGATCTTCGCAGATAGCGCTGGCATTTCTTTCAGGACAAGCACAGTAATACATGTGGTCAGTCTTCCGGGGTCCAAGAAAACGTTTTCATTTTTTAGACTGGTGCTTGACATTGTGGCGGGCTATGTGTGACAATCATGCGGTCTGGGAGGGCATAGCGGGAGCAGCAAGTTGATATACATGGATAATGCAGCGACCTCTTTTCCGAAGCCGCCCGAGGTAATAGAGGCCGTTACGCACTACCTAACGAATATTGGCGGCAGTCCAGCGCGCTCGAGTCATAGCATGGCTCTGGAAGCCGCGAGAACCATCTACAAAGCAAGAGAAAACATCGCACGTCTCGTGGGGCTAGAAGATCCCTTGAGGGTCGCGTTCACCTCAAATGCTACCACAGCCATCAATTATGGGTTGCGTGGGCTTATTTCTCCTGGCAAGCATGTGATAACAACTGGGGTTGAACACAACTCTGTAATGCGCCCCCTGAAACAACTTCAGCAAGAGGGTATCGAAGTCAGCGTGGTTCCTTGTAGTTCGGAAGGGTTCGTGGATACCGCAGACATCGTAAAGGCAATTCGACGTAACACTGCCATGGTTGTGATGGTCCACGCTTCGAATGTCCTTGGTAGCATTCAACCCGTTTGTGAAGTTGGTAAAATATGCCGTGAGAAGGGTATTCGTTTCCTTGTGGATGCGGCGCAGACGCTCGGCATATTGGACATAGATATGGAGCGAGATTGTGTTGACTTGTTGGCATTCTCAGGTCACAAGGCGCTTTATGGTCCGCAAGGAACGGGAGGACTGGCAGTAAGCAGGAACGTGAAAGGGTCGGAAATCAAGCCTATCGTTTGCGGTGGGACGGGAAGTCGGTCGGAAACTGATGTCCAGCCAAACTTCCTCCCAGATGTTTTGGAGAGTGGTACCCCTAATGGCGCCGGACTTGCAGGTCTTGGTGCATCAACTGATTTTGTCTTAGCCACGGGCACTGCGACTATCTGGTCGAAGGAGAATGCATTAACGGAGAAACTGGTTCGAGGACTGCGGGAAATAAATTCCGTGAAGGTGTATGGTCCGGAAGACTCAAAACGTAGAATTGGGGTTGTACCTTTCAATATCATAGGTTTTGACCCTTCTGTCGTTGCGTACCTTTTGGAGGACAGGTATCGCATACTGACTCGGGCAGGACTGCATTGTGCTCCCATGGCCCACAAGACTGCTGGGACGTTCCCAGTGGGGTGCGTCCGGATGAGTCTAAGTTGGTTTACGACGGAGTCCGAAATAGATACCGCCATTCAGGCTGTTCGCGAACTTACGAGTGAATGAGGGACGCTCGTGGTCCTTTGTATGCTACTTCGCCAAGATCTGCTGAGGCAAAGATTACCGGAAGGTCGGAACGAACAGTAGAAATTATTGTCCTCCGGGCACCCTGACTATGAGGCGCGATTCCTTCAGAGCAATAGCCTTTGATTTTGGGAATACACTTTGTCCGTGGGACGACAGGGAGTACTGGCAGGTGACGCGAGGAGCCATGGATGCGATATGTCGTCTGTCTCCCACACATGACTTTAATTCCGCCTATCAAGTTTTTTCACGCTTAAGGGCTGAGGAATGCGCCAAGAATTTGCCTTGGCTTAGGGAAAATGACATAGCCTGGGTGCTTCGTCGAACTGCTGAGGAACTAACTGGGAGGGCAATCAGCGACGAAGAACTTCACGCAATAGTACAAGCACAGGTAGACGCCTTCTTGAGCGCATGCCGCGCACCTCGGGGGCTTTCAGAGTTGTTGCGGAGGCTTTCGGCGGGGAATAAACTTGCCGTACTGTCTAACTACTCAATTTCTGAAGCCGTTCACCTCGCACTGGCAAACATGGGAATCTCCGAATACTTTGACATAGTCGTGGTTTCAGGGGATGTTGGATACATAAAGCCAAGCCGCGAACTCTTCGAGTACCTGCTCGCACGGTTGGG
>Ga0272448_1006072_pt1 | contig 13145 bp, 5 predicted proteins | sample YNPCB0191_FD_202220 | JGI IMG/M metagenome (GOLD analysis project Ga0272448, IMG submission 202220) | Hot spring sediment microbial communities from Yellowstone National Park, WY, United States - YNP-CB-019-1 | ecosystem: Environmental > Aquatic > Thermal springs > Hot (42-90C) > Sediment...
GGATGGCCACGTGGATCGATATTCTCTTCGTCCGCAAGTACACGCAGGACTTCAACGTCGGCTATTGCCCGTCCGACCGCAAGCCCGATCCGATCAATCAGCAGCGTGGCGTGGCGTGGTCGTTTCGATATCCGACTTCGCTGGCACCCGTGCCGCGCGGGGGGGCGCCGACGTACGGCGCGGACTACAGTTACGCCATCAACGTGATTTTCAGCGCGTACGGCGGGGGGGTGTTTACGGGCGACATGGATTTCGCTTTCGACCGTCGGCCGAGCAATCTGGTGATGGCAACGGACGGCTGGTGGACGTGGGCGCACGGATTCTGTGCGCAGGCGTTGTTGACCAACCGGTTCGATGATCCCTACTGGGGCTCGAACGGCGTCGCTTGGCGGCATGGGACGAGGCAGCATCCGGGATCGCAGGTGCTGTTCCGGGATTCGAGCGTCCGGCCCGCCTATGTGGACATATCGGACCGTTACCGGTCGGGCAAGTTGCGCGGCGTGCGGACCGGCGACAAGTTCTTCTGGCGCGGCGGGGAGCACACGTTCATCCAGATGGGCGCGTCGGAGAACGCCCTCGACATCAACGAACAGTCGCGGTTTACCAAGACGACCTATCCCCTGGCTTCGGGTGCCTGGGATGATAACTATAATGGCAAGAGCCTCAACGCGAGCCATCCGGAGCTACGGGACATCGACCCGGCGTATTACACGTCCTTCCACAAGTGGCCGAATACGATCAAGACCCGCAAGGGCTGGAGGTTGAACTGAGGGGCGGGACATAGAATAGAGGATGGCGAAGACAGAAGCAGGCCGGCGTCCGGGCCATCGTGGCCGGGTGTTTACGGCTTCGGGTGAGTCCAGGAGACTTCAGACTTTTTTTTGAGGAGGTGGCCGATGAAGAAGTCGCGAACGGGTTGGTATCTGTTGTGTCTGGCGGCGGCGGGCGTCTGGTGCGCTGCGGCCGTCGCGGACGAGGTGGCCAGGCCTTGGGGCACGGTCCACGGCAACATTTACGGAACGCAGTCGGCGGCGGATCCGTCGATCAAGTTCAGTGACAAGTGGTACGCCGGGGCGGTGAAGGACTGGGAGGTTGACCTTCGCTCCGCGGAGATCGGGCTCGACCGGCTCGGCGGCCGGGGTTCGATCACCTTTGACGAAGCGGGCAATCTGTATTTCCGCAGCAGCACCGGCGGGGCGACGGGCGGTACGGCGCGGGTCGCATCGTTCTCGCCGAAGGGCGCGCTCCGGTGGAAGGGGACGACGGACGGCTCGACGCTCATCGGGCTCGGGACGTTCCGGCATACGAGTGTCGTGGTGGGCGACGGCGGGCCGAGCGGGCGTTGCTACGTGCTGGGCGTGACGGGGGCGGGCCCCGTGGCCATTGCGCTGAGCAAGGCGACGGGTGTGCAGGTCTGGCAGACGCCGATCCCGTCCGCGGAGGCGGATATCACGCCGGTGCTTTATGACGGCAAGCTCTTTATTCTCGGGAATGCGGTCGGCGGCGCGACGCCGTTCTATGCGCTCGACAGCGCCACCGGCGCCGTTCTGGGCAGCAGCAGCATTGCGGTCGGCACCGGGTCGAACGGACAGATGACGCTGGTGCCCAATGCGTTCGGCGCGGGCAAGCACGGGCTGTATTACAACGTGGATCGCGCGATGAACGCGGTTCTGGTGGATACGACGGGCGCGAGCATTACGGCCTCGCTGGCGTGGACGGCGCCGGGCGGCAACACGGGCCGCAGCCACGTCAATTACTTCGAGAGCATCGGGCGGCTGGTGACGCACACGTATCCGGACGCGGACACGTTCCCGTTCCATGCGTGGAATCTGGACGGCACGGGGGCGGTCGGGTACCGTCCGCTTGCGGGCTGGGGCGACGGCTTCTATGACTTTGCCGCGATCGATTTCAACGGCACGGACCTGCTCGCCGGCGGGTCCGAGGGCAAGATCATCCGGTACAAGAACATCCGGACGTACGTGGAGCCGGGGCCTCCGGGGCCCGTGGTGGTCCTCTACGATTCCGAAGGGTTCGAGGCGCCCAAGTTCACGCTTGGTGCTTTGAACGGTCAGGACGGCTGGGTCGGCGCCCAATCGGGCACCGGCATCGCGCCGCAGGTTGTCGACGCAACGGGCGGCAACCAGGTTGAAGGCAATCAGGCCGTCCGGCTGGAAGTCGCCGACGTGAGCGGCGACACGTCGAGCATGGAGCGGACCCTGGACGATGCGATCGCCGCGGGGTACACGATCATTACGGTCAGCTTCGATGTGTATCGCGAGAGTGCATCGGAGCCGAACGAGAACCTCTGGTGGTGGGCGGACGGCAACAACCCGCTCTACGGCCTCCAGTGGGATATCGACGGCACGATGCCCAACGGGTGGAACGCCGGGGCCGGGTCCGCTCCGACGATCAAGGACCGCTGGGCCAACCTTACGATGCAGTGGAACGCCTTCTCAGGCAAGGCGTCGTCGTGGTATGACGGGGTGGCGGTGGACACCGATATCACGATCACCGGGATCAATGAGTTTATCGGCTGGTATATCGGCCTTGCACACGATGCGGGCACCGGCAGCGGGCCCGAGGTGTGCTGGATCGACAATCTGGTGATTACCGGGCAGGCTCCGGGCACGCCCGGCAGCCCCGGCACGCCGGAGTCGGACGGGTACTACCAGTTCACGCCGTACTATGGCGACCAGCGATTGCTGGGCGGGCTGTACAAGAACTCCGCCGGTAAGAGCATCATGGTCCTCGGCACGCGCGGGAACAACGACCCGAACCGCGGGCCGCTTGTGGACTCGTTTGTGTATGCGGCCAACCTGACGGACGGCACGCTCATCACCTCGTGCCTGGACTATCAGGACAGCCCGCTGATCGTGGACAATTTCCAGATCGTGGGCGACGTGAGCGGCGTGGTGTTCGACACGGCCGGTTTTGAGGGCTACACCGTGGGCAACATGGCCGGGCAGGCGAACCCCGGCGGCACGGGCAGCCTGGATGCCAACAACTGGCAGGACGATAACTACGGGACCGGCGGTCAGGGGACTCCCGTCCAGATCGCTGCGGACCCGACGTCCGGCGGTCATGGCAATGTCGTCGTGATCCAGCCGAATGGCAGTTGCGGCGGCACGAAGGGCATCAAGGGCAAGCTTGCCATGCCGACGACCACGGACAACGTGGTGACGGTAAGCTGGGACCAGTATCGCGGCGACCTGACCGACAATGTCTGGTACGATGCGCAGGAAACCGCCTGGTACGCCATGCAGTGGGATTCGAACAAGAGCATCAACGCGGTGGGCAATGGCGGCCCGTGGGTTCCGTTGACGGCCGGCACGTGGCAGCACATTGAGTACGCGATCGACCTGATCAACCAGAGCGTGACCGTCACAGTGGACGGGAGCGCGACGGCGACCGCGTTCATCGATCCGGCGAACTTCATGTCGGCGGTGTACGGATGGTCCTGGCGGCAGGAGGCGACGTCGGCGTCGTCCAACGTCCCGCAGAGTCCGCAGATCTTCGCGTTCGACACGGGAATGGTGGACTGGTTCTATGACACGCACGGCGGTCCGCAGATGGGGCCGCTGACGCCGGGTGTCGCGCCGCAGCACATCTACTACACGAACCGGGAAAACGGCAAGCTGGTCGCGATCGGGCCGGCGTGCAACAAGCCGCCGCAGGACCTCGACGGGGACAATGATGTGGACCTGGGGGACTTCAATGTCTTCCAGGCCTGTTTCAACGGTCCCAACCGACCGGCCAAGGATCCGAGTGATGCGCGATGCGCCTGTGTGGATTCGGAGGACGACGGCGATGTCGACCTCGCCGACTTCGGTATCCTGCAGGGTTGTTTCAACGGTCCGAACCGGCCGGCCAAGTGCCTGTGATCGGAGGAATCGCAAGAAGGCCGCAAGCAGGGCCGCGCGATACGCCGTGATCGGCGCTGAGGCGTGACCGGTGGAGACCGGACGGGTGCTAAAGAAGCCGCGCGATCCGCTGCTGGGCGGGTCGCGCGGCTCTCTATTGCCGCCCGATGCGGACCGACAGTGCGCCGGGCGCGTGTGCCGCCTTCGGTACGGGTATCCCGATGACGATGTCGATGCGTGGTTGCATGCCCGCGCCGGCCGCGCCGCGGAGCATTCGGATGAGTTTCCCGCGGCCGGGGCGGCGGGCGTGGGTGCGGGTGGGGGCGGCCGGCACCGAGGCGACCGTGTCTGTCAACGGCCAGGTGATCGGCACCCATCTGGGCGCCTGGACGCCGTTCGAGTTCGAGATCACGCATGCCCTGCGCGACGAGAATGAGCTGGAGGTCCGCTGCGTGGACCGGCTCCACACCACGAACGGGTTTCTCCCCGTGCTGGGCGTCCGCTGGACGGGGGCGCGGGATGTGGAGATCCTCACGTCGCCGACGCCGGTGAAGCCGCCGGCGCCGCAGCGGGCATCCACGCGAGGCACGCAACTTCTCGTAGACGGGCGGCCGTTCCGGGTGCGGGGGGTGCTGCACTGGGGCTTCTACCCGGAGCTGGACCAGCCGTGGCCGTCGGAGGAGCAGATCCGCCGCGAGATCACGGACCTTCAATCGCTCGGCTTCAATCTCATCAAGTTCTGCCTCTGGGTTCCGCCGGAGCGGTACTATCAGCTCTGCGAGGAAATGGGGATGTTCGTGTGGCAGGAGTACCCCGTCTGGGATGCGCCGCTGACCGACCGGTCGATCCTCCGCGAGTATGAGGAGTTCTTTCGCCTCGATCGCCCCTATTCCTGCGTGATTCTGCGGACGCTGACGTGCGAGAACGACCGGGTTGCGCCGGAGCTGGGCCGCGAGCTGGTCGAACTGGCACACGGGATGATCCCGGGCTGCCTCGTGCTGGACAACAGCGGGTGGCTCTGTGCCGAGCGGACGGGGGACTTCCACGACGAGCACGTTTACCTGAGCCATATCCAGTTGCGCTACTACGCGCAGCGGGTGCGGGGCAAGTTGAGCAAGCCGCTGCTGATCGGCGAGGGGTTTCACGCGCACGCGATGCCGGAGGGACCGTATGATACGGCCCTCGCGGTGCGGCGGCAGCAGATCCGGATGCTGGCCCGCGATCTGCCGGAGGCGGGATACGTGATTACCGTGATCCGCGATCACCCGCCGTCGCCGACGGGGCTCTACACCGCCGCCGGCCGGCTGAAGTACACGCCGGAGCAGTGGGCCTGGCACACGGATCGGCCCGGGGAGCCGCGGGAGATCCCGGAGCCGTGCGGGCCGATCATCGGGCCGAGGAAGGGGCAGTGGAAGTGCCCGGAGTTTCAGTGGTGGAGCCCGGTGGTGAAGGTGCTGGATGAGTCGCTGCCGGTGCGGCGGATCGAGGAGGAGTGTGCATTCGATCTGTACTCGGGGCGGGTGCTGGAGCGGTGCGAAGGGACGCGTGTTCTGGTGGAGGCGTGGAACGTCTGCACCACGCCGATCCGTCGGGCGCCGCTGGTCATTGAGTTCATGAGCGAGGGGCGGCGGCGGGTCGTATCGGCGTTTCGCCACGATACGCCGGCGGGGCGCGAGCTGTGGCGGATCCTGCAGGAGCGGACGGGCGACGCGCCGGAGATCGGGCCGCTCGTGGGCACGTCGATCGTGCTGGAGGACTGGGAGATGTCGCTCGACGGGCACCACTGGGTGGCGGTGAAGTGCGACACACCGCTGGTGAACCGGGGGCGGAACATTTTCGAGGGGTGGGCGACGTTCCGCACCCGCGTCGAGTATCCGGGGGGGGAGCGGATCCTCCGGTGCGAGGCGGTCGGGGATTACTACGAGCTGCTCATCGACGGGCGGCGGATCGGCGAGGCCGGCCCGCGCGACGGGACGTGGGACGGGACGCGGGACATTCCACGGGATTTCGCGGTTTCGCTGTCGCGGGGCTATCATGAGATCGTTTTTCACGTGCGGGACTGGCGCGGCGGCGGGGGGATGGTCGGGCCGGTGTACTTTGCGGAGGACCTCGAACAACGAATCTTCTGATTGCGGATTGCGGATTTCGGATTGCGGACTGCGAAGGCCAGCCGCCCGACCAATCCGCAATCCGAAATGCGCAATCTGAAATGGGTGACTTGTGGTTGGCGGTGAAATCCACTACTGGCGGGTGCCGCAGCGGTACTGGGACGCGATCCTCGATTCGGCCAGGTCGCTGGGCGTCGAGGTGGTCGCTACCTATGTGCCGTGGCAGTTCCACGAGATTCGCGAGGGCGTGTACGACTTCGCGCTGCTCGATGCGTTTCTGGACGCCGTGGAGCGCCACGGGTTCAAGCTGTTCGCGCGGCCGGGGCCGTATATCTACTCCGAGTGGCGGAACCTGGGCGTCCCCGACCACGCGGTTCGCTATCACAAGCTGCACCCCGAGTTCCAACGTAAGGCGGCGGGCTGGATCGCGGCGGTCATGAAGGCGCTCCGGCCGCGCCTGGGCAGGCTCATCGTGGCCGTGCAGGCCGATAATGAGATCGACCCGTTGCTCCACTTCTACGGGGAGGACATCGGGTTTGCCGACTGGCTGCGGGAGCGGTACGGGACGATCGATCGGCTCAATGCCGCGTGGGGCACGGCGTACGGCGACTTCACGGAAGCGATCCCGACGCTCGCGCCGGTCGGCGAGGATCGGCGTTTCCGCGACGGGTGTCAGTATCGGTACGACCTCGCGACGCGCTACGCGCAGTGGGTGGTGGCCGAGTACCGCAAGCACGACCGCGACGTGCCGGTCGTGCTGAATACGTGGCCGGGCGTCGATGCGCAGAACTGGCGAGACCTCGCCGAACTGGCGGACATTTACGGCATCGACCCGTATCCGTCGAACGAGTGCCGGAAGGATTATCGGTACTTCCGGGAGCGGCTGCGGCTGCTGCGGGCGGTCACGAGGTTTCCGTACATCGCGGAGTTCGGCAGCGGGATCTGGCACGGGATGCCGGACCGCGACTACACGCCGGATCACTACCGGCTGACGGCGTGGACGGCCCTGGCCGGCGGCGTTCGCGGGTGGAACTGGTACATGCTCGCGAACCGCGACAACTGGAGCGGGGCGCCGATCAACGAGCGGGGCGTGATTCGCCCGGAGCTGGGCGAGGTGTTTGCGGAGGCGATCCAGGCGTTCAAGCGGCTCGAGCACGCGCCGCCGCCGGAGACGTCGTGCGCGGTCACCTGGTCGTGGCGCTATCACCAGATCGCCCAGATCATGAAACGCGACGCGGATGACCCGCTGTTCGGCGTGCTTCACGACATGGGGATCGAATACGACTTCGTGGACGTAGATCGCGATTTCGAGCCGCCGCGCCTGCTCTTCGTGGCCGGCGATGTGGAAGGGCCCGCGCGGCTGTGGCGGTACGTGGAGCAGGGCGGCAACCTGGTCCTGTTTCAGCGGCTGATCGACGGCTGCTCCCGGCCGGACGGCACAAGCCACCCGTTCGCCGAGAATCTTCGCGTGTCGCCGGGGTTCGTGACGAACAAGGCCGTCTTTGCGTATCGGACGGTGCCGGGCACGCCGATCACGGCCGAGCAGCTTCCGTGGCGGATCGACGAGGATCAGCGGCGGTTCATGGAGCTGGCCGTCGGGCGGACATACACGACGGGGTACTATGAGAAGCGGGGCCGGGGTACGGTGATGGTTCTCGGGTGCGCCCCGAGCGCCGACGCGGTTCTGGCGGTGCATCGTTTCTTCGGCGTGGCGATTCCGGTGCGGTCGCTCACGCCGGGGGTGCACGCGTCGAAACGGGGCGATCGGATCGTCGTGGTCAACCCGGGCGAGGCCAAGACGGCGAAGATCGAGGTCGGCGGCGAGGTCCGTCACGTCGATCTGGGGCGATGCTCGGGGGCACTCCTATGAGGTGGCGGCGCGCGGTGTTGGGGGCGTTGTTCCCAGGGCTTGCGCCCTGGGCTACTCTCTGTCGCCCCTACGGGGCTTGGTCGTTGCGTCGGGGGGGTTGTTCCCAGGGCTTGCGCCCTGGGCTACTCTCTGTCGCCCCTACGGGGCTTGGTCGCTGCGTCGGGGGCGTTGTTCCCAGGGCTTGCGCCCTGGGCTACTCTCTGTCGCCCCTACGGGGCTTGGTCGTTGCGTCGGGGGGGTTGTTCCCAGGGCTTGCGCCGTGGGCTACTCTCTGTCGCCCCTACGGGGCTTGGTTGTTGCGTCGCGGGGGTTGTTCCCAGGGCTTGCGCCCTGGGCTACTCTCTGTCGCCCCTACGGGGCTTGGTTGTCGCGTGGCGGGGGTTGTTCCCAGGGCTTGCGCCCTGGGCTACTCTCTGTCGCCCCTACGGGGCTAACAGATGACGGCGGCAAGGATCGCGGATGATGGCAACGGGCTGGTCGATTGTTGAGTCGCCGTTCCGCGTTGAGCGAGCGAAGGCGTACGAGGGGCTTTTCACGCTGGGGAGCGGGTATCTGCACATTCGCGGGTCGCTGGAGGAGCACCTCTCCGGCGCCCCGCAGAACGTGAGCTATACGCGGATGCCGGCGAACGTGACGAGCGAGACGTTCCCGGACACGAAGGTGAAGTGGGGGACCTACGTCCCGGGCATCTTCGGCCGTCACCCGCTGCTGAATAACGAGATGATCAACCTGCCGTGGTTCCTGGGGATGGCGCCGATCCTCGATGGGGAACGGCTGGATATGGAGCGTTGCCGCATCCTCGACTACCGCCGCGAGCTTCGCCTGGATACGGCGACGCTTCGTCGGACATTCCGATGGCAGACCCGGCGGGGCGCGGAAGTGGCCGTGATGTTTGAGAGGTTCGTCAGCGCGGCCCGGGGACATCTGTGCGTGCAACGAATGACGTTGGGGGCGAAGGCGGACGTGGACGTGATCGTGGAGGCCGGTCTGGACGCCGACGTGCGGACGAACGGGTACGATCATTTTCGCGAGGCGAGCCTGGGGTTTGCGGCGCCGAACGGCATCGACTGCCGCGTGCGGACGGACGCAGGAGACGAGATTGAGATGGCGACGCGCGTCGCCGCGCCCGGCGCGGCCTGGCGATACGAGGCGGCGGCGCGGGCGGCGCGGCTTGCGGCGGGCCTTCGCCTCCGGGCGGGCGACACGTTGTGCGTCGAGAAACGTACGGCGGTGGCCACGAGCCGCGACAGGCGGGCGGCGGCGCCCGCGGACGTCCTGCGTGAGGCGGAGGGTCTGTCGTTCGAGGCGCTGCACGGCGAGCATGCGGATGCGTGGCGGCGGCGCTGGGCGACCTGCGATGTGGGGATCGAGGGCGATGAGGCCTCGCAACGGGCGATGCGGGCGTCGCTGTTTCACCTGCTGCGGGCGCACGTGCCGGATGATCCGCGCGTGGCGATCGACGCGAAGGGCTACGCGGGGGAGGCGTACTGGGGGCGGTACTTCTGGGACACGGAGATGTTCCTGCTGCCGTTCTATCTGTACACCGATCCGGCCCGGGCGCGGACGCTGGCGGACTTCCGCGTGCAGAGCCTCGACGGCGCGATCGCGAACGCGACGCGGTACGGGTATCGCGGCGCGCGATATGCGTGGGAGTCGGATTCGGCGGGCCGCGAGTGCTGCCCGAACTGGCAGTACGCCGACCACGAGGTGCACGTGACGGCCGACGTGGTGTACGGCCTCGTCCATTACGCCCGCGCCGCGGGGGGCGCGGGATACCTGCGCGGCCCGGCGGCCCGCGTGCTGGTCGAGACGGCGCGGTACTGGCAGGAGCGGATCGACCGGCTGCCGCCGGGGCCGTGCGCGAACCTGCTCGGTGTGATGGGGCCGGACGAGTACAAGCCGATCTCAAACAACAATGCGTACACGAACCGGATGGTTTCGTTTGCGCTGAGGGCGGCGGCGGAGGTCGGGGAGGCGGCGGGGGCCGGCGTCGAGGAGTGCGAGCACTGGCGGCGGCTGGCCGGCGAACTGCCGATTCCGCGGGCGGATGACGGCATCCTCATCCTGCAATGCGAGGGGTTCGATCGCTTCGCGGAGCCCGACTTTGAACGGTTGTGGAAGGATCGCCGCCGGACGTTCGCCGCGCAGGTCTCGCAGGAGCGGCTGTATCGGAGCAAATGCCTCAAGCAGGCCGACGTGCTGATGATGATGGCACTGTTCCCCGACGAGTTTCGCGAGGCGGAGGTCCGGCGGGCGTGGGCGTATTACCTCCCGTACACGACGCACGACTCGTCGCTGTCGGCCGGCGTACATGCGATCGTCGCGGCCCGGCTGGGACTTGCGGACGAGGCGTGGGAGTTCTGGCAGCAGGCGAAGGCGATCGACCTGGATATCGAGCACGGCCGCGCCGCCGAGGGGATTCACATCGCCAACGCCGGGGCCGTGTGGCAGATGGCGGTATTCGGATTTGCGGGAATGCGGACGGCGATGCAGGCCGACGTGCTCACGCTGTCGCCGCGGCTGCCGGTGGCATGGTCGCGGCTGGCCTTTCCCGTCGTGTGGAAGGGCGCGGCGGCCTATGTGGACATCGAACCGGATGGCGTGACGGTGACGAACCGCGGGAGCAGGCCGCTCGATGTCTGCGTCCACGGAGAGCCGCGCACGATCCCGCCGGGGGAACGGGCGCTATGGAAGCTCGGGGCATGATCCGCGGCGTGATCTTCGATCTGGACGGCGTGCTCGTTACGACGGACGAGCTGCACTATCGGGCGTGGAAGGAACTCGCCGACGCGGAAGGGATTTACTTCGACCGGCGGATCAACGACCGGCTCCGCGGCGTGAGCCGGATGGAGAGCCTCGGCATCCTGCTCGAACGGTCGCCTCGCGCGTACAGCGAAGAGGAAAAGGCGGCCCTGGCGGAGCGCAAGAACGCGCGGTATCGCGAGCTGTTGCAGTCGCTCACGCCGGCCGACGTGTTGCCGGGCGTGCGGGAGGTGCTGGGCGGACTGCGCACGCGGGGTGTGCGGACCGCGGTGGCATCGTCGAGCCGGAACGCGGCGGCAATCCTGGAGCGCACCGGTCTGGCTGGGGCGTTCGATGCCGCCGTGGATGGCAATGACATCCGGCATTCGAAGCCGCATCCCGAGGTGTTTCTGCTGGCGGCCGGGCGGCTGGGTCTGGCGCCGGCGGAATGCCTGGTCGTGGAGGATGCGATGGCCGGCATCGAGGCCGGGCGCCGCGCGGGGATGGCCGTCTTCGGGATCGGTACGCCCGAGATGCTCCCGGGGATAAGGAACCTGGCGACGGACCTGGCCCATGTTACCGTGGACGAACTGCTGCGCGCCGATCGCGAGTGAGCCTCGGCGTGCCGCACGGATCTGGAGTGTGCCATGCCTCATACCGTACTGTTCCTCTCGATCGGCCTTTCTCTGGGCAGCGCGGGCCCGCAACCGATGATCATCACCCGGGACACGGTCCTGGAGAAGGGGGCCACGCTCCGGCACGGGCTGGTGATTCGGGCCGACGGCGTGACGATCGACGGCAACGGCGCGACGCTGGTCGGGCCGGGCAAGGCGGGCGATCTGAAGTCGTTCGTCGGGGTCGGCGTACTGGCGGAGGGGCGGTCGAACGTTACGATCCGCAACCTGAAGGTGCGCGGGTTCGAATGTGGCCTTGCGGCGAGCGACGGGGTCGGCTGGCGGATCGAGGACTGCGACTTTTCGGACAATTACCACGACCCGGAGTACGGCTGGGGGGACTACGGCCGTGTCGGCGGGATCATCCTGACGCGGATCTCGAAGAGCGTCATCCGGCGGAACCAGGCCAACCGCGTCTGGAACGGCCTCGACCTGTGGGGGAGCGACGACAATACGATCGAGAAGAACGATTTCTCGCATTGCTCGAACGTGTGCCTGAAGCTCTGGACCTCGTGCCGGAACACGGCGCGGGACAACAATCTCTCGTACGGCATCCGAATCCGTCCGGGCGAGGTCCACGCCCGTGATTCGACCAGCGTGCTGATCGAGAGCGGTTCGAACGACAACCGGTTCGAGCGGAACGACATTACGCACGGCGGCGACGGGGTATTCATCCGCGTGCTGAACGGATGGGTCTCGACGGGCAACGTCTTCATCGAGAATGACTGTTCCCATGCGAACAACAACGGCTTCGAGTCGTGGAGCCCGGACAACACGTACCTGCGGAACAAGGCCAACCATTGCAGCTTCGGGTTCTGGCTGGGCGGGTCGGATCACACCGTGTTGATCGGCAACGAGGCCGGCTTCAACGGGCGGCCCGATGGCCCGCACAACGCGCCGGAGCCGGACTTCATCCACGGCGGCATCGTGATCGTGGGCGGCACCGGCAGCCACACGCTCATGGACGGTAACTACTGCCACGACAACAACGGCGCGGGGATCGTCTTTCGGGGAGACCTGGGCACGCGCGGCGCAAAGTGGAAGATGTACCACCTCGTCGTCCAGAACAACCGGCTGGAGAACAACCGGTGGGGCCTGTTCGCGCGGTTTACGGACTGGCTCGACCTGGCCGGCAACACGTTCAAGGGCAATGGGCAGGATGAGCTGCTCGAGGATGTGACGAACCTGACGCGGCGTGAGGCCGACCCGCTCAGGCGGCCGGCTCCGACGGTCGTGCTCGATGGGCCCGCGCGGGCGCTCGTGGGCGAGAAGGTGGCGTTCGATGCGTCGAAGAGCCGGGACGCGGCCGGACGCCCGCTGAGGTTTCGCTGGGACGTGGGCGGCGAGCGGCTTGAAGGGCCGAAGGTCGAGCGCGTGTTCGAGGAGCCCGGCTTCTACCGCGTGGGCCTGACCGTCACGAACGGTTACCTCGCAAACCTGGCGTTCCGCGACCTGTACGTGGCCCGGCCCGTGCAGGAAATCGCCACCGAGGGACAGGCGTCGCAATGGGCGTGGACCATGGGCGACAACGCGGACGGCAAGGGGCGCGTCGCGTTCACGGACGACGCCGTCGCCATCGTGGGAAAAACCGCGCTCCGCATGCGACCGGATCCCTACAAGGGTGCGGATGTCACCGCGATCTTCCCGGCATCGAAGCACGCCGGGTGGAACCTGAGCGGGCGGAAGCGGCTGAGCTTCTGGCTGCGGTTCGCCAATCCGAACAACGGCGGCTTCGAGGGGCCGAACCCGATCGTTCGGCTGCATGCGGGCAAGGCGGCGTACACCTACACGCCGGCCTTCGGCGGCATGCCGCGGAACCTGCTCGGCGACCTGCCGTACAGCGAGGCGCGGCACGGCTGGCTGTATGTGGAGATTCCGCTGGCCGGCGGGG
>Ga0272448_1006073_pt1 | contig 13145 bp, 9 predicted proteins | sample YNPCB0191_FD_202220 | JGI IMG/M metagenome (GOLD analysis project Ga0272448, IMG submission 202220) | Hot spring sediment microbial communities from Yellowstone National Park, WY, United States - YNP-CB-019-1 | ecosystem: Environmental > Aquatic > Thermal springs > Hot (42-90C) > Sediment...
TTATTCGCCTTTTATATCCCAGCTAAAGCCTATGTTTTTTTAAAGCCAATGAAAATACTCCAGAGGGTTGAGATTAACCCAGATATGGCTAAAGAGTTAAATCTTCCAGATGAGGTAGTAAAACGGCTTCCTTTGTTTAGCTATGCGGTTGACAGGCATCCCTTTGGTGAGCATAAAAGGGCAAAAGGTGTATATAAAGGCCATTCGGATGAGGATGGCTATTATGCCTTAATCTATACTGGCTCAACTACCACTGATGAAGAGTTGATAAACTGGGTAGGCTTTCATGAGTTAGGCCACCTTATAACTGAGCTAAGGATTCGTTTTGAGCAGTTAGCTCCTGCAGATGGAGAGCTTTTTTCTTTGCTTTTTCCCCTAATTTTTGCTCAAGATGTCAGTGGCTATATTAAAAGAGAGCTTTTGCCTTGGTTGAGATTAGGAGATAAGGAGTGGAGTTATTGCCAGTCAGCCAAAGGTATCTTTAATGCCTTTTTAAGGATATTAAAGGAAGAGGACAAAAAAATAGCTATTGAGGAGATTACTGATGAGTTTGAACAGGATAGGATTGAGCAGATTTCAGGGTTAATCTTGGTTTTAAACCCAAATAAGATAAAAAAAATTGCCCTTACAGCTTATACCAATGCCTATGAGCGAGGATTTAAAGGCAACTACTATCTTAATACCACCAAAAAAGGATCATATAAAGAGGTAAGAGGGGGCAGGAGTTATGGAGATAGCTTTTGCGAATTTACTGAAGGTGAGATACTTCAGCCGCCTGATGTGCAGGTTGAAGATTTGCCTCAAGAGCAGAAGCAAGATATAGAAAGAAAAATTAAGGTAGAGGGCGATCTTCCAGGAGATAAAGAACCAAAACAAATAATTGAAGATATCTCAAAAGCCGCTGGCAAACAAGAAGGAAAGGATGAGGGTAAAGAAGGGGTAATTAAAGGTAGCTGGGTTGAGGAGTACATAAAGGTATTCAAAAAATATGCCTCCAGATTTTTAGAGATTTTTGCCAGCGAGCCAGAGAAAGAGCAGGTTCACCGCAGGTCTGGAAGAAGGGTTGATTTGAGGGCTTGGATGCGCAATTCCAGCCGTCCCTTTTTAGGCCAGACAATCCAGGATAGCCGTCCAGAGTTGGTCTTGGGCGTAACCGTAGATGTAAGCGGAAGCATCACTTGTGATCCTCATCTTCCACATTCCTTTACTGAGATGGTTAAGTTCTTTTTGAGCCTTATGTTTAATGCCTCGTTACTGCATCGAGAAGGTGTTTGGTACTCCTTAAGCGCAATTGGCGAGGGATTTCATAAGGGTTTACTTTTTTCCAATAGACATTCTCAAGAAGAGCTAAAAGAGTTTGTCTCTGATGATGTGGCTTGGATGATGCAATTTAATGATAGCGGTGGTATTAATACCATTAACTTAATTAATGGTCTAAGAGAGAAATGGCAGGATAGTAATATTCCTAAGTCAAATAGGATTGAGATAGTATTTACTGATGGGGAAGAGACCTCTGGCCAAGGCGAGGAGCATTTTAAAAAATTAAGGAGGATGGTTGAGGACTTTGAGCAGGAAAGCGGAGTTAAGGTTATTTTTGTAGGAGTAGGAACAGAGGAGGTAAGGAATTACTCTCGGTATCTGGTTTTATCCCAGAAACCAAGCCCTGAGGATTTTATCCAGATAATCAGCAAAATAGGAGAAAGAATAACCCGAAAAGGGACTTTACCTAAAGGAGACTTGGCTGATGCCTTAGGGATTCAAGTAGAAAAAGACCAAAATAACAATCAGCAAGAAGTTGGCTCTGCGGCGAAAGCTATTCAATCTCCCCCTGTTGCTTCTTCTGGGTCATTAGAAACCATTCCTAATAATAACTTGGTTAATCAACCATCTAAAGTTCTCTCTCAGACTACCCAAGAATATTCTTCGCGAGTTGAAGAGTTAATTGGAGTTATGCACGCTGTCAGGGATTATTTGTTTTCTCAGAAGAATAACCCGCAGTTTTGTTTAGGCGTTGCGGTTGAGTTGGGGAGCCGCTTGGGTGAAGGTGCCCAGGTTTACACCTTAACTGATGATGCCTCTAGAGTATCTGACTTGGTGCATTTTTGGGTGGTTACTCCGGATTTTATTCTGGATGCCTTTCCTGAAGGATTGGGTAAGTATGGGAAAGGGGTAGAACGTTATATGCGTGAAGGCGTAGTCATTGTACCACGCAACGCCTCTGATATACCGGCTATTTACCGAAACGGAGTTTCTGTAAAGGAAACTATTTGGAATCCTGCGCTAAAGGCAAAAGAACAAGATTTGGAGCAAATGCGCAGAGGAGAACAATTTCCTTCTAGAGCTGATGTGTTACCTTCTCCATTTGGAAGTAATACTCCTTCTTCGGCGGTTAGCCAACCTAATGCTGCCGTATTCAAATTTGGCACCACCAGCCCTTCACCAAGCCCAACTCCCCAAGCACCAAAAAATCTTGGTGGTATTGACTTCCGTAGTCTACCTATTGTCACCCAGGCAATCAGTAATCTAAGCTCAAGTATCAATCAGTCGAATCTCAATCGGCTTAATAACTTAAACTTAGCTGAGGAGTGGAGCCAGATAGAGAGGTTGGTCTCTTCTGGAATAATCCCTTCCAGCGAAAGGATTAAGGAGTATATCCAGGCCTCCTGCGCCAAAGGAAGGATAGAGGAGGATTTAGATAAGATTATCTGTTGTATCTCGGATATCCTACGCCAGGAAGAAGAGCGCTGTTGTCTAACTGAGCCAACACTGAGGGATATCTTAGTTGTACTTGAGGCAAGCCAATCCGATTTAGAGTTAAGCAAGGTATTTTTAGGAAAGCTAATCTAAAAGAAAAATGATAACCTTAGCAATTAAACAGATATTATTAGTAGTTAAACTTGGAGGTTTTTTAACTTTGCGTTCACTTTACAAAGACTAGCGGGTTGCATTCAAGCTGTGCTTTTGGAAAATTATTCCTTAATAAAACACTTGAAGGATAAAGGAGGGCTGCCTTGCCAAGAAGGGCTATTTTTTCTTCCTAATCACCTTCAGAACCCCACTTTTAGCAGCCCTCCTTTAAAAAATAATCACCTTTTAATCAAGGTTATTGTTGTCCTAATTTTTATTTAAGCCAGCTTTAACTCGTTGCAGGAGAAATAACCCCAGCAGAGGTAAATATCTTCTTCTTTAAAATTTTTTAAAAAAAATCTTGACAAAACTTTTATTTATTTTATAATTAGCACTCTAATTTTTAGAGTGCTAAAATAATCAAGTTGGTTTAAACAATCTAATTACAAAGGAGGTGTATTGTATGAAGATTCAACCGTTGGGTGATCGCGTAGTAGTGAAGCCTTTGGAGGCAGAAGCAAAAACTAAAGGTGGAATAGTGCTACCGGATACGGCTAAAGAGAAACCCCAAGAGGGCAAGGTTTTGGCAGTAGGTAAGGGTAAGATGTTAGAGAATGGGACCTTTCAGCCCTTAGAGGTGAAGGTAGGGGATAAAATTCTTTATGGGAAATATTCCGGTAATGAGATTACCACAAAGGATGGAGAGGAGTTGTTGATAATTCGCGAAGAGGATATTTTAGCAATTGTGGATTAGTAGCTTCGGCGCGGATGCCATTAGTATGGTAACGCGTCGTAATTTAGGAGGAAAAGATGGCAAAACAATTGTTGTTTGAAGATGATGCCCGCAAAAAGATATTGAGCGGGATAGAGCAGCTGGCAGCAGCTGTTAAGGTAACCCTGGGGCCAAAAGGTCGTAATGTAGTAATTGATAAAAAATTCGGCTCTCCTACAATTACCAAGGATGGGGTTACGGTTGCCAAAGAGATTGATTTAGAGGACCCATTTGAGAATATGGGAGCCCAGATGGTTAAGGAGGTTGCAGAAAAGACCTCGGATATTGCTGGCGACGGCACGACTACAGCTACTATATTAGCTGAGGCTATTTACCGTCAGGGGTTGAAAAATGTTACTGCCGGTGCAAATCCTATGGCGCTCAAGCGCGGGATTGAAAAGGCAGTGGAAAAGGTTTTCGAGGAGTTGAAAAAACTTTCTAAACCAATAAAGGATAAAAAAGAGGTTGCCCAGGTTGGCGCAATTGCTGCCAACTGCGATACTGCTATTGGTGATTTAATTGCTGAGGCAATGGAAAAAGTGGGTAAGGACGGCGTAATTACAGTAGAAGAGGCTAAGTCTACTGCCACTACTTTGGAGGTAGTGGAAGGTATGCAATTTGACCAGGGGTATCTATCTCCGTACTTTGTTACTGATGCTGAAAGGATGGAGGTAGTGCTGGAGGATCCTTATATTCTTATCCACGAGAAAAAGATATCTTCTTTAAAGGACTTACTTCCGCTTTTAGAGAAGATTGCTCGTACTGGTAGGCCACTTCTCATTATTGCTGAAGAGGTTGAAGGAGAGGCCTTGGCAACTTTAGTGGTGAATAAAATACGCGGCACGCTTTTGACTTGTGCAGTTAAGGCCCCAGGATATGGCGATAGAAGAAAGGCGATGTTGGAGGATATCGCCGTTTTAACCGGCGGCAAGGCGATTACCGAAGATTTAGGTATTAAGTTGGAGAATGTGGATATTGATGATTTAGGCCGGGCCAAACGGGTTAAGGTGGATAAAGAAAATACTACCATTGTTGAGGGTGCAGGAAAAACCCAGGCAGTAAATGGCCGTATTGCCCAGATTAAAAAACAGATAGAAGAGACTGATTCGGATTACGATAAAGAGAAACTCCAGGAGAGGTTAGCAAAGTTAGCCGGTGGGGTTGCGGTTATCAATGTCGGTGCAGCCACAGAAACTGAAATGAAAGAAAAGAAGGCCAGGGTTGAAGATGCCTTGCATGCAACCCGGGCTGCGGTTGAGGAAGGGATAATACCTGGCGGAGGAGTCGGGTTTTTACGCTCCCTGCCTGCCTTGGAGAAGTTAAAACTTGAAGGTGATGAGGCCATTGGGGTGGATATAGTAAAGCATGCCCTTGAGGCCCCTATTCGGCAGTTGGCAGAAAATGCTGGTCTGGAAGGCTCAGTAGTCTTACAGAGAGTAAAAGAAGAGAAGACGAATGTTGGTTATGATGTTGCTCAGGATGCATATGTGGATATGATTCAAGCAGGGGTCATAGACCCTACAAAGGTGGTGCGTTCTGCGCTTCAAAATGCAGCCAGTATAGCTGCGCTTCTTTTGACTACCGAGGCGCTGATTGCAGATAAACCTGAAAAAGAAGAGAAGATGCCACCTATGCCTCCAGGAGGGGCTGGCATGGGAGGAATGTATTAAAAAGAAAGCCAAATAATTAATTGCTATAGTTAAGGTTTAGGGCGGAAAATAAAAATTCCGCCCTAAATTTTTATTTTGTTTGTATCCCCTTTAATTGCAATAAGTAATCAAAAAGAAAGCGCTTCCTTGACATTAGCCTAAGAATATGTTATACTTACAAATGAATAATGGCTGTGGCTGGAAGGGGTAAATAGATTGGAGCTAATAAGTCGGTTTAATTGGATAGATATTTTTATAGGATGTGTTGTTTTTCGCATCTTATGGATTTCATTTAGGGGGGGTATTGTCTTAGAATTTTTTAAGCTTTTAGGGACGATTTTTGCAATTTATCTCTCCCTCCATTATTATATATCCCTGTCTAAATTTGTTCAACTGCTTTCAGGTTTAGAGATTATACCTGAGGGAATCTTTTGTTTTTTCTGGTTTTGTATCTTGGCTACTTGCGGTTATATGATATCTTTGCTTATTCGCGAGCTTTTAGCAAAATTCATAAAAACCGAGATAGCAGAAACAGTAAACCATTGGGGTGGTTTGATTCTGGGGACATTCCGAGGGGTTCTTTTGACAGGGTTATTGCTTTTTATTTTAGCAATATCTACTGTGAACTATTTTCCTTCTAGTATAAAACATTCAAATTTCGGAATATTTTTTGTCCGGGCCCCAGTAGTGGTTTATAGGGGGATATGGGAAGGGGTAACGTCAAGGTTTTTTACTGATGAGAAGTATAATCAAGCTATCAATGAGATAGAAGAGAGGTTTATTAAATGAGACTGGGAGATTTTTATAAGGAGGTAGTGCGTTGCGGGATTGACCGTGACCCCCGAAAGTTTGGCGTTGGGCATTTTGAGGATTCCAAGATTCTTTATGGCAATCCAGATTTAGATATTCGTAAGATTATGATTGGTATTGATATCGAGGTGGGAGAGTTGCTTCTTGCCGATAGGATACGCCGGGAAAAAGGGCTTGATTTGGTGCTTAGTCATCATCCCGAAGGCGAGGCCTTGGCTGGCTTAACTCAGGTTATGCGCTTACAGATAGATATCTTAATGCGCCTGGGGCTGGCGCGAAAACTTGCACAGGAGCTTTTGGAAGAACGGATGCGTGAGGTTGACCGCAGGATTATGCCGGCAAATTTGATGCGCTCTGTAGATGCTGCGAGATTGTTGGATTTGCCTTTTATGTGCGCACATACACCTGCGGATAACCATGTAGCCTATTTTTTAGAACAGGTATTTAAAAAAGAAAAACCAAAAAAGGTTAAAGATATAGTAGATATCATTTCAGAGATGCCTGAGTACGCCCAGGCAAAACGCAATCTGAATGGCCCGAGGATAATTTTAGGCGGACCCAATCGGGAAGTAGGCAAAATATTTTTGGAGATGACTGGAGGCACTGAAGGTTCGAAAGAGGCCTATGAGCCACTGCAAAAGAAAGGCATCCGTACGCTGGTAGTTATGCATTTAAGTGAAGAGCATTTTAAGAAAGTAAAAGATGTTAACCTCAATGTGGTTGTAGCTGGACATATAAGTTCTGATACCTTAGGATTGAATCTTCTGTTAGACCGAATAGAGGCAAAGGCAGGTTATCCTTTTGATGTAACTGAGTGCTCGGGTTTCCGTAGGGTAAGAAGGAATATTTAAGATTCATATGGGTTTAATTCCTCAGAACTATTTAGACGATATCTTGGCCCGGGTTGATATTGTAGAGGTGATTTCGGGCTACATCCCTTTAAAGAAGGCGGGTCGTAACTTTAAGGCGAATTGCCCATTTCATCATGAGAAGACCCCCTCTTTTATGGTTTCTCCCGAGAAACAGATTTATCGCTGTTTTGGTTGCGGTGAGTCAGGCAATGCCTTTAAATTCCTTATGCGCTATGAACGCCTAGATTTTCTTGAGGCAGTTGAAATCCTGGCCAGAAAGGCAGGGGTACAACTGCCTCAGTCGAAACCCCAAGATTATAAAACTGTCGGCCTGGCTACAAGGCTTTTTCAGGTGAATGAAATAGCTAGTAGTTTCTTTTTTTCAAAATTGCGTTCCAGCCAAGGTGATACTGCAAGGGCATATTTATTGAAACGGGGCTTGAAAGAGGAGACTATAGAATTTTTTAAAATCGGCTATGCCCCGGCAGCCTGGGATGGCTTAATTTCTTACTTCCGCAGTAAGGGCATTAGCCTTTCTTTATTAGAAAAGGCAGGCCTGATTTTAACCAAGGAGACTGGGGGTTATTACGACCGTTTTCGCAATCGTATCATCTTTCCTGTAGTTGATATTAAAGAAAGGGTAATGGGTTTTGGGGCGCGGGTATTAGACAATACCTTACCTAAATATATCAATTCTCCTGAGACTCCGATTTATACCAAAGGCAGGAACCTCTTTGGTCTTTGGGCTGCTAAGGATGCAATTAGGCAAGCCGACCGGGTGGTTATTGTTGAGGGGTATTTGGATTGTATTGTGCCTTTTCAGTTTGGGGTGCATAATATTGTTGCCTCCCTTGGGACAGCGCTCACTGTTGAACAGGTGAGGCTGCTAAAACGTTATACCAATAACGTGGTTGTGGTTTTTGATGGAGATAAGGCTGGGGAGTTGGCATCTTTAAGATCGCTGGAGATTTTTATTGAAGAGGGTATGGATGTAGGGATTGTATCTTTGCCTTCGGGTTTTGACCCGGATTCTTTCGTTCAGCGCTACGGTATTGAGGAATTCAAAAAGATGATACTTGCTCCAGAGGGGTTTTTTGATTATAAGTTGAAAAACTTGGTCCGCAATAATTCTTTAGATAAGCCTTCGGGCAAGGCCAGGATTGTCAATGAGATGCTTGTTACAATCAGTAAATTTAAAAATGCAATTTTGAAATCAGAGTATGTCAAGCGGCTTGCTGAACAGTTGGATGTAAAGGAGGATGCGTTATTTTTAGAGTTGAATAAGGTTAAGCCCGATTATCATTATCGTGCAACTAATTCTAACGAGTGTCAGAAGTTGTCTTGTAACCCTACGGAGTTACTTTTGCTGAGGATTATACTTCAACAGCCTAAGTTGATTAATGAAGTCAAGTCCGGCTTGTCAATATCCGATTTGCAGGATACAGACATCGGCACTGTGCTCGAATATATTTTTAAATTGTCTGCCGAGGGGAGAACTATTGAACCGAGTAGTTTGCTGAATCATTTTAGCGAGGAGCGGATTGCCCGGATTATCTGCGAGTGTAGTTTATCCCAAGGGGATGAGCTTGAGGATAAAGAGCGCATCCTCAAGGATTGCCTGCGAAGAATCAAGGCCCAGGGGATTAGGCTGCGCAGGAGGCTTTTGCATGAAAAGATAAAGGCAGCGCAGATTGCAGGCGATGAAGAATTAGTCCGTAATCTTATGCAGGAGTTTCACGAATTGGTTAAAAGTGATTTGTCAACCTCAGGGGTTTTATCCTAATGGAACAGGAAGGGAGGATATGAAAAAGAGAGAATTTACCCGCAAGGACGTAGAGAAGATAATTGCCTTAGGAAAACAGAAGGGTTTTGTTACCTATGACGATGTAAACAGCCTGTTACCGGAGGATGTCACTACTTCGGAGGATATTGATCAGATTTTCGATATATTAGGTAGTGAAGATATCCAAATATTGGAAGCTGAAAATATTCCAGGGGTTGAGGTTAAACCCCAGATTTTTAAAGAGGAGACATTAAAAGAGGAATTGACAGCGGAACAACTTAAGCTTGAGGAACGTTTTCTGCCTTTGGATGACCCGGTAAAGATTTATCTTAAGCAGATGGGTTCTATTTCGCTTTTGTCGCGCGAGGATGAACTTAGGCTTGCCCAAGCCATCGAGGAAGCAGAGAGAAATTTTAAGTTAGCCTCCCTGGCCACAAAATTTATCCGTAATGAATTGGTCAAGGTTGCCCAAGATATTGTTGATGGCAAGGCCAACCCCGAGGAGGTTATCAAGGAGGACCTCAGGGCTAAAAAGGGACAGACCTACAAAAAAACAAAGCTTCTACTTAACCGGGTTAAGACTACTCGTAGTCAATCTAAGGCAGTGGATTATTTGCTGGAGATGAACTTTACCACCTCGGTATTTGAGGCTGCTGTAAGAAAATTAACCCAGCTTTTAAAAGAACTGGAGAATTTAAAAATTGGGAAAAAAGAAAATATTATCCGTAGGCAACAAATTAAGAGACAGCTTAGCGAATCAGTTGAAAATATCGAGCGGCAAAGAAAGTTAATTAAAACCACTCACCTGAAGTTCAACAGGACAAAGAAGTCTTTGGTTGAGGCAAACCTGAGGTTAGTTGTCAGCATTGCCAAAAAGTATACTAACCGCGGCCTGTCTTTTTTGGATTTGATTCAAGAAGGTAATATTGGACTTATGCGTGCGGTGGAGAAGTTTGAGTACAAGAGAGGCTATAAATTTTCTACTTATGCCACTTGGTGGATAAGGCAGGCGATTACCCGGGCGATTGCTGACCAGGCGCGGACTATCCGTATACCAGTCCATATGACTGAAACGATAAATAAGATTATCCGTTTTTCTCGCGTGTTTGTCCAGGAGCATGGCCGGGAGCCTACATATGAGGAGATCGCCCAGAGGATGCGCCTTTCCCAAGATAAGGTAAAGGCGATACTTAAGATTGCCCAAGAGCCAATATCCTTACAGATGCCAATTGGGGATGAGGGAGATACCAATTTTGGGGATTTTATTCAGGATAAAAAGGCAATTTCTCCTGCAAACGCTACTGTTCATTCCATGCTTAAGGAAGAGATGTTGGCTGTCTTGCAGTCGCTTAATGAGCGCGAGAGAAAGATTTTGCTTTTACGTTTTGGGATTAATGATGGTTGCCCCCGAACCTTAGAGGAGGTGGGTAGCGTTTTTAAGGTTACCCGCGAGAGGGTTCGTCAGATAGAGGCCAAGGCGTTAAAAAAATTAAGACATCCTACGCGTTCACGGCGCCTGCGTGCATTTTTAGATATGACCTTGGCCCACGAGAGGGAAAGCTAACCAAGGATTGAGCTATCTATTCTCGCAATTAACGCTTTTAAAAAGCAGTTTTTTTGTCTCTTATCCTATCAATAAAATACGGACTTGAAGGATTTAAGTCGTATTTGTTCCATAAACTAAAAAGTCAAAATTTTTTTTCATTTCCATAATTTTAGTGTATAATAAATAGAAGGCTTAGAAAAGGAATAGGGGTTATATCTATATGTACCTTGTTATAAGTTATTCGCTCTTTTTTGTATCATTTCTTGACTTCCTCCTAGGGATTCTTTCTTTGAAAAATAACCCCCGAAATAGTAACATCAACAAAACCCTGGCAGTAATATCAATTATCAGTTGCCTTTGGTCATTATTTCCCGCCATAGTTTATCTGCGCGCTGGAAAGGGCTTGGATTTTAATTTTGCATATCGGGCCTGTTGGATAGGTTGGTTGGCAGTACCAGCTGCCTTACAGTTTGCCTATTACCTAGAAGATGAGAAAAGTCGCCTGGCACGCAATATTGGTTTTATACTGTATCCCTTTTGGGTGATTGTTTTTATACTTTGTTTGACTACGGATTTAGTAGAACAGGGGGTTTATTCACTTATTCCCTACCGGGACCGCTATGGCCCATTAGAAAGGCCAATGCGTTTATTTGGGACAATATTGTTATTCTGGGGGGTTTATAAATTCTATAAAATAAGAAAGAAGGCTACAGGCATAAAGAAGTTACAATTGAACTACTTTCTTTTTATCAGTATGTTTTTTTCAATAGGTAGCGCCTGTACCTCTGGGTTATTGCAGTTATTTGGCGGATTTGGCTTTGACCCCGCATTAACTGCCTATTTTAGCGTTTTTTGGGTCGCCTTTACCTTTTATGCCATTACCCGCTACCGCCTATTCGATATCCAGATAATTATCTCACGTTCTATAGTAATTCTAATCCTTTTATTGATAGTTACAGTTATCCATACTGTAATATTCAAAATATTGGAGCCATTTTTTGGCCCAGTAGTTTCTACCTTGGTGTCCTTCTCTTTTATTGGCTTTTTAGTCAGTGCCACCCCTCTTATAAATAAACTCCAGCGGAATGTAAATGGTTTAATTCTTAAGGATAAGTATGACTACCAAAATATATTAAAAGAATTTACCAAGGCCATCGTTACAATTCTTGACTCCCAGGAATTGTTGTACCACTTAATCGAAACTATAAAAAAAAGCCTGAGGGTTGAAAGGATTTATCTTTTCTTAAAAGATAGGGATGAATCTTTTCATAGTTATTTTGAATGGCAACTTAATCAGGAGCCCAAGACCGATAATTCGCTTGACCCCAAATTAATTCAGTGGCTTATGAATAATAGACAGATTTTTATTCGGGAAGAATTTGTCAGTCGACTTCCTGAGGAAAGATATCGAGCCATTTTTGGTAAGATAGATGGACTTAAGGCAGAGCTGGTGGCGCCTATGTTTTTTAAGGAGCAGTTGATAGGGGTGCTGATACTGGGTAGCAAAGGTAGTGGCGATCCTTATATGCAAAGTGATATCGATATATTAGAGTCTCTAGCAGCCCAGACTGCGATTGCTATTGAAAACGCTAGATTATACAATGAGGCAATTACCGACAGCCTAACTGGAGTATATCACCATAAATATTTTTTGATGCGCCTTAAAGAAGAAAGGGGGCGAGCCAAAAGATACAACTTGGGTTTTGGGATAGTGATGATTGATATTGACCACTTTAAAGAGATAAATGATACCAGGGGGCACCTGGTTGGCGATGCGGTGCTTCAGGAGGCGGCAGGGATATTTAAAAGATACTTCAGGCTTACGGACATTATTGCCCGCTACGGGGGAGATGAATTTATAGTGCTTTTACCAAATACCCCAAGAGAGGGCTTAATTAGTTTGGCTGAGCGTATTAGGTCTGAGTTTGAAAAAACCATATTCAAGGATGGTAATAAGATTACGGTAAGTATTGGTGCTTGGTATTACTCCCCGGAAAAAGACAGTGGTTTCACGAATGAGGAGATTATCAAAAAAGTAGATACTGCTTTGTATCAGGCCAAGCAGATGGGTCGAAATAGAGTGGAGGTAATTTCCTAAAAGGATGGACTTTTAGTTTTTTGAAAGCTTAAGATAGGTTGACTATGAAAAAGATACTGGTCATTGATGATGAAAAAGAGATTTTAGCAATTTTAGAGAAGGCATTACTTAGGGCAAATTACGAGGTACGCTGTGCCTCCTCAGGCCAAGAGGCACTAAATGTAGCCAGGGATTTTTTCCCTGATGTAATACTTTTAGATATTGCTATGCCGGATATGGATGGTTACTCCTTGGCAGCTGAATTGTACTCTATAAGACAAGTGAGAAATGCCCCTATAATATTTATGACTGGGCAGGAATTGGATGTCGAGGCAATAGAAAAAAGGGCTTTAGGTTTAGGTGCCTATGACTACATCCTGAAGCCATGCGGTATTCAGGAGCTTTTAGAAAAGATAAAAAAGGCCTTAGGGTAGATGGCCTTTAAGGAGCTAAAGATGCCTGATAAAGATTTCAGTGAGGTTTTGTCTATGAACGTTGGTAAATTGGTTACGCTTAAGCTTGTATCCGGTGAGACAATAGAAGGTAAGCTTGATGAGGTGGGAAGGGATTATTGTTATATAGTTAGGGGAAATAGGATAGAGATATTTAATTTGTCTTGCGTGAGCCGTTGCGTTATTACTGAAGAAAAAACTACGCCCAAAGAGGATACTTCCTAATCTACCTACAGTTGAAGTGGGTTTCCTGCCAGATAAAAAATTCATTTTTTAAATTAAAAAAATTATGTTAGATTTCTCTGCCTCCTGCGTCTATCATTGCAGGAGGTGGTTAAGGTGAAAAAAGTAAAGCAGG
>Ga0272448_1006075_pt1 | contig 13141 bp, 9 predicted proteins | sample YNPCB0191_FD_202220 | JGI IMG/M metagenome (GOLD analysis project Ga0272448, IMG submission 202220) | Hot spring sediment microbial communities from Yellowstone National Park, WY, United States - YNP-CB-019-1 | ecosystem: Environmental > Aquatic > Thermal springs > Hot (42-90C) > Sediment...
GTGGGCTCGGGACAGCACCCCCTGGCTGCGAATATCGTGGCCCTTGATGCGGGCGACGCCTTCGGTAGGATCGAGCACCCCCGTGAGCATGCGGACGGTTGTAGTCTTGCCCGCGCCGTTGGGGCCGAGAAACCCGAAGATCTCGCCCTCGTGAACGTCGAAGCTCACGCGGTCCACGGCCAAGACGTTGCCGTATCGCTTCGTCAGGCCGTCAACCGTGATGGCCGCCGTTGCTATCGCTTCCATTGCGCTACTCCTTCGAGAACCTCAGCCAGACGCCGATGCCGGCTTCAGGATCGGCTTCGCTCAAGCCGCCCTCGCCGAGCACCGTGAAACAGGCCAGTCCGGCTTCGCGGGCCAGCCGCTCGAACGTTTCCCGACTTCTCGCCTCGCGGAATTGCCGCATCGCTTCAGGGCCCTTGCGTCGTAGCGACTCCCGCTGGCGACGGATGAACTCCGTGCGCGCCCAAGCGGGATAGCTGCGGCCCAGGCCGCCGCCGATCATGGCCTCTCCTCCCGGACGCAGGACGCGAAAGGCCTCGCGGATTCCCTGTGTTCGGTCTTGCCAGAAAAAGACCGATCCCCGGCTGACCACGAGGTCCACGCATGCGTCCGGCAACGGCATCTTCTCAGCGCTGCCGATGACGGTCACGATGCGCGACCGCAAACTCTGGTCTCCCGCCGCTGCTAATGCCTTCTCCAAGGCGTCCGTGCGGGGGTCCAAAAGGACGACGACGCTTTCCGGCGAACGCGCCGCTAGGGCGAGGCCCAGACCGCCGGAACCGGAACCTATGTCCAGCCAGACGCCGGGGCGTGGCTTGTACAGGAACACGATGTCCTCAGCGACGTAGGGGTATTGAGAGGGCAGGGCCTCCTCCCGTTGTGCCTCAACGTCCCGCATATGTGATCATACTCCCTTCCTTTGCGCCGACACGGGCGCATCCCTGAAGTCACAAGCTTCCGAAGCCGCGATGGCCCCCGGGGGGCCAGTATCTCACTCACTGGGATTCGACGCACGGATGACCGGCGGCGTCTCCGTGGCACTTCTTGATCTGCTTGGGAGAGCAATCCTGCGGGGCACCCTTCAGGCTCTCCGGCTTCTCGCAGTTGGTCGTCGTGCATGGATGCTGGGCCATGTCGCCGTGGCACTTGCGGATCTGCTGCGGTGAGCATGTCTCCGGCGCGCCTTTCAATTCTTCCGGCTTCCGGCATCCCTTCTTCGCGTGGCACATCGTCAGTCTCCTTTACATAAGCACCTGCGCGGTTACTTTCGCACAAGCCAAAAAAAGACAACGCTACTCGGTCTCCGTGCCGAGCAGTCCATCCGCCAGTTTCTTCCACGCGGCCAGGGTCTTCTTGTTGATCTGGTAGTGGACGTAGTAGCCCCGCTTGTCGGGGATGACCACGTCCGCGTCACGCAGAACCCGCAGGTGTTGCGAGACCGCCGCTGGCGTTATCTCTAACCGCGCAGCCAAGGCGTTGACGCACAACGAGCGCTCCTTCAACAGTTGAACAATCCGCACCCGTGCGTCCACTGAGAGGGCGCGAAACACCTTGGCTATCTTGCGAGCGTTGACCATCGGCCACTCCAGTTAAGTCACTACGCAGCTACTATAACAACCTGGTGTCGCATCGTCAATCCTGCCGCGTCGTGAAGTTGGCTTTCGCTGGGCTGCGTGAGGCGGCTTCGGCGAACAGTTCAGGTCGCGTCCTACCTCCGGCATCTTGCCTCACGCGGGTCGCGGACGACGGTTTGCGGTTTCTCCGGTCCCAGTTCGCACAAGACCCACAGCGCCCCCTCGAACATCAGCCGCCTGAAGAAGCAGCCGACCGGGTCGGGCTTGTGGATGTCGTCGTGACGCTCCAGGCTGTCAAGGCGACCCCCGCCGCCGCAGACGTACTTGATGGAGCAGGCGACGCAGTCGGGGCGGGCGTAGAGACGGTTGTCCTTCCACTTGGCGCGCAATTCCTCGTACACCCTGGCCAGCAGTTGACTGTACGTCAGGCCGCCGTACTCGTCGAGTACCGCCCGCACATCCTGCCCGCAGGTGGTCGGGCAACTGGACAACGACCTGGTGGGCCTGCCCGCCGGAGGTCCGGTGCAGGCAGTCGCCGCACTTCTTCCCTGCTCGCCGAAGCCCCTACCTGCCGCTGTGCGGCAGCAGGTAGGTCGGTACAGGCAGGTGCTTCTGAACAAGCGACTCGGCCGTCGTCGGCACCTCAAGAGATGTCTTCCGGTCGCCGCCGCGCTCGAGATAAAACGCGGACGTCAGCGCAGCAGTCCGGGATGCGCCGCTCAAGTGGATCGTGTCGCTTCATCGGGCGAGTCGCAGGACGACGCGGCCGTCACGGAGATCCCTCTCGCTCAGCGCGACGATGAGGCGCGCCCCGTTGCCAGTCGCAGCGATGGGCCCGAACGTCTTCCCGTCGGCGCTGATTTCAGCGCGCGCGAAGTCGCCGCGCGGCAAGCCGATGGTGCAGGGGACGTTGCTGCGCACCATGTAAACGCCGGGGTGGGCACCTCGTTCCACCGAGACCGAGGTATCCAGCGTCATCCGGTCGCCCGGGCCGAACAGATACGCGGCCATCTTGATCTTGCCGTCACCGTCGGCGTCGGTGAAGTCGGCGGGCGTGAGTCCGCCCGCAAGTTCCCACACAAAACTGGATCCGGGGTACTTGGCCATCCACCTGCGCGAGCCGTCCTCATTGACGAGCAATTGGTAGGCGTACGCCCAGCCCCCACGCTGGTACACCTCATCCTTGGGCAGTTTGAAGTAGAAGGTCTCGCCGTCGGGCGTGACGCGGGTTACCTCCATCTCCAAGAGCACCTTGCCTAGGAGGGATTGGCCCTGCGCGTCTTGCTCGCGGCGCGTGTTGATCAGGCGAACGATGCGGCGGCCGTCACCGTCGGCATCGGGGAAGTCGGCTAGCGAGCACTTATTGGGAAACGATCCGCGATAGCCGGGGTGGCCGATGTGCATCCAGCGGTCGCCCTCCCGGAGCGTGGCCTTCCAGTACTTGTCCTGCCGCTCGTTGGTGACTGTGGTGCCAGATGCAAAGTTGGGGTCACATCCAAAGACGGGCGGTTCGATCTCTACCTCCACGGTGCTCGCCGCTGGATTCACGTTGACAATGGCGGACTGGTAGTACTGGGCCGTTTTCTCGTGGGTGATCCGCGTCTCACCACCGACCACTTTCAGGTCCGATAGGCGGAAGTTGTGGATGAGTCGGCCATTGTCTATGCATACCCAATGCCCCTTCAAGAGGGAGGCGGGCAGGGCCTGGTCCACAGTGAAGGCGCGGTTGGCGTAGTCCACGGCGCGAATCGTTCCCGTCCAGCGCGCCCGTTCCGTCTGGATGGTAACCTCGGCGGCGGAGAGTTCCGTGCCCCCGACGAGATGAGCAAGGCGCAGGCCGTCCTTGTCGGTGGAGACATAGCCGAACCGGCCGGCGACGCGCCAGCCGCCCTCGATCTGCGCGACGTCGTCGGGCGTTGCGCTTGCATAGAGCCGGTCGTTGAAGCCATTCCTCGTCACCACAGCGAGAGCGACGCCTGCCCTGGCCCCGCTTGCCTTCTGGGTTACGGCCAGCAGTCGTTTGGCCACGATCAGCGGCTCGCCGGCGAAGGGTTCCATGAGGGCCGGATAGACGCTCTGGCGACCCTCTTGCTCCTGACGGCCCTGCACGTGGAGGATCGGGAAGTTGTAGGCGTAGACGTCGGAGAACGTGTTGCCGACGAACACATCTTCTCCTTCGCGGCCAAAGAGCGTCAGGCGCATCGTTGCGCGGGAGTCCTTCTGATAGGAAGCGCCTTGGTAACTCTGCTGGAGGTTTGCGTCCATGGGCCAGTCGGCCTCGAGCATGGCCGGCGCCTTGCCCTCGCGCCGCGTTCCCTCCTTGTGCTTCGCCAAGTAGGCGACGGCGGCATCGCTGGTCGCCTCCTTCATCTCGGTGTTGATCCTGAAGGCCTCCAACGTACAGGGGGCGCCATGGAAGTTGTAGGTGTGAACCTTGCCGCCAATGACGCGGAAGACATCGAAGAGATAGCTGTCGGTGGGGCCGGCGTCAATGAGGGCCGTGTCGCGCGCGTACAGGGAAACGTTGGGGTGGGAAGTCGCCCGGGCGGCATTGCTCATGAACTGCGCGCCCGGTTGGGGATGGAAGGAAACGGTCCAGCCTGTGGCGCTGGTGGTCGAGCCGGGGTAGGGGTTCTCGAAGTCCCTGAGGTCCACTTCCACGAGGTTATGGACCTTGTTCGAGCGCATGTTGGGGCTGCCCTTCCTGGGGGGCTCATGGCGTCCGCCGAGGTCGGGCGACATCCGGCAGCCGTGGGCGAAGATCTCGATGTTCAAGGTGTCTTGATGCGCATGACCACGACCTATCCCCGTGCGTACGCCTACCGCTCGCATGGCCAGGGGATCGCCCGAGTACTGCCCGCTCTCCAGGATGGCAGCACCGAAGCCGCCGAGGATCCGCGACGGAAACGGCGGCATGTCAGCTTCGCGGCCTTTGCGCAGGTCCTGCGCGTCGCCGATCAGCAATCTGAACCCGCCGGCCACGCGCAGCTGTTGCATGGTGCTCACTGCCTCAGTCATCTGTGGATAGCGGTGCGAATCGAGCAGGTCGAACCGGGGCGAGCCGCCGGCGAGACGATACCGGTGCAGGATAGCGGCGATGTCCTGCAATTCGGTGGTCAGATAGCTGGCCGAGCCAATGTAGTGGACCCCATCGCGGCTGAACGAGCAGATCGCCTGGTCGTCAATGCCGCCCCGGAGGCTCATGTTCATGGCAATCTTGTCGAAGATGCCGGTGGCGAGCATCTCGTCGGCGACCGGTCCGACGCCCTGGACCAAGGGGATGAAAGCCTTCGCGTCGTCGGAGGAAATGTAGTGGCGCTTGCAGTAGTCCATTCCCGACTGCAGCAGGTAGATGTCGAGCAACGCGAGTACGTCGGCGGGGCTCTTGACCCAAGGGATCTTGGTGCCCACGAAGGCCGCGAGTTCTTGGTTATCCTTGATGAAATCGAACAGATCGTCATATGCCTGGGCCAGGTTGATCATGGCGCCGCCGGCCCAGCCGCGATAGACATGCTTGCCGACCAGGGCATTGAAGGTGAAGCCGTATTGCAGGTTGACGCCGACCCCGCCCTCGACGCCTTGGGCCAGAAAATCCAAGGCAGGAAACTTCTCTGCGACGGCGCACAACAGCACGGCGCCGTCCCACGCATACTCGGGATTACCGGTTTGCCGGTATCCGGTAATCGCATTCAGCACCATTCCATTCGAGTCGCGTCCAAATAGATAGCTGTAGGGACTGGCGGCATCCGTGGATACGTGCTCGTTGAAATCGGGCACCAGGTTCCAGAGCTTCTCGTTGCGCGCCCGGCGCTCCTCCGGCGTGAGCGGCCGGCCGTCGGTGAGAACATACGGCTCTCGGTACAAATGGGCATCCGGCGGCTTGTAAGTCGTCCCCGTCTGTTTCTGGCGCAACTGCGCCAGTTCCTCGTCGCTGGTGAGGGTGCGCCGCGTCTTGGCCGCCCGCCGGGCGCAATGGCCCAAGGCGTCGCGCAGCTCCAGGCGGTCCACCAGCAAGGGCCCCAGCGGCTGTTTGGTGAAAGCCCGCGTGTTGGCGTCGAAGAACCGTCTTATCGCCGCTGGATCCTTCGGTAAGCGGGGTACTTCGGTCGGCAATCTGACGGTCACCGTGTACTTCCCGCCCGCATGTGCCGGGAAATACATCATCCCCACAGCGAAATATTGCTCGCGGTAGACGATGACCATCGTCCACGAGCGCGTCGCCCCTGTCGCGTGCTCCTTGACCTCGAGGGTCAACAGACCCCACTGGTTGCGTTGCGTGAAGATGCCGTGCTCGTCGGGCCTGCCTTCCGGGTCTCGCGCAATCGTGAAGATCGCATAGATGCCCGGCTTGACGTCAACCTCCGTGGTCAGTCCGGGTCCGCCGGGTCGAAGCAACACGGCCCTCCCGCCTTTGCCGCCGTCTGCCTGGTCATCCCAGACAATGTCCGCCTTTGCCGGGCCGCTGCAGGTTTCGGCCTCAATTTCCCGCATCAGCGGCACGGGACGCTCGGTGGTAATCACCGTATCCCACCACGAAAGCGCCGACCGCATCGGCAGAAGCCCCACCGCCGCCATCACCGCCGCCGTCAACAAGCCCCGCATGGTTCACCTCCATTCCTTTGTCACTCCCCGTGCGCCTACAGGTCCCGCTCCGGGTCGAGGGTCCGGAAGGCACGAATCAACTCCGCCCAGTGCCGCGCGGCGGCGTTCACCAACTGCTCGCCTTTCGCGGGGTCGGCCAAGCGCGGATCGCTGGTGTAGCCCAGCGCGTCTACCGCCGCCGCGGCACGCGCGCCCGCGTGAATGGCAGCGTGCGCGGGTTCTCCACGCTCGGTTCCTGCACCCGCTCCAGGTGCACCAGTTCAAGCGGCGCGCTCGCAGAAAGCCAGGCCGTGAAAACCGTCGGTGCCGGTGGGCAAGTGCGGGCCATGCATCTCGACGGAGCCCATGGGCAGAAGCGCCCGTTCGTCTCGCGCGCCAGCGCCCCGACCTCCGGGCCAGCCAGGTGTTTCCAGAGGACTTCACGCGCCATCGCGTCGCTCCCAATGCGGCCGGGTCGGGCCGTAGTTTTCCGCTGCCCGACCCGGCAATTTCACTTTGACGGGGACGTTGGCGTGCACAACGTAGGCGCCGGCCGCCGTCCGCGTCACCGCGACCTGGCTGGCGAGGACCACTTCCTGGCCGGGGCCGATCTCGAGCGTGATCAGGTCGGCCTTGTCGCCGGCGAAGTCAGCGGCCGTAGCCTGGCCTACCAGCGTGAACTCCTTGGCGCGGAACTGCCCCCTCATGCGCCAGAGTCTGCTGTAGTCGCCGTTGGACACCCAGAGGCCGTCTTCGGCGAAATCGGCGATGCCCACTTTGACCCTGGTGTCGTTGCCCGCCGGGGTGAAATCGTTTGTGCGTGCGCGCTTGCATTCCAGGCTCTTGCGGATCTTGAGCACCGACACCCCGCCGCGTTCGGCGACGTCGGCGATTTCATGGTTGGAGCGGCGCAGGTCGTCCCCGATCTCCACGAACGCGCCGCGGAAGACCGCGGCGGGGACCGCCTGGTCGAGGGTCACCTCGCGGGTGCGATAGTCAATCTTGACAATCTTCGCCCGGTACTGTGCCAGGGCGGGCATAATCTCCAAGTCACCGGCCTTGAGGCGCGTCCCCTTGACCAGGGTGGCCTTGACGACGTGGCCGCCAACTTTCTGTACCGTAGCGAACTCGCCTTGCACCACGATGCCCGCCTCGGGGACGGCACATTCTCGGCCGGAATCGTCCGCGAAGAGTACGTCCATGCGCTCGCCGGCGGGGCGGCCGTCGGCGCGCAGCGCGACCTTGAGCTCGACGGCGACCGGGCGCCCGATGCCGGCGCCGGCGGGCTCCACCTCGAGGGCGCGCCGATCCTTGATGAAGCTCTCCCCCGCGAAAGGCTCGACTACGGAGACGAACACGCTCTCGCCGCCAGGTCGGCGCACCATGATTTGCCGCCCCGCGTAATGCGGATGTTCCGGATTGATCGGCATGATGGCCAGGCCGGTTCTCTCGATGACGATGCCGTGGAGGACGCGGGCCTCACGCGCGTTGAAAAGGTGCAGGCGGGTGAACTTGCGGGGCGCAGTCGGCACACCACCGATGCCCTTGTCCTTGTTGACGCCGCCGATCATCTGCTCCTCGGCCTTGCGGGCGAGGCGCCAGGTGGCCTGCAGAACATCGCTCCGGCAGGTGGCCGCCCAGTCCGCATCATTGGGCCGGAACTCGTCGCCCATGTAAGACACCTTCTTGCCCTCCGCGTCGGTATAGTCGGCGCGGGTCCAGCGGAAGTCGCGCAGGTAGTTGGCCTCGGCGTCGGCTTTTTCGAGCGCCGCCCGTTCGGGCGTGTTGTCGCGCGGAAACACCGTCCGCTCGTCCGGAGGGATGTTGACCTCGAAGTTCAGGTCGTCCACGCAGCCGTGGAAGCAGAACGTGTGCATGGCGCCGCCCTTGGCGCGGAAGACGTCGAAGACGTAAACGTTGGGCGTCACCACGTTGGGATCGAGCCAGGGCTTGGCCTGGTTTGAGGGCCGGCCGCCGTCCACGTCAATGAGGGCGGTCTGGCGGCGCAGGGCGCCGGCGAAAGCGACCGGCACGGCCGCCGCATGGACGTATTGCACGCCGGGCATGTCCGCCAGCACGCGCACCCACGAGGGCGACCAGTTGGGCTGCTCGTCCACCTGGACGACATTGTGGCAAATCGTCGCGGCGTGGTCCGGTCGGCCGTAACCGGGACGCTGGCCGTAATCGCCGGACATGATCAGCCCATGGGCCCAAACGCGCAGGTCGAGCGCGTCGTGATGGTTGTGTCCTGTGCCCCAGCCGACGCGCACGGAGGCGGCCGAGTGGAAGCGGAAATCGGGCGCACCGACGCCGCTCTCCAGCGTCGCCGACCAGTCGGGAAGGACGCGCGAGCGCTTGCCCATGATGGGGTCGGGTTGGCCGGTGGCGGCCTGGACAATCTCCGCCCACTGCTCGTCGGTCTCGTAGCGGCGCCCCTTGACGTTGGCGAGCAACCAGGCGAACTTGGGGTCCCGAGTCCAGCGCCAGCCTTCCACGGCATTGGCGGCCGGATTAGTCCCTCGGCCATAGGGCAGGGACGGGCCGCCGACGTCGCCGATGCCCAAGTGATAGAGGCCCGCGACCGGTCCTTCCAGAGGCCAGTAGCAGCCGGCCACACTCTCCGGGAAGCGGTTGACGTCGCGCAGGTCGTATTTCGCCAGGCCCCCGTGCCGCATGTAGATGTCAATGGCCTTGGCCGCGTCCAGCGCCGGCCCGCCGTCGCCGGTGTAGGAGACGGAGCCGATCTCGGTCGTCCCGTCGCGCTTGGTGGCGGTGGAGAGGGCCAGCGGCAGTGGCTGTCGGCCGAGAAGCTGAAAGACCACGCCCTTGGTGAACATCTCTTCCAGCCAGGGCTCGCTGATTCGCGCATTGGCCTGGACGTTCACCAGATTGAGGAGGATGTCCACGTTGTCGTTGGCGTATTCGTAGCGATGGGTCAGGACGTTCTTGACCAAGTATTGCACCAGGCAGGTGTCGAGGAGTTTGACGAGGTCGTCCGGCGTCTTCACCCACTTGACGAAGCGGCCGACGGCGCTGGCCAGTTCCTGGTTCCCCTGAATGAAGGGAAAGAGCCGGTCGTAGGTGTCGGCGAAGGCGTGGTTCAGGAGAATCCACTGATAGTAGCGCCGCGCCATCCAGGGCACTTCGTCCTTGGTGGCGGCGAAACCGACCGTGTGATAGAGGGAGAACATGGGCAGGTCATAGGCGAAGCGGCAGAGCAGGAGCGCCATGTCGCGGGCGTAGGTTTCGTCGCCGCCTAGGTGGTAGCGAGCGACGCGTTCGACGGGCCCTTCCGGGTGGCCGATCAGGTTGCGCGCGGCGGCCTCCCAAGCCACCCGCGTTGCCCTCGCCAGCGGACAGACTAGCCGGTTGCCGATCTTCACGCCCCAACCGCGGTCGCCGGTGTCGCCCAGCGGCTTATGGGCGCGAAAGTCCTCCAGCGTGTAGAGTTCCTCCGGCCTGTAGGGTCGGCGGCCGTGTTCCCACGGCGCGTCCAGGGCCAGGCAGAACCTCCGGTCCCACTCTGTGAAATAGCGTCCCGCATGGCGCCGGTTCAGCCCCCAAACCTTCTTCGGGTCGCCAGATGTCCCGACGTAATCGGGCTTGAGCCCCGCAATCTCCCAGCCCGATTTCAGACTCAGGAAATTCTCCTCGATCAAGGTGTTGATGCCTGGAACCGAGTCCCAGATCTCCTGGTCGCGGGCGCGGCGCTGCTCCGGCGTGTACCGCCGGCCGCTCTCCGCCTTCAAGATGGCCTGGAGTTCCTTCGCCTTTGGGTCCGTCGAAGTTGCCCACTCGCGCCGCGCCACCTCGCGCTCGTGAAGCGTGAAGTAGGAGGGAGCCGTCTTCCCCGCCTGCTTGGCGCACCCGGCAAGGATGTCGTGGAGTTCGAGGTTGTAGCAGTACAGAGACGTGTCGCTTTCGGGAAGCAGTTGGAGTTCGGCCACGATCTGACGGTCGTCGTCCACGTGTATCCCGAACTCTTGGACGCAGTAGAAACTGTCCACGCCGCGCCCGCGCAGGACGTACCAACTCTGGGTGCCGTCGGGACGGTCGTTGACCTTGAGGCTGAAGACGAGGTGCTTGGGCGGGTTCCGTGGAGGCGTCTCCTGGTCGGCGGCGGGGATGGCACCGATGATGCGCAGCATGTACCAGCCGATGGGCAGTTGGCCGATCTTCCAGACCACCGGATCGTCGCCGGGGTCCATCTTCAACACCTTGACCGGGGGGGAAGTCTCCTTGGAACGCACGTCCGTGCGACCAGTGAGCAGGTAGTACGACTTCGGCTCGGCGAACTCAACCAGCGGCTCAGGGGCCTCCGCGGCGTGCTCGGCGAAGACCAGGGTCTTGACGAGGCTCTGCGCATTGAAGAAGGCCACTTGCTGCGGAGCGCCCGCCCAGAACCCGACGTGTTCGCGCGATCCCGGATACGGCGGCAGGTTCACCCGATATTCCTCGGCCCCGACGGACCCGCCGATAAACATCATCAACACAATCCACGCACTCACAATACCTCGTCGCCCTTTCATCCGCCTCTCCTCATGCAGAACGGAACTCGTCATGCAGCCGATACCGCCATCGCCTTTCGCCAACTCGGCGCCGCTGACGTCCATGACTTCCTCCCCGCGGCGTGACGCACCTGCGCCGGCGCGATCTCGGGAATCGGACGGTGGTGAGGCAGCCGCCTCAACCGTACACCTTCGCGGTGCGCGCCGCATTTCAAGCCGTGCCGGCCTTTCTCAGTCTCCGAGAGGGAGCGCGTTCCAGGACAATCCGTACGCCTCGCTCGTCTGAACTTCCGTGCCGATAACGGCCAGGGCGTAGCGGCCCTTGGCCAGGCGCGGGACGTAGATGTGCTCTACGTTATCAATCTTGCTGATGAGCCTGTTGCACGAATGCCTTCGACCGGCCGCCAGTTCACAACGAACACAGCTTCGAGCCGACCGAAGTCCAACGACTGAAAGTATAATATCACAGGGGGGAAGTCCATCCCGAAATTGTGTTCTCTCCCCGCCGGGCCGCAGTTCCCTCCTTTCCGTATCTCAGTTCCACTCGGCCTTGCCACTCCTGAACAGCTTCCGGAGGTTGTGTGTTGCACAAATGATCGCCCACTCGCTTTCACAGGCGCTCGCTCCGCGTCGAGAGAAGCGGTCCAGTCCGCGCGTGTCCTTGATCTGCCCGAAGACCGGCTCCACGGTTTGCGCCCGTTTCTTGTAGAGCGCCGCGCCGCGTTTCGTCCGCAGCTTCCGCTCCATCCGTTCGGTTGCGGTCAACCCGTTCGGGATGCGCCCGCGTGGCGGCGGAGCGTCGCGGAGCGCTTTGCGGCGCTTCCAGTCCTTCGTCGTGTTCACCAGAAGTTCCGGTCCGTCGGGAGATCCATCCGTTAGGTTCCGCTCGCTGCAATACCCCGCGTCGGCCAGTCCCGCGCCAATCTTTTCCTCCACGCCCACCGCTTCCAGGTTCGCCGCCGCTTGGTTCAACATCGGGTGCAACTGCCGCCGGTCGTTCGCCTCCGTCGTCACCGCCGGCGCGACGATATACTGCTCTTCGGTCACCACCACCTGCGCGTTGTAGCCCTGCGCGTAGCCTTGCCGCGTCTTCATGATCTCGCTGGCCGGATCGGTCATGTTCGCCTTCGACTCCGCCGTTTCCTCGGCGGCCTGTTCGGGCGTCAGGAACGCCTCCTGCGCGATATCTTCGGCCTCGGCGGGGTCGCCCAGGAAGCGCCAGGCGGCGCTCCATGCCTCCTTCTGATGCCGTACCACCACCTGCTCGAATGCCGAAAGGTCGCCCCGCCCGACGGCCTGCATGAGTTCCTCGTCAGTGGGCATGGGGGACCTCTTCAGAACCTCGGACCAGGAGGTAATGGAGGGCGAGGCCCACGAGGAAGCCGGCGGCCATGTTGAATGCCAGGGAACCGGCGAGCGTGCCGGCCACGGGCACGAGTTGCAGGCCCCAGCGAAGGTCGCGGGCGAGCTTGACGATCTCTACTCCGACCAGGAACATCATGCCGCCGACAATCGCCATCGGGAAGACGGCGAAGAGCGCTGCAATGCTTCCGGCGAGGAAGACGCCGAGGAGTACCTCGATCAGCCCTTCGATGATGTTTGTGCCGCCGGTTCGCGCGCCGAAGTAGTATTGTCCCGCAAGTCCCCCCGCGCCGTGGCACATCGGCATGCCGCCAAAGAACGGCAGGACGAGGTTCATGACGCCCGTGTTGAAGGACAACTGCCGCTCCGTGACGCGGCGGTGCGGCCAGTATTGCGAGATCAGCGCCGACGTAGCGATGATCGCGTTCGTGGCCGTGAGCGGAATCTGCGCCAGGCCGCCGTCGCGCAACACGGGCCATATCTCGCGAAGGTCAAACGACGTCAGCGGCGGCAGGTTGAATCTCACGCCCGTCAACCCGGCCAATTGCCCCTTGAAGGCCATGATCGCGATGCCCAACGCCATCAGCACAATGGCCGCAGGCGCATACCGGTTCTCGCGCAGCAGGAGGACGATCACTACCGACGCGATGCCAAGGACCCACCAGGCGCTGACCATCTTCACGCCTTCAATCGCAAGCAGTGCCCCGAGCGATAGCTGAATCCCGCGAACCACGGTCTTCGGGGTCCAGCGCGTCACGTGCGTCATCGCTCCTGTAGCCCCCAGGAAGAGCCAGACGATGCCCATGACGAACGCCGATGTGTAGACCTTCTCCGGTGTCCACGCCTGCGCGATTGCCACGATGGCGAGCACCTTCATCGGCTCAATGGGCATCGGCAGCCGATACACGAGACCGGTGACGATGTTCGCCAGGCCCATCATGACCAGAAGCCCGGCGGGGTTCATCTTGCAGACGGTGATATAGCCGATAGCCAGCGGCATCAACGTGCCGAAGTCGCCCATCGAGCCGGCGAGCTCGCGCAGGTTGAAGTCGAATTCGCCGACTTTCATGACACCTCAGAGTCCCTTCGCCCGCCCGTGATGATGGAACCGGC
>Ga0272448_1006076_pt1 | contig 13141 bp, 8 predicted proteins | sample YNPCB0191_FD_202220 | JGI IMG/M metagenome (GOLD analysis project Ga0272448, IMG submission 202220) | Hot spring sediment microbial communities from Yellowstone National Park, WY, United States - YNP-CB-019-1 | ecosystem: Environmental > Aquatic > Thermal springs > Hot (42-90C) > Sediment...
ACAGGCAGGCGCCGGATCTTGCGCTCGCGCATCAGGCGCAGCGCGTCATGCATCGAAACGTCTTCACCGACGGTGACCGGGTTGGGCGTCATGCGCTCTTTGACCAGCATCTCTCTCCCTCCCACTTCCAAGCGGGGGCGGCTCTCACGCCGCCGGACCACCCGCCACCTCCTGCAGCAGAGGCGGCTCCCACACCACCGGGCCACGGCCAACGAACTGGCTCGTGTCCGGGCCGATCAGTCCGAACCTTTGCCATACCTCGCAGAGAGTCCCACCATCGCCATATCACCCTCACGCTGCCGCTCTAGCCACTCCCGGATATCTGAGCCAGAGCCGCCTCGATCTTGGCGAACTCCATCCGCTTCTCGAACCCCTTCTGCTGCGACGCACCCGAAGGGCAGGCCACGCAGCAGGCACCGCAGCCCTGGCAGAGCACGTCGATCACCTCGGCCACGCGCCTCTCCTCGTCGAGGCGCCGCGCTCCGTACGGGCAGACCGACACACAAAGCCCACACCCGGCGCAGGTGCGCTCATTGACGGTGGCGGTGATCCCCGCCGCCTCCAACTCCCCCTTGGAGAGCAACGCCACCGCTCGTACCGCAGCGCCATAGGCCTGCGCCATGGCCTCATCCAGGTCGCGCGGGGAATGGGCCAGCCCACAGAGGTATACCCCATCGGCCGCGAATTCGAGGGGCCGCAGCTTGACGTGCGCCTCGAGGAAGAAGCCATCCTCATTCAGCGGCACCTTCAGCATCTGCGCCAGAGTGCGGTTGTCGCCCGGCTCCACCCCCGTGGCGAGCACAACCAGGTCCGGCTGCCACGTCAGGCGGCCGTCGGGCGTCTCGACCTGCACCTGCAGATTCGCCTCGCTGCCGAGACGCGGCGTAGGGGCGGGGTTGCCCCGCCCTGCATCGTCTGCCCCTGCATCTTCCCAGTGGGCCTGGCCCGAAATGACGCACGGCTTATGGCCCGCCTCGTAGGCGAAGAAGAGCACGCCCAACTCGCGGGCGCGCCGATAGTGCAGCTCACGGAAGCCGTAGGCCCGGATGTCGCGATAGAGGACCACCACCTCCATCTGAGGGTTGGCCTCTTTGAGGGCGATGGCATTCTTGATGGCCTGGCTGCAACAGAAGCGGCTACAGTAGGGGTGCTTCTCGTCGCGAGAGCCCACGCACTGGATCATCACCACCCGCTGCGCATCCACCTGGCCCGCAGCGAGCCTGGCCTCGAGCTCGGTCTGCGTGATCACCCGCGGGTCCCGCCCGTAGAGGTACCCCTGGGGTTCGCTAGCTTTCGCCCCGGTGGCTACGATGACGGCGCCGTGCGCCACATGGGCCTCGTCGCCATCGCGCAGGCGCAGGGTCGTCTCGAATTTGCCCACATAGCCCGCCACCTCAGCCACTTCGGCCTGAGTGTACAGGTGGACACGCGGATGCGCCTCGACGCGCTCGACGAGAGAGCGCAGGAGTGCCTGCGGGTCGGCGCCGCTGAGATGCCGGTGCATATGCCGCAGGTGCCCGCCCAGCACAGCATCCCGCTCCACCAGATGCACGTCGAAGCCCTGTTCGGCCACGGCCAGCGCCGCCGTCATCCCGGCTGCGCCGCCACCCACCACCAACACGCTCGGCTCTACCCCTACCCGCGGCCGGGAAATCGGCCGCAACAGGCGCGCTTTCGCCACCGCCATCGCCACCAGTTGCTTGGCCTTCTCGGTAGCAGCGGCCGGGTCCTGGCGGTGTACCCATGCGGCATGCTCGCGCAGGTTGGTCATCTCGAACAGGAAGCGGTTCAGCCCTGCCTCGCGGATGGTGTCCTGGAAGAGCGGCTCGTGGGTGCGCGGCGTACAGGAGGCCACCACCACCCGGTTGAGGCGGTGCTCGGCGATCTTTTCGCGGATGCGCGACTGGGTGTCCTGCGAGCAGGTATAGAGATTGTGCTCCGCATAGGCCACGCCCGGCAGAGTCCGCGCATACTCGACCACCTGCGGCACGTCGATCACCCCGCCGATGTTGATGCCGCAGTGGCAGACAAACACCCCCACCCGTTCCTCCTGGCCGCGGACGTCTTGCTCCGGCGGGTAGGTCTTGGCCTTCGTCAGGGTGCCGCGGGCAGGCGCCAACAGGGCCGATGCCTGGGCCGCCGCACAGGAGGCCTCGATCACCGTCTCTGGGATGTCCTTGGGCTCGCGGAAGGTGCCGATGGCAAAGACTCCGGGCCGCACCGTTGCCGCCGGGGAAAGGGGCGGGGCAGCAGGGAAGCCGTGGGCATCGGGCTCCAGGCCCAGGCGTGCAGCCAGCTCCTGCGCAGAGCGGCCGGGCTGCAGGCCCACCGAGAGCACCACCAGGTCAAACGCCTCCTCGCAGACGCGGCCCTCCGCCGTCCCATAGCGCACGATGACGTCGCGCGTCTTGGGGTCCTCTTTGAGGCCCGAGACGAAGCTGCGCACAAAGCGCACGCCCTGTTCGCCCTTCGCCCTTTCGATGTAGCGCTCGAAATCCTTGCCAAAGGCCCGGACGTCGAGGTAGAAGATGGTCGCTTCGACCTCGCCCAGGTGCTCCTTGGCAATCACCGCCTCCTTGACGGCGTACATACAGCAGACCGAGGAGCAATAGGGCCGGTCGCAGGCCACGTCGCGCGAGCCCACGCACTGCAGCCAGGCGATCCGCTTCGGCTCCCGCCCGTCGGAGGGCCGCTGCACGTGGCCACCAAAGGGTCCCGAAGCCGAGAGGATGCGCTCGAACTCGATAGAGGTGACCACGTTGGGGTAACGCCCGTAGCCATACTCCTCGCGCAGGTGCGGGTCAAAGGCCTCCGCGCCGGGAGCCAACACCACCGCGCCTACCTCCAACTCGCGTGCCCTGGCGGTCATGTCGTGGTTGATGGCCTTGGGCTGACAGGCATACTGGCAGGCCAGGCACTCCGAGCACACGCCACAGGAGAGGCAGCGCTCGGCCTCGCACACCGCCGACTCCTCGTCGAGCGTCGACGTCATCTCGCGAAAATCCTGCCGCCGCTCGGCCGGGTCGAGGCGCTGCACGGTCGCCCGCGGCCGCTTACCCGCGGGGCTGGCCAGCACTTTCCGCCGCACCTCCGCGTCGCTCAGTTGCACCACCGGCTCGCGCACCGGCTCCGGCGCCACCGCCGGGTCGCCGCGCAGATAGCGCTGGATCGAGCGCGCCGCCTTGTGGCCCGCAGCGATCGCCTCCACCGCCGAGCCGGCCCCCACCACCGCATCGCCGCCGCCAAAGACGCCCGGCTGCCCCGTGGCGAGGGTCTCAGGGTCAACCACCAGGCGGCGCCCCTGCACCGCCACCCTGCCATCCTTGGGCAAAAAGTCCAGCTCCGGTGCCTGCCCGATGGCAAAGATGACCAGGTCGCCCTCTAGAGTGTGCTCGGTGCCCGCTTGGATATCCATATCGGGCCGGCCGCCGGGCAGGAAGCCGCGGAAATCCACCTCCACGCAGCGCACCCCAGCCACCCGGCCGCCCTCGACGACCACCTCCAAGAAGGTGCGGCTGGGGTAGACGGCAATGCCCTCCTCCTCAGCCTCCTGCACCTCCTCCGGCGAGGCGGGCATCTGCGCGCGGCCCTCCAGGCAGGCCATCCGGACTTGCGCAGCCCCCAACCGCACCGCCGTCTGGGCCACGTCGATGGCCACCGGCCCGCCGCCGAGGACCACCATGCGGCGGCCCGAGAGGTCAGGGCGGTCACCCAGGGCCACGCGGCGGAGGAACTCGGTGGCCACCCAGCAATCCGGCTCATCGGCCCCGGGGATGGGCAGCTTGCGGCCACCATGGGCGCCGGTGGCGATGAACACAGCCTTGAACCCTTCCTCGAAGAGCGACTGCAGGTCAGTCACCCGGCTGTTCAGGCGCAGGTCTACCCCCAGCGCCGTGATGTCGGCCACCTCCTGCTCGATGATCTCGCGGGGCAGGCGATGCGCGGGCACGCCCACGCGCAGCATGCCGCCCGCTACCGGCAGCGCCTCAAAGACGGTCACCGGGTAACCGGCGCGGGCCAGGTCGTGTGCTGCGGTGAGGCCGGCGGGCCCCGCGCCGATGACTGCCACGCGCTCACTGTACTGGGGTTCGACGCGCGCCACCGGCTCCACACCTTCGGCGCGCACCTTGTCGACCACGAAACGTTTGAGGGCCATGATCGACACCGCGCCGTCGGCGCGTCGCCGCGAGCACTGCTCCTCGCAAAAGTGCTTGCAGATGCGGCCACAGATGCCTGGGAAAGGGTTGTCTTCCTTGATGGTGCGGTAGGCGTCGCGCCAGCGACGCTCTCTCACCAACGCCACATACCCCTGAGCGCGCTGGTGGATGGGGCAGGCCTCGCGACAGGGCGCCGTGCCCCGCTTCTCGACCGCGTACGCGTTGGGCGTCGCCTGAGGGTAGAGCTTGAAGGCCGCGTGGCGAGTCGCCAACCCGCCGTTGAAGAGGTCCGGCAGCGAGACGGGGCAAGCAGCCGCGCAGTCACCGCAGGCGGTGCACTTGCTGAGGTCCACAAAGCGCGGCTTTTGCTCGACGACGGCGGTGAAGCGGCCCGGCTCGCCCCGCAGCTCCTTGAGCTGGGCGCCGGTGATCACTTCGATATTCAGGTGCCGGCCAGTCTCCACCAGCTTGGGCGACATGATGCACATGGCACAGTCGTTGGTGGGGAAGGTCTTGTCGAGCTGCGCCATCACGCCGCCGATGGCCGGCTTCTCCTCCACCAGGTAGACCCTGAAGCCGGCATCGGCCAGATCGAGCGACGCCTGCATGCCGCCGATGCCGCCGCCCACCACGAGCACCGCGCCCACCGGGGCGCCTTCGTCATCCGCCATTAAGGTTCACTCCCGGCCACGAAGCCGAACCACAAAGCACACGAAGAGACTGACCTTGACCCCTTCCGGCCTTCGTGTGCTCCGTGGTTCAAAATGATCCCTCATACATCCGCCAACGCCGCATCGAGCATGGCCAGGTACTGCACCGGCCGGGCATTCCGGACCGCACAGGCCTTGTTGGGGCAGGCCGTCACGCAAGCGCCGCAGCCCTGGCAGAGCGCCGGGTTGACCTCGGCCACACGCAGCCGCTCGTTGATCTGCCGGGCCTCATAGGGGCAGGCACGCACGCATAGGCCACAGGCGGCGCAGAGCTCGGGGTCGACTGTGGCTACCGTAGGCTCCTGCACCAGCTCCTGCCGTGAGAAGAGCGAGAGCACCTTGGCCGCCGCCGCACCCGCCTGCGAAACCGTCTCGGCAATGTCCTTGGGTGCCTGAGCCGCCCCGGCCAGGTAGATGCCTGCAGTCAGGCTCTCCACCGGCCGCAGCTTGGGGTGCGCTTCATTGAAGAAGCCCAGGCCGTCAGTCGTGGCCCGCAGCCGCCGGCCCAGCTCGGCCGCGCCGGCCGACGGCACGGCCCCCGCCGCCAACACGACCAGGTCGGCCGCCACTTCGACGGTACGCCCCGTCAGAGTGTCGGCCCCCCACACCATCACCTGCTCGCCCTGGCGGAAGACCTTGGCCACCTTGCCCCGCAGATAGAGGGCCTGCCCCTCCTCCATGGCCCGCTGCAGGAACTCCTCGTAGCGGCGGCCGGCGGTACGCAGGTCGATGTAGAAGACGGTGGCCTGGCCATCGGGCACGCGCTGACGGTAGAGGAGCGCCTGCTTGGCGGTGTAGAGGCAGCAGAACTTGCTGCAATAGGGCAGGCCGTGCTCGGGGTCGCGCGAGCCGGCGCACTGCACGAACACCACCTGCTTCGGCACCCGCCCGTCGGAGGGGCGCCGTGGCGTGCCCGCCGCGAGCAACTGCTCGAACTCGAGGGCGTCGACCACATCGGGCACCCGGCCCGCGCCGTACTCGCCCAGCCGTGCCAGCGGCAAGAGCTCGTACCCGGTAGCGACGACGATAGCCCCCACCTCGAACACGTTCGTAGTGACGGCTTTGGCCGTCTCCCCCTCGCCAGCGGCTGAAGCCGCCCCTACGAAGGGGACGGTCGCCACCTCCACCTGGAAATTGCCCACGTACCCACTGGCCGATTGCACCTCGCTCTGCGTAAGCACGGCAATGCGCGGATGGCGGAGCACGGCCTCGACGCGCTCGGCCAGCGCGGCCGCCAGCGGCTCCAGCCCGGCATAGGTCTCGCGGATCTGCCTCAGCCGCCCACCCAGTTCCGCCTGCCGTTCGACCAGGATCACCTCATACCCTGCGTCGGCCACTTCCAGGGCCGCCGTCAGCCCGGCGATGCCGCCGCCTACCACGAGCAGGCGGCGTGTGATCGGGGTGCTCAGGGGGGCCAGGGCCTCGTCGCCCCGCACCTTCTCCACCAGGCTGGCGATGATGGCAATAGCTTTGTGGGTGGCCTCGTCACGGGCATCCTGGTGCACCCACGCGCACTGCTCTCTGATGTTGGCGATCTCCACCCGGTAGGGATTCAGCCCTGCGGCCTCAGCCGTGCGTCGGAAGGTCGCTTCGTGCATCGAGGGCGAGCAGGCGGCGATCACGATGCCGTCAAGCCGGTGCTCCGCGATTGCCTCACGGATCAACGCCTGGCCGGGGTCCGAGCACATGTACTTGTAGTCGGTAGCGAAGGCGACGCCCCGCCAGCCCTTCACGGCCTGCACCACGTGCTGCACATCGACGGTGCCGGCGATGTTGATCCCGCAATGACAGACAAAGACGCCGATGCGTGACGCGTGACGCGTGATGCGTAGGGTGTTGGGCGTGTTGCGTGTTGCGTGTTCCGTGTCGAGCAGTTGCCGGCTATCGGTGTTCATCAGTGTTCATCCGTGGCCAAATCATGGCCGGGCTCGGCCACCAGCAAGCGCCAACGGGCGAATTGCGCCAGCACCTTGGCGGCAGCGGCGCTGGCCTGAGCCACCGTCTCGGGGATGTCCCTGGGTCCCAGAGCGGCGCCGGCCATGTAGATGCCCGGCCGCCCGGTCTCCACCGGCGCCAGGTTCGGCTCCAGCTCGTTGAGGAACCCATTGGCATCAGCCTCCAGGCCGAGGATGCGCACCAGTTCGGCTTGCTCCGGGTCGGGCACCGCTGCGGAGGCGAGCACAACCAGGTCGGCGGCCACCTCGACGTTGCGGCCCGAAAGGGTGTCGGTCCCCCAGACCTTCACCCGGTCGCCCTCACGGAAGACCTTGGAGACCTTGCCGCGGAGGTACAGCACTTGCTCTTCCTCCATCGCCCGCTGCACAAACTCCTCGTAGCCCTTGCCACCCGAGCGGATGTCGATGTAGAAGACGATCGCGCGCCCATCGTGCACCCGGTGCCGGTAGAGGAGCGCGTGTTTGGCCGTGTACATGCAGCAGATCTTCGAGCAGTAGGGCACGCCGTGCTCGGGGTCGCGCGAGCCGGCACACTGGACGAACACGACCGTCTTGGGCTCGCGCCCGTCGGAGGGCCGCCGCACCTGGCCGGCAGTCGGCCCCGAGGCGGAGAGCAGGCGCTCGAACTGCAGGCCGTCGATCACGTCGGGCACAGCACCGCCGCCATACTCCGGCAGGCGGCTGAGGGGCATGAGCTGGTAGCCTGTCGCCAGCACCACAGCGCCCACCGTCTCCTCGGCGATGCTCACACCCTGCTCATAGTCGATCGCCCCCACCGGGCAGACTTGCTCGCACACCCGGCACTTGCCTTGGGTGAAGTAACGGCAGTGTTCGCGGTCGATCACTGGCTTGTTGGGCACCGCCTGGGGCGAAAGGGTATAGATGGCCCGGCGCCGCCCCAGCCCGCCTTCGAACTCGGCCGGGACCCGGGTGGGGCACTTGGTGGTGCAAACCCCGCAGCCGGTGCAGGCGTCCCAGTGCACGTAGGGCGGGCGGCGACGGATTCGTGCCCTGAAGTGGCCGGCTTCCCCTTCCAGGCCGATCAAGTCCGAGTAGGTGTACAGGCGGATATGGGGGTGGTGCCCCATCTCGACGGTGCGTGGGGTGAGGATGCACTGTGAGCAGTCGAGGGTGGGGAAGGTCTCCGAGAGCTGGGCCATATGCCCGCCGATGGAAGGCAGTCGCTCCACCACGACGACATCATAGCCCGAGTTGGCGATGTCGAGCGCCGCTTGGATGCCCGCAATCCCGGCGCCGATGACCAATGCGCGCATCTCACCTGGCTGCGCAGCCATCATCGTCCATCCATCTCCTGACAAGAAACCCCTTCCATCGCCGGCGAGAGCTTCACTCACATCGCTACAGCACGAGGCCATCCCCACACAGCCGCCGAACCATAGGCGCGGCATCTTGCCGCGACAGCCTCACATCGCCAACAGGCCCCGCTCTGCCAAGAGCGGCCGTGGGTCCACATAGTGCCGCTCCAGCAGGTAATCTCGGCCGTCAAAGCCGAGCGCCAGGCCCAAAAGCTGGGTAAAGTAGAGCACCGGCAGCGGCCGGAAGCCCGCATGCGTCTGGGCCATCGCGCCTTGCCGCCGGTCGAGGTTGAACTGGCAGAGCGGGCAGCTTGTGACCATCGCCTCGGCCCCGGCCTCCTCCGCTGCCGAGAGCACGCGGTACGAGGCCGCCATGGCCGCCTCTTCGGAGCGCACCGCCACATACCCCCCGCAACACTCGCCGCGGTGGGGATACGCTACCGGCGTGGCCCCGGCAGCCGCAAACAGGCCGTCGAGCAGCACGGGGTGCTCCGGGTCGTCGAACCCCACCTCATCGGGTGGACGCAGCAAGAGGCAGCCGTAGTAGGCAGCCACCTTCAGCCCCGCCAGCGGCCGCACCACCGCTTGCCGTACGCGCTCCGGCCCGCCCTGCCGCTCGATGAGCTCGATCAGGTGCAACACTTCCAGGTCGCCCGCATAGTCGGCCTCGATGAAGAGGTTGATCTTCTGGCGTTTGTCCTCATCGCGGCGGAGCAGGAGGTTGGTGCGCTTGAGCACATTGTAGCAGGTCGCACAGGCCACGGCCAGCTCCGGTGCCTCGGCACGGCCCGCAATCAGAATGCGCGCCGGGGCCGTGAGTTCGAGGAGGTTCTCGGTGCTGAGAGGAAACGTGGCGCCGCAGCAGTTCCAGGCCGTAAGCTCGCGCAGCTCCAAGCCCAGTGCCGCCATCACCTCACGCGCCGAGCGGTCAAAGCCCTGCGCCTTCTGCTTCAGGGTACAACCAGGGAAGTAGGGGATCGAGCGGTCAGCCATGAGCACTCTGCCTTCAGCGGTCAGCCGGTCCCTACTGCGTAATGCGTGATGCGTAATACGTAAACGAGAGCGCCGGGCGAGCGGCCAACGGGTTACGCATTACGCAGTACGCAGTACGTACCAGGGAGCAGCCACTCTCCTACGTATACTTGCGGAAACCCCCAATGAACGCCTGCTGGGGCCAATCGTCCAGGTTTTCCGGCGGAACGGTGGCCGGCGCGAGATGGTCGGCGCCCCGGTCCATCACCAGCTCGCGCAGCGCCTCCATCACCCGCGGCAGCTCGACCCCCTTGGGGCAGCGGGCCTCGCAGGCCAGGCAGGCCGCGCAGTACCAGATGGTGCGGCTGGCCATCGCCTCGTGCACCAGGCCGAGTTGCACGAGGCGGATCACCTGGTTCGGCAACAGGTCCATCACGCCCGCAGAGGGGCAGCCTGCAGAGCATCGGCCGCACTGGTAGCAGGCCAGCAGGTTCTGGCCGCTGATCTCCTCTACCCGTCGCACCAGGTTCGAGTGCAGCGTCTCGCGCGTCAGCTCCGCCTTCACCGTGCCGCCTCCCGCCGGAAGGCCGCCTTTCCGGCCTCATAGGCGTCGCCGCCGTAGATGTCGTTGATCACGATGGCAGGGAAGTCGGCCACTTCGAGGCGCAGCACCGCCTCGGCTCCAAGCTCAGGATAGGCCACCACTTCCGACGCCTTGACCGACTGGGCGATGAGCGCGGCGGCTCCGCCAACCGCGGCAAAGTAGACCGCCCGGTAGCGCTGCAGGGCATCGCGCACCGCCTGGCTACGGTTGCCCTTGCCGATCATGCCCTTCAGCCCAGCCTTGAGCAGGGGAGGTGTGTAAGGGTCCATACGATAGCTGGTGGTGGGGCCGGCCGAGCCGATGGGCCGGCCCGGCTTGGCCGGCGACGGCCCCATGTAGTAGACGATCTGGCCTCGGACGTCGAAGGGGAGTGACTGGCCTGCCTCGAGGGCCGCCACCAGGCGCTTGTGGGCAGCGTCGCGCGCCACATAGATCGTGCCGGTAATGAGGACCGAGTCGCCCGCGCGGAGTCTGGCCACGACCTCATCGGTAAGGGGAGTGGAAATCTGCATGTCTGCCTCCCTTCGGCGAGGGAACTTGAACGAGGGGAACTGAAGGAACGCATGTTGGGGCCCTCAGCGCCGCTAGTTCCGCCAGTTCCCTCAGCTCCTCCTCTACAGCGTCGCTTCTTTGTGGCGCGCCGCATGGCACTGGATGTTGACCGCCGCAGGCATACTGGCGATGTGGCAAGGATAGGTCTCCACATGCACCGCCAGCGCCGTACAGCGCCCGCCTAGGCCGGCCGGGCCAATGCCCAGGTCGTTGATCCGCCCCAGCAGCTCGGCTTCCAGCGCCGCCACCTCCGGGTCGGGGCTGGGCTGGCCCACCGGCCGCAGCAGGGCACGCTTGGCCAGGTAGACCGTCTGCTCGGCGGTGCCGCCGATGCCCACGCCAACGATGATCGGCGGGCAGGGGTTGGCCCCCGCGCGGTCCACCACATCGACGACGAAATCCACAATGCCCTGCCGGCCATCGGCAGGCACGAGCATGCGTAGGGCGCTCATGTTCTCCGAGCCGGCACCCTTGGGGGCCACGATGATCTTCAAATGGTCGCCTGGGACAACGTCAAAGTGGATGATCGGAGGGGTATTGTCTTTGGTGTTCACCCGGGCCGAGAAGGGTTGGCTGACGGCCGACTTGCGCAGGTAGCCATCGATATAGCCCTTGCGCACGCCCTCCGTGATCGCCTGGCGCAAGTCGCCTCCGACCACGTGGGCATCCTGCCCCAACTCCACGAAAACAACGGCCAGGCCTGTGTCCTGACAGAGGGGCATCTGCTCCTGGCGGGCGATCTGGGCATTCTGCAGGATCTGATCGAACACGGCGCGCCCAACCGGAGAGGGTTCCTCGGCCCGCGCCCGCTCTAACGCCGCGAGGACATCGTCGCCCAGGCACACATTGGCCTCCTGGCAGAGGCGGGCTACCGTCGCAGTCACGTCCTCAGCACGGATCTCTCTCACCCTGGCACCTCCTGAAGGAAGGCAAAACAAAAGGACACCGCGCCAACCCCTGCAGACTTGCAGGCCCGTGCGCCAGCGTCCCTCGCAGGGCAAACCGGCAGTTCACCCCAGAAACGGCCCCTGGCCATGGAAACAGGCCCACGCCGTGGCCCGGCCAGACCCCCCAACGGCCAGAGAGCAACCCTCTGCCGCTAGCACTGGGAGCCGAAGCCACGACAGACTCGAGCGACCGTTATCCACGCGGCCCGTGACGGCATCGGCGATGAGGCGACGGGCAGGTGCTATTCTCAAGGCAAAGCGGACATCATGAAGTGTCCACCGACATTATACACCGCGAAGCACGGATTGTCCAGACTTCGCTAATCCATTCAGTTTCTTTCCAGGTCCCGCCTGTGTCACCCCTTCGCTCTGCTCAGGGCAAGCTCTGAGCAGGTTCTGCGGGCCTCCCAACGTGGCGAACGCCGGCCTGCGAAGGGTCCGGGCTACACATAACGCCGACTTTAGGCCTCGCAGGGTAGCCGCGAGGTCCCAGCCAGCCTGCAGCCGGTAGGGCATCAGGAGAGAGGGACGATGACAGCCTGGCGGTCAAAAAGCCCCCACTGCTGCACCGCCCAGACCGGGAAGGTGCCTTCACGGCCACTGTCGGCACGAACCCCCCACGGGTCATGCACCAGCAGTCGCCCATCCTTCAGCAGGCCGACGACCACATAGACGTGCTCGCCCTCCACCAACCGGAAACCATCGCCCTCGACAATCCGGGGGTTCTCCTCCGCCGTCACCCAGACGATGGCCGCATTGCCGGCGCGCACAGCCTGCCGCAGCTCCCACTCGCTCATGCCCTGCACTGCCTGCGCCGGCACTCCGTAGGATTGCAGCACCTGCGCCACCACCTCCGCGTAGACCCCATAATCCTTCAGCTCCGGATCGTGGCCGTCGCCCTCCGGGTTGCCTCGGAATCCTCGGTGGGGGTCTTCGCTCCTCGGCATACGGGCAAGGATCTCTTCCTCGCTTGTCGTCACACCCCGCGCCGCGAGGACCATGCGCATAGCTGCCGTCTCGCAGCTCAGATTGCGCAGTTGCGGCAGCGCAGGCACCGCATCGAGCAGCACTTCGCACTGAGGCCCAAAGATCTGAACGTAGCCGAAGGGCTCATCGGGCCCGGGCTTGGGGGTAGGCGCCAGCGTGGCAGCCACGGTGGGTATCGAAACGGTGACGGTGGGCGTCGGCGTGGATGGCGCCACCGCTGCCGGGGTTGGCCCCGCCGCTTCAGTTGCCAGCGCTGGCTGGTCAGGCGCCGGAGTGGGGGGGACTCCGGCCTGAGGGCCGCCAACTCCTCCTGAACTGGCCCCATCCCTCGCCGCTTCCACCAGGCCGCGCTGGCCGACGGAGGCCGCCAACCCCAGCGGGCGCACCGGCGGGTCACCCGAGGGCTGGGCCGGCAGCCGTACACACCCCATGAGGGAAAGCAACGTCACAGCAACGAAGACAAGTCTGCGGGTCATGGTTTCCCTGGCAAAGAAGCGGCTCTTCGGAGAGCAGACGGGGACTCATGCAGCCTGGCTACAGTATACCTCAATTCCGGTTTTGTGCGAAACTGGCGCAATGTCGTGGACATGCAGCGAGGGAGCACAGTGAGTGCGGCTTGGCTAAAGTCCGGCGCCCCGTAGAGCCTTCAGCCCTCTACAGGCACCGGCACGCCAGACCAGATCAGGAGCACGGCGCCCAGGCGGCGCTCAGGCCCGGGATGCCGGAGTGCCAAGAGGGCTCGCACGGCGCCGGCCAGCAGCGCGGCGGCCAGAATGTAGTGCACAGCGGTCGACGCGCCATGCCGCAGGCCAAAGTCCTTCCCGGCCGGCAGCCCTCAGCTCTTCGGCAGCGCGTACCCCAGCCGCCGCAGCTCCTTCTCGTCCTTGCGCCAGTTCTTGCGCACCTTCACCCACAGCTCCAGGTAGACCTTGCTCTCGAAC
>Ga0272448_1006081_pt1 | contig 13134 bp, 17 predicted proteins | sample YNPCB0191_FD_202220 | JGI IMG/M metagenome (GOLD analysis project Ga0272448, IMG submission 202220) | Hot spring sediment microbial communities from Yellowstone National Park, WY, United States - YNP-CB-019-1 | ecosystem: Environmental > Aquatic > Thermal springs > Hot (42-90C) > Sediment...
GGTAATTTGTTATACTGTATTAGGTAGCAGACGGAAGCAGGTAAATCTCGGTAGCATAAATTTTATTACCCACCACTTATATATATATAATAAGGTGTTGGTAATTTGTTATACTGTATTAGGTAGCAGACGGAAGCAGGTAAATCTCGGTAGCATAAATTTTATTACCCACCACTTATATATATAATAGAGGTGTTGGTACGTTTTTTCTTGGTAGAAGGTTTTTTGGCATAAAAATTTATTACTCCTCTATTATATATAAGTTGTTTTTTAGTGAGCATTTGACTGCATCTCTTAGTTTTGGTATATCTGATAGCAGATATTTTAGTAATTTCCCTTTAGGTGTTCTGCTCCATAATGTTTCTAATATATCTTTATATTTGGGATGCCTAAGTATGTGCCTAATAGTTTCTTCTTTCAATTTGCTAGCATCTGCTCCTTTTTCAATTAAATACTTAACTATATCTAAGTGGCCGTATTCTGCTGCTATTTTTAAGGATGTTTCTCTATTTGCATGTATATCTGCACCTGATTCTATCAAATACTTAACTACCTCTAAATGTCCGTTAGTTATTGCATGGTAGAGGGTACTGGTAAGTAGGTTTTCGTCGTTGGCTCCTTTTTCTACCAGAAGTTTCACAAGTTCTAGACACCCGTTGCTGGAGGCTGTTTTTAAGGGGGCATCGCATTCTGTATGTATATCTGCTCCCTGCTCTATTAAGAATTTAGCTATCTCAGTTCTACTGCATTTAGCTGCTTCCTTTAGGGCAAGATCGAGATTTCCTACATGTCCTTTCTCTATTAAGTATTTTGCAGTATTTACCCTGCTATGTTTAGCTGCATAAACGATTGCCATATCTTTTGTATAAGGGCAATTAGTTTTAAGTACGAGATCTATCATTTCTGTATTATTGTAGTATATGGCATATTCTAGTAGAGCTAGTTCTGTATTAATATTGCTGTGAACATCTACACCTTGTTCTATTAAGAATTTAACTATATTAAAATGCCCAAACTCTGCTGCTTTTTGTATAGCAGTATTATAGTTTGTATGTTTGTGTTTGTTTACTAGATACTCTACTACCTCTAGTCTTCCCTTTCTACAAGCCTCTAGTAAGTTCATTTTTTCACCTCCTTGTTAATACAAGCTTTAGCTGCTTTTCTTAACCTACTATTACTGCTTAATAGTAAAGGCATCAATTCCTCTTTAGGTAACCTGTCTAACAAATAACTCAACACTGCTTTGTACTTTCGTCTAGATACCAGATCCTCGAGATCTACCTTTCTCACATCTGCTCCGACCTCTTCTACCAAATACTTAACCACCTCCAACCTATCTGCTGCCCATCTTAATGCATCATTATCTTTTGCCCTAATGTCGGCACCTTTGCTTACTAGATACTTAACTACCTCCAAATGCCCTCTACCTGCTGCCCACTTTAATGGGGCATCATTACCTGCATTAACATCTGCCCCTTCCTCTTCTACTAAATACTTAACTACTTCCAACCTACCCTCAAACACCGCCCACTTTAATGCCTCCTCTCCTCTTATATGCACATCTGCTCCTTTGCTAATAAGATACTTAACTATATCTATATGTCCCTTAGCTGCCGCACACTTTAATGCATTCTCATAGTATACATGTATGTTTGCTCCCTGTTGCACTAAATACTTAACTACATCTAAGTGGCCGTATTCTGCAGCACGTTTTAGTGCCTTTTCATTGTCTGCATGGATATCAGCACCTTGTTCAACAAGATATTTAACAACCTCCAATTTCCCATGTTCTGCTGCCTCTATTAGGGGAAGTTCTCCTTTTACATGAATATCTGCTCCTTTCTCTACAAGATACTTAACAACTTCCAGATGCCCATTCCTTGCTGCCCATCTTAATGCATCATCATTATCTGCATGTATATCTACGCCTTTGTTAATAAGGTATTTAACTATTTCTAAATGTCCGTTTACTACAGCCTGTTTTAGTGCTTCTTCTTCACTTATGTTACCTTGTTTCACTAACCTTTTAACTTCTTCTAGATCACCCGTTATACAAGCTTCTATCGAGCTCATTTTTTCACCTCCTTGTTAATACAAGCTTTAGCTGCTTTTCTTAACCTACTATTACTGCTTAATAGTAAAGGCATCAATTCCTCTTTAGGTAACCTGTCTAACAAATAACTCAACACTGCTTTGTACTTTCGTCTAGATACCAGATCCTCGAGATCTACCTTTCTCACATCTGCTCCTAATTCTACCAAATACTTAACCACCTCCAACCTATCTTCATCTGCTGCCCATCTTAATGCATCATAATGGCCTGCATGTATATTAGCTCTCTGTTGAACTAAATACTTAACAACCTCCAAATGCCCTTTACCTGCTGCCTGCTTTAGTGCTTCTTCCTCATTTGCATGTATGTTAGCTCCTTTGCTAATAAGATACTTAACTACCTCTATATGTCCATTTCTTGCCGCCCACTTTAATGCCTCCTCTCCTCTTATATGCACATTTGCTCCTTTGCTAATAAGATATTTAACAACTTCCAGATGCCCATTTCTTGCTGCCCACCTTAACGGTTCATCTTCTTTTGCATGAATATAAGCTCCTTTGCTAATAAGATATTTAACAACTTCCAGATGCCCATTTCTTGCCGCCCACCTCAATGGCCAATCCTCATTTGCATGTATGTTAGCTTCTTTGTCAATAAGATACTTAACAACCTCTATATGTCCATTTCTTGCTGCCTCTATTAGGGGAAGTTCTCCTTTTACATGAATATCTGCCCCAGCTTCTATTAAATACTTGACTACCTCCAAATGCCCATTTTCTGTCGCACGTCTTAATGCATCATCATTACCTGCATGGATGTTAACACCCTTACTTGTTAGATATTTAACAACTTCTAAATAGCCATTTTCTGCTGCTTTTTTAAGGGCTTCCTCATCTCTAGCGTTGGCTCCTAGTTCCTCCACCAACCTTTTAATTTCTTCTAAATTGTTACAAGCTTCTATCGAGCTCATTTTTTTCACCTCCTATTTTTGAGAGTAAAATATGCAGGAGGCATAACATCTCCTAGCAGCTTATTAATGAGAGCATGTAATATTCGTTATAAGGACTGCTTTCTGCAGATCTGCAAAAAGCAGCCGTTTTTAACGTGTTTATCCTCGTAAAGCAGCGGCTACAATGTCGTCTACAGTAATATTTTCTGTAGGTGTAGCAGGAACTGTCTTTACAAGTCTTAGGTCCTTTGTGATGCAGAAGGGTCCTGTATAGCCTAAGGCGTACAGCACTTCTCCAAGGCATACGACATGGGTATCTGTAATCGGCTTCCCACCACTGGTAGTAACGCAACCGTCTTCCGTAACTACTGCATTACGTCTCCAATTCTTTCTCGGTGGTCTTCCTAAAGCAGCAGCTCTCTGTTCAGAGATTTCTTTAAATCCGGAGAGATCCACTTCCTGTATCTCCCCTTCTGCAAACTGCTTTAATTCTTTTGCCTTCTGCTTCAAAGCTTCATTGTAAACTGATATCGACATTTTAGTACCTCCTTAAAATTGCTCCTGTTAATAAAATAAAGACAGGATAGTTTTGCAGGAGCTAGATAACAAAACTATCCTGTAGATACTCATTTAAGTAATTTGGCTAAATTTTTACTACTTTATTGCAGCTTCAATTATCTCTTCGATGGTTACTACCTCCTTTTTGGCAATCTGCTTCTCTTTGGTCAGTTTGAGGTCCTTTGTAATAAAGAAAGGACCTCTGTATCCGAGAGCATGCAGCACCTTACCGGTTGCAATTGCATGCGCATCTATTACAGGAGAATTGTTGTTTGGGTTAACAATATACCCCTCCTCCGTAATAGAGGCATATGCTCTCCAGTTTTTTCTGGCGGTCTTACCAAGTGTAGCTGCTCTCTTCTCAGAGATTTCTCTGAATCCGGAGAGATCTACTTCATCCAAAGACCCATCTACAAACTGCTTAAGTTCTTTGGCTTTTTGTAAAAGAGTTGCATTGTAACTTGACATTTTTAGTACCTCCTTAAAACTGCTCCTGTTAATAAAATAAAGACAGGATAGTTTTGCAGGAGCCAGATAACAAAACTATCCTGTTTATACTACCTCAAAAACCTCTTTTTTAAGGTAGACTTTTATAACGAGATGGCTCCTCTGATCAGGAGATAGGTTTCAGCCATCTCTCTAATTTTTCTATCATCGGATACTAAGAAGGGAAGGATATCTTTGTGCGGAAGTTGGGACCATAATAGATATATAATATCAGTATGAATAGAATTTATAAGTGCTTTATAATCGATGTTTTTTGCCTCCGCTCCATGTTTTAGTAGTATTTTCACGGCCTCCCTTTTATTATTCAGAGCAGCTTCATAAAGGGCTCTGTTTTTACTTCTTGGATCTGTTATATGTTTTAGTAATAATTCCAGTATTTCTGTTTTTTCTAGAGCAGCAGCGTTGGCAAGTAGGTGGTCCCCCTCTGTAATAACATCCGCTCCTTGTTTTATAAGGTAATCGACTATTTCTGTTTTACCCTCATATATAGCCCATTTAAGGGTTATATTGTCTTTTTCACTACATACATCAGCTCCTTTACTTATCAGGTACTTAACAACATCTAGATGCCCTCCTGCTGCAGCCCATTTTAGAGCAGCTTGTATATAGCGTACCTTTTTTTCTTCTATTAGGTACTTAACTATATCAAGTCTTCCGTGATTAGCTGCATTTACAAGGGACATATCCCCATTTTCTTTTACGAAAGTTTCTATCCTATCCATCTTTCAACCCTCCTTTTTAATTACCAGTTTTCTGCCTCCTCTCAAGTACCCTTTTTGCCAACTCTCTAATATTATTACTATTGCTTACTAAAAAGGGCATCAGTTCTTGGGTAGATAACCCTTTTAATAATATATTAAGTATGTTTCTATCTTTATCGGAGGTCAACTCTTCCAGCTTTATTACTCTTACATTTGCCCCATGATCTACCAGGTACTCTACAGCATCCAGAGGCCCACCACCTACTATCCACTTTAAAGCTTCATCGTCTTGAGCGTGTATGTTAGCTCCGTTCTCTATCAAGTATTTTATAATTTCTAGATACCCACTAGCTGCTGCTCTCCTCAATGGCATATCGTCGAGGGCGTGAATATTAGCCCCTTTACTTATTAGATATTTAACTATCTCTAGCCTCCCTTTTTTTACTGCGTGTCTTAAGGGCCAATCGTTATCTATATGTACATCAGCTTTATTCTCTATTAGACATTTTATTATATCTAAATGTCCATGTTTTACGGCATACTCTAATGCCTCTCCTTTTACAGAAGCATCTGTTTTCCCTGCTAGTTTTTTAACCCTTTTTAGATTCCCTTTTTTACATGCCTCTATTAACCGCTTATCTCTCAGAGCTTTTAGCCTAAACACCTACATTCCTCCTCTCAAGTACTCTTTTTGCCAACTCTCTGATCTCTGGGTTATCACTTGTTAAAAAAGTCATTAACTTTTTTGTAGGAAGTTTAGGAAGCAGCTTTTCCAAGGTGGCATTAGCTGCCAAGGATTTCGGATCTATTTTTGCACCTCCTTATCAGACAATATGCTTTTCTTGTAGATAAGAACTTACTGCTCTTCTAAGTCTTTCATTATCTGAGACTAGGTAAGTCAATAAGTCTTCTTCTTTCATCTTATCGAAAAAGGGGAATAGTATTTCGTATTTGTAGTTATACTTGGATGCCACGGTGGTAAAATCTACTTTCCTTATATCCACCCCTTGCTCTAGCAGGTATTTTATTACATCTATCCTCCCTTCCCTGATTGCTATTCTAAGAGGCTCGTCAAAGAAGTTATGGATATCTGCCCCATGCTCTACCAGACACCTTACTACTTCCAAATGCCCTCCTGCTGCAGCCCATTTTAGAGCAAGGTCATTCTGTCCGTGGACATCAGCCCCTTTCTCTATCAAGTATTTTACTATTTCTAGATGCCCCCTAAAGGCTGCCCACCTAAGAGCCTCTTCATCATTTGCATGTATGTTAGCTCCCTGCTCTACCAACCTCCTAACTTCCTTTATATCACCTCTATTACAAGCCTCTAGTAAGTTCATCTTTTCCTCCACACTATTAATCCCCTAAAAACCGGCCTATTCCCCCCTATAAAGGCCTTTTATAAATTTTATATGTAATTACATATCGAAGCGTATGAAAGTGGTTTATAGGGGGTTTTAGGCAGGATTTTAAAGATAGTTTTACAATCCGACCTACTTTATGTTTTCAGGGAGTTGAATTGACTTCCCGAAGGGTACTTTTACATCGGAGTCTTTTGTAAGTACCCACAAGGTACGGATGCTTGTTTTTTCTGGGAAGGTACCGTACCCATCTGTAAGGAAGATAACTCCACTAAATGGAGCCTTCCTTTTTATCTTTTCTGCATACTCAAACACAGGTCTAAAGTCCGTCCCTCCTCTACCTGAAATTTTTATCCCTTTTGCGGTTTTTTTCGTTAAGGGGTTATATATTTCATGTAACTCTGCATCGCATACCACCAGATGTACATTGCAGAGTTTTGTCAGTTGCAGTGCCTCCGCTAAAAAAGCTTCCAATTCTGGGTCAGTTATAGACCCAGAACTATCTACTGCTACTATAACGGAGGGTTGCTCCTTGAGCAGAGGTGCCGGAGGCGTGCCATATCTTTTAGAATATCTTTTCTTTGTAAATTCCAACATGTTAACATCGCCTCCAAAAGCAAACTGCTTTACAACTTTCTTCCAATTCACCAGGGGTTTTCGTTTCCTAGGAACAAAGAGGCCTTCTATGTTTCCAGGAGAGAATCCCTGCTTCCTAACAGACTCCCAAATTTTATCGACTTGGGCCTCTCCCATAACCCTCTCCATTTCCCCTTCCGATATTATAATATCCCAGAAACATTCTTTCTCTAGAGGGCATTGACCTTGTTGCTGCTGTCCTTGTTGCTCTTGGTTTTGTTGCTGTTGACCTTGATTTTGTTGTCCTTGACCTTGGTCTTGTCCTTTACCTTGGCCTTGTTGCTGCTGTCCTTGATTTTGTTGCTGTTGTCTTTGTTGCCCTTGGTCTTGACCTTGTTGCCCTTGGTCTTGTTGCTGTTGTTGACCTTGACCTTGTTGCCCTTGGTCTTGTTGCTGTTGTTGACCTTGTCCTTGGCCTTGACCTTGTTGCCCTTGGTCTTGTTGCTGTTGTTGACCTTGTCCTTGTCCTTGACCTTGTCGACCTTGCTTTTTAGGACATTGTAGACAAGGACTGTTCTTTAAGAGGAGTTTGTAATACTCCTCCGCTGTAAGGTTTTTAGGTAGCTGGAAGTGTTCAGGTAGCAGCCCAAACTCTAGATTTAACATCTGGTTTATAGCAACATCTGCCGCTATATTCCAGATGGGGAGGATTACGTCCTCTTTAAAGCAATGTTTAAGTATTAGGTGCAACAATTCATGTTTTAATATTTCCAGTCTCTGAGTTTTAGACTGGTCAAAGTATTTTTTATACACATGAATTGTTGGTGTCGGATTGGCAGACGCTGCTGCGAAAGCATCCTGCCTATCCGATAGCTCTACCTTCCTATTACACGCTATCAAGAGTGCACCCCAGAAGGGGTGCTCGAATATGAGATCTACTATATCTTTTTCTAACGTATTCATTTTTTAGCCTCCTTTTTATACTACCTCGGCAACTTGTTTTACAAGTTTGTTTGAAGTTAGCCAAGTTGCCCCTCTTTCTATGAATTGTTTTACGTAGAAAACCTTCACTTCTCTAGGAAGGTTTTCCAGTTCGAACAATTCTATAGCTCCCTTCTTTTGTTCCTCTAGTAGGTTGGCTGTAGTGCAGTAGGCTAGTAGCCTATCAAATGCTACATTTAACATATCCAACCTCTTCAGGAACTTCTCTATGATTTTCGGCTTTTCAGTCGATTTCAGAAGATCCTGAGGCTCTATCAGCCATTCTAGGTCTTCTGTTATGAATTGGACCAGTAAAGCCGAAGCTTCTGTGTCTAATAGATTGCTGGCTACCTCCTTTATGTAGATGGGATCTGTCTCTCCTTTTATAAGGTCAGAGACCATCTCCCACGTTCTAGGGCAAGTCTTTACAGCTCCAGAAGGAGCTAGCATTTCTTGGTACTTAGCTAAGAAGCCTTGTACTCTGCTGTCAACTCCTACCCCCGCAGCCCATGCCAACCAGTCTCTTATATCGGGATCTAGGTTTACATTTATCGTTCTGGTCAGCATAGCTGCATCTACACTAGTAACCTGATAATCCCCCTCATCAGGATTACCGGTTAGTACTATTATATATTTAGGGGGAAGTCCCCAACTTATGGTCTTGTTGTCCTGTATAAGCTGCATCGTCCCCCTTAAAATCCTGATATCTGCTCTATTAAAGTCGTCTAGCAGCAGTATACCAGGCCCTTCTTGCGTAGGCACCCAGGCAGGAGGGGCCATCCGTGTAACCAGCTTACCTTCTATATTTTCTTTTACAGGCAAGCCGTGGATGTCCCCCATCTCCTCTATTTGGGCTAGAGGGATGTCGGTTACAGGATACGGCAAACTTTTTACAAGTGCCGTTTTTCCTATTCCATGGGGGCCCCAAATGCAGAGGGAATATTTCTTTCCTGCTGCAGATAAGTGTACTAATTTTGTTATTAGTTTTTTTATCTCTTTTGCTTTCACTTTTACCTCCTTTGTAATTCAACTTTTTGTTATAAAAGGCTAGACAAGAAAAGTTGAGGTTAGACTTGTTCTAGCTCCCAAATGCCGTGAAGGGCCAGGTAAACTTTTTTACCAATAAAGGCTCCCCCTTTCACGGCATCATCTATCGTCTCCCATTTTTCCTGGAGAGACGGAACTTCCCATATTTTTGCCCTTCCAAGCCCGCAACCAAGAAGCAGATCGGAGTTAAAGGCTAAGCTACTTACCTCCCAAAGCTCAGCCTGTTTTTTATAACGCCAGCTAGGCACTTGGAGGATTTTAACAACACCTCCATCTCCTATAGCTAGAAGTTTACTATCGGAGGTAAAGGCGACAGCTTTTACCTCCGATGATTCTATCTCTTTGACCTGTTCTAGGGAGGGTAGTTCTAGGATGGCGCATTTGTACTCATTAGCGATTGCCATCCACTTACCATCCGGGCTAAAAGCTATATCCGAAATCAAGTGCCCATCTACTCCTATTTTGGCTACTTCCGATAGGTCGGGTACTCGCAACAGGAATACACGGCACAAATCGTCTCCAGCTACAAGCAACTTACCATCCGGACTAAAGGTTATAGCAGCGACACATTCGTCGCTTAAACTTTTCTCTTTTCTTTTTAGATCTGCGCTCCAGATAGCAACATTGCCTCTACTGCTAGAAGCAGCTATCCACTTTCCGTTTGGGGTACAAGTTACTTTTATTATGTAGTCCTCCCAAACATCTTCCTTGCTGTGTTCTATACTTGCATCAGGGAAGATGTTCAGAGTATCATCGCTTGCAGCTATTAAGCCTTTGTTATAGCTGCAGATACAATCTACAGAAACATCTATTATTTTTTTTATTAGATACATTTTTTTAATCTCCTTTTTATGTGTTTTCTCAAATGATTTTAGTTTGTCTCTGCATCTTTTAGTACTGCTAGTACTATAAGTGCAAAGACGCCAAACAGGAATCCTAATATCCCCCATGCTATAGGATTCCTTTTCTTTCGGTCGGCTAATATACCGCATACTACCGACCAAAAGATTCCTGAAAGAATTAAAAGAATTTCCATTTTTTATACCTCCCAAACGCAGACTGTTTTGTCTGCACTTCCACTAGCTATCCACTTACTATCCGGACTAAAGGCTACCGATGTTACAATATCAGTATGCCCTGTAAATGTTTTGGCTAACGTTTTGCCTTCTATGTTCCATAACTTGACCGTATCGTCGCTTCCAGTAGCCAAGTACTTACCATCCGGACTAAAGGCTACTGAATTGACTGCGCTTCCTACTAGTACTTCTTTTGGTTTCCAATTTTTTATATCCCATACCTTAACTGTATTATCATCTCCGCTAGCTAACCATTTGCCATTAGGGCTAAATGTCATAGAGTAGATAGGAGTAGTTATTTTTTTTACCAAGGTTGCTATAGCAGGAACACTTACATTCCATACTCGTAAGCTATTCCTACTACCTGCAACCAGTAGCTTACCATCTGGATGAAATGTGATACATTTTATTTCATCCAGCCCCTTGTATGTTTTTATCGGGACTGCTGTTACGGCATTGAAGATTCCCACCTCCCCATTACTTGCTGCAGCAAGCAGTTTACCTTTTCCGTTAAATGCTGCTGCACGTGCAGCATCGGTACAGGGCAGAGAGTACTTCTTTTCCCCGAATACAGCATCTCTTACTTCTACCTCTTCCTCCCTGGCTACTGCCAGTAACTTACCATCCTGACTTAAGGCTAGAGAGAAGAGAGGTTTATCTCCTTTAAAAGTTTTCGATTCCTTTAATGACCTCTCTGTAAGTATTTTTATATCCCCCCCTTCCAGCCCTACAAATATTTTACCGTTCGGGCTGTAAACTAGAGAGGAGACGCACTCTCCTATACAGAGTTGCTTCACCTTTTCCTCCTATTCTAGGTTTATTTCTATAATATCGCCTACTTGATACGCAGGCGAGTGCGTCGCTGTTATAACGGCTCCAATTCTGGGGTCATATACAGCTATCCAACTAGATGGGTGGTATTGATGTACCATCCAAGCATATAGCCATATAGGCCCCCTACCTGATATTATCACCCCTTTTTTATGGTTTATTTTTGGAGGGACTACCTCCTTCAATATAGAGGGTGAAAGTACTCCCTCAATATTAAATTGTACAAGGGAATAGTTGTTTGTCTCTGTAACCTTAAAAGTTACCATTTTTTTACTCCTTTCTGTAAACTCTATCAAGAGGTAGCAAGCTCTTGAGGATTTGTTTTAACATCTGCTCCATATTCTAATAGGAGCTTAACAATTGCCTTATGTCCATTTGCAGTAGCGTACCTCAGCGCCCAATCACCTACTGCATGTATATCAGCTCCCTTTTTCAGGAGATATTCTACTACATCTAAATATCCTACTGTTGCCGCCCATCTTAGAGGCAGGTTGTCCCATGCGCGCACATCTGCCCCTGCTTCTACTAGGCATTTAACTACCTTCAGATGTCCTCTAAAGGCTGCCCAACATAGGGCAAGGTCACCTTGTGCGTGCACATCTGCTCCTTTTTCTATGAGGAGCTTGACAATTTTCTGATATCCTCCTATAGCAGCTTGCTGGAGCGCACTGTCTCCAAAAGCATGCACATCTGCTCCATGTTTTAATAGGAGCTTAACCATTTTTAGATGTCCATGCGCTGCAGCATGCCTCAGCGCCCAATCATGATCTACGTGGACATCTGCTCCTTTCTTTAGGAGGGACTTTACCTTTCTAAGGTTGCCCTCCATAACTTCCTGTTTCATTCCCATCCTCCTCCTTTTTGGCTTTCTACTAAAAAAGGAAAAGAAGCCGAAAGCCAAAAGCTTCTTTTCCTATTACATCTTTTTATACAGGCTTGCCTGCCCTCCTTATTCATAGAAGGGGCAATAAGCCTAGTACGTTTAAGGGCAATGGATTTCTTATAAATTTAATCCATTACCCTTAAATCATTATATTTCTACCAATGAAGCTGCCTTTTGAGACAGCTTCAAATTGTATATCTTCCTGTTGGTTTCCACCAACAGAATATTCCATACCTCATGCAGTCTTAACCCCACTCCTTCAAACGGTATTTCCCTAAAGAGAGAGCCGTCTGACAGCTGCAGGATAACCACACGACTGTTGGAAAGTATAACTACTAGTCCATTTAGGATGATAAAATCGTTGACGGACTGGTACAGTTCAATACACCAATCCGAGTCGAGAACATTCTCGCTCGGATAGTAAATGTACCTTGCCACCTCTCCTTCATGTCCTATCAGCAGTATGGAGATGGGACTGTTGTTGTCCTGATCTTCGTCACCTTCCTCACATGCCATGATTCCTTGTATATGGAAGGGAAGCGGAGCAGATTTATAAATCTGCTTATAATCCTTATTATAGACAGTCAATTCGTCGTGAGAGACGACGAATGTGAACTCTCCCCACATACTACCAACTCCCGTAAAGGAGTTTACCAACATGGGTTGGTAAACGAAAAACTTATCCGGTTCTTGCACTCCCATTCTCATTTTAATTCCTCCTTTTGGCTTTCTAAATAAACTGGGAAAAGAAGCCGAAAGCCGAGAAGCTTCTTTTCCTACTACTTACAGGCTTGCCTGCCCTCCTTTTACAGAGGGCTTACACCTCCTGCTAAAATGTCGTATTAAAATGGGGCTGTTAACGCCTCCCTGTCCAGCTTAGGAACTACTTTTAAGTTTCCTAAGCTGTCAAATTCTAGTCTGTCTACCTCGAATTTGAAGACGTTTTGGAACATCCAGTTTTTAGTATTATACGTTTTTATTATTCCTTTATCATCGATGGTAGCCAGTATGCTACCATCTTTGTTAAAGGTAACCGATTGGATTGGTCTTGAATACCAATCCAGTGTTTTGATTAATGCCCCACTTTCCATATCCCACACTTTAACTGTATTATCTGCACTTCCGCTTGCTAATATCTTACCATCCGGACTAAATGCTAAACATTTAACCCATCCTTCGTGTTCTCCTACGTGTTCGAACTTGCCCTCCGAAATATCGAAGAGCATTACTTTTTTGTATCCACCGCAGGCGATTATATCCCCATTTGGGGACAATGCCATAACAGTGATGTCTTCCTTTAGTGGGAAGACATCACAACAACTTACCTCTTCAGAGGCAGTATATTTGTATACGCCGTTTTCATTGTATACAAATATACCCTCCGGTGTTAGGGCATATGCCTTTTCGGCCTCCATTTCTATAAAACTGCAGTCGTTAAATTCTAGACAGCTGTAACTCCTTATTAATTCCATTTCCTCTTCCTCCTTTTTGGCTTTCTGTAAGTTTAGGAAAAGAAGCCGAAAGCCAAAACTTCTTTCCTATTACTTACAGGCTTGCCTGCCCTCCTTTTTACAGAGGGCTTACACCGGCACCTCTAGCAAGCCTGCAATG
>Ga0272448_1006086_pt1 | contig 13128 bp, 13 predicted proteins | sample YNPCB0191_FD_202220 | JGI IMG/M metagenome (GOLD analysis project Ga0272448, IMG submission 202220) | Hot spring sediment microbial communities from Yellowstone National Park, WY, United States - YNP-CB-019-1 | ecosystem: Environmental > Aquatic > Thermal springs > Hot (42-90C) > Sediment...
AATGCTAGAAGAGGCGAAGGCGCTGGGTTCGAGTAAGGCTGAATTAATTTTGCCTGGCGATTTTGTTGTGGCTTTTTCTTTTGATGCCAAAAAAGGAATGATTCGAGAAATGGGAGAAGTAAAAAATGATGAGATTATTGTTGATATCGGGCCAGTAGCAACCAAATTTTTTGTTAATACTATCAAAAATGCTAAAACCATTTTGTGGAATGGGCCAATGGGTTATTGGGAGAATAAAAAATTTAGAGAAGGCACAGAAAAAGTGGCAAAGGCGATTGCACAAAACAAAAATTTTACTGTGGTTGGCGGTGGTGAAACTTTAACAGTTGTTGAAGATTTGAAATTATTTGATAAATATAGTTTTGTTTCAACGGGCGGCGGCGCAATGCTTGAATTTTTGTCCAAAGATAGTTTAGCCAGCCTGAAATTGTTGGAATAATCAATTTTTATGCTCCAGAACAAATGGAAAATTAGAGAAAAAGCACCAGAAGATTTTTTAAAAAATTTTCCGGAATTTCCCCGGCCAATTTTGCAATTATTCTGGAATAGAAATTTAAAAAATCGCGAACAAATTTATCGTTTTTTAAATCCAGTTATTTATAGTTTGCATCATCCTTCTCTGATTAAGAACATGAGCGAGGCGGCTAATAAAATTATTGAAACAATTGAGAAAAAAGAAAAAATTGCTATTTATGGCGATTATGATACTGATGGTGTTTGTTCAGCGGCTATCTTAGCTCAAACATTTAAGCATATTAATTATCATAATTTTGATGTTTATATTCCCAATCGTTTTAAAGGAGGCTATGGTTTAACTAATGAAAAAATTGAAAAAATTGCTCAACGCGGAACAAAATTAATTATTACTGTTGATTGTGGTATTACTGATATAGAAGAAGTTGCCTTGGCCAAAAAGTTGGGGATGGAAATAATTGTTTGCGATCATCATTTGCCTTCAGATGAGTTGCCGGATGCTTTGATTGTTGATCCTCAACAAAAAGATGATTCTTATTTTTTCAAAGAATTAGTAGGAGCTGGTTTAGCCTATAAATTAGCGATGTTAATTTTAGAATTGCGTAAGGATCCATTAAAAGCTATTTTAGCGCGACGTTTTTTAGATTTAGTGGCTATTGCTACCATTGCTGATGTGGCGCCATTAATTGAGGAAAATAGAATTTTAGTAGCCGAGGGATTAAAGCAATTAGTAAAAACTCAAAATATTGGTTTAAGAAAACTTTTGGAAATTTGTGGTTTAAATTTAAAGACAAAACTTGATCCTTATCATGTTGGTTTTATTATTGCGCCTCGCTTAAATGCCGTAGGAAGAATTAAGCATATTGTTGATGATTTAAGTTTGGAAGATACTGATTATAGCTTTGAATTGTTAATGACGGAAAATGAAAACGAAGCAGTTAAATGGGCAGAAAAGGTTAATGAATTGAATGTAGAAAGACAAAATCAGGTGCAAGAAATTTATGAAGAAATAAAAAAACAATTAGAACAGCAAAAAGAAATTGATAAAATTCTGCTTTTGGGTAATCCTAAATGGTCTAAAGGCGTGGTGGGAATTGTAGCTGGCAAATTAAAAGATGAATTCCATCGTCCGGTTTTTGTTTATTGTGAAGGAGAGGAGGTTAGTGTTGGTTCTGCTCGTTCAATTAATGGTTATAATATTGTTGATTTGCTTTTAAGACATCGAGAGATTTTTGTAGAAGCCGGTGGTCATAAGTTAGCAGCTGGTTTCACTATTAAAAATGAGAATATCGAAAAATTAAAACAAATTCTTAAAGAGGAAGGGGAATTATTAAAAGACGAAGATCTTGTACCATCGCTTGTTATCGATAGTATTATTGAGCCGCAAGAAATTAATTCTCAATTCCTTGATTATTTTTATCGTTTTGAACCATTTGGCCGCGAGAATCCCGAACCTATTTTTCTAATGGAAGATGTTTTGGTAACAGAATCAAGAGTGGTTGGGAGCAATGGCAATCATGTGAAATTCAGTGTTCAAAAATCTGGAAAGATTTTTACTATTATTAGTTTTAATAATGCCGAGAAGTTGAAATTTTTAAGTAGTGGGAAAAGATTAGACATAGTTTTTCGAATTTTTCTTAATGAATGGCAAGGACAAAAATTTTTAGAGTTCGAATTAATTGATTTAAAAGAAAAATAATATGAAAAAAAATATTGCTTCTAAAATTATTGCGTATACTGATGGCGGCAGTCGGGGTAATCCTGGCGAGGCGGCGATTGGCGTTGTTATTTTAGGCGCTGGTGATGAGAAAAAAGAATATTGCGAATTAATCGGTCAAAAAACTAATAACGAAGCCGAATATCAGGCAGTCATTTTTGCTTTAAAAAAGATAAAGCAATTGGTTGGTAAAGAAAAATTAAAAGATACGGAGGTGGAAATTCGTTTGGATTCAGAATTGGTAGCCAAGCAATTAAATGGCGAATATAAAATTGAAGAAAAAAATTTGCAATTGCTGTTTATGGAAATTTGGAATTTAAAATTTGATTTTCCAAAAGTAGTTTTTAAACATGTTCCTCGCGAGCAAAACAAAGAGGCTGATTATTTGGTGAATAAAGCTTTAGATGAGAAAGAATCAAAACTTTTTTAATTATGCCAAAAAATAAATTAATTGTAGCGATTGATGAAGTGGGAAGGGGAGCGGTGGCTGGTCCTTTGGTTTTGGGTGCTGTTTTGGCTTATGATAATCAAGAAAATAAAAAGTTTTTAAAAGGAATCAAAGATTCTAAAAAACTAAATTTCAATCAAAGAATTAAATGGTTAAAAAAACTAGAAAAATCCAATTTAAAATTTTACACTGTTTTTATTTCGAATAAAATTATTGATCAGAAAGGAATGAGTTTTGCAATAAAAATTGGCGTTGAAAAATTATTGAAAAAAATTAAAAAGAAGCCAAATTTAGTTTTACTAGATGGGGGATTAAAAGCGCCAAAAATTTTCCGGCAAAAAACGATCATTAAAGGTGATGAAAAAAATCCTTTTATCGCTGCTGCCTCGATTTATGCCAAAGTTAAAAGAGATTTCTACATGATTGAATTAGACAAAAAATTTAATTATTGTTTTAAAGATCACAAAGGTTATGGCACAAAAAAACATTTTGAGTTGATTCTAAAAAATGGTATTAGCAAAATTCATCGCCGAAGTTTTTTAAACAATTTAAATATTGTCAAAAAATAAAGATTTATTAAAATAAAAATAGATTGCGGGTGTGGTGTAGCGGCAACACGTCTCCCTTCCAAGGAGAAGATCGCCGGTTCAAATCCGGTCACCCGCTCCAAAGATTATGAAATTTTCCATTGTTATTCCGTGTTATAATGAGGAACATAACTTGCCATTTCTGCTTTCCTCTATTAAAAAACTAAATTATCCTAAAGAAGAATTTGAAGTTATTGTTGTTGATAATAATTGTACTGACAGGACGGTTGAAATTGCAAAAAGTTTTAATGTTGATAAAATTGTTCAGGAGAAAAATCAGGGTTTAACCTGGGCGCGACAACGAGGTTTTTTGGTTTCTGATGGCCAAATAATTTATGATGTTGATGCGGATTGTGAGTTAACCCCAGAGGCATTAAAAATAATTGAAAAATTTTTAGCTGACCCAAAAGTTGTTGCTATTTCCGGTCCTTATGATTATCATGATTTAAATAAATTTTTTAGAAGCTTATCTTTGATTTTTCAAAACATTATTTATCCAATAGTGCCAAAGATTATTAATCTTTTTTTTCGCAAAAAAGCAGCTTTAATTATTGGCGGCAATACTGCCATTAAAAGAGAAGCGCTCTATAAAATAAAAGGATTTGATACGAGTGTAAAATTTTGGGGCGAGGATGCTTTGTTGGCTTTTCGATTAGCAAATGTTGGTAAAGTAATTTTTTCTAAAAAATTAAAAGTTTATACTTCTGGTCGTCGTTTCAAAAATGATGGCTATTTGAAAACAACCATCAGATACTTTTTGAATTATTTTTGGTTATACTTTTTTAACAAACCCTTTGTTAAAGAGTAAAAAAAATTTTAAAAAGTATTGAAACTTTTTATTTTTTATGCGAAAATTGAAGTAATATGATTTATACAAAATTTACAACTGAAGAAATTAAAGATTTACCGAAGGAACATTTGGTAGTTGTTTTGCCCGTTGGTGCGATTGAACAACATGGTCCGCATCTGCCACTTGATACTGATAGTCGCATTGTTGAAGCCATCGCTAAAAGAGCAGAAGAAAAAGCGCCGGATAAAATTATGCTTTTACCACTTTTGCCTTATGGTGTTACTCAACCAAATTATCCTGGTTCAATAACAGTAGGCGATCAAGCTTTTAAGAAAACGCTTGTTGAAATAGCAAGGAGTGTTTTGAATGAAGGATTTAAAAAGATTTTCTTTTTAAATGGCCATGGTGGAAACCAGAGTTATGTTGAAGATGCGGTAACTGATTTAAATATTGAATTTCCTTCAGCTGCCACCATTCCTTTATATTTATCTGGCAAAAGAGGTCGCCAGGCTTTAAAAAAAGTGGGTTTTAAATATTGGATTCGCCATGCTGATGAAATTGAAACTTCCATAATGCTTTTTATTGATGAAAAAAGCGTTAGAAAAGATAAAATTATTGATGAAGTAGGCATTTTAAAAACCTCCGATTATAAACCATTTGATGAGGGGACGCTAAAGCTTTATTTGCCTTGGGAATATGAAACAAAATCCGGCGTTTATGGCGAACCATCGAAAGCCACCAAAGAGATTGGAGAATTTTTACTGGAAGAAGCAGCGAATGAATTAATTGATATAATTATTCAATTTGAAAAAATTACTCAAAAAATTGAACGATTAGAATTGCAACGTAAGATGATGGAGGAGGCGAGTGGTAATGATAATAATCAGAACAATAAAGAGGCCCAAAATAATTAAGCTGGACAAAAGATAATTTTTTATTAAAATGAAGTTACTATGGAAAAATTAGCAGTTATTGAAATAGGTGGAAAACAATATCTCCTCAAAGAAGGAGAAAAGTTTAAGACCGAAAAATTAGAAGGCAAAGCGGGTGATAAAATTACTTTTGATAAAATTCTTTTAGTAGCAGATGATAAAAAGGTAGAATTAGGAAAACCATATTTAGAGAATCATAGCGTTGAAGCTGAAATTTTAAAAGTTGGACGTTCAAAGAAAGTAATCGTTTTCCGCTATCATTCAAAAACTCGTTATCGCAAAAAGAGAGGCCATCGTCAGTGGTACACAGAATTGAAAGTTCTAAAAATTAATTAAAAAATCTCCCTTTCGGGAGATTTTTTATCTTCTATTGAAAAAAGCCGCTTTCAATGTTTCTTCATCAGCAAATTCAATTTCACCGCCAGTTGGTATGCCGCGCCCCAACCGAGTAATTTTATTGGCTAATCCTTTGAGTTTTCTTTCAAGATACATAGCTGTTAAATCGCCTTCAGTTGTTGGATTTAAGGCAATAATAATTTCTTCAGCTATTTTATTAGGCAATTTTTGAATTCTTTTTTCTAATTTTTCTAATTTCAACTTGTTATAACTATTAATATCATTTGGATCAATCAAATTGCCTAAAATATGATAAGTGCCTTTGAATTGATGAGTGTTTTCAATAGAGAAAGCGTCAGTTTCTTTTTCAACAATACAAATTAAATCTTTTTTTCGATTGGGATCAGAGCAAATCGGGCATAATTCACCTTGACCTTCAAAAGGCAAAAAACATTGTTCGCAAACTTTAATATTTTTTTCTAGTTCAGACAAGGTAAGAAGTAATTGATGACGAATATCCTTGTTGCGAATTAAATAAAAAACTAAGCGAAGCGCTTGTCTTTTGCCAATGGATGGTAATTGAGAAAAAATATTAACAAATTTTTGAATGCTTTGAGGATACATAAACTTTATTCAATAATTGACCAATTGCTATCAGTAGTTTCTAACTCGAAATCAGAAAAAGTTGTATCAATATCTCGAAAAGTAGTTAGTTCAGGAATAAATTTCACTTTTATGGTACCCAATGGACCATTGCGGTGTTTGGCAATAATAATTTCTGCGGTATTTTTTTCTTCCTCGGTTAATTCTGATTCTAATTTATCCCGATCTTTTCGGTAAATGAAAAGTACCACATCGGCGTCTTGTTCAATTGAACCGGATTCTCTTAAATCAGACAATTTGGGAATTTTATGATCGCGTTGTTCAACAGCGCGTGATAATTGCGAAACTGCTAAAATGGGCACATTTAATTCTCTCGCCAAAGCTTTAAGACCACGTGAAATTTCGGTGATTTGTTGAACCATGCTGCCATTATAGTTTTCGCGAGGTACAATTAATTGAAGATAATCAATGATAATTAAGTCCAAACCCTTCTCAGCTTGTAAACGCCGCGCCATTGTTCTAATTTGCATAATATTTGGTGAAGAATTGTCGTCAATGTAGATAGGCGCTTGGGCTAATCGATCGAGTCCTTGTTGAAGAACTTCAAAATCTTCGGGATTTAATTTGCCAGTGCGGATGCGCCAGAGTTCAATGCCCGATTCTGCACTAATCAAACGATCAACAACTTGTTCTTTAGACATTTCTAAACTAAAAATTCCCACTGATTTCTTTTCTTTGACCGCAGCATGACGAGCAATATCTAATGCTAAAGAAGTTTTACCTAATGATGGACGAGCAGCTAAAATAATTAAGTCTGATGGTTGAAGACCAAATAATTTTTTATCTAATTCAGTAAAACCCGTTGGCACGCCAGAAAATTGTTTTTCGCCTTGATGGAGCATTTCAATTCTTTCAAAGGCTTTCGTGAGCATTGGTTTTAAAGGCAAAAATTCCTGTCGCAATGATTTTTGGGTAATTTGAAAAAGTTTTTGTTCAGCTTCATCAAGTAATTTTTCAATATCTTGTTCCTCATTCCAAGCCATTTCCCCAATTTCATAGGCGGCGCTAATTAAATTTCTTAAAATGCGTTTTTGTTGAACGATTTTAGCATAATGAACAACATGGCTACTGGTAGGAACGAGATTAATTAATGATGCTAAATAACTTGAACCGCCCACTTCTTCCAATTGTTTTTTTTCTTTTAAGCGATTAGTGACGCTTACAATATCAATTGGCTCGTGTTTGCTGTAAAGATCCAAAATAACAGCATAAATTTTTTGGTGGGCCGTGCGATAAAAATCTTCGGGCTTCAAAAAATCAGCAATTTTTGTTATTGCTTCCTTATCAATCATTAAACATCCCAAAACCGATTTTTCGGCTTCAATATTTTGGGGCGGCAATTCTTTTTTATTTAAAATTTCGTCATTGGTCTTTTTAGCCATCATAGAGATTAATTTAATTTTAACCTAGAAAATAAGAAAAAAGAATAAACAGACAATTAACAAGATATCCACGCCATTTATTTTTGCTTCCGATTAATGAAATTTTTTATATTTTGATGAATTGCAGGCCAAAGATCCAAAATCATTTTCTTTTCCTCAGCAGTAAATTTTTTTAAAACAAGATCAATAGCCTTTTTATCTTTAAGATGAGGGGAGCGAACCCCGATTCTTAAACGCCAAAATGATTTTGATTTTAAATAATTAATTAACGATTCAACGCCTTTGTGTCCGGCGGAGCCGCGATTTTTTTGAATTTTAAATTTTCCTAATTGCAAATCCGTATCATCATGAATAATTAAAAGGGAATCAAGATCAATTTTAAAATATTGAACCAATTTTTTAATAATTTTGCCCGATTCATTCATAAAACATTGAGGGAGGGCCAAAATTAAATCATTATTGATTGAAATTAAAGCATTTAACTTTTTATTTAACGCCAAATCATTTAGTTTTTCTTCTTGAATGAATTTTTTGACAACAAAAAAACCGATATTATGGCGAGTATTATCAAATTTTTTATCATTATTGCCTAAGCCAACAATCAAAATCATAACACCTATCATTTTAAAAGATCAAAAAGGAATTAGCAAGCAGTACTTGACGTGAGGATTCTAATTTTTATAATTAATCTTAGCCGAAAAAGGTCGACCTTTGAAAGAAAAGCAGATAATCATGGCTACGCAACCAAAAGATCAGGAATTTCTCGAGTATGTTGTTAAAGCGCTTGTGGATTATCCTGATGAGGTTAAAGTAACTCGCACGATTGATGAAATGGGAGTGCTTTTAACCTTAAAGGTTAATCCCAAAGATATGGGCCGCATTATCGGACGTCAAGGATCAGTAGTAAGAGCTATTCGATCTTTGACTCGCTTAGTTGGCCTCAGAAACAATGCTCGAGTGAACTTAAAGATTGAAGAACCAGAAGGTTCTTCTAGAAAGAGCACAAGCTCAGTAGAGAAAGAAATGGAAAGTTTAGGCAATTTTTAATTTTGTAATTTGCTCTTTATAAAACCTCGCTCTTTTGCTAAATAATCCTTTCCACCTATAGATGGTTTTTAATTAGAAAGGTAATTAATTGTTAATTTTGAATCACCAGCAAAAGAGCGGGATAAAATTTAGAAAATGAGCCCCTCACAAGGGGCTCATTTTCTTTAAAAATAAAAAATATGAAGAAAAACAAACCAAAAAATTTTTTTATTATCTCTCTTTTCCCAGAAGTTTTCAGTTATTTTGAAAGCTCCATTTTAAAACGCGCGCAAGAGAAAAATTTGATTAAAATAAACATTATCAATCCGCGTGATTTTACTAATGACAAACATAGAACTGTTGATGACAAACCTTACGGTGGGGGTCCAGGAATGGTAATGAAAGTTGAGCCTATTTTGAAAGCGGTTCAATTTTTAAAGTCAAAAGTCAAAACTAAAAAGTCAAAAATAATTCTTTTTTCCACGAGAGGGAAGAAATTTGATCAGAAAATGGCAAAGAAATTTGCGAAATTAGATACATTGATTATGATTTGCGGAAGATATGAAGGAGTTGATGAAAGAGTGGCAAAGTATGTTGCTGATGAAGAAATTTCAATAGGGGATTATGTTTTAAGTGGCGGTGAAATTCCAGCAATGGTTGTTGTTGATGCAGTGAGCCGTTTAATTCCTGGTGTTTTAGGTAAATATGAATCTCTTGAAGAAATTAAAGGCAGCTATCCGGTTTATACCCGGCCAGAAACAATTATAATTAATGGCAAAAAAAGAAGCGTGCCTAAAGTATTGATTTCTGGTGATCACAAGAAAATAGCTAAGTGGAGAAAGAAGATAGAAAAGAAAATTATTTGACGAAAGGAATTAAAATTGATAGAAAGTTAAAAAAATGGTAAAATAAAACTATGTCTGAGGCAATGCCACAATCAATAAGAACACCTGAGCAAACACAAGAAAGGGAAGAAAAGAGAAAAAAATTAAGGGAAATTCTTCCTTCTGATTTGCAATTGGAATTTATTCAAAAAAGACCAGAAAAAGAAAAATGGCAGTTTAAAGGAGAATTATTTAAAAGAAGACATTCAGAAATTGATGAAGATAAATTGTTTTATGAGGCAATAAAAGCAATAGACAAGAAAGACACAGAGGAAATAAAAGAAATTCAAGAAAAGTCAAAAGAAAAAAGAAGAGAAATTGCTGATAACCTGAATGATTATTTAGATTTAAAACAAGCCATGCAAAAATGTTTTGATCAAGGGGAGCCAGATCTAGCTGGTAAAATCGCTGTTGCTTTAAATGACTTAGAATCAGCCAGAAAAGCCATGCAAAAATGTTTTGATCAAGGGTGGCCATCTTCAGCTAGTGAAATCGCTGTTGCTTTAGCTAATAATGACCCAGAATCAGCCAGAAAAGCCATGCAAAGATGTTTTGATCAAGGGAAGCCATATTCAGCTGGTAAAATCGCTGTTGCTTTAAATGACTTAGAATCAGCCAGAAAAGCCATGCAAAAATGTTTTGATCAAGGGAAGCCAGATCTAGCTGGTGAAATCGCTGTTGCTTTAAATGACTTAGAACCAGCCAGAAAAGCCATGCAAAAATGTTTTGATCAAGGGAAGCCAGATCTAGCTGGTGAAATCGCTGTTGCTTTAAATGACTTAGAACCAGCCAGAAAAGCCATGAAAGAATGTTTTGATCAAGGGGATCTATATTCAGCTGGTAAAATCGCTCTTGCTTTAAATGACTTAGAACCAGCCAGAAAAGCCATGAAAGAATGTTTTGATCAAGGGGATCTATATTCAGCTGGTAAAATCGCTCTTGCTTTAAATGACTTAGAATCAGCCAGAAAAGCCATGCAAAGATGTTTTGATCAAGGGAAGCCGAATTTAGCTGGTGAAATCGCTGTTGCTTTAGCTAATAATGACCCAGAATCAGCCAGAAAAGCCATGCAAAGATGTTTTGATGAAGGTTGGCCACATTCAGCTGATGAAATCGCTGTTGCTTTAGCTAATAATGACCCAGAATCAGCCAGAAAAGCCATGCAAAGATGTTTTGATCAAGGGAAGCCAGATCTAGCTGGTGAAATCGCTGTTGCTTTAAATGACTTAGAACCAGCCAGAAAAGCCATGAAAGAATGTTTTGATCAAGGGGATCTATATTCAGCTGGTAAAATCGCTGTTGCTTTAAATGACTTAGAACCAGCCAGAAAAGCCATGCAAAGATGTTTTGATCAAGGATGGCCAGATTTAGCTGGTAAAATCGCTGTTGCTTTAGCTAAAAATTTTAAATTTATTCCCGAAACAAAAAGATTAGTTAAAAGCATTGATAAATCAGAAACAGGCTTTTATGGAGAAAAGATGGTTGCTAACTTAATTACTGGACATCAAGATTTAGGATTATTCAAAAAAGAATATCTTCCCAACCACCTCTTTCTTAAAAAATTCGCTCAAGAAATTAATGAAAGAATTGAAGAATCTAAAAAATGGGAAAATTATCAAGAATTTTTTGATAAGCATGATTTAGACATTGCTAATCTCCATTCTTTAGATTTAAATCTTTCCACCCAGCTTCTAAAAAATTATCTTCTCAGAGGCTTGTCTTTTGCTGAAACTTATCTTGATCTTTTTAGACCAGTGCTAAACAATGAATCAGTTATCCAATCAATCAAAGAATACCTTAAAACCAATAAAGATCTTGATGGCTACAATCTCTCTGATTTACTTGAAATCTCTTCTGCTTATCTTACCACCAAAAATGAAGCTCTTTTAGTCCAACTTCTTAAAACCAACAAAAACAGAGATTTTAAAGAATTGAAGTCAGAATTAAATAAGAATCTTTTAAAAAAGGTTGCTGAAAGTTTAGGTATTAAATCAGAAATTCCAGAACAAGAGTTAAAAAACTGGAAAATTAAATACTTTGCTAATTTGATTACCAATCAAGAAATGATAAAAAAACAAGGAGATAAAAATGATTTAGAACTTTACAATAAACTTTTGAAATCAATTTTTGAAAACAGATTTGATGACTTTATCTCAAATTTAGATCAAGAAGATGAATTTGGTAGAGAAATAGCCAGACACAATAAAGAAGTTGAAGAAGAATTTAAAGAAAAGGGAATAGATTGGAATAACTGGCTCAATTTTAAAGAGCAAGTTTTAATGACCATTGGTACTCAAAAGAAACAAGATAGAGAAGCTTTGTTTAACCAATTTGAATTACGCTTTAAAGAATGGCAAGAAAAAGTTAGCCAATTTGAACCTAGATTGAAATCATCTTTAGAAAAAGATCTCGCTAAATTAACCCAAAAGAAAAAAGAATTCGATCCTTCAAAGATTAATCTCAATCAACCAAACTGGTTAGAAGAATTATTGCCAACTTATGCTAACTCATTAAATTATTTAAAATCAAAAGATCCCAACTACAAACTACCTTTGGAAATTGAAGAATCCTTCAATCATTTAGTGGAAACTATTAAAACTCTATCTCAAGAACAAAAAGAACAAACAACTAAAAAAGATTTTATTGTTAAACTCTGGGATAGAGACCCCAAAAAAGACATGTTTCAAGGAAATCAAACCCATTGCTGTATTGCAGTTGGTGTTAAAGAAGCTCCTCCTGGTGGAGGAATGACCACCCTCCATCCAGAAACCATTTTCCAATATTTAATTGATAAAGGCATCAATGTTGCTGAAATAGTTGATCCTGATACTGATGAAGTAATTGCTCAAGTTTGGCTATTTGTGACTTTAGACAAAAACAGAAAACCAGTATTAGTCGCTGATAACTTTGAAGTAAATAACAGATATCCAGCAGGAAACAATGTTAACCGAGGCATTAGAGAAGCGATGTTTCAATTCCTTCAAAAATATGCCAAAGCCTGTAATATCGAAAAAGTAGTTTTAGGCAAAGTTTTCACTAATGATGTAGAAACTGGAGATTTAAACACTATCAGCTTGCCTGAAATTAAAAAACTCGGAGGATATTTTAATGATGAGAAATATTATTTAGAGACACTGGGACACCAAGAGGCTTATGAGATAAAATAGCAGTTATGTTTGAGAAATTAAAACAAAAACAAAAACAAGATTCGGAGTATAAAGTAGAAGTGATTAAAAAGCTTAATGAAGAAACATCAAAGGGAATACTTACGGTGGAACAAGCGAGTTTTCCTGAAGAGATGCAGTCCGATTTAGAAGATTTAAAAGAAACATTGGAAAATAAAAAAGGAGTTCAAATAATTGTTAGAAATGAAAAAGGAGAGATCGTTTCTTATCTTTCCTCTAAACCATTAAAAGACGCTTTTGAAGAATTAAAATATTATGATCCGAATTTAAAACCAGAGAAGGGTGTTTTGTATATTGAATCAATTGCCACCAAACCCGAATTTAGGAATATAAAAGTGTTTTTAGAAATGATTAATGTAATCGCCGAAGAAGCAAAGAAAAAAGGATACAAGAAAATAGCGGCTCATACACGAGTAGAAAATAATTTATCAACCTTACTTCAAAAAAAATGGGGAGCTAAAAAAATAAGAACCATTGAGAATTGGCATAATTTTGGTGAACCCTTTGATTATTTAGAAATAGAAATCTAAAAATTCTCTCTAGAAATCATAAAAAATAACGGAATGGAGAAAGAAAGTAGAAAAGAAAATTATTTGACGAAAGGAATTAAAATTGATAAGATAATCAAAAGATAAAAAGTCGCCTTATTAATAAATAAAAATTTATGTCTTTATTAACAATTATTTTGATCATTCTTGTTCTTG
>Ga0272448_1006087_pt1 | contig 13128 bp, 7 predicted proteins | sample YNPCB0191_FD_202220 | JGI IMG/M metagenome (GOLD analysis project Ga0272448, IMG submission 202220) | Hot spring sediment microbial communities from Yellowstone National Park, WY, United States - YNP-CB-019-1 | ecosystem: Environmental > Aquatic > Thermal springs > Hot (42-90C) > Sediment...
CTCGCCAGCATCAAGGGGAGGGCATCCCCTGCTCGCGTAATACAGATCTGTCTGCCTGTAATAGGCTATCCTCGGGCAATCGTCCGAGCCAACACTGAGGCTTCTGTCGGTCATCCAGTAGCCGGCCCAGGAGTTAGGATCAGCAACCTCTATGACCCAGCTCGTCCCGTTCCAGTAGGCGTATTTTAGCCTCTGATTGGTCACATCGTAGTAGGCTATGTGCGGCCTGTCCTGGGAATCCAGGGCAAGAGAGGTATAGCGTCCCACATCCCCGAGCGTATCAACCTCCTGTATCTGCCAGCTTGAGCCGTTCCAAAAAGCGTATTTCAGGTTGCGCTTGGCCGCGGACGAGTCATAGTAGGATATGTGAGGCCTATCCTGGGAGTCAATGGCAATGGAAGTCCAAAGTCCCACAGAGCCAGCGGTATCAACGCTCTGGAGTTGCCAGGCCGAGCCGTTCCAGTAGGCGTATTTGAGATCCCGGGTATTAAGCCTGTAGTAGGAGATGTGTGGCCTGTCCTGGGAATCCAGGGCCAACGATGTGAACAGGCCGAGTATATCCACCTGTTGCAACTGCCAGGCCGAGCCGTTCCAGTAAGCGTATTGGATTATGCTGTATCCGTTGTCCGAGTAGGCTATGCAGGGCCTATCCTGGGAGTTCATGGCCAGGGATGTCCAGAGCGTGTTTCCCTGGGTATCGGCAGTCTGTATTGCCCAGCTGGCACCTGTCCATCTGGCCCACTTTAGGTCCGAGTTCACGCCGTCTATCCAGTAGCTGTAAGAGATGCTGGGTCTGTCCTGGGAGTCCATGGCAATAGATTCATAGCCGCCAGAAGCAGAGCCTATGGTGTCAATCCTCTGTATCTGCCAGCCTGTCCCGGTCCATTTGGCGTATTTTAGGGCGTATGTGGAGAAATCCGAGTAGGCTATGTGCGGGTAGTTCAATGAGTCCAGAGCGAGGGCCGCATAGTAGCCTACATCACCAACGGCATCCACCTGAATTTGGTTCCACTGACCGATCAAGAGCCATATCATCATGTCAAACAACCTCCTTTATGGTTTGTTTTCAAGGAAAACGGGCCGGCCCCGGCAAAACGAGGGGTGAGATGATTCCGGGGTTGGCCTATGGGTTTCACCTGACGCCTCCTGCAATAAAAGTGAACCTCGCTGTCTCTTTGCCAAGGCTTATCGTAGCGACATAAACGCCGCCTCTCAGCTCCAGCTCCAGGGAATTCTCCCCCTCCGAAAGCCTTATATCCCTTGCCAGAACAAGCCTTCCTGTGGGATCGTATATTCTTAGCGCCGCATCTCCGCTGTAATGGGAGAGGATATGCATGGTTTTCCCTGATAGCCAGAGCCTCAGGGACCTCTGATAGTCCTCCTGCTCCGATACATTCACAACACCGCAGTCGGTTCCCGGAGCATCTATGATCCAAAGCCCCTTGGTGTCGCCCGCGGCTGTTATCTCAACGCACCCATCGTTGTCCGTGTCTCCCACGGTTACATCGTGCATGTCCCCGGCGTTTGCGTCAACGCTCCATTGGATAAACCCGCTCTCTCCGGCTATGCAGTAGACCCAGCCCGGAATCGTCTGGGCTATGACCTCCCAGCGGTTATCCCCATCAATATCAGCTATAGCGACCCCCCTGTGAACATCCCCCTGAAGGACAGGCGACCTCCAGATTACCTGGCCATCGTATCCCCTGAAGCAGTGAACCCGGTCGTATAGGGTGGGATAACCGCTAGAGCTCCCCCCTGATCCTATAACAACATCAAGCCAGCCATCGTCGTTCAGGTCAGCTATGCCCATGCCCTGCTTGTTGATATTGCTACCGCTTGGGATCGTGTTTGCCCAGAGGATATTGAAGCTCGCGCCGGAGGGTTTCAGGCACCAGAGCGAATCTGGCGCGTCGGTGTATATGAAGACCTCCATTGTCCCGTCCTTGTCCACATCAGCAATCGCGGGCGCGGAGTTTATCCCCACAACCGAACCGAGATATTTGGCCGCTATACGGGCACCTGTTCTGGCGTTGAGCATTATCACCGTGTCCCCTGATGCTGAAATCAGTTCCGGATCCCCTCCGGGTATGACCTGTCCCACTGCGGGAGCGAACGAGGTGGTGCTCGCGTTCTTCGCGGGCGATGACCATATCTTCGCTCCATTAACAGGGTTCAAGCAGTATATTGAATCCAGCCTGTCGTCGCTGAAGAGGATCTCGGTCCTCCCATCGTTGTCAACATCATAAAGGGTCGGGGATGAGGGGTTCGGGCCATCGTAGGGGCCATACCAACCTGGCCAATGACGATCCCCGGTTGTGGCCACCCTGCACCATACAGCGCCAACATCGGTTGATGTGTATATGTTGCTGTGTAGAAGTTCAACAGTTCCGTCGTTGTCTATGTCCCAGACCGCGCAGGCCGTTCCCTTTGTCTGTGTGTTCGCGAAGCTCCACTCCCAGGCGACTTGGTATGTTCCTGTGTATCTCAGGGCCAGGATGGCATCAGGATCGCCTCCGGTATGGTCAACGAAGATATAGGATACCCCTCCTATCGTCGCTATGGAAGGGCCTTCGCTTTCAGAGCCTCCCGGCATGGTATACTTGAAGACCGTGGGCTGGGAGCTCATGGCTCCCTTCATGAGCTGGACCCTCGTGTGCTGGGGGTCAGCCCCATACATGGGCCACCAACCAGGCGGCCAGGCGTATGCTAGCAGGGTTGCCGTTATTGCCTCAAACATCATGCACCTCCAAAAAGCTTCTCCTCTAACCCGATATTATAAACCACGGTCTCCGTTCTTTCCACTGCCTCTGCCGGGTTCATCTCACGACCGCTTTTCCCCTGTATCCCCCTGCCCTCCAAAGATAAACCCCGCGTTCAAGGCTTATCCGGTTCTCGCCCTTCCGGAGCAGGCCAGAGTAAGCGAGCCTGCCATCCGGGTTATAGATGTATATCGGGCATTCCAAAGAGGAAACGAATTTCGCCCCCCGGCAATCCCAACAACAGGTTATTGCCGGTGTGTGATTTCTGTCCCCTTCTTCCACTGATGGAGGGCATATGTCGTGGGTTGTCAGGGTCCTGGACACCGGGGTTATTGTAGGCGAGGTTGTTGTGAGGTTGACAAGGGTATCCAGCATATCTATGGTGTCAAAGATCATCGCGGCCGTCGCTTCAAAAAGAGTTATGTTCTGCAGGCAACCCGGATAGCCATCCTGAGAGAGCTTTATCGCGAACGCGTCATACTGCCCCGCCCCGCCGAAGCTCCCGGTTTCCCCCGTAATTAAGTAATAACCATCGGATGTGGGGATAATGGACCGGCCAGCATCCCAGCCCGTTCCCTGGATCGTCTTTGCCCACTCAAGGCTCCCGTCCGAGGAAATCTTGAGAACCCCTATATCATCGTAGCCAAGCTTCGCGGAAACCATGTAGCCGGTATCCGATGTCTGGATTATGCTGTAACCCATCTCCTCTCCCGATGTTCCATAGGTCTTTGCCCACTCAAGCGAACCAGCTGAGTCCATCTTGAAAACCAGGATATCCGTGCCGCCCTCGCCCGAACTGGGCGTTGCGCCCGCAACGACAAAACCGTGATCCGGGGTTTGTATTACCGAAAGCCCCCAGTCGTATTTGTTCCCTCTGAGCGCCCTGGCCCACTGAGTCTTGCCGGTTGAGTCGGTTTTCACGAATATCACATCCATGGAGTCAGTCTGGTAGTCCGTGGTTACGCCTATGCCAGCGATGGCAAACCCTTTGTCTGCTGTGCTGGCAATAGAATAGGCCTCTGATCCGTCTTTGCCGGCTACGGTTGCAGCTCTTGCCCACACAAGTGAACCGCCGCTGTTGATCTTGAAAATCAACATAGAATAGGGGTCAAAGGAGTTAGTTCCCCCTACTATAACCGCGCCCCCATCCGGGACCGCGCAAATGCTCCAGGGCATTTCAAGCAGGTCCCAGCCGTATGTCTTCGGCCACAGGAGGGAACCATCGGGCGCAAATTTTGTTACCAGCACATCTATGTTGCCTACGCCGTAGCTCCTGGTCCGGGTAAGGACAAAGTAGTTGCCGTCGTTGCCTTCGGCTATTCCAAAAGAGGCATCCTCTGCGCTTCCTCCGTAGGTCTTTGTCCATTCCAGGGAACCGGTGGGGCTCAGCTTGAGGATCATGGCGTCGTAGCTGGAGGTGAAGCTTATACTGTATCCTATCAGGATGTACCCGCCATCACCTGTTTGAATTACCTTGCTAGTCTGGTCAAAGCTGTTGGCACCGTATGTCCTCGCGAACAGGCCCTGCGCCAAAAGCGCGCCTGCTACCATGATAAGTCCTGTCATCTCAAACCTCCATAAGGTTTTTTGTTTTCAAGGGAAAACGGGCCGGCCCCTGCAAAACGGGAGGTGCGAGGGTTCCGGAGCCGGCCCGCGGGTTTCATCTCACTACCGCCTTTCCTTTGTAAGGCCCTGCCTGCCAGAGATAGACACCCAGGTCAAGGCTTATCCGGTTCTCGCCCTTCTGGAGCTTGCCGGAGTAGGCGAGCCGGCCATCTGCCGCATAAACTCTTATTGCCATAGCCTCCGGCGAATCAAAGAGAACGCCTGAGGGCAAAAATCTCACGGCAATCCCTGGTATCCCGCTTTCGCCCGTCCGCTCACCAACATCCACAGGTTGACACGCGTCAGTCGCTGTTATCGTCGGTGTGTTTATCGTTGGGCTTGGAGCAGAGGTTTGAAGAGAAATATCCGTTAGCCCTGTTGGCGAGGATATTGTGAGGGTTGGTATTCCTATTGCTGGTGAAAAGGGCTGAACGCAATCCGGATAATCCCCATTACGGTCCAGCTTTAGGATGAGGAAATCGCCGTTGCCCACGCTTTCTGTGTATCCAGCGGCCACATAGCCTCCGTCTTGAGATTGAATTACAGAGCGGAAGTTTGAGTTTGTTCCTCCGTATGTTTTGGCCCAAACCGGGCCCCCGGATGGGTCTAACTTCATGATGAGGCAACCGCCATTCGTTTCTCCAGCGAGAGCATAGCCGCCGTCAGATGTCTGGACTATGGAATAGGCGTAGTCAACAGAGCTCGGCTCCCCGAATGTCCTGGCCCACTGGAGGCCGCCTGAGCTGTTCAGCTTTATGACCGCGATCTCATAATCGGCAGTTGCGGATATGTATATACCTCCTGCTACAGCATAGCCGCCGTCCGAGGTCTGAATTATGGAGTTGGCGCAATCATCAGAGTTCGTCCCCCCGAATGTCCTGGCCCACTCCAGGGTTCCTGAGCTACTAAGCTTGAGAACAAGGAAATCAGCACTGCCGGCGCCGAGACTCCGCGTGCCCCCCGCGACAGCGTAGCCACCGTCAGATGTCTGAACCAGTGAATATGCCTCGTCCCACCCCATTACCCCGATTTCCTTGGCCCACTCAAGGGTTCCGTCTGAACTTGTCTTGAAAACCAGGACATCGCCATCCTCAGCGCCTGAGTATGTCATTGAACCGCACACAGCATAGCCACCATCAGAGGCCTGAATTATGGAATAAGCCTCTTCCCAGCTCTGAGGCAGATACACTGCGCCAAAGGTCTTCGCCCACTCCAGACCCCCGGATGAGTTTAACTTCAGGATCATGCAATCATCGTATCCGGAGCCAAAGCTAAATGTGGAACCAGCGACAGCGTAGCCGCCGTCAGAGGTCTGAGCCAGCGAATAGGCTATGTCAGGTTCCGACCCACCAAAGGTTCTTAGCCAGTCCAAAGCCCCATAAGCATCCACCTTAAGGAGAAAAAAGTCCTCAAAACTGGCGCCAAATCCGGTCATGTATCCAGCCACAGCATAGCCTCCATCCGAGGTTTGGATTATAGAATAGGCTATATCAACACCATTTCTTCCGTATGTCCTCGCGAAGAGGTTCTGCGCCAAAAGGGCGCCTGCTACCATGATAAGTCCTGTCATCTTAAACCTCCATAAGGTTCTTTGTTTGCAGGGGAAATCGGGCCGGCTCCGGCAGAACGGAGGTGCGAGGGTTCCGGAGCCAGCCCGTGGTTTTCATCTCACAACCGCCTTTCCTTTGTATGCGCCAGCTTGCCAGAGATAGACACCGGGATCAAGGTTTATCCTGGTCTTGCCCTCCTTTAGGTTATCCCTGAGAACCAGCTGACCGTCTGCAGAGTATAGCCTGATGCACATCTCCTCTTGGGACTTGAAGATAATGCCACCGGGGACCGGAGAGCAGGTTATCATGGCACGGGGCATTTCTGTCTCTTGCTTTTCAAGAGGTGTGCACAGATCCGATGATACAAGAGAAGGGGTGCTCATTGTAGGAACCGGATTACCCATTGGCGGGGTATAATCCTGTCCTACCGAGACGGTATAGATGCTTGGAACCCAGTTATTGACCGAAGGCGAGCAAGGCATAACGCATCCGCCGCCAGGGTAATCTCCGTTGCTGTCCAGTTTGAGCAGAACGAAATTAACATCGGATATCCCCATTATGGCCAAATCACCATCCTGAGCCCTGATCAGAGAAACAGCTTCGTTATCGCTCACATCACCAAAGGTTTTAGCCCACAAGAGGGTCCCGTTAGCGTCCATCTTAACTATAAAGAAATCAGCACCCCCTGAGCCAAATGAAGCTGTTGCGCCCGCGAACACCAGTCCGCCATCCGGAGTTTGGACGACAGCGTTAGCACGATCGTCGCCCACGCCACCGATAGTTTTGGCCCATAGCAAAGATCCGTCTGATGCCAACTTAACCACAAAGGCATCAGAGCCACCTACCCCAGCGCTTCTTGTATATCCTACGATTATAAATCCGCCGTCAGGGGTCTGAATTATGGAGCTGGGCGTGCCGGGTTCCTCATCATTTATCCCCCACACAATCTTGGCCCAGGAAAGAGAACCGTCTGCGGCCAACTTAAGCACAAACAGGTTACTGGAGCCCCCCAGATAGAAACTTTTTGTCCACCCGGTGACCAGGAATCCGCCGTCTGCCGTTTGAATGATGGAATGAGCGATATCATCGTTGGTCCCTCCATAGGTTTTAGCCCATGTGAGGGATCCATCAGAGGTCAGTTTGAGCACGAGAAAATCGTATCCGCCTGCCCCTGAGCTAGATGTGAAACCCGCGACCGCAAATCCTCCATCCGTGGTCAGGATTATTGAATGACCTTGGTTATACCCGGCTCCACCGAAAGTCTTGAGCCATTCATAGCCTCCGTTTGAAGAGAGCTTTAAGACAAAAAGGTTTTGTGGGTAACTCTGTGCCTCGCCCGTGATTACGAAACCGTTATCGGCCGCTTTGGCAATGGCATGTGAGTGATCAGTTTGCGCATCGCCGAAGACCGTTGCCCAACCTGGAGTTCCGTCCACTCCCATGTTAAACACGAGCCAGTCTGTTACGCCGGCACTATTGAAGGGCCGAGTGATTACATAGGAGCCATCTGTGGATTGGACGAGGGAACCCGCCCAATATTCATTGCATGCCTCCAGGTTGATCTGCTTCGCGAACTTGTTCTGCGCCAAAAGCGCGCCTGCTACTATGATAAGTCCTGTCATCTCAAACCTCCATAAGGTTTTTTGTTTTCAAGGGAAAACGGGCCGGCTCCGGCAGAACGGAGGTGCGAGGGTTCCGGAGCCGGCCCACGGGTTTCATCTCACAACCGCCTTTCCTTTGTATGCGCCAGCTTGCCAGAGATAGACACCGGGATCAAGGTTTATCCTGGTCTGGCCCTCCTTTAGGTTATCCCTGAGAACCAGCTGACCGTCTGCAGAGTATAGCCTGATACACAGCTCCTCTTGGGACTTGAAGATAATGCCACCGGGGACCGGAGAGCAGGTTATCCAGGTTTCATTACCAGTTCCGTTCTCCCCAACATCCTCATAAACAGGGGTGCAGACAAGCACAGTAGAAACAAAAGGAGACCCAACGGTAAAGCTCGGGTTTGTCGTGCTGTAGGACCAGGAGGAGGCAGACACAGATAGGCCAGGAGTGATAAAGGTCGGGGTGACAAACGACGGCGTGCCGGATGACACACACCCCGGATAACTTCCGCTCCCCGTTATCTTGAAGAGGAATCCATCGCGCTGGGCGCGCTGGTTCAGGTCGTATGATGTTTCTCCCGCCACTGCGAGGGCTCCGTCCGTGGCTTGAATCACAGAATAAGCGTGATCTTCCGTTGTGGCGTTGAAAGTCGTTGACCAGATAAGCCCTCCATCGGTAGGGCTCATTTTCATTACCAGGGCATCCCGATTCAGCGATCTTGAATATCCGGCGACCACCAGGGCATCGTCAGAGGTCTGAATCAAGGATTCCCCGTATTCCTGGGCGCCTGTTGTTGCCTTAGCCCAGGAGAGGTTGCCGAGGGCGTTTAGCTTGAGGATTACCAGCCTGGGTTCATCCGATAGGTCAATGTTCGTTATGCCAGTAATCGCAAAACCGCCATCATCCGATGTCTGGATTATGGAGTTGCCCTGATCAAAAACAGGATAATGCCCGTCCACCTGGCCAAACAGGAACTTGGATCGCATAACAGAGCCACCGGAGGCGCTCAGGAGCAGAAACAGGATACCCGGACCCGGTTCTATTCGCCCTGTTACAGCGAAATCCTCGTCGGATGTCTGTGCTATGGAATAGAGATAACCGTACGTCCATCCTGTCCCTGAGTAGGTCTTGGCCCAGGAAACATTTCCGTTTCTGTCCAGTCTCAGAATAACGGGTTCGTCATTGTAGAAACCCGCCACCGCGTATCCCGTGAGATCCACCTGAACTACGGAGCGAGCTTCTCCCAAACCCTCTGCAATCCCGTAGGTCTTTGCCCATGATATATTTCCGTTTTTGTCCAGCTTAAGCACGAACATGTTTTGCAAGCCAGGCCCAAAGCTGGTTGTAGAGCCAACCAAAACAAATCCGCTGTCGGCTGTGCAAACTAAGGAGTAGGCGCTATCGTTGCCGGTGCCTCCATAGGTCTTGGCCCACACGATGTTTTTGCCCGTAGGAGGAACCACCACGAGAAAGATGTCGTCTCCGCCAGCCCCATAAGAGTTTGTCGTTCCAGCGAGCGCAAAACCGCCATCCGGAGTCTGCGCTACAGAGTAAAATCCTTCGTTCTTCGTCCCTCCGAACCTCTCCGCAAAAAGGTTAACTGCTGGGAGGGCGATCGTTGTTATAAGAAGTCCTGTCATCTTGAAACCTCCATGGTTTTCATCGCCTGCCCAAAAAGCGGGCCGGCCCCGGCAAAACGGGAGGTGCGAGGGTTCCGGAGCCGGCCCGCGGGCTTCATCTCACGAACCTCACTGTTTTTAAGCCTCCCCGATACCTCATAACGGCGACATAAACGCCCCTTATCGGCGTGTTTGGAGTGAAGGTATGTCCTCCGGGGCTCAGCAATCCGGCGTAGAGGTTCTGAATAAGCCTGCCGGAGGCGTCATATATCCCAAGGGAAATCTCGGTTTGCTCCGGAAGAAAGAGATAGAGGCCTCTCCCAAAAGCCCTGAAGTCAATCCTGTCCTCGCGAGAGCTTTCCCCCATGTCCAGAAGCCCGCAGTTGGTAGCGTTTCCCGGGTCGTCAATGGCATAGAGAAAGGAATCTAATACCCCTACCATGATCTCAACGCATCCATCGTCATCTATATCCCCAGCAAACGGTGAGTGGACATCTCCCCCGAGCTTTATCTTCCAGAGGGGGGAACCATCCTCTGCGTTAAGGCAATAAAGCGTATCATCCGGAATCTGGGGGACCAAAAACTCAAGCCTGTTATCTCCATCCACATCAACGAGGACCCCAGGGGTATGAGCTTTACCGGGAGGATTGAAAGACCACTTCTCCACGCCATCCGCGCCGCCGAGACATTTAACCTTAGAAGGCCCTCCCATGATAACCTCCATAATACCGTCCCCATCGCAATCGGCTATTGCCGGAGAGGAAGTTATACCAGGTGCACCCATAAACCAGTAGGACCATTTTTGTGTTCCGTCTGATCCTCTAAGGCAGTAAATCCTCTCGCCGCCCCCATACACAACTTCCATTTGGCCATCGCCTTCAAGATCAGCTATGGCTGGCGCTCCATCGTTTGGGGGGCCAGTCCATTCCACACTCCCACTTGAACCGCTGAGGCAGTAGAGACCTGCATCCCCCTGCCCCACCACAACCTCCATCTGGCCATCCCCATCGCAATCGGCTATTGCTGGGGAGAAGATAGTCGCGGAAGTGCCCCCTGCGAATGACCATTTTATTCCCCCGTCTGAACCGCGGAGGCAGTAGATGTTGCCATCTATAAAACCCACCACAACCTCCATCTGGCCATCCCCATCGCAATCGGCTATTGCTGGCGAGGAGAAAAATACGCGTGTGCCCTCCGTGAATGACCATTTTATTCCCCCGTCTGAACCGCGGAGGCAGTAGAGGTTATTGCCGCCTGCAACAACCTCCATCTGGCCATCCCCATCGCAATCGGCTATTGCTGGCGAGGGCCAGGAGAACATTCCTCCGGTAGGGAAGGACCACTTTACGGCGCCGTCTGAACCCCTTAGGCAATAGAGGACACCGCTCACATCCAATACAACAACCTCTGTCTGACCATCCCCGTCGCAATCGGCTACAGCGGAAAACTGCCACTCAAAACCGTCGTCCGTGCTTGGCGATGCTGGGAATTTCCACTTTATAACAGGCGTTGTTATGGCCCCTTTTGTGATTTGGAGCGACTGGTTAGAGAGATCGCCGCCCCACTTTGGCCAACTGCTGTTGGCCGCTCCTATAAAATACAAAACCAACATACATCCTGTCATCTTGAAACCTCCGTGGTTTTCATCGCCTGCCCAAAAAACGGGCCGGCCCCGGCAGAACGGGAGGTGTAAGGGTTCCAGGGCCGGCCCGCGGGTTTCATCTCACTACCGCCTTTCCTTCGTATGCGCCCGCTTGCCAGAAATAGACACCGGGATCAAGGCTTATGCGGTTCTCGCCCCTCCGGAGCTGGCCAGAGTAGGTGAGCCGACCATCCGGAGAGTATATGCTTACGGGCATTTCTTCCTTCATGGTGAACAAAAGACCGTGGATAACGGGGGAACAGATAACCACCTCCGGCAATGTGGCGGAACCATCAAGATCGCTTACGCCGAGTGGCACACATATATCCCTGAGATTTGGACTCACATCTGTCCTTGTTGGGTTAATAACCGTAGCAACAGGCGCGCAATCCGTCCCAGAGGTTGCTGGGGTCACATTGACCGTCATGTTTCTAACCACGGGAGAGCAGTTCGTCAGACAGCCTGTGTAGTTTCCGTTTGCGTCCGCCTTGATGATCAGGAAATCACTGGCCCCTGATCCATCACTGCGGGTTAACCCGGCCAAAGCGAATCCGCCGTCAGAGGTTGGTATGACCGAGCGCACTATCTCAGTATCGGCTCCGCCAAAGGTCCTGGCCCAAAGCAAACTCCCTGAGGCGTCCATCTTGAGGATTAGAAGGTCAAATTCGCCGCTTCCGAAGCTTGAGGATGCTCCTGCAAAAACAAATCCGCCATCCTGTAACCGAACAGGGGAGCATAAAACCATTTCCTCACCTGGCCCCCCTATGAGCTTCCCCCACTGAACGGTTCCTGATGGGTCTGTTTTGACGACCATGAAGTCAGTGGGGCCACTGGCGTAACTCGCGGTATTTGACCAGAGCAGGTAGCCAAGATCAGGGGTTTGGATCGCGTAGGCGTCGCCATCCGGGGAGCCTCCTCCGTATGCATTTGACCATTGCAGGGAACCATTTCCGTCCACCTTCAGAACAAAGGCATCCCAGTTTGCTCCATAAGCCCGGGTGTATCCTGTCATCATATAACCTCCATCCTGTGTCTGGGTAAGCCCCTGGCCGTTATCGTGCTGGTCGGCATCGTAGACCCTTGACCACAAGACCGTGCCCGATGGATCAATCTTTGTCAACCAGTAGGCCCAGCTCGTAGTTATGCCACCCCCCCATGTCGCTCCGTATAGGATGTAACCGCCATCCGAGGTCTGGCATATTTTGGAACCGTAATCGTGGTTACTCGAGCTACCGGCATAGGCCCTTGCCCACTGCAAGGAGCCATCCGAAGCAAGCTTGAGCACAAGCGCGTCATCCGTTCCATTGGTATATTTCCCGTAGTTCGTTATGACCGCGTAGCCACCGTCGGCCGTCTGGATTATGGAGGACCATCCGAAATCCACATCCGGAGGGTTGTCTGTCGTGAAGACCCGTGCCCACGAGACATCTCCGGTGGGGGTTAGCTTCATCACCAGGAGACTTTTGACTCCACCGGCATAGCTCCAGGTATAACCTGATACCGCGTAGCCACCGTCGGCCGTCTGGATTATAGAATGGGCCTCATCAACATCTGTTCCTCCATATGCCCTCGCGAACAGGCTTTGCGCCAAAAGCGCGCCTGCCACCATGATAAATCCTGTCATCTTAAACCTCCATAAGGTTTTTTGTTTTCAGGGGAAATCGGGCCGGCTCCGGCAGAACGCGAGGTGAGAGGGTTCCGGAGCCAGCCCACGGGTTTCATCTCACGACCGCCTTTGTTCTGCAAAAGCCCACAGGCCAACCGTGAGGGAGTGGGTTTTGCACTCCCTTGTCGGCCGTATATCTTGGCCCAAACACAAAGCTCTAAGCTTTCCCAAAGTGGCCATCTACTCATCCTTACACCTCCGCGCTTTCATGCGGGCATAATTGTAACTGCGTTCCTCAAACAGAACTAAAACAGGATGCCCATAGCCCTTGTCCTATTTGAATCTGATCGCATTCGTGCCTGATAATGTTCCCTATGGACACCTTAAATAGGGTCAAAAGGGCTCGTGAGATGTTCACCCTGGGGAACCTGAGTGAACTGGAGCAGTTCAGAAAGACTCTGAGACATGAAGATCCCCTGGCCCTTTCCATTGTAGACCTATCCCTTGCCGTATTGCGAGATATGCCATTTGATGCAACGAAAAGAGGAGCAAGGTTGTTGCCGAAAGTAGCGGATAAGCCAGAGCTAGCGAGGTATACATTCACGCAGATGGGTGTGGCTTACAGGTTAATGGGCGAGCTGGAACTCTCAGACAACTACTTCATCAAAGCCCTGGATGTAAGCGAACGGACAGGGGATCAAACTGGAATTACAAATGCAAGATTACACCTTACATATAA
>Ga0272448_1006089_pt1 | contig 13126 bp, 9 predicted proteins | sample YNPCB0191_FD_202220 | JGI IMG/M metagenome (GOLD analysis project Ga0272448, IMG submission 202220) | Hot spring sediment microbial communities from Yellowstone National Park, WY, United States - YNP-CB-019-1 | ecosystem: Environmental > Aquatic > Thermal springs > Hot (42-90C) > Sediment...
AAGCTTCTCGACGAGGTAAAATTTCAACTGATTTTACTTTAGCAGGAGATAGGCTGGCGGCAATAAATTTTGCTGGATCGTCAGACCAAGGAATCACATCTATTTTTTCCTGCCCAAGTTCATCACTAATCATCATTACTCTAATGCCTTTTTGGCCAATACAACTACCAACTGGATCAACGCCTTCAACATTCGAAGCCACTGCTATTTTAGTTCGGCTACCAGCTTCGCGGCTAATAGCTTTAATTTCTACCACCCCATCATGAACCTCTGGCACCTCCGTTTCAAAAAGTTTAATGATAAAATTTGGATGCATCCTAGAAAGAACAATCCCCGCGAGCTTTTTTGTTTCTGGTTGAACTGCTAATAAATAGAATCTTTTTCTTTCACCGATTTTATAGAATTCTCCAGGAATAGTTTCATTAAAAAACATTACGCCAGTTGCTCGACCAAGATTAACATAAACATTACCGCGCTCAATTCGTTGAATAACCCCACTGACAATTTCTCCTTCTTTCTTTTTGAATTCTTCTATAATTGAAGATTTCTCTGCTTCTCTTAATTTCTGCAAAACCACCTGTTTAGCAACTTGAGCAGCAATACGCCCAAAATCCTGATGTTCTTCCAAAGGAAATAAAATTTCTTCGCCTAATTGAGCATCTTTTTTTATTTCTTTTGCTTCTTTTAAGAAGATATGCCTATCCGGATTATATCGCGGCAAAACTTCTTCTCCTTCTTTTAATTCTTCCTTTTTTTCTCCTTCTTTTTCGGGTATTCTAACAGTCGTTTCATCAACCACGGTTTTAACTCTAAAAAATTTCAATTCACCGGTTTTTAAATTGATTTCGCATTTAATCCAGGCGCCTTTCTCGCCATATTCTTTTTTATAAGCAGCTGCAATAGCATCTTCAATCGCTGAAATAACATTTTCTTTTTCTAATCCTTTTTCTTCCGCGATTTGTTCTATTAAACGATTTAGGGCTTTTAAATCAATCATGTTTTTGAATCATGGATCATAAATCATGGATCATGGATCATGAATCATAAAGCATGGATCATGAAGCATGATTTACGCCTTTTAAGGAAAGGCTTAATCGACCGTTGTCATCAATTTTAATAATTTTTACTTTTACTTTATCACCTATTTTTACCACATCTTCAACTTTTTTAACATACCCTTCTTTCATTTCCGATATGTGAAGAAGCCCATCTTGGCCGTTAAAAGAAATAATAGCGCCGAAATCTAAAATTTTTGTTACCTTGCCCTCAACAATTTCACCAACCTGATATTTATGAGTGATATTTTTGATTTGACTCATCGCGTCTTCGGCTTTTTCTTTAGAAGGCGCGGAAACAAAAACTTTCCCATTCGGTTCAATATCAATAGCTGTAACTCCTGTGGACTCAATAATGGCGTTAATCACTCGACCGCCCGGCCCAATTACTTCTCTGATTTGCTCTGGCAAAATAGTATGAGTTAAAACTATCGGTGCATAAGAAGAAATTTCTTTTCTTGGCTTATCTAAAGTTTTAGCCATCGCTTCTAAAATTTCATATCGTGCTTTTTTTGCTTGCTCTAAAACTCTCCTTAACACCTCTAAATCAAGTCCTTCAATTTTAGTGTCCATCTGGATAGCGGTGACACCATCTTTTGTGCCCGCAACTTTGCAATCCATATCGCCGTGATGATCTTCTGGCCCCTGGATATCAGTAAGAATCTTGTAATTTTGAATTTTGGATTTTGGATTTTGAGTTTTATCTACCACCAGGCCCATAGCAATACCAGCAGCGGCATTTTTTATCGGCACGCCAGCATCCATTAAGGATAAAGAAGCGGCACAAACAGTTGCCATCGACGAAGAACCATTAGAAGATAAAATTTCAGAAACCACTCTAATCGTGTAAGGAAATTCATCAGAAGAAGGGATAAGACAACGCAAGGCTTTCTCCGCTAAAGCACCATGGCCAATCTCTCGGCGACCTGGCCCGCGCAAAGGAGCTATCTCGCCAACTGAATAAGGCGGGAAATTATAATGAAGCAAAAATCTTCTTTTAGCCGAAGTTTCTATGGTTTCGATTAATTGTTCAGCGCCAGGAGCCGCTAAAGTAGTCACGGCTAAAGCCTGAGTATTGCCTCTTATAAAAAGCGCTGAACCGTGCAATCTTTTAAATAAAGATACTTCACTATAAAGCGGCCTAATTTCATCTAATTTTCGAAAATCTGGTCGTTTCTCAAACTCTAAAATATTTTTTCGAACCAAGTCAGAAATCTCCTCCTCAACCAAACTATCAACAAAAGATAAGTCATTAAAACCCTTCTCGGTCAAATAATTTTTCAAGTCCTGTTTGAGATTAAAAAGAGCTAATTGACGATCGGATTTTTCCTCAGTATAGATTGCTTTTTCTAATTTATCAGAAAGATAATTTTTAATTTCTCTTTTTAATTCAACTGGTGCTTCTTTGATTTCAATTTTAGCTTTTTCTTTGCCAATCTGTTTAACTACTTCATGCTGAAAATCAATAAGATTATTTATTTCGTTAACAGCTGCTGAAAAAGCTTTTAATATTTCTTCTTCTTGCGCTTCGCTGGCCTCAAGTTCAATCATATTGAGTTTATCTTTTGGGCCAGCAACGATTGCTTTAAGCTTTGCATTTTCTAATTGTGAATTTAAAGGATTTAAAATGATTTTCCCTTCTTTTGAAATTGCCACTTTCACTCCTCCAATTGGGCCTTCCCAAGGCACTTCAGAAATTGCCAGGGCAAGCGAAGTAGATAGCAAAGAGATAAAATCCGGATCATTCTCTTCGTCGTAAGAAAGAGTGGTAATAATTATCTGAATTTCTCTTCGTAAACGTTGGTCAAAAAGGGGGCGGATCGCTCGATCAACTAACCGAGCAGAAATAACCGCTTCTTCCGAAGGTCTTCCTTCTCTTCTTATAAAGCGGCTACCCAAAATTTTACCAGCGGCATAGAATTTTTCTTCATATTCAACAACCAATGGCAAATAATCAACCGCTTTATCTTGCTTGCCCATTACAACAGTGACTAGCACCGCGGTTTCACCATGTCTACCTAAAACCGCTGCAGTTGCTTGCTCGCCAATTCTTGAAACTTCAAAAATGACCTTTTGCCCGGCCACTTCAGTTTCAAATTGTTTTCTATCTAAATTCATAATAGTAGATTTCCGATCCCAAACTACAAATTTATCCGAAGTTCTCTACGAAATACGAAATATGGCTACGAAATACGAAAAAGTACGAAATTACGAAATCATTTTCGTATTTTCGTAAAAAATTCGTAATTCGTAGAGAATTTCATGTTATTCGTAGTTTTGGATCGCGTGTATTATTTCCTAATTAAAATTCTTGGTATTTCTTCTATATTGATAAAAAGATCCGCTGCTTCTTTCAGTTTTGCCGAAGCGCTGCGTGAAAAAGCTGCTACTTCCACTTGTCTGCCTAAACCCCATTTTAAATATTCAACTAAAGGAAGAAAATCGCCATCTCCGGTCACTAAAATAATAGCGTCTAAAAAAGATGCCATTCTGATGGCATCAACCGCTAAACCTACATCCCAGTCAGCTTTTTTAAGACCGCCAGGGTAAATTTGAAGATCTTTAATCCTAAGCTCGACGCCAGCTTTCTCTAAAGCTTCAAAAAAAGAAGCTTCACTTTTCCCAATTTCAGCCTTACCCTCAATTGATCCTTCGCTTTTCACAACATAACCAAGCACTCTTATCAGTAACCGATTGCTGGTTAGATATTTAATTAATTCCCGATAATTAACTCGCGAATTATAAAGGTGTTTAGCTGAATGATAAAGATTTTGAACATCAATAAAAATTCCAATTCTTTGATCTTTGTATCGCATACCAATGTCGTTGAAATTTATAAACCTTAATGCCAATCAACATAAACCTTCTCGCTAAAAACTCAAAGTTTTAGGCAAGAACTTTTAATTTTTTAATTATCTTTTGATAGCTTTTGGGATTATTTTCTTCAAGATATTTCAAAAATCTTTTTCTTTTGCCAACCATTTTTAAAAGGCCCCGGCGCGAGTGAAAATCTTTGGGGTGCTTTTTAAGATGAGCTACTAATTCTTCAATCTTTTTAGTTAAAAGCGCCACCTGGACTTCAGCAGAGCCCGTATCTTTTTCGTGAACCTGAAACTCTTTGATAATTTTTGATTTTTTTCGTGGAGTTAACATTATTTAAAGATTAACATAAAAGAAATTGAAAATCAAATCTTTAAAACTTTTGCGACATTTTCTTAAATGTCTTATAATTTAAAAAAGCTTTTCTAAAATCTAATAGCTAAAAGCTATAATCATGGCTGATATTAATCACCTTCTTAAAAATTATTTGGATTATTTAGAAATTGAAAAAAATCGCTCTCAAAAAACACAAAAAAACTACGAGCGCTATCTTAGAACTTTTATAAATTTCTCAAAAATTAAAACTGAAAAAGATATCACCCCAGATAAAATTCGTGAATTTCGTTTATGGCTCGCTAAAAAACCAGGCGCCCAAAATAACGAACTTCTTAAAAAAAGCACCCAATCTTACTACATCATTGCTATTAGAAATTTTCTAAAATATCTAACAAAAAATAATTATCAAGTTCTTTCAGCTGACCAAATTGAACTACCAAAAATCCCTGAACGTCAAATAAAAACTTTAGAATACAATGATTTAGAAAGATTACTTGAGGCGCCGAAGGGAAATGATTTAAGGTCTTTACGCGACAAAGCCATTCTTGAAACCTTATTTTCTACTGGCCTAAGAGTTTCTGAGCTTTGTTCTTTAGATAGATATATCAATTTAGAAAGAGGGGAAATCACGGTTCGGGGTAAAGGCGGGAAATTGCGTTTAGTTTTTATCTCTGATAGAGCTAAAAAAATCCTAAAGGAATATTTGGAAAAAAGAACTGACACTGAAGAAGCATTATTTATAAGTCTTACTAAAAACCCAAAAGATAAAAAATCGCCTAAAGTTATCGGCCGGATTACTCCCCGATCGGTGCAACGGTTAGTAAAATATTATTCAAAAAAAGCCGGCATCGTCAGCCCGGTTCATCCTCATGTTATCCGCCACGCTTTTGCTACCGATCTTTTAATCGGCGGAGCAGACCTGCGTTCTGTCCAAGAGCTTTTAGGTCACCAGAATGTCTCTACTACTCAAATTTATACTCACCTTACTAACCAAGAACTCCACGAAGTTCACAAAGCTTTTCACGCCAGACAAAGAAAAGAATTAAAATAAAAAATATTTTATTCAACTATATTTTCGTAATAATTGATGGAAAAATTCTCTTTTTTAAAATTGATAGCTAAAAGATCAATCCGCCAACCAACTTCATCAAATATTTTTTCTGGATAATGACCAGCATACAAACAAGCAATCTTTTTTAATTTTTTTAATTTAGCTTTTGTTAATTGATCTTCAGCTTTAATTTGCCCTTCTCTTGTTGTTTTTACCTCCACAAAAACTAAGGTTTTATCTGGTGCCCTACATATTATATCTATTTCTCCATAAGGCCTTCTAAAATTTCTTTCAATAATTTTATAACCATTCTTTAAAAGAAAATCACAGGCAATATCTTCGCCAAGATTACCCAAGTTTTGTCTGAAAGTCATATTAGTTGGTGGGCCCTGTAGTAGAAACTCGACTTAATTAAATTTTTTGAAAATTTTTTTGAATTAGTTAATAGAATTTTATTTTCTACTTTAGCTATATCTGATAATAAAACCCTTGAAAAATTTAATTCAAAAAACTGTCGAGTTTTCACTACGGGGTGGGCAGTGGAGGAATCGACCCCGAAGTACAACCTTCGGTTGGCTACGGGGCAGGCCTACGACCTTCTGTGTGCTCCGTTAGGTTTTTCTTTGTGGACGGTGCTGGGATTGAACCAGCGACCTCTTCGGTGTAAACGAAGCGCTCTACCACTGAGCTAACCGTCCATCAAGCTATAGCAAACTTCATTTTGATATATCGAATCTTTCACTCGCTAGAACACCTGGAAAATAAATCGCCCATAAATCTAATAGGAATTTGAGTGGGCGCACTTGGATTCGAACCAAGAACCTTGGCCTTATAAGAGCCCTGCTCTGCCGTTGAGCTATGCGCCCCCCACCGCTATTGGTTTTATTTTATAAGGTTTAAGTAAATTGTAAAATTCTTCGCTTTCTAAAGTTTCTTTTTCAATCAAAGTTTGGCTAATTTTATCCAAAGCTTTTCTGTATTTTTTTATGATTTTTTGCGCTGCTAAATAAGCTCGATTAATAAAGTTTTTAACTTCTTCATCAATTTCTTTAGCCACTTCTTCGGAATAATCTTTTTCTACGGCGATTTCTCTACCTAAAAAGACCATCTCTTCGGTTCGACCATAAGTAATCGGTCCTAATTTTTCACTCATCCCAAATTTAGTAATTAATTTGCGAGCTAACTCTGAACTTTGTTTTAAATCAGAAGAAGCGCCAGTTGAAACATCGCCAAAAACTTCTTGTTCAGAAATATAGCCGCCCAGAAGCACTGCTAATTCGCTCATAAATTGAGCTTTAGTTTTTAATCGTCTTTCTTCAATAGGCAACTTCAAAGTATATCCGCCAACTAATCCTCGGCTAATAATAGAAACTTTCTGAACCGGATCAGTATTTAACAAGCCAACAGTTACTAAAGCATGGCCAGCTTCATGATAAGCAATAATTTCTTTTTCTTTCTGAGAAATAGTTTTTGTTTTTCGTTCTGGTCCTAAAATAACTTTTTCTACCGAGGCATAAAGATCTTCTTGGGTGATAAATTTTTGGTTTTTTGTTGCTGCCAAAATAGCCGCCTCATTCATTAAATTAGCTAAATCAGCGCCGGAAAAACCAGGTGTTCTAATAGCTACTTTATGCAAATCAACGTCTGGAGCTAAATGTTTCCCACGACTATGGATTTTTAAAATTTCTTCTCGGTCATTGATATCCGGCAAATCTAAAACAATTCTTCTATCAAAACGACCAGGACGCAAAAGCGCTGGGTCCAAAATATCAGGACGATTTGTAGCCGCAATCACAATTCTTGTGTCATCTCTTTCAAAGCCATCCATTTCTACTAAAATCTGATTCAAAGTTTGTTCTCTTTCGTCGTGGCTGCCACCTAGGCCAGCTCCTCTTTCTCGACCGACGGCATCAATTTCATCAATAAAAATAATGGACCGGCCAGCTTTTTTGGCGGTCTGGAAAAGATCGCGGACACGACTATTGTGTAAAAGAATTGGTTTTTCTCCACCAAAAAACGCTTCATTTTCGCAACCACAAAGATCATAAACATAATCGTTATAAGGTTTTTTAATAATCTTAGTAATAATTGGCTTTTTCCATTGGTATGGCGATTTCGTTTTTTCTTTAAATGGGTGAGATGTTTTACTAATTATTAATTTAAAGTATTTAGTTTCAGGTAAGGGCTTTTTTCTAATTATTCGACCACCGGGAGAAATGTTTTGGTCAACGCCAACCTGAAGACCATGCATACTACAAAGCCAAACAAGCTCACGAATTAATTGTTGACTGACTGATGAAATAATAAGTTTACCCTCCTTTGAAGTGTATCCATCCCCTTGACTGTAACCGTCTAAATAAGCCAAAAAATATTCTTCAGGTAACTCCCAAATAAAAGCCGGTAAGTGTTTATTATGGCTACCATTGCCACAATATCTCTCAAAAAATCTCGCTATTATCGGTGAGTTAATGGTAATTCGCAAAGAATTGGTTTCGGGGATTTCTTTTACGGTTGGTTCGAAATGGAAATTTTCTTGAATTAATTGAATGCAATCTTGGTGCAAATCTTTCTCAGACAAACCGAAGATAAATTGAGTATAATATTCTGTTGTTCGACCCTCGGCGGTGTAATATCCTAAAAGCCTCATTAATCCTGGGGTAATTTTGATTTTAGGAGGAGTATTATTGATAAAAACATTGGCATTAAAAAATCGTGGTTGATGATAACCGAGTTGCCAGTTTTTAACGGTGCTTTGAGAAACGCCAATTTGTTTTCCAATAGCGACTTGGCTTAAAATTGACCGTTGTTCTAAAGCAAAACTATATTTCTGTTGTTCTTCATAAAAATTTTTTTCAAAAAGATCTAGCTCTAAATTAGTAGTTTTCGGGAACTGATGGGCTCGAATTTTATGAGTAGTCCCAAAATTAGCAATAAACTTACTTCTCACTTTAAAAGGTAAATTAACTAGAACATCGCCTGCTTTTAATTCACTTGCCTTTTTAGCCTCAATCATATTGCCGTTTCTAATAAAAATACTGTGATCGCCGGTTGTTTTTATCAAACCACCACGATAATGAATTTCATAAATTTCATCAACTTTATGGCGGAAAACTCCTTGAATATCTGTCCATTGGCTGCCGCCGAAAAATCTTTTTTTAGTTGACTTAGCGCCGCGAAACTTTGTAGCTAAGGGTTGAAATCCTAAGGTTTGAACATTGTTAATTGATTTAATAACAAATCCTGATTCATTTTCTTTGTAATATTGATCAACGAATTCTTTAATCGGTAAAAGTTTTACCTTATCTTTTGTTTTTATTAATATCGGTGTATCACCAGTCACTGAAGCGCCCACGCCGACAAACATCTCGACAAATTCCGAAGCTGACATATGAAAGAAAGGCACATTGGCTTCGCCAGCCACCGCCCGCGCTAAAAGCGTTTTTCCTGTCCCAGGAGCTCCTAAAAGCAATACACCCCTTGGAATTCTCGCGCCCATATCCAAGTATTTTTTTGGATTTTTCAAAAAATCAACTACTTCCATCAATTCTTGTTTGGCTTCTTTCAGGCCCGCGACATCGTTAAAAGTCACCCGATTCTTAAAAGGATTAAAAATTTTAATATTGGCTCGGCCGAAATTAAAAGCTTGATTCACTCCGCTTCTTGCTTGACGAAACATCAACCAGAAAAATATGCCGATGATAATTAATGGTAAAATTGAAGGAATTAAAATGCTCGCCCAATACTTAAGCCCTGAAGCTTCTTTAATTTCAAGCTTAACTTCTCTCAAAGCCGCGGCATCAACTCCGTAATTTTTAAGAGTTTCTGAAAGGCTTGATTCTAATTCTTTCTTTGCAATAGCTAATTGACCGTTTTTAAGTTTGATTAAAAGATCATTATTATTGACGGTAATTTCAGAAATTTCATGATTATTAATTTTGGCAGCTAATTGATCAAGCGAAAGCGTTTGAATATTTTTTTGAAGCTCAGAAAATAGCGCAAAAATTAGCGCGATTGCCAATAAAATATTAATGGCCAAAAAAATATTTTTAGTGAAAGATTTCATATAAAACCGATAAAATCGATCCTAATCTACGAATTATGAAGTGCTCTACGAATTACGAAAAAGTACGAAACTACGAAATCATTTTCGTATTTTCGTAAAAAATTCGTATTTCGTAGCCACTTGGTATTTCGTAGCCCTTTTTGTATTATTCGCATGTATTTCGTAGTTTAGCATCGCGAGATAGATTCGGATGTATTCGTAGATTTGGATCGTATTTTTGTAGATTTGGATGCGCTCATTGTTTTGGTTGTCGCTTTAATTTCAAAATGATTCTTTTCTCTTCAGGTTTTACAGAAGCAAGAACAAATTGATAAGATTTGCCAAGCTCCAATGTTTTTTTCATTTCTTCTATACTGCCAAATTCGGTGATATGAACTAATCCTTGAATATTCAAATCCAAATCGATAATAGCTCCAAAAGGATTAAAACTGTGAACCGTGCCGGTAACCTCCTGCCCTTCTTTATATTTTTCTTTTACCTCGTTCCATGGATTGGGCTGAAGAGCTTTAAGGGAAAGAGAAATTCGGCCATCTTTAATTTCTATAATTTTTGCCTTAACAAGTTCATTTAGTTTAACAATATCTTTAGGATCTTCAACTAATTTATGAGATAGCTCTGAAATATGAATCATTCCTTCAAGCTCTGGATTATCAATGAAGCGGAAAAAAACTCCGAAATCAGCAATACCGGAGATCGTTCCCTCAACCACATCGCCAGGAGCATATTTTTTTAAGGCCTCTTGCGAGTCAAGGCTAGTGGCCTCTTTTTCGGAAAGAATAAGTTTATTATTCTTTTGGTTAAGGTCAATAATTTTCACTGTTAATGTTTGCCCAACCAGTTTTTGAAGTTCTTGAAAAATCTTATTTTTATCAGCGTTTTCTACTCTTGGATAATGAGAACTTGAAAGTTGAGAAACCGGCAAAAAAGCTTTAATGCCTTTAACTTCCGCAATAAGACCGCCAACATTGGCTCCTGTTATTTTTACCTCAAAAGGTTCACCGATTTCTTGAAGTTCCTTCAATTCCTGCCAAACTTTTTGTTGAGAAGCGCCAATCAAAGACAATTCTACATAACCTTCTTCGTTTTCTGGCTCAATAACTTTCGCTGTTAAGCTCTCGCCAATTTTAATATCTTTTAAAATATTTTTAGCGTTTAAAAATTCAAAACCGCGAATCACGCCGACACCAAATCGACCCAAATCAAAATAACACACTCCTCTTTCTTTTCTTAAAAGCTTGGCGTCAACAATATCGCCGGCCTTCAAAAAAGAAAGTGCCGCTTGATCAAGTCTTAATAATTGATTAAATAAAGAATTTTCCATAGTTTTGGTATTCTATCAAAATTTATTTTAAATGGCAACTGGTTTGAAAATTAAAATTTTATTTGATAAAGTATAAAAAGGATTAACGTTTTAAAAGAGTTTATGATTATTTCTTTTTACGGAGAGGGGTGTTTTAAAATTCAATCTGGCGAATTGGTTATTTTAACTGATCCACCGACAAAAGAAAGCGGTTTAGATGCCCCGCGTTTTAAATTTGACCTCTTACTAAAAACACTCAGCGTTTTCCCGCCAGAAACTAAAAACCATTACGAATTAAATGGCCCCGGCGAATACAATTTTAAAATTGGCGACAAAGAAATAGATATTGAAGGATTGTTTTTAAAAAAAGAATCAACTGATAAATTTATTAAGACCATTTATTTAGTTCAATTAGAAGAAATAAAACTTTGCTTCTTAGGTCATCTTTCTGAAGAACTACCTCCGGAAATTATTGAAAAATTAGAACAAGTAGATATTCTTTTTATTCCGGCTGGCGGCAAACCATTTATTGATCAAAAAAAGGCAATTAATTTAATTAAGCAAATTGAACCATCAATTGTTATCCCTAGTTTTTACAAGCTGGCAAACCTGAAAAGACCAGCTGACGATTTAAAAAAATTCTTAAAAGAATTTAACCACGATGCAACCTCTGAAGAAAAATTAAGTATCAAGAAAAAAGATTTATCAACGATTAAAGGAACTAAAATTATCTGTCTTAAAGTTTAAATGAAGAGTTTTTTAAAAAAAATACAACAATCTGAAGAAAAAGTTAAAAAAAGATATTTATTTATCTTTTCCGCTATTGCCATGGTCGTAATCATCTTTTTGTGGATTTTTTATTTAAAAACAATTACTTCTGCTCCGATAAAAAATCAAACTTTTCTGAAAAATTTTTTTGTCAGTTTAAAACAATGGCTAAAAGTTATATTTTTAAAAATCAAAGAAGGTCAAGTAATTATTATTGAAAGATAATATACGCTTATGGCTAAGGAAATAAAAAAGCCTACTCAAACGGCAGAAACAAAAATACAAAAACATCAAAGCAGAGAAATCTCTGAGGAACTTCAGGAGTCATATTTGGATTACGCGATGAGCGTTATTGTTTCGCGCGCTTTGCCTGACGCTCGAGATGGCTTAAAACCGGTTCAACGAAGAATTTTGTGGGCAATGTGGGAAGACGGATTAAGACACGATGCTAAGTTTAGAAAATCGGCTAACATCGTAGGAACAACGATGGCGAAATTCCATCCTCATGGCGATATGGCTATTTACGATGCTTTAGCTCGGATGACTCAGGATTTTTCGCTTCGCTATCCTTTGATTGACGGCCAAGGCAATTGGGGCTCAATTGATGGCGACAATCCAGCAGCTGCAAGATATACGGAGGCACGACTTTCAAAAATCGCTGAAGAAATGCTTTTGGATATTGAAAAAGAAACTGTTGATTGGCAACCAAATTATGATGCGAGTCGTCAAGAACCAAAAGTTTTGCCAGCGAAACTACCTAATCTTTTGCTTAATGGTTCAATGGGAATTGCGGTTGGCATGGCCACTAATATCCCTCCTCATAATCTTAAAGAAGTTGTTGATGCTTTGCTGTATTTAATTGACCACCCCGATGCTTCCACTCAAGAACTTTTTCAATTTATCCAAGGGCCGGATTTTCCAACGGGCGGATTAATCTTTGACAAAAAAGCAATGCTTGAAGCTTATAGCACTGGCAAAGGGGCGATTACAATGAGGGGAGTAGCAGAAATAGAAGAAACCAAGAAGAATCAATTGGTTATTAGTATTTCTGAAATTCCTTATCAAGTGAATAAAGCTGAGTTAATTTCAAAAATTGCTCAATTAGTTCAAGATAAAAAAATCGAAGGCATCAGAGACATCAGAGATGAATCAGATCAAGAAGGTCTTCGCATTGTAATTGAATTAAAACTTAATGCGCCTGCTCAAAAAATTCTTAACCAACTTTATCAATTTACCGATCTCCAAAAAGATTTCCATTTAAATATGATTGCTTTAGCTAATGGTATCCAACCGCAAGTTTTTTCTTTGAAGGACTTACTTTCTGCTTATCTTGAACATCGAAAAATTATTATCCGCAAAAGAACAGAATTTGATTTATTGCGAGCAAAAGAAAGGGCCCATATTTTAATGGGTTTAGCAAAAGCGCTTTCAATGATTGATGAAATTATTAAAACTATTAAAAAGTCGAAAGACCGCGAAAATGCTTTCAATAATTTAGTGAAAAAATTCAAATTTAGCGAAATTCAAGCAAATGCCATTTTAGATATGCGGCTTTCAACATTATCAAACTTAGAACGGCAAAAAATTGAAGATGAGCTAAAAGAGAAAAAACAATTAATCAAAGATTTAGAAATAATTTTAAAAGAGCCAAAAAGGATTTTAAAAATTATCAAAGATGAATTAGCAGAACTAAAAGAAAAATACGGCGATGAAAGAAGAACCAAAGTTATTCC
>Ga0272448_1006090_pt1 | contig 13124 bp, 10 predicted proteins | sample YNPCB0191_FD_202220 | JGI IMG/M metagenome (GOLD analysis project Ga0272448, IMG submission 202220) | Hot spring sediment microbial communities from Yellowstone National Park, WY, United States - YNP-CB-019-1 | ecosystem: Environmental > Aquatic > Thermal springs > Hot (42-90C) > Sediment...
AATCAAGGTGACTCGGATGGATTGATTCGCACATGATCGATTCAACGCCGGACTCGTACGCCCGCCCGCTGCTCGTCACCAAACTCTATATTCCGCCGCCGCGTCCGCAGCTCGTCCGCCGCACGCGTCTGCTCGCGCGCCTCGATGAGTCGATGTCGCGCGCGCTGACACTGATCTCTGCCCCGGCGGGCTTTGGCAAAACGACGCTCATCAGCGACTGGATCGCGCAGACCAACGCCGCCGTCGCGTGGGTCTCGCTCGACGAAAACGACGACGACCCGGCGCGCTTTTTCGCGTACGTGATTGCCGCGCTCCAAACGCTCCACGCGGACATCGGGCAGACCGCGCTGGCGTTGATTCAGGCGCAGCCAAATCAACCGGCGGCAATGGAAACGGCACTGACGCTGCTGCTCAACGAACTCGCCGGCATCCCCCGCCCCTTCGCGCTCATCCTCGACGATTATCACCTTCTGCACTCCCAGCCGATTCACAACGCGGTCGCGTTCTTGCTCGACCGGCTGCCGCCGCAGATGCACCTCGTTCTCATCGCGCGCGCCGACCCGCCATTCACGCTGGCGCGGCTGCGCGTGCGCAACCAGCTGGTGGAATTGCGCGCGGCGGATTTGCGTTTTACGATGGACGAAGCCGCGGCATTCCTGAACAACGTGATGCACCTCGATATTTCAGCCCACCAGGTCGCCGCGCTCGCCGAGCGGACAGAAGGCTGGATCGCCGGCTTACAGCTCGCCGCGCTATCAATGCAAGGACGCGGCGACGTGCGCGGTTTCATCGATTCGTTCGCGGGCAGTCATCGTCTCGTGCTGAACTATCTCATCGAAGAAGTGTTGCAGCGCCAGCCCGAATCGATCCAGGAATTTCTCCTGCAGACCTCGGTGCTCGATCGCCTGACCGCGCCGCTGTGCGATGCAGTGACCAAGCGTTCCGACTCGCAGTCCATGCTGGAGAACCTCGAACGGGCGAATCTGTTTTTGATTCCGCTGGACGACGAAGGGCGCTGGTACCGCTATCATCATCTGTTTGTCGATACGCTGCGCGCGCGTCTCGCGCAGTCGCAACCGCAGTGGGTGCCCGAACTGCATCGCCGCGCGAGCGCATGGTTCGCCCAACATCACCAGGCGACCGACGCGGTAACGCATGCGCTGGCGGCGAAGGATTACGCGCGCGCCGCGCAATGGATCGAAGCGTTCGAAGGCGCGATGTACGCCGAGAACGCTCTGCCCACGCTGATCCACTGGATTCAGGCGCTGCCGCGCGAGCTCGTGCAGAGCCGCCCGAACCTGGCGATGATCGGCGCTTGGGCGCTCTTGGGCATGAGCCGTTCCGAAGAAGCAGAGCAATATTTGCAGCTCGTCGAGCGCGCCGTGAATGCCCGAGCCGATGAGTTGATGACGCCGGACGCGACGCATTTGACGCCGGAGGTGCGCGCCGCGCTGATTGAAGTCACCATCGTGCGCAGCGCGCTGACAATGCCCCAGTACGATTTCCCGGAAAAAATCAGACGGCTGCGCCACATTCTGCCGTACCTCACCGATGACGCGCCCTATCTGCACAATCCACCCCCCGACCTGCGCGCGGTCGTGTATTTCAACATGGCGCTGGCGCATGAATTCAGCGGTGAGTCCAACGAAGCCAGCCAAGCTTTTGCCCAAGCGATCGCGCTCGCGCGCGAACGCGACAACATTCACATTGTCTCGATGTCGATCAGTCATCTCGCGCAACTGGATTTCGTGCAGGGGCGGCTCCACCGCGCAGCAGAAACGTACCGCGAAGCGCTGCAAATGTCAAGTTCTTTTCCATCGCCCCTGGTGGGCAGCGCGCACACGGGACTGGGGAACGTGTTGTACGAATGGAACGAGCTCGACCCGGCGTACGCCGAGCTGCGCCAGGGCATCGAACTGGGCAAAGTGTGGAGCAACTGGGAGACGCTGCTGCCCGGCTATGCCGGCGTGGCGCGCGTGAGACTGGCGCGCGGAGACCGCGACGGCGCGTTCGCTACGCTCGACGAATTGGCTGACCTCATCCAGAGATCCCACGCCACGGCGATGGAACCCGCCCTCGATGCTTTTCGCGCGGAGATGAGCGCGCGCTGCGGAAACGGTCACGCCGCGGCGCGCTGGGTCGACGCCAACGATCTGCGCGCTATTGATCCGATCCCGTATGTCCGCGAAGACGAAGGCATTCTCCTCGCACGCGCGCTGATCGCACTGCATCGCGCGCAAGAAGCGCGCGCCCTGCTCGATAAACTTCTGGCGGGGGCGCGCGCCGGTCAGCGAACTCGCCAGGTGATCGCGATGCAGACCTTGCAAGCGCAGGTCTTGCACCTGCTGGGAGAGGAAACGGAAGCACTCGCGGTGCTGCGCCAGGCACTGACACTCGCCGAACCGGAAGGGTACGTGCGCACATTTGTCGATGGCGGCGAGACGCTGCGCGATCTTCTCGCCAAAATTGGAAGCGGTTACGCGCACAAGTTGATCGAAGCCTTTCCAGACGCGGCGAAGGATGACGGATCGAAGACGATCGCAAGCGTCTCGCCGTCCATCATCCGTCCTTCGTCCCTGAGCGAGCCATTGAGCGCCCGGGAGCGCGAGGTGCTGCGCTTGATCGCCGCTGGACTATCGAATCAGGACATCGCAGACAAGTTGGTAATTTCGATTCGCACCGTCAAGAAACACATCGAAAACATCTATGCCAAGATCGATGCCAAGAGCCGGACGCAAGCCATCGCCAAAGCCAGGGAACTGGGGCTCCTCGAATAAAGACCGCCCGCGTTCGCTCCGCTGCAACGGAATCCCGTCGTCGAACTCGAGGGCTCTCCAAATGGAGAGCCCTCTTGCATCCTGTCCCCGCCGACCTGCACTGATGAGTACGTCTTATGAATTGTGACATCCCTGGCTGTGCAACTCGCCGCCGCAGACCCGGCATTTGGACAAAGAGATACTTTAGTACACCAGACTGAGCCTTTTGAACGTTATCCGCTACGGTCGTCCGGAGTAAACTACAATGGGTTATCGTATAAACTCTCCGACCGGCGAGTAATGCAAGGTGCCCACCGTCTTGGATAAGCTCACAAATACATAGCAGTTGAGTCACACCGCTTACGATCGAGTAGATCTTGTACGATGAGGAGAGCATGCCTGAACTTGACGACGGCGTCCAGCTGAAGGTAGAGAGCATCGACATGTTCTTTGGCGGGGTCGCCGCGCTCAAAGGTGTCAGCTTTCAGGTTCGCAAAGGCGAAATCTTCTCGATCATTGGTCCCAACGGCGCGGGCAAGACCGTGATGCTCAACTGCATCAGCGGTCTGTATCACCCCCAACGCGGCAAAATCCTCTTTGAGGGCAAGGACATTACCTCCCTCCGCCCGTACCAACGCGCCCGGCTCGGACTCTCCCGAACGTTTCAGAAAATCGAACTCTTCCGCGGCATGACCGTCCTCGACAATATTCGACTGGGACGGCACATGCGGATGCGCGCCGGCTTGCTCAGCGGCGGTATCTACATTGGCAAGGTCGCGCGCGAGGAGATCGAAAATCGCGAGTTCATCGAACGCGAGATTATCGATCTGCTAGAGATCGCGCACATTCGCAACCAAGTCGTTGGCATGCTACCGTACGGATTGCAAAAGCGCGTCGAGTTGGCGCGCGCGCTCGCGGTGCAGCCCAAGATGCTGCTGCTGGACGAGCCGATGGCAGGACTGAATCTCGAAGAAGTGGAGGACATGGCGCGCTTTATTCTCGATGTCAACGAAGACAAACGCTGGCAAGTAACCTGCGTCCTCGTGGAGCACGACATGGGGTTGGTCATGGACATTTCGAATCGCGTCGCGGTCTTGAACTTTGGCGAAAAGATCGCGGACGGTACGCCCGACAGCGTCCAGCGCGATGAACACGTGGTCAGGGCGTATCTGGGAGAGAAAGAGGATCTCTATGTTACGCGGCGGTAACGGCAAAGGGCGAACGCGCGCAGCGGAGATCAACCTCACGCCCGACCTGACGATCCCGAAAGTGTTCGTGCAATCGGCGCACCGCTACGGCGACCGCAAGGTCGCGATGCGCGAGAAAGAGTACGGCATCTGGCGCCCGATCACCTGGGCGGATTATTTCGAGCGCGTCAAGGCGATCGCGCTCGGGCTGGTGGCGCTGGGCTTGGAACGCGGCGATAAGGTCGCACTGATCGGCGACAATCGCCCGGAGGGCTTGTGGGCAGAGATGGCGGCGCTCTGCGCCGGCGGCGTCGCGGTGTGGATTTATCAGGAGGCGCTGATCGATGAGGTGCAGTACATCGTCGATCACTCCGACGCCAAGTTCTTGATCGGCGAAGGGCAAGAAGAGGTCGACAAGGCGCTGGCGATCAAGGATCGGTGTCCCAAACTGCAATGCGTCATCTGGGACGATCCGAAAGGAATGCGCCATTACGACGACCCGATTCTCGAACGACTGGACCGGGTGATGGAGTACGGGCGCGCGGTCGATCAACGCGACCCGCATCGATTTGACGAACTGGTCAAGGGGGGCAATGGCGACGACATCGCGCTCTTGTTTTACACGTCGGGCACGACCTCCGCGCCGAAAGGCGCACTGCTCACTCACTCGAATATGCTGCGGATGGGGCAGAACCTGATGCGCGTCGATCCATCGTACGAGGACGACGATTTCGTCTCGTTCCTGCCATTCGCGTGGATTGGCGAGCAGATGATGTCAGTCTCGTGCGGCATCCAAGCCGGCTTTACGCTGAACTTTCCCGAAGAGCCGGAGACCGCCATGGAAAACCTGCGCGAGATCGGACCGCAGGTGATGTTCTCCTCCTCGCGCCTGTATGAGCAGTTGGTGCGCGGGCTGCAGGTCAAGTACGCCGACTCGACGTTTCTCAAGCGCAAGCTGTACGAATGGGGCATGAACGTCGGCTATGCGCTTGCGGACGCCAAGTTCGAAAAGCGCGCCGTGTCGCTTCCCGTCAAAGTGCAAGGTTACCTCGCGAACGCGCTCGTGCACCGTGCGCTGCGCGATCACCTGGGCTTGTCGCGCATTCGCAACGCGTACACCGGCGGCTCCGCCATCGGTCCCGACCATTTTCGTTTTTTCCACGCGATCGGCGTCAACCTCAAACAGATTTATGGACAGACCGAGATCGCCGGCATTTCGGTCCTGCATCGCAGCGACGACATCAAACTCGATACCGTCGGCAAGCCCATTCCGGAAACTGAGATCAAGATCGCGGACGACGGCGAGATTCTGTCGCGCAGCCCCTCGGTGTTCAAAGGGTATTACAAGAACGATGCGGCGACCGAAAAAGCGCTGCGCGATGGCTGGCTGCATTCCGGCGACAATGGTTTTATCGATGGCGACGGGCATCTGGTTTTCTTCGACCGCTCGCAGGACATTATGATCCTGAACGACGGGCGCAAATTCTCGCCGGTCTTTGCCGAAAGTCGGATGAAGTTCAGCCCGTATATCAAGGATGCGTGGATCATTGGGCATCAAAAGCCATACGTCGCCGCGGTGGTCTGCATCGATTACGGCGTGACCGGGCGCTGGGCGGAAGCCAGAGGCATCGCGTACACCAGTTACCAGGAATTGTCGCAAGAGCCGCGCGTGCTCGAGTTGGTACAGCACGCGGTCGAGCGCGTCAACAAGACACTGCCGCCGCCCGCGCGCGTCAAGCGATTCGTCAACCTGTTCAAGGAATTCGATGCGGACGACAACGAGCTGACGCGCACGAGAAAATTGCGTCGCAACTTTCTCGAAGAACGGTACAAGGATATTGTGAATGGGCTGTACAGCGACGCGAAGCAAGTTCACATGGACACACAGATCACGTACGAAGATGGACGCGTGGCGAAGATCAAGGCGGACTTGAAGATCATGGATGTGGCAACAAGTCAGTGAAACAGCCAGACAGTGGGACCGTGAACGGCAACCGTGTTGTGTTCAGTAATCTGAAATTGGAAAAATCATCATGGATGTTTTCCTACAACTGATCATCACCGGCATTATGGTTGGCAGCATCTATGCGCTGGTGGCGCTGGGCTGGACGCTCATCTACAAGTCATCCGGCGTGCTGAATCTCGCGATGGGCGAATTGACGCTGACCGGCGCGTACGTCTCGCTCACGTTCTACGAGTGGGGCATCCCCTTTCCGCTCGCGCTTTTGTTGACCCTGGTCATCGGTCTCATTCTGGGCTTGATCGTCGAGCGCGTTTTCCTGCGCCCGCTCATCGGCGAATCGGTCCTCACGGTCATCATGGTCACTGTCGGTCTGTCGTTCTTTATGCGCGGTTTGCTGGGTTTCATCTTCGGAACGGACACGATGGTTTTCAGTCCGCCGGTGTTCCCCTCCGAACCGGTACGGTTCGGCAACATCGTGCTGGGGCAGGTGTACATCTGGAGTTTCATCGCCGCGTTGGTATTGCTCGTCGTCTTCGTCGCCTTTTTCAAGTACACGCGCTGGGGCTTGGCGATGCAAGCCACCGCGGACGACGAGATGGCGGCGCTCTCGATCGGCATCAGCGCGAAATTCGTGTACGCGCTCGCGTGGGCCATTGCGTTCATGGCGGCGGGCGTGGGCGGCGCGCTGCTCGGCAACATCAATGGCGTGAACGTATCGGTGGGCTATCTCGGCTTGCTCGTGCTGCCGGCGGTCGTGATGGGCGGGCTGAACTCTGTCCCCGGTGCGATCGTCGGCGGATTAATCGTCGGCTTGCTGCAAAATCTCGCCGGCGGCTATCTGGAAAACCTGACCCTTGCCGGCGTCACGCTGATTCCCGGCGGAGCGAAAGATGTGTTCCCGTACGTGGTGATGACCATCGCGTTGTTGGTCAAGCCGTATGGGCTGTTTGGGTGGGCGAGAATCGAGAGGGTGTAAATGTCCGCAATGCGTCTTCCTTCCGGCGTCTATCACGAAACCTACGCGCAAGACCACGCGTGGTGGCAAACGCGCTTTGTTTGGGTCCGCATGATCACGCTGTTCGTCCTCCTGTTCGTCATCGTCCCGCAATTCGCCGGCGGCTACGGGCTCTCGGTGGCTAACCGCATTGGCTACACCATCCTCGGCGCGCTCGGCGTGCAGTTACTGATCGGTTTTGCCGGGCAGGTGACGCTGGGGCACATGGCGTTCGTCGCGATCGGCTCGTACACGTCCGCGCTGTTTACCTTGCGCATCAACGAAGCCTTCCCCGTGCTGGGGCAGATGGGCGTGACCTATCCCCTCAGCATGATCGTTGCGATGTTCGCGGCGGGATTGTGGTGTGTGCTCTTCGGCTTGCCCTCCGCGCGCGTCAAGGGATTCTATCTCATCATGACGACGATGGCGGCACAGTTCATCACAGTCGATTTCGTCATCACGCACTATATCAGCCAGATCGGCGGACGCGAAATATCCTTCTCGCTGCCTCCCGGCACGATCAAGTTCGGTCCCTGGGCGATCCGCACCGATCTCGAGGCGTACTATCTGATGCTGATCCTCGTGATCGCGTGCATCATTTTCATCGGCAACCTGATGCGCACGCGGATTGGGCGCGCCTGGATCGCGATCCGCGACAACGACATCGCCGCCGATGTGTTGGGCGTGAACGTCGTGCGCTACAAGCTCCTCGCCTTCTTCGTCGCCGGTGCGCTCGCCGGGATCGCCGGCTCGTACTGGAACAGCACGCTGTTCGCGGTCAGCCCGGAGCACTTTAGTTTCAGCGAATCGCTGTGGCTGGTCGGCGTCGTGCTCATTGGAGGCATCGGCAGCAACTATGGCACGATCTTTGGCGCGATGTATCTCACGCTCATCGCCGAGTTGATCCAGCCGGTGCTGCAATTCATCCTGCCCGATCTCGCGTTGAAAACCGCTTACATCCGCGATATGGTCTTTGGACTTTCGATCATCGTCTTTCTCCTACTTGAGCCAAAAGGGCTAGCGTACCGCTGGCAGCGCATCAAGGATTACATTCATCTGTGGCCGTTCAGCTACTGAGTGCGCGGTGGTATGTGACACCTGACGGGGCGAACCCCGCGTCACTGGTCACAGTTCGAGAAAGGAGGTGCTCTGATTCAGGGATGAACCTGGTTGCAATGTGATGCGCGAGTTGAAATGTATAGACAGGAGGAGAGGAACATGAAGCACTTGAAGCTAGGGCTGGTGTTGGGCGCGATCGCGCTATGGGTCGCGGCGTGCGGCGGCGCGCCGTCAGGTGGGGCGTCGCAGCCCGCCGCGAGCGCGGGCGAGATCTCGATTGGTTCGTTGAACGACCTCACCGGCGCGACGTCGGACGTGGGCAAGGATTACGCGCTCGGCGTGCAGGAAGCGGTCAAGTACTACAACGAAAACGGCGGCATCAACGGCAAGACGATCAAACTCTCACTGTACGATTATGGTTATCTCGTCCCGGGCGCAATCACGACCTACAAGCGGTTCCGCGATACCGACAAAGTCGTGTCGGTGCTGGGATGGGGGACCAACGATACGGTCGCACTCGCGCCCACGGTGTCTCAGGACAAGATGCCGTATGTCTCCGCCTCGTACGCCGGCGAATTGACCGATCCCAGCAAGACGCCATTCAACTTTTTCGCTTCCCCCGATTATTCCACGGCGGCGCGCGCGGCGATCACCGTTTGGTACAACGAAGTGTGGCTGAAAGACCCGCGCTTTGCATCCCGGCGCTCCGCGGGCGACAAGCCGCGCTTTGTCTGCTTCTATGGCAAGGCGACGCCGTATGCGAGCGCGCCGATCAAAGCGATCAAAGAGCAGGCGACGTTGCTCGGATTTGAAATCGGTCCCGATCAAGACGTCCCGCTCACCGCGCTCGACACCAAATCTCAGGTGCTTGCCGCGAAAGATTTCAAACCCGATCTCGTCTGGCACGGGGATACGGTGAATGGCGTCGCGACCGCGCTCAAAGATGAAAAGGCGCTCGGGCTCGGCGCGGACAACATCGTCAACACCTATGGGTTCGACGAAAACCTGCCGAGACTCGTCGGCGACGCGGCGGAAGGCGTGATCGGCATTGCGCCGACGGCATTCTACGGCGAGAACGTCAAGGGGATGGACTTGATCGTCGCCGCGGCGAAAAAGTACGATCCCAACACGCCACAGGAATCGCGCACAATCCACACCGTCAAGGCGTGGGCGAACGTAACGATTCTGAAGAACGCACTCGAGGTGGCAGACAAGGCGGGCAAGCTGAATGGCGATGGCATCCGCGCCGCGTTCGAATCGTTCAAGGATTTGGACGTTGGCTTTGGCGCGGCGCCGATGACGTGGACACCTACCGATCATCGCCCGACGAGTCTCGTCAATATCTATCAGATCAAAGGCGGCAAGTTCGTCAAGCTGCAGACGATCGACATGAAAGCCAAGTTCCCGAACGACTGGCCCAAGTGGCTCGGGTACTGACGCTGAAACGCTGCCGATGCAAAATACCAGCATCTTGAGTCTCAACAACATCGAAGTCATGTACCACGAGGTCATCCTCGTGCTGAAAGGCGTCTCGCTTCAAGTGCCGAGCGGCGGCATTGTCGCGCTGCTCGGCGCGAATGGCGCGGGCAAGAGCACGACGCTCAAGGCGATCTCGGGCTTGCTCAAGCACGAGAACGGTCGCGTGACGGATGGCTCGGTCGAGTTCATGGGCGAACGCATTGACCGCCAATCGGCGGAAGAAATTTCGCGCCGCGGCATCATCCAGGTCATTGAAGGTCGCCGCGTGTTTGAGCATCTGACAGTGGAAGAGAACATCAAGGTCGGCGCACATCTCGCCGGCGGCGCGTCGCTGCGTGACGGGCTGGCGAAGGTCTATGAGTATTTTCCGCGCCTCAAAGAGATTCGCAACGTCACGGCGGGCTTTGCGAGCGGGGGCGAACAGCAAATGCTCGTGATGGGGCGCGCGTTGATGTCGCAACCAAAACTGATGCTGCTCGACGAACCGTCGATGGGGCTGGCACCGCTGCTCATCAAGGAAATCTTCGAAATCATCACGCGCTTGAACCGCGAGGAGCAACTGCCGATTCTGTTGGTCGAGCAGAACGTCAAGCTCGCGCTAGCCGTCGCGGCGTACGGCTATGTGCTCGAGAGCGGGCGCGTGGTGATGGATGGCACGGCGGACACTCTGCGCGACAATCCCGACATCAAAGAGTTCTATCTAGGGCTGACCGATCTCGGGACGCGCAAGAGCTTTCGAGACATCAAGCATTACAAACGCCGCAAACGCTGGCTAACTTAATTTCAGATTTCAGATTCATGGTTTCAGACTTGTCTGAGATCTGAAATCCCTGGAGGGAGGAGCACAATGAAAAAGATTTTATTCTTCATCGTTTTATTCGCGGCGCTGCTCGCGAGCGCGTGCAGCACCGCGCCGGCTTCGACCGATCTAAAAGACCCAACCATCAAACTCGATCAAGTTCAAGTGCAGAATTATTTCGCCCCGCCGTGGGCGGGTTGGCCCGGCGCCGTGCCGACCCCAACGCCGCCGCCCGCGGGAACGCCCGCTGCGCTGTACGTGCCATTCCCCGGCACGATCAGCGTGCCGATGGTGCTCGCCTTCGTCTGGGACATCAACAATCCCAACGACGTGCCGGTGACGCTCGAGCAGATGAAATTCACCGTCCAGTTCGAAGCCGCGCCGTCCAAGCCGGGGGAGTACTTTGCACTCGCCACGCCGATGGTGTACGAGAAACAATCCATTCCCCCCAAAGCGACGAACCAAATTCGCGCCGTGGTCGTGCTCGATTCCGCGGTCGTCCCGGGCAACCTGGCTGTCACCAGCGGACAGCGCCTCAGCGCGCTCGGCGTGTCCGGCGCGACGCTGGTGAAAGATTGGTGGACCAACGTGCCCGATTTCAAGTTCGGCATTCAAGCCACCAACGGCACCGCCGACATGACCATCGGCTCTGCGAAAAAAGTTGTTACGTTCGAGGGCAAGTTCCCCAACAAATGATGCCGGTAGGGGCGAGGTCATCTCGCCCCTACGAATTTATCCATGAACCCCAAACGCGCGCTGGAAGATTTCGTCGTTGGAGAGACTGCGGTTTTCTCCCGCACGTTCACCGAGGTCGACGTGGCGCGATTCGTCGGCATTACGTGGGATGTGAATCCGTACCACACCGACGACCAGTTCTGCGCAACGCATCGCGTCGGGCGGCGGATCGTGCCCGGGCTTTTGGTCGGCAGCATGTTGACGCACATCGGCGGGCTGGCGGCGGTGCTGGCATCCGACCTCACGTTCGAGTTCCTCGCGCCGGTTTACATCGGCGACACGATCACCGCGACGTGCCGCATCGAGGAAGCCGACCCGCGGCGCGGCTGGGTTCGTTTCGAGATGACTTGTGAGAATCAGGAAAAACAAGTGGTGGCGCGCGGCGTCGCGCGCGGTTATCCCGCACGATACCGGGAGCGCGTGACGGGCAAACTCTGACCCATTTCTAGTAGTGCATCAACCTGACTCCTGCCACCTGCCCCGCGAACGGCACGGGGCGGGTGGCAGAGGTCAGGTTGATGCACTCAGAGGAGCAACCGATGTCCAGCCCCAAGCGCACATCGATCGATCGCGAGCTGGCGCGTTTCGTGAAATACGCGTACGCGCACGCGCCGGCGGTGAAACAGATTTTCGATGCTGCCGGGATCAAACCGGCGGATATCGTCACTACGGCAGACCTGGAACGCGTGCCCGTGACCCCCAAAGACAATCTCATCACCCTGCAGCGCGCGGCGCCGCCCTTCGGCGGCTTTCTCGCCACAGGCTCCAAACGTCTCAAACACATTTATCTTTCTCCAGGTCCGCTGTTCGAAGCCCACGGTGCAGACACGACGCTGGATCGGGTCGCGGCTCAGATCTTTCGCGCCGCCGGATTCAAGCGCGGACAAATCGCTCTCAACACCTTGTCCTATCACCTTTCGCCCGGCGGATGGCTGATCGACGGCGGCTTGCAGCGCGCGGGCGTTTGTGTCGTGCCGGGCGGCGTGGGCAACACCGAGCTGCAAGTCAAAACGATGCTCGACCTGAAGATTCAAGGCTATGCCGGCACGCCGAGTTTCTTGATGACCCTCATCAAAAAAGCCGAAGAGCTGGGTCTGGATTTCAAACGCGATTTCGCGCTGCGCCATGCGCTCTTTACCGCGGAGCCTTATCCCGCATCCTTGCGCGAACAGTTCGAGGGGGTCTATGGCTTGAAGACAACCAACGCGTACGCGACCGGCGAGTTGGGCTTTTTGGCGTACGAATGCGAAGAGAAAGCCGGTTTGCATCTGGCGGAGGGTGTCATTATCGAGCTGGTCGATGCAGCGACCGGCAAACGCGTGGGGCCGCGCACGCCCGGCGAAATCGTCGTGACGACATTCAACAAGACGTATCCGATCATTCGGCTGGGCACCGGCGACCTCGCCGCGTACACCGACGAGCCCTGCGCGTGTGGGCGCACTTCGCATCGGCTCACCGGGTTGCTCGGTCGCGTGGGCGATGCGATCAAGGTGCGCGGGATGTTCGTCCATCCGAATCAATTGAAAATGGCGCAGGCGAGGTTTCCGGAGATTGTGCGGATGCGCGGCATCATCACGCGGTCAGGTGTGCGCGATGAATTTCGATTGGAAGTCGAGTTGGCGGATCAGGCAGTAAATCGCCCAACGCTGGAACAAGCCCTGAAAGCGTCTGTCCGCGAACTGTGCCGCATCGGCGTCGATCAAGTATCAGCCGTACCAGCCGGCACGCTGCCGGCAGACGGCAAGATGCTTGTCGATGAACGTACCTGGGATTAGAAAACGAGCCAGATAGTCCAGATAAAAACTCGACGCGGCGTCGAACCGCGTCGAGTTCAGTGAGTGGTCGCCGTGCGATCCTCAGCGCGACCCTGCCCCGCGCGTGGAAGCACCCTAAAAAGGTTGCTTCAATTCATACACCACCCCCCGTAGCCGTGCCTCCTTCGGAGCATCAGTTTTTTGACCGGATTGAAACTTTATTTGACACCTTGGTTGGCTATACTTGATAAGGTTTGCTGATAATGACTCTGAGTCAGCCAGATGCCAAGTCGGCTGATTGCGTCAGCACCACCGAATCAATGCCTGATTTCATCGAAGCGTTTCGATGGCTGCTGCGCGATTTTACGTTTGCATTCATCGGAACGCTTTGGATTTCA